>Ga0302326_10014762_pt1 | contig 16492 bp, 14 predicted proteins | sample Palsa_T0_3_FD_202264 | JGI IMG/M metagenome (GOLD analysis project Ga0302326, IMG submission 202264) | Peat permafrost microbial communities from Stordalen Mire near Abisko, Sweden - Palsa_T0_3 | ecosystem: Environmental > Terrestrial > Soil > Palsa > Peat permafrost | place: Sweden: Abisko...
GTGGTGCAATCCGAGGGCGTGACCGCGCTGGTCGCCACCCACGACCCGGACCTCATCGGCATCGCCGATTCCGTCCTGGAGCTCGAAGACGGAAAAATCAAAGACAACTGACGAAACAGATTCCGCCCCCGCGCCTCACAAGCCCCACCAGTCTCCCTGCTCCCAGGAGCCGAGCGCAGGTACTGGCGATCTGAACACCCGGTCGCGGGGTCAGACGACGGGGGTACCGGTGGCAGCGGTTAGGTCGGCGAACAGCTCCGTCAGGCGTTTGGTGACCGGCCCTGGGGTGCCGTCGCCGATGGTCCGGCCGTCGACGCGGACGACGGGGGCCAGGCCGCCCATGGTGCCGGTCACGAAGGCCTCCTCGGCCGTGTAGAGCTGCGGCAGTGTGTAGTCGCCTTCCTGGGCGCGCAGGCCGGCCGAGGCGGCCAGGTCCAGGACCGCGGCCCGGGTGATGCCCTCCGGGCAGGACGCGGTGGTGGGGGTGGCCAGCGTGCCGCGGATCACCATGAAGAGGTGGGTGGCGTTGGTTTCGGCGATGAAGCCCCGCGGGTCGAGCATGACCGCGTCGTCGGCGCCGGCCACGTTCGCCTCGATCTTGGCCATGATCGACGGCAGCAGGTTGTTGTGGTGGATCTTCGGATCCAGGCAATCCGGCGCGGGGCGGCGCACGCTCGCGGTGATCAGCGTGATGCCGGCCGAGTCGTAAACCGGGGCCTTGAACTCGGCCAGCACGATCAGCGTCGGCCCGGAGGTGTTCAGCCGGGGATCCATGCCGGAGGTGAGCTTGACCCCGCGGGTCAGCGTGAGCCTGATGTGGACGCCGTCCCGCATGCCGTTCGCGGCCAGGGTGCGCCGGATCTGCTCGATGATCTCCTCATCCGGCGGGACCGGCCCGAAGGCCAGCGCCTGGGCCGAGGCGCGCAGCCGGTCCAGGTGCTCGGTCAGGCGGAAGATCCTCCCCGCATACAGGCGCAGGCCTTCCCAGACCGCGTCGCCGCCCTGCACGGCGGAGTCGAACGGGTTGACCCCGGCCTGGTCGCGGTGGCTGAGCTTGCCGCCCACGTTGACGACGAGGTCGCGGTTGCGCTCATCGAAGACCTGAAGCATCAGGACCTCCTGGTTCCGAAAGGCTGGAAATACGGTATTCGTGCAGCCGCGAGAAATACGGCAAACAGCGTTCGGCGAGCGGCTCGAGCCTGGCGGGCAGCGGATCCGCGGGCGGCCGGTACGGCGCGAAGCCGGTGGAGGCATACACGCTGTCGTACCAGTACGGGGCCCACACCCCGTCGCTGTCCCGCGGCCCGGCGGGCCAGGACAGCATCCGGTCATCGAAGGGCACGTCCAGGGCCCGGCACAGGGCGCGCAGCATCCCCTCGGGGTCGGTGAGCAGGTCCCGGGAGTCCACCACCGGACCGCCGAACGTCTCGAAGATCTCCGCCTGCTGCCTGAGGCCGAGATCTTCGAGGGTCGGCTCGGCGCGCACCCGGGCGTAGGAGGCCAGCAGCTCGCGCGGGTCCCTGATCAGGTGCGCGTGCCGCAGCGGCGCGAGCGCGGCCCGGTCCACCTCGGGCAGCAGGTGATGGGTCATGTGCTTGGCGTAGCTGACGGCGATGCCCGGGGGCAGCGGCGCGCTGGTCTGCTGGGACAGGACCTCTCGCCAGCCGGTCGGCTGGCTCGCGATTATGGTTTGGTGACCGGGGTGAGCCAGTGCCGTTCGGTGTAGATAAAAGGCGTAAAGGGGCTCGTCGCTGACGACTGTGTCCGGGCGGTTTTCCCAGGATCGCATCAGCGCCGTGGACACGGTCCGCGGTCCGGACCACATCGCGATGCGGGCCGGGTCGCTCACAGCAGCACGACGCTGCGCAGCACCTCACCCCTTTCCATCTTGGCGAAGGCCTCCTCGATCGCCTCCAGGGCGATGGTTTCCGACACGAACTTGTCCAGCGGCAGGCGGCCCGCCAGGTGCAGGTCGACGAGCATCGGGAAGTCTCGGCTGGGCAGGCAATCCCCGTACCAGGAGGACTTGAGCGCCCCGCCGCGGCCGAACACGTCGAGCAGGGGCAGCTCGAGCCGCATCTCCGGGGTCGGCACGCCGACCAGCACCACCGTGCCGGCCAGGTCACGCGCGTAGAAGGCCTGCTCGTAGGTCTCGGGCCGGCCGATGGCCTCGATCACCACGTCGGCGCCGAACCCGCCGGTCAGTTCCCTGATCCGGGCCACCGGGTCCTCGGTCCTGGAGTTGACCACCTCGGTGGCGCCGAACCCGCGGGCCCACCCCAGCTTGCGGTCGTCGACGTCCACCGCGATGATCGTCCGCGCGCCCGCCAGCTGGGCACCGAGAACCGCGCCGTCGCCGACGCCGCCGCAGCCGATCACCGCCACGCTGTCACCCCTGGTCACACCGCCGGTGTTGATCGCGGCGCCGATGCCCGCCATCACGCCGCAGCCGAGCAGCCCGGCGGTGGCGGCCGGGATGGCCGGATTGACCTTGGTGCACTGGCCCGAGGCGACCAGGGTCTTGTCGGCGAACGCGCCGATGCCGAGCGCCGGGGACAGCGGGGTGCCGTCTTCCAGCGTCATCTTCTGGCTGGCGTTGTGGGTGTTGAAGCAGTACCACGGCTTGCCCCGGGCGCAGGCGCGGCACCGGCCGCATACCGCGCGCCAGTTGAGGATGACGAAGTCACCGGGCGCCACGTCGGTCACGTCGGGCCCGACGGCCTCGACCACCCCGGCCGCCTCGTGCCCGAGCAGATAGGGGAAGTCCTCGCCGATGCCGCCCTGCTTGTAGTGCAGGTCGGTGTGGCACACCCCGCACGCCTGCACGGCTACCAGCGCCTCGCCCGGCCCGGGCTCGGGCACCAGGACCGTCGTCACCTCAACCGGCTCACCCTTACCGCGGGCCACCACGCCCCGAACGCTGATCGTCACCGGATCACCTTTTCTCTATGGATCGTCCCTGGATGGATCGTCTCTCGGTCGATCCGTCCACGGCAGCTAGCGTAACCGCGTCCGGTTCGTCCGGGTCTGGTTCGTCCGGCCGCGCCATTCCGCGCCGCGCCCAGCGTAATGCCGCCGCGCCGAGTCAGCGGTCATCGCGGCGTACAGCAGCGCGATCAGCGGCAGGCCGGGCGCGCGCAGCGGGGATAGCCGGTACAGCCGCAGCATGGGCAGGTAGCTCAGCGACATCAGCGCCCAGCCCGCCAGGCCGGCCCCGGCGGCCAGCGCCGCGGCCGCCGCGGCCGCGGTGGGTGCGGTCGCGGGCCCGGCGGCGAGGAGGGCCAGGCCGGTGATCGCGGCGGCCGGCGGGAGAACGTAGCTGAACAGCAGGCCGAGGAGGGTTCCGGCCAGGAGCAGCGGGGAGTAGTTCAGCTGGGTGTAGGCGGACCTGGCCACCATCTGCCACAAGCTGGCCAGCCCCGGGTACGGGCGCACGCTCACCACCTGCCGGGACAGTCCGAGCCAGCAGCGTCCCCGCTGGCCCTTGATCATCGCGCCCATGGCCACGTCGTCGATGAGCGCGCCCCGGATCGGCGCCACCCCGCCGGACCGCTCAAGCGCGCCGCGGCGCACCAGCATGCAGCCGCCGGCCGCGGCCGCGGTGCGCGAGCCAGGCTTGTTCACCCGGCGGAACGGATAGAGCTGAGCGAAGAAATATACGAACGCCGGGACGATGAGGCGCTCCCAACCGGTGGCGGTCCGCAGCAGGGCCATCTGCGAGACCAGATCCCGGTCGTCCCCCTCGGCCGCCGCTACCAGAGCGTGCAGCGCGCCCGGCGCCCACGCGATGTCAGCGTCGGTGAACAACACGTAGCCGGCTTCCGGATCGGCGTAGCTACGCTCCGGATCGGCGCGGCCGGCCCCTGGCTCGGCGCCATCCGCCGCCCCTCGGGCCGACGGGATGCCGGCCGCGCGCAGGCCCTGCGCCATCGCCCACACCTTGCCCGCCCAGCGCCCGGTGGTGCCGGGAGGCCCGGCAGCGTTCGCGGGTTCCGGGGATGGCGTCCCGGCGACCACGCGCAGCGGCCGACCTGACCCGCGGCCGAGCGTGGCCGCGACCTCGCCGGTCCCGTCGGTGCTGCCGTCGTCGACCAGGATGACGCTCAGCGGACCCGGATAATCCTGTCCGAGCAGCGCGGGCAGCGTGACCGGCAGCATGGCGGCTTCGTTCCTGGCCGGGACGACCGCCACCACATCGGGCCAGCGGGCAGGCTCACCGGTGACGCGGGGCAGCCACTGGCTGGCCCGCCAGTACCCGCCGTGCCCCACGACCAGGTACGCCCACACAGCCGCGGCCACCGTAGCCGCCACGCTCAACGCCAGCATCCCGGCAGCCTCTCACACCACCCGGCGCTTCCCGCCCGGCGCACTCGCGACGGACCAGTCACGATGCACCACAGATGCCGTCACAGCGCGCCAGCGGCAGCGCCCGATCACCCCCGCAGCCAACATGCTCCGGACGAAATGCACCCAGGGCCGGTCATCGGGGTCATCGCGGGCCCCGCGGGTCAGGCGACCCGGCGGTAGCCGGCGTCTTCGCCGCGGCGCGGCTCGGGGCGGTAGGTGAGGCTCCGGAGGGCGGGCGCCGCGGCGGGCGCCGGCTTCTTGTCCGGGTGCTTCAGCACCAGCCACGTCGGGATGCCCACCCACAGGACGACGAAAAGAACCATCAGCGGCACGTTGACCCACAGCCAAGTCATTTCGAACTCCTTATAGTCGCTTTCTGCTTCACCTCACCACCGTGCCCAGTGCCCCTCTGGGCATCCGCCGAGCGACCTCTGTCGTCGTTATGAATCCGAGACCAAGCTATGAAGAGCCTCTTAGTCTGGCCGCCAGGCTTGCGCCGGGCGGCGGATTGACTACCCTGAGGTCCCCGCGTCCGCTGGGGCAGGATGGGCGGGAATCCCCGGTGATGGAAGGACACATGCGATGAGTGATGAGTGATGACGCACCGATGTTGACGGCGGAGCTGATCGTGGATGGCGCCGTGCCCCGTAATCCGGTGATCTCTCCGGACGGGCGCTGGGTCGCCTTCGCGGTGGTTCCGTTCGGCGTGACGGAGCCTCCGCTCAGCGCGCTGTGGGTCGCCGTCGCTGATGGAAGCTCACCTCCCAGGAAGCTGACCGCCGATGCGGCGCGGGACTGCGTCCCGCGGTGGGCGCCGGATTCGGCGTCGCTGTTCTTCGGGGCGGGCCAGCAACTGCACCGGATAGGACTTGACGGCGGAACGGCCGGGGCTTTGACCGCCTGGCGAGCCGGGATCTCGGATCAATGGCCGCTGGCCGGCGGCCAGGTGGTCGCCGTGGTCGCCGTGGATGAGTCGACCGAGGAAGACGAGCACAGGCAGGTCGGCCGCGACGACGCGATGGTGTGGGGAGAACGGCTGCCCTACGGCAGGCTGCGCCTGCTCGATCTCGGCACCCGCGCACTGCGCATGCTGGACCAACTTGGCGACAGGCACGTCGTCGAGGTGGCCCAGCGACCGGACGGCGGCCCGCTGGCGGTGATCAGCTGGGCCCGCCCGGACGTCTATCCCGGCGCGGCCACGGCCGAGTTGCACGTGGTCGACCCGCAGACCGGAGCGGTGCACGGTCTTGGCCGGCTTGAGCTGGAGGCGCGCTCGCTGGCCTGGTGGAGCGTGGACGGCGACTGGCACCTGGCGTACCTGGCGGTCACTCCTCCTGCTTCGGTCGGCGGCCTGGCTGTTTTCGGTCTCACCGTTCCTGCCGCCGGTGCCGCGGCGGAGCACCGCAACCTGACGGCCGGCATGACCATCTGCCCGACCCACCTGGCGCAGGTCGCGGACGGTGCGCCCCTGGCCCTGTTCGCCGAGGGGCTCGACACCGCGATCTACCGGCTCGACCCCGGCGGGCAGCGGTTTCGGCGGGTGTCCGGCCGGGACGGCAATGTAAGTGCGCTGTCCGCGGATAGCTCGGGTGAGGTGGTCGCCGTCCTGGCGGCCACGTCGTACGAGCCGGGGGACGTCTATGCCGGATCTCCCGGCGGCCGGCTCGTCCGGCTCAGCGACACCAGGCCGGAACTGCGCCGGATCAGGTGGGGAAGCCAGGAACGCCTGTCCTACCAGGCCCACGACGGGCTCGGCCTCGACGGGCTGCTGATCTGGCCGGCCGGAAGACGCCGGGAAGACGGGCCGTTCCCGCTCATCACCCTGGTGCACGGCGGCCCCTACGACCGGCACGCCGACGAGTGCTTCTCCGGCGATCATGGGCTGGGGCAGTGGCTCGCGACCGCGGGATATGCGGTCTTCCTGCCCAACCCGCGCGGCAGCTCGGGCCATGGCCATGAGTTCGCCGCCTCGGTCGCGGGCCGCGTCGGCCTGGACGAGTGGACCGATATCGTCAGCGGGATCGACCTGCTCATCGCGGACGGGGTCGCGGACCCGGACCGGCTCGGGATCGGCGGATGGAGCCACGGCGGATTCATGGCCGCGTGGGCTATCGGGCAGACCGACCGGTTCAAGGCTGCGCTGATGGGTGCCGGGATCAGCGACTGGGGCATGCTGGTCGCGACCGGGCACTTCGGAGCCTTCGAGGCAGACCTCGCCGGGAGCTGCGGCTGGGATGGGCCCGGCCCGCACCGCCATGATCAGCTCAGCCCGGTCTCGTTCGCCTCGAAGATCGGAACGCCAGTGCTGATCGTGCACGGCGAAGACGACACGAATGTGCCGCTCGGCCAGGCGGAATACTTCCATCGCGCGCTGTGCCGGTTCGGGGCCGAGCACGAATTCGTCGTCTACCCGCGAGAGGGACACGGGGTCGCGGAGCGCAATCACCTGCTCGACCTGCTCGACCGTACCCGTGCGTGGTTCGCCCAGTGGCTGGGTGAGCCGGCGGCGGGTTAGACGCGCCAGGCGAGAACGTCGCCGGTGGCGGCCGCGGGCGGGCCGAACAGGGCGGTGAGGTACCGGCCGAGCACCGAGTACGGTTTGGCCACCGCGACGACGGCCGACACCCGCCAGGCCGCGATCTGGGTGCGCATCGCGGCGGCGGTCACGGCCTTGACGCCGACGAAGCTTGCCGATCCGGGGTAGGCGCTTGCCGGCACCCCGGCGGCCAGCGACCTGGGCAGGCCGGCGGCGGACTTGAGCCACATGGCGTTCAGGTAGAGGCCGGCCGGCGGGGTGCCGTCGGCGTCGATGTAGCCGCGCCCATTCCAGGCCGGGCCCATGAAGTAGCCGCCGACCAGCGAGCCGGGTTCGCCCGTGTCAGCCTGCCAGCGCATCGGCTCGGTGAAGGTCGACATCGGGATCGGCACCACGAGCACGTGCGCCGAGGCGGGCAGCCGCAGTGAGGTGAACACCGCCGACCAGCCGGGCGGCAGCGGGGTCGCGGCGGCCGCGGGCAGCGGCCTGGGCACCATCGGCAGGACGGCCAGGATCGCGCAGGACAGCACGACCGCGCCCGGCCGCCAGCCGGTGGCGAGGCGCGGCCGCCGGCGGGCCGCGAACGCGGCGAAGGCGGGGATGGCCGCGTCGGCCGCGAACGCGAGCAGCGCGGCGGCCGCGCCGTCCGCCTCGATCGAGAACCGGTCGGGCAGCGCCGCGCTGAGCACCGGCAGGCCTTGCAGCCAGTACCACGGCAGCTTGACGGCGGCGTGCTCGTGCCCGCCGAACAGCAGGGTGCCGCCGAGCGAGAACACGCCGAGCACCACCCAGGCCACCCCGGCCGCCCGCACCGGCAGCCGCCGCCAGAAGCCGGCCAGGGCCGCCAGGCCCGCGATGAGCAGCGGCCAGCCCAGGTAGCCGAGGTATTCGGGCAGGTGCCCCTGGTACCGCAGGGCCTCAGCCGCGCTGCCCGTGGTGTGGAAGAGCAGGTACGAGGAGGGGACCACGAAGGTGGAGAGATCGTTCTTGAAGAAGTCGGGCGTGAACGGGCTGCCGCCCTGGTGGAGCGGGCCGAAGAACTGCACCCACAGCGGGTATCCGGCGATCACGCCGACCACGCAGGCGGCGATGCCCAGCCCGGCCGCCAACGTCCTGAGCTTGGCCGTGACCGCCCGGGGACGGCTGACGACGACCACGGCCGCCAGCACGACGCCGGCGATGGCCGTGCCGAGCAGGGTCTCCTCGGTGACGAAGAGCTGGGCCGTCACCAGCAGGCCTAGCCACAGGCCGCCGCGCACGGCGCTCACCCGGCCGAGCGCCAGCCGCAGGCCGATGTCGATGATCAGCGGCGGGAACACGGCGAACTGCAGGTCGTAGTGGCCGATGGCCGAGTGCAGCAGCGCCGGGGAGAACCCGTAGACCGCGCCGCCCAGCGCCGCGCACGCGGTACTGGCGTCCCACCGGCGCAGCACCGCGAACATGGCCGTCGCGGATCCGGCGAAGCCGGCCGTCAGGAACAGCGTGAGGGCGCTCTGCGGGCCGAAGAGCAGTGTCACCGGGGCCAGCAGCACCCCGGGCAGCAGCATGAACGTGTTCCACATGACGTTCACGCCCTGCGGGGCGTTCATGGCGGTGGTCACCAGCGCGGGCAGCCGCAGGTGCGCGATCGCGGTGGCGTCGTAACGGAAGAACCAGGCGAACTGGTCGGCGTCGTTGGCGTTGCCCGCCACCGTCCGGCTGGCCGGGTCGCGCCACAGCCACAGCGTGACCGCCAGCGCCGCCAGCAGGTAATAGACGGCGGCTAGCGTCAACGCGCGACGGCCGCGGGGCGACCGAGCAGGCTCCTCCGCCTCCCGGGCCTGCACGGCCGTCGTCGCTGCTGCCACGCTGTGAGCCTAATCGGAGATCTTCGCGCCCGATCGTGACTCAGGATGACGTCAGGAAATTGCCAGGTTTCGGTTCAGGCCCTCTGGCCAGGCTCTATTCCCGGCTAGCCGCGGGGCTGGGCTCCGGATCCGCCGGAAACGTCCGCGGACCCTGGGCTTTCCGGGCTGATCTGGCCGAGGACACGGCCGTTGTCGCCGCTGCCCTGCAGGTTCGGTACCGGCATCCCCTTGCGGACCGAGTCGAGGATCGCCATGCCCTGGCTGACCCGGCCGGCCGCGATCTCGCTGAGGCCGTCGGAGCCGTTGAGGACGGTGACGTTGGCCCCGGCCAGCCCGGCCGCTGCCTCCTTGACGATCAGCGGCAGCTGGTTGATGAGCAGCTGATCGAGCGCGACGCGGTTGTTGGACGCGGCGGCCTCGGCGTTGATGCGAGTGCGCTCGGCATCGGCCTTGGCCAAGATCGTGACCCGTTCGGCTTCGGCCTCGGCGGGCCTGACGACCTCGGAGACCAGCTGCGCCTTTCGCAGCTGGGCCTGCTGGGAGGCCAGCTCGGCCTGCGCGGCAATGACCGCGCGCTGAGCATTCGTGCTGGCCAGCGGGCCCGCCTGCGCCGCTTCGGCCTGCGCCTTGTCGATCTCGGCCTTGTACTGCGCCTGCACGACGGAGGTCTCCCTGGCGAACTCCGACTGCTTGCGGGCCGAGGCCTGCTGCGCCTCGGCCGCCGCCTGGTCGGCTTGCGCCTGGGCGATCTTGGCCTGCCGCTGGATAGCGGCGTTGTTCGGCGCGGCCATCGCGGCGATGTAGCCCGCGCCCATGTCGTCGATCGACTGGATCTGCAGCGAGTCCACGATCAGCCCGATCTTGGCCATCTCGGCCTTGGACCCGTCCAGGACCTCGCTGGCCAGCTTCTGCCGCTCGGTGACGATCTCCTCGACGGTCATCGAGCCGATGATCGAGCGCAGGTGGCCGGCGAAGATCCGCCCGGTCAGCACCGACATCTGCTCCTGGTCGGAAAGGAAGCGCTGCCCGGCGTTGACGATGGATTCCTCGTCGTTGCCGACCTTGAACGCGATCACCGAACGCACGTTCAGCGAGATGCCCTGGTGAGTCACGCAGGTCTCGGCGACCTCAGCCTCCTGCATGGACAGGGTCAGGTAGCGGACCTTGCGGGTAATCGGCGTGACGAAGGCGCCGTGGCCGATCACCACGCGGAAAGGCGCACCCTTCATGCCATGTCTTCCGCCGGATATCAGCATGGCCTCATCGGGTGCCGGAACTCGGTAGCCGAACATCGTCGTTCATCTCCTCAACAGAAATAACCCCGGTATGCGCGGACTGTCGCCGAGCACGTCTTCCCACTCGATGACATCGACCGTCCGCGTTCCGCGCGATTCGATGACAAGGACGGTCGCCCCCCTGGGTAGCGGCGTGTCCGACCAGGCCAGGAAGGCCTCGGAACCGCCACGGATCTTGATGAGCACTTCACCGGGACCGTCGGCGCCCCGTGTTCCCACGCTGAGAACGCCGACGCGCCCAATCGAGGATTCGTCCCTCGCCAAGAGACAGCCCCCTTTACCCGGAAGTGCCATATTCCAGCGTAGTCCTCCCCGCGGGGATATCACCTCCGCACGTTGAGCTAACCGGGTGTCGCTCCCCCGGGTGACCCATCCGCACGCCCAGGCCCAGGAGCCGCAGCGAACCGGTTTGGCGATGGCCGGACGCCCGGACTGCTTCAGGCCGTCGGCCGGCCGGCCGACGGCTACCGGACCAGGACCATCCAGTACACGGTCTATGCCACCGGGGAGGCCCGGCCGCCCGCGTTCGTCGACGAGCGGACTGGGCTCTACGGTCTGCCGGCCGGGGACGACGGCCGGTAGAGCCGGACCAGGGGCAGGGCAACGGCAAGGACAAAGGCGACGGCCCGGCGCGGCTGTATACCTTCACCGGCGGCTCTGGCGGCGCCGCCAAGTCCGCGCTCGCGGCCAGCCAGCGCGCCGCCGACCAGCTGGCCGAGCTGGCTTAGGCCCGTCGCCGCCGCGCGCGTCCTCAGCTGAGGTCGACCACGACCGGCGCGTGGTCGGACGGTCCCTTGCCCTTGCGGGCCTCGCGGTCCACGTACGCCGCCCCGACCCGGCCGGCCACCGACTCGGTCGCGTACACCAGGTCGATGCGCATGCCCTTGTCGGTGTGGAAGCTGCCGGCCCGGTAATCCCAGTAGGTAAAGGGATGCGGTCCCTTCATCGGGGTCGGCACCACGTCCGTCAGCCCGAGCGCCCGCAGGTCGGCGAGCGCCTGCCGTTCGGGCGGGGTGACGTGGGTCGAGCCGACGAACACCGCCGGGTCCCACACGTCGGCGTCGGTCGGGGCCACGTTGAAATCGCCGCACGCCGCCAGCTGCGTCTCGTGGCCGAGTTCGGCGGCGAGCGCGGTGCGCAGCGCGGCGAACCACTCGAGCTTGTAGGCGTAGTGGGCCGAGTCGGGGGTGCGCCCGTTCGGGGCGTACAGCGACCAGACCCGGATCCCGCCGCAGTTGGCCCCCACGGCCCGGGCTTCCGGCCGGCGTAGGCCAGGGTCGTCGATCAGCGCGGGCTCTCCCGGCTCGCCCTCGTACCCTGGCTCGCCGGGGAAACCCCGGCTGACGTTATCGAGGCCGACCGCCGATAGCAGCGCGACGCCGTTCCACCGGCCGTCACCGTGGGCCGCGACCTCGTAGCCAAGCTCCTCCACCTCGGCCGCGGGGAACTGGGCGGCCGCGCACTTGGTCTCCTGCAGGCAGACGATGTCCGGCTTGGTCTCGGCCAGCCAGTCGAGCAGCCTCGGCAGCCGCGCCTTCACCGAGTTCACGTTCCATGTCGCCAGACGCACCCGTATAGCCTTCCACCGCGAGCGTGGCCCATGCCAGCTTTCGCCGCTACGCCTCGGAGTCGTAGCGGAAGCCGTCGAGGAAGCGGCGGAAGACGCCGCCCTCGCGGGGCAGGGACGGAGCCGGCGGGGGAGCTTCGGGAAGTTCCCGGCCGACCGGCTCGTCGTAGTCGGCCCGCGCGATCGCGTCGATGATCTGGGCTTCGTCGAAGGTGTCAGAACCCGGGATCTGCGGCACGAAGCCGACCAGGTCCCCGTCCAGCAGGACCTCGGCCTCCAGCCCGGTGGTGCCTTCGGAACCCCAGACGGCCTCGCGGCCGCCGGTCACGGCCACCTGGACCGCGTAGGCGTCGATGCCTGACTTCTTCAGGTGCGCGTTGATGCCGCGGTCCCTGAGCGCGTCGGTGACCCGGCGCGCGCGATTCTCATCCATGTCCGTCAGATTACCCAGCCGGAACCGTAAGCCGGCCGGGCGCTGCCACCACCGCCCGTTCCGATTGATCGTTATGATTTCGCTGTGACGGAGCAAGAGGGCGGAACCTTCGAACTGGGCACCGACGGGCCCTCGGTCATCCTGGTCGGCATCGATGATTCCGTCACGTCACTGCGCGCGGGGGCCTACGCGGCCGGCCTGGCCCGGCGCCAGGGCGCCCGCCTGGTCTGCGTCTACGTGGAGCAGTACTCCATGTACGGGGCCGGCGCCAGCGTCATCGCCGCCCAGAGCGAGGCCCTCGAGGAAAGCGCCGCGGACCTGCGGCATCGGGCGCAGGAGTACGCCGCCGTGCTGGGGGTGCAGATCACCTTCATCACCGCGCGCGGCGACCCGTTCAGCGAGCTGCGGCGGGTGGCCGACGAGGTGCGGGCCGACGCCGTCATCGTCGGCGCGTCGACCAAGGCCGGCCACCGGTTCGTCGGGTCGCTGGCGGTACGGCTCGTCAAGGCCGGCCGGTGGCCGGTCACCGTCGTACCCTGAACGCCGTCTGCTGTGGCACGAGGAGAAAGGGCTTACCCATGGGCGTAGCCGTTGTTACCGGGGCGGGTTCCGGGCTCGGCCGGACCATCGCCAGGGCCCTGCTCGGCGCGGGCTGGCAGGTCGCGCTGGCCGGCCGGCGCGAGGGAGCGCTGATGGAAAGCGCCGAGACCGCTGATCCCGCGATCGCCGACTGGCCCGCGGAATCCGCGCTGGTGGTGCCGGCCGACGTGACCTCGCCGCCGTCGGTGGCCGCGCTCTTCGACGCCGTCCAGCGGCAATGGGGGCGGTGCGACCTGCTGGTGAACAACGCCGGCCTGTTCGGGCCCTCGGCCGGGATCGACGAGGTCGACCTGGCCGACTGGCGGCAGGTGGTCGACACCAACCTGACCGGCTCCTTCCTGTGCGCCCAGCACGCGGTGCGGATGATGAAGGCCCAGGACCCGCGGGGCGGGCGGATCATCAACAACGGCTCGATCTCCGCGCACACGCCCCGGCCGAACAGCGTCGCCTACACCGCCACCAAACACGCCATCACCGGCCTGACCAAATCCCTGTCGCTGGACGGCCGGGCGTTCGGCATCGCCTGCGGGCAGATCGACATCGGCAACGCGGCCACCGAACTGACCGAGCGGATCAGCCGCGGCGTGCTCCAGGCCAACGGGTCCGTCCTGGCCGAGCCCACCTTCGACGCCCGCCACGCCGCCGACGCCGTCCTGTACATGGCGTCCCTGCCGCTCGAGGCCAACGTCCAGTTCCTCACCATCACGGCGACCACGATGCCGTACATCGGCCGGGGCTGAGGTTTCGTCGTTTTCGGTCACGGAACGGGACCGGCTGCGTGCGCTCCTCATCTGGGCCGCCCGGCCCGGTGTTTTAGCCGACCCGGTGTTTCAGCCGGCCCGGTGTTTCAGCCAGCATGGTTGACCGGCCGTAACGGGGGCAGACGGATGCGGCAAGTCCGGCACGAACCGTACAGGCGCCATCCCGGGTCCTCAAGCCGCTCTACAACTACAACTGGGTGGTGGGCTTCGCCGTGGGACTGCTGTTGTACTGGGGGCTGACGGTGCTCACCGGGCGGCGGCGGCCTGACGGTACATTACGTGACAATTGAAACCGAACCAGGCCAGGAGCATGCTTGCAGGTGGGACCGGCAGGGTCTCGGCGACCGCGGTGGCGCGAACTGGAGGATGCATGACGAATCTCAGCTCTCTGCTCGACCAGGCGGCGGCGGACCAGCCGGACCGGCCCGCGCTGCGGATGGACGATCTGGTGCTGACCTACGCGCAGTGGCGCGAGGCGGCCGGGCGGATGAGTACGCTGCTGGCCTCGGCCGGAATCGAGCCCGGCGACCGGGTCGGGCTGATGCTGCCGAACGTCCCGGCGTTCCCGATCGCGTTCTACGGGGCGCTGGCCGCGGGCGCGGTCGTGGTGCCGATGAACCCGCTGCTCAAGAGCCGCGAAGTCGGCTACTACCTGAGCGACTCCGGGGCCCGGGTGGTGCTGGCCTGGCACGCCGCGGCCGGGGAAGCCGCCAAGGGCGCCGCCGACGCCGGGGCCCAGGCGATCGCCGTCGCGACCCCCGACCTGGCCGACCTGCTGGCCGAGCACGCCCCGGCGACCGAGCAGGCCGGCCGCGGCAACGACGATGACGCGGTCATCTTGTACACCTCAGGCACGACCGGCAAGCCCAAGGGCGCCGAGCTCACCCACGCCAACCTGGTCCGCAACGCCGAGCTGACCGCGCAGACGCTGCTGCAGAACAACCCGGACGACGTGACGATGGGCTGCCTGCCGCTGTTCCACGTCTTCGGCCTGACCTGCGGCCTGAACGCGACCGTCGCGGCCGCCGGCACGCTGACCCTGCTGCCCAGGTTCGATCCGGCCAAGGCGCTGGAGATCATCCAGCGGGACAAGGTGACGATCTTCGAGGGCGTGCCGACGATGTACGCCGCCATCCTGCACCTCCCGGACGCCGATCCGGCGATGGCCGCGACGCTCCGGGTGTGCGCGTCCGGCGGCGCGTCGATGCCGGTGGAGATCATGCGCGGCTTCGAGGAGAAGTTCGGCTGCATGATCCTCGAGGGTTACGGACTGTCCGAGACCTCCCCGGTCGCGTCGTTCAACCACCCGGACAAGGTCCGCAAGCCGGGTTCGATCGGCACCCCGGTCGAGGGCGTGCAGATGCGGCTGGTGGACGACGCGGGCCAGACCGCGGGAGACGGGGAGATCGGCGAGATCGCCATCCGCGGCCACAACGTGATGAAGGGCTACTGGGGCAAGCCCGAGGCCACCGCGGAGGCGATCACGGACGGCTGGTTCCGCACCGGCGACCTGGCCAAGGTGGACTCCGACGGCTACTACTTCATCGTCGACCGCAAGAAGGACCTGATCATCAGGGGCGGCTACAACGTGTACCCGCGCGAGATCGAAGAGGTCCTGCACGAGCACCCGGCGGTCGCCGAGGTCGCCGTGATCGGCATCCCGCACCCCGACCTCGGCGAGGAGGTCGGCGCCGCGGTGGCCCTGATACCGGGCGCCAGCGCGACGCCTGCCGAACTGCGCGACTTCGCCAGGGACAAGATGGCGGCGTACAAGTACCCGCGGCAGGTCTGGCTGGTGGAGGCGCTGCCCAAGGGTCCCACCGGCAAGATCTTGCGCCGCGACGTGCACCCGCCCGAGGACGCCAGTTGAAGTGCGAACAGGACGCGGCGTGGGGGCAGGACGCCGCCGAGGTGCGCAGCGTCGCGGTCGGGGGCCAGGTGCTGCGGGTCGCGGTCCGGCCCGGTCTCCCCGCGGTGAGCGGGGTTCAGCGGGTGCCGCTGCTGCTGATCAACGGCATCGGCTCGAGCCTCGAGCTGTTCACGCCGTTCGTGGACGAGCTCAATCCGGCCGTCGAGGTGATCAGGTTCGACCCGCCGGGCGTCGGCGGCTCGGACGAATCGTCCGGGCCGTACCGGTTCAGCTGGCTCTGCCGGCTGATCGCGCGGATGCTGACCGAGCTCGGCTACGACCGCGTGGACGTGCTCGGAATCTCCTGGGGCGGTGCCGTCGCGCAGCACTTCGCCGCGTTCCAGCGGGCCAGGTGCCGCCGGCTCGTGCTGGTGGCGACGGCCACCGGCAGCGCGATGGTGCCGGGCAGGCCGTCCGTGCTCGCGCACATGGTGACGCCGCGGCGTCACCTAGACCGCGGCTACATGCGGCGGATCGCGGGCGACATCTACGGCGGGTCGGCACGGGCCGATCCCGCCGCGATAGCGGCGGCGATGCACGACGGCAACCGGGTCGGGCCGCCGCGCGGCTACCTGTACCAGCTTACCGCCGGGGCCGGGTGGACCAGCGTTCCTTTCCTGCCCTGGCTGCGCCAGCCGACGCTCATTGTGGCCGGGGATGACGACCCGATCATCCCCCTGGTCAACGCCAGGCTGATGCGGCTGCTCATCCCGAAGTCGCAGCTGCACGTCTACCACGGCGGCCACCTCGGCCTAGTGAGCGAGGCGGCCGACCTCGCGCCGGTAGTGGACGATTTTCTCGCCGCCCCGTAGAGCCGTGCCTTAGCGAAGGAGAGAACCTGGCAGTCGTGTACCGGACGACGCAGCTGCCCGGCGGCCCGGTCACGTTCGTGCTGTCCACCAGCGGGCACATAACCTCCATGGTCAACCCCCCGGACTATGTCCATGACCGCTGAGGTGTCCAGCGTCGCGGTCGGGCGGCAGTCGCTGCGGGTCGCGGTCCGGCCCGGTCTTCCCGCGGCGAGCGGGGTCCGGCGGGTGCCGCTGCTGCTGATCAACGGCATCGGCGCCAGCCTCGAGGTGCTCTCGCCTTTCGTGGACGAGCTCGATCCGGCCGCCGAGGTAATCAGGTTTGACCCGCCAGGCGTCGGCGGCTCGGACGCCCCGGCCGGCCCGTACCGGTACAGCGGGCTCTGCC
>Ga0302326_10014773_pt1 | contig 16487 bp, 13 predicted proteins | sample Palsa_T0_3_FD_202264 | JGI IMG/M metagenome (GOLD analysis project Ga0302326, IMG submission 202264) | Peat permafrost microbial communities from Stordalen Mire near Abisko, Sweden - Palsa_T0_3 | ecosystem: Environmental > Terrestrial > Soil > Palsa > Peat permafrost | place: Sweden: Abisko...
TTTGTAGTCGAAACCCGATTCGTAGCGCCACACCGAAGTCGTTTCAACGGCTTCGAGCGGTATACCAAATAGATCTCCGCAGTGCCGCAGCACATCATCGACGCTCTGCTGCGTCTGCGACCAGACGCGCGCGCACAGTTCATCGAACGCACGGCACACCTTGGGCTCCTCACGCGCGATCCAGCCGTCATACGTGGCGCGCACGTCCGCAACAAGGCGCCGCTCGAGGGCCGCCTGCATCGGCCGCAACGGCAAGGTCCGGAGCTCCTCGAGCCACACGTCTACAGCGCGCGCAACGCGTTGCTGCTGCTCTTGGCTGAAGCACTCGAGGGCGGGTTCAACTTGCTCTTTGAGCAGCGTCCGAGTGTGCGCCTGCAACAGTAGGCAATGGTCTGAGTGTGCCCGTAGGGTCTCTCGTTTCTTGACCCGAAGGGTCTGCAGACTGGATTGCAGCTGCTGCAGCGGCGTGGTCAAAGCGCCGCGCTCTAGTTCCAGGAGGAATTTGGCGTGCGAGAGCATACGTCGCAAAGCCCGTGCCACCGAGCGCTGCCAGATGGCGTTCCGGTCAGTAAGCATGAATGTCTGCAGCGCCTTCTCGAATTTCTGAAGCCCGTCATCGTTAGCCAGTTCGGCGGTTCCCATACGTTTGTGTTCAAGTGCTTCGCGCGCGGAGACCGGAAATATCGGGACGTCGATGCCGAGTGCCTCATGCACAACGGTCGCGCAGAACGTAATCGACTCTTCAAGCTCGGCCGGATTCAGGTAGTCGATCTTATTGAGCAGACAGAAGATTTTTCCTGCGTACTCGCGAATGCTATGCAGAAAGGTCAGCTCTGTTTGACTGAGCGGTTGCTCGACCGAGACGACAAATATCACGGCATCGGCCTGCGGCAGAAAGGCGCGTGTCACATCGCCGTTGTGCTCATAAACCGAGTCGATCCCTGGGGTGTCGATGAGCCGGACGTTGTTTGCGAGCCATGGGCATGGGTAGCGGATGAGAACCTGGCGGACTTTCTTGGTGTTCTGCGGATTGCCGCGTTCGGTGACATACTCTTCCAGCGACTCCAATGGAATATCGCGGCGTTCGCCGCCGCGAAGCTCGATGCTGGCCGAGGGTGTTGGGCCGAACTGGATCACCGTTATTACCGAAGTCAGCGGAACGGCGGCTGCCGGTAAGAGTGCCTGCCCGAGCAGGGCATTGATGAGGCTGCTCTTGCCGCGTTTGAATTGGCCGGCGACGACCAAGTTGAATGCGGCGTCGGCAAGCTTGCGATGCAACCAGTTGCAGGTCTCGACATCGACTCCGGGTAATCGTGCTGTCTCTTCCAGGCATCCCGCCAATGCGACAGCGTTGCCGGCACGAGCAGGTTCAGAGACAATTACGCTCGCGGCGGGCGGCGTCGCGTGAACGGACCAGGGATGAAAGGTTCGCTAGCACTCTGACCAATGCTAGCTCGGAATCCACATCCACATTGCCGCGGCGCCCATGAGCAGGGTCGCTATCCAGCCGAGAATGACGATCGGTCGGGTCGCGATGTAGGCCCCCATGATGGATGTCTTTGAGGCCAGCAGGATGATTACGACCATGAGGGGCACGGCCACGATTCCGTTGATAACGGCGCTCCAAAACAGGGCTTTCATCGGACTGATGGGCGAGTATTGAATGACGAGGGCGGCGAGCACGCTGATGGTTATGACGCCGTAGAATCCGCGCGCATCGGTCGCCTTGCGTTCGAGACCCCACTTCCAGTCCATGGCCTCACAGAGCGCGTAGGCTCCAGAGCCCGCCAGTACCGGCACACTGATCAGACCCACGCCAAGAATGCCGAGTGCGAACAACAGGAAAGCGAAGTCGCCGGCAAGCGGGCGCAGGGCATTGGCCGCCTGCGCCGCAGTATTGATGTCGGTTACGCCCGCCTGATGCAGTGTGACGGCGGTTGCCAGGATGATGAAGAAAGCCGTGATATCGGAGTAGAACATGCCGCTCCACGTGTCCCAGCTGATCCGACGCAGCTCCGCGCCCGCTGCGCGCCCATCGTGCAGCAGGGGCGCAGCACCCGCTCCCTTCTGCATATCTTCAACTTCCTCGGAGGCCTGCCAAAAGAACAGATAAGGGCTGATGGTCGTGCCAAAAATGCCGACCACGACAGTGGCGGCCGTAGAATTGACTGTGAATCGGGGCCAGATCGTGCGCAGCGCCACCTGGCCCCAGGGGACGTGAACCGTGAACAGGACGGCGGCATAGGACAGCAGCGATAGCGTCAGCCACTTCAGAAATGAGACATAACGATGGTAGGGGACGAACACCTGCAGCAACAGGGTCCCGATCACGAAGCATAATGTCATCAGATGCCGATTGACGCCGCTGACCAGCTCCGCGACCTCGCCCATTGCGGCCACATCGGCAGCGATATTCAACACATTGGCGATCAGCAGCAGCGCTACGACCCCTTGCAGCACAATGGGCGGAAATGCGACTTTGATGTTGGCGGCAAGGCCCTTGCCGGTGGCCCGGCCGATGCGCGCGCAGATGGATTGGATCGCAGCCATCAAAGGGAAGGCCAGCGGCATCGTCCAGAGCATGTTCAAGCCGAACTGAGCGCCCGCCTGGGAGTAGGTGGCTATGCCGCTGGGATCGTCGTCGGCCACACCGGTGATCAGACCTGGCCCGACACGTGCGAGCGGATGTTCTTTGAGGCGAGCCCAAAGAATGTGCCCGCGGGACCTGCGGGGCGGTCCCTTGGTGCCATCGTCACTTTGGCTTGCGGGCTTCACTCGATGCGATCATAAACCCATCGGGGGTGTCATGATGGACCGGAAGGAGTTCGACAAATGGGTTTGAAGCAGCCCGGAATGCCGAATTGAAACGCTGCTGCGCCCCACCGGAGCAACTGCGACGCGTGTTGCTGGCACAGCTGGTGCTGGTTCGACGCTTGTTGAACTCGCCCCCGGTGCCAGCAGACAGCTCGATCCATGAGGCACGCAAGGGCCTCAAACGTGCGCGCGCCGCCCTGCGGTTGCTGCGACCCTCGATCGGTGAACGGCAGTATCGCGTGGCAAACACTGCGCTACGCAATGCCGCAGTGCCTTTGAGCGCAGTTCGGGATGGAAAAATTCTGCTGGAAATCCTGCGCGCGTTGACGCAGCACGCTGCGCCTGCCTCTCGTGTGCCAGCAATCGCAGTGCATCGCCTGCTGCTACGGGAGCGTCGCAGGGCGCGAGCAGCCATGCTCCGTAACGACATCGGGCTGGCTTTGAGCGCTCGCACCGTGACCGGCGTCTCCCAAGCCGTGAAACGTTGCCCTTGGGTAAATGGCGAACCCCAAGCCGCAGGCGATGCCGTCAAACACAACTATAGGAAACTTTGCCTCGCCTTCGCCACCGCCAAGGGCCGGCCCAGCGACGGCAACCTGCACGAGTGGCGCAAGCAGACGAAGTACACGTTGCATGAGCTGCAGCTGCTGTTTGTGAAAAAGTCAAAGTACATTGTCAAGCTCATTCATCGCTTGCACCGGCTCGCCGAGCGCCTCGGCGATGATCACGATCTGGCGGTGTTGCGCCACAAAGTGCGTCAGAACAGAGGCACGCTCGGTCCGAGCGCGGCGTTCCGGCCGCTCATCGACAGCATTGAGCACCGGCGCGCCGCTCTGCAGAGTGCTGCGTGGGCTGAGGGCAGGCGGATCTGCGCGCAGACGCCGAAGCATCTGCTGCGCCAACTGGCCTGAAGCCAGTCTGGCGCTGGCGCGCTCAATAGTAGCCGAGCGAGTCGGTCGGCATCGAGGCCAGCAGACGCACGCCGCGCGCCGCGCGCGGTATCCGGTTGCGAAACTTTGGTGGCTTGACGATCAGGACATCGCAGCGCAGCTCGTCCAGGACGCGTTCGGCTGTATTGCCGATCAGCAAGCGCTTGATACCCGAACGCGATATGGCGCCCATGACTACCACGGCACTGCGGCTGCGTTGGGCTGCCTCAGCGATGGCGTCGATCGGGTCGCGCGCAATCAGGTAGCGATGCGAGCGGCTCACGCGCGTGGAACGCAGGGCCCGATCGAAGCTGACTTTCGCGCTGCGCTCCGCATCGCGTTCGATGGTCCTGATCAGTGCCGGCGTGAGAGCGGTCACGGGCAGGTTGTCGATGCGTACCCGCGGGTAGGCATGCACGGCATGCAGGCTGCCGCGCAGGCCATGGCTCAACTTTCGCGCCATCTGCAGAATCAGCTTGTCCAACTGCAGCGGCTTGGCAAAGGTGTGCGTCGGATCGACCGCGGCCAGCACTGCGGGCCGGTTATACGGGCGCGGATTCTTGACCAAGAGGACCGGAATCGGGCTCAAGCGTATGAGTTCCCAATCGGTCAAGCGCATCAGCGCGGGAAACCTGTGTCGACCGGCGTGCGCGGAGGCAACGATGAGATCGGCCCTGATGCGCAGGGCGCGGCGAACGATGGCTTCGTAGGCAGGATAGTCCCATTCGGCGCACACACTGACCTTGTTTGTGTGCTGCCGCAGCCGATCGGCAATGGCATGCAGTCGACGCACCGCGCGCTGCTGCAGATCCCGCTCGAGCGCTCGCGGACTGAGGTCTCCAAGACCGTCCAGGTCGGCATACACCGGCGTGTCCAGACCATGATAGAGCTCGATTTGTGCCCCGCACGAGCGCGCAATCTGCGCCGCCTTGAGCAACGCGGGCAGCGACTTCGCGTCCAGCGCCCGTATGGCAACCAGAATGCGGCGAATGGCAGGCATGGCAAATTCTCCGAATACCGGATTGTAGTGTATTCGCGCGGATATGCTCGCCGCGGGATCAGCGCTTGCCGGAAGACGAGGAATCGAATCCGCCGCCCGACGAGGAGGACGAGGAATCAAAGCCGCCGCCGGACGAAGAGGAAGAGGAATCAAAGCCGCCCGAGGATGAGCTCGTGGGCGGGGTATTGGCAGGCGGTTGCGGGTTTTCGCCGATTGGATTGACGCCCGGGGCCGTGGGCGCACCGGGCACAGCCGGCGCAGAGGGTGCACCCGGTGTGGCGCTTCCGCCAGAGTGCGATTGCGCCGAGGCCACACGCATCGTCACCGCGACCAGAGCCGCCAGTGCCAAAGCCGTGGCCATCGCGGCGGTAGCAAATTTCTTGGTACGCATAGGGCACTCCTGATCACGGGCGTGTTCGACTCGAGGCTACGACGCTGGGCGGCAATCCTCTATAGGACAGACCAGAAAGGCGCAGTAGGCGATCGCCGGCTCGTCAGCATCGCGGCAATCAGGGGGGAGCCTGACCGGCAACCGCCTGCCATCCGCCACCGAGCACCTCGTACAGCCGCACCAGCGTCGTCAGACCATTCGCATAGGCCTGACTCAATGACAGTTCGGCAACGAACAGATCCCGGTCTGCGTTGATCACGTCGAAGTACGAGGCGTAGCCGATTCGATAGCGGGCGAGGGCGATCGCTTCCGCACGCCGCAGCGCCTCGACCTGGATGACCTGCTCGCGCTGGAAGTCGTCGTATTTCACGTAGGCTATGAGCGCGTCGGCCACTTCCTGGAAAGCCGTCTGCACGCTTTTCTCGTACTGGAACAGCGCCTCGCGCTTGCGTGCGTCGGCGAGCTCGAGCTGGAAGATGCTGCGCTGTGGGTCGAGCAATGGCTGCACCAGTCCTGCCGCGACGCTCCATTCGCTGGTGGAGGCACTGAACAGCTGTCCCAGCGGCGAACTGAGCGATCCGGCCAATCCTGTCAGCGAAATCGTCGGGAACAGGGCTGCCTTGGCCACGCCGACGTTGGCGTTCGCGGCGCGCAGCGCTTCCTCGGCAGCGCGTATGTCGGGGCGGCGCTCCAGCAGCGCTGAGGGCAGTCCCGCCGGTGGCAGCGGCGGCACCGGCGGCATCTGCTCGCCGCGATGGGTGCGCTCGATCGGGTGCGGGTTCTCGCCGAGCAGCACGCAGATCTGGTCCTCGGTTTGGCCGATCTGTCGTTCAAGCTCCGGCACGTTGGCGCGCGCGAGCGCCGCCTGCGCCTCGGCGGTGGCCACATCCAGGCCGGTCGCGTAGCCGCGGTCGTGCTGCGCGCGCGTGAGGGCGACAAATTTCTCACGCGTGTCGACGGTGCGGTGGGTGATTTCGAGCTGGCTGTCCAACGACAGCAGCGAGAAGTAGCCCGAGGCGACGTCGGCCACCAGCGTCACGGTGACCGCGCGCTGCGCGTACTGCGAGGACAGCATGCTGGCGCGGGCGGCTTCCTTGGTTCGCCGCAGCCGGCCCCAGAAGTCGATTTCATAGCTGGCGCTGATCGACAGTTGCTCGGCGTTGGCGAGGCGGGGCTCACCGGGAAGCAATACGTCCTCGGAGTACTCGGTTCGGCCCAGTGTCCCGTTGGCATCGATCGTCGGCGCCAGGGCCAACTGGCTCTGGCGCAGCACGGCCCGCGCCTCGTCGATGCGCGCCACGGCGCTCTTGAGGTCCAGGTTGTTGCGCAGGGCGGTGGCGATCAATTCGCGCAGGGTCGGATCGCCATACATGCCCCACCAGGTCTGATCCGCAACGCTGTCACCGCTCGCTGCCGGGTCTGCGCCGCGCAGCGTCTCGGGCAGGTCGAGCGCGGGCCGCCGATAATCGGGACCCAGCGTGCAGCCGCCGATCAGCAAGGCCAGTACAAGCGCCTCGCGCCTCATGGATGCGTCTCTGGGGGCGGCGCGGGCAGCGCGGGCGGCGCGGCCGCTGCGGTACGGCGCGAGGACAGCAGGCGTTCCGCAAAGCCCTGAATCACGACATAGAACACCGGCACGATGAAAATGCCGATGACCGTGGCCGCCGACATGCCGAAGACCACGGTCGTGCCCAGTACCTGACGCGACAAGGCGCCGGCCCCGCTCGCGATGGCCAGCGGCACGGCGCCGAGGATGAAGGCGAAGGAGGTCATCAGGATGGGCCGCAGCCGCAGCCGTGCGCCGGCAATCGCCGCGTCGGGCACCGTCATGCCGCGCTCGTGTGAGAGCTTGGCAAACTCCACGATCAGGATGGCATTTTTTGCCGCCAGCCCGATCAGCATGATGAGCCCGACCTGGGCGTAGATGTCGTTCGACATGCCACGCAGCGCCAGGCCAAGGAAGGCGCCGAACACGGCGAACGGAATGCACAGCATGACCGCGAACGGCACACCCCAGCTCTCGTACTGTGCCGCGAGCACCAGGAAGACGAACACCATGGCCATGGCGAAGATGTAGGGTGCCTGGCCGCCGGAGCGTTTCTGCTGCAGTACCGACCCGGTCCAGAAATAGGTCAGGCTGTCGGGCAGAGTGCGCGCCACGGCTTCCATGGCATCGAGCGCCTGGCCCTGACTGTAGCCCGGAGCAGGCGAGCCGTTGATCGTGACCGCGTGGTAGACGTTGTAGCGCTCGATGTAGGCGGGGCCATTGGCGGACTTGATGGTCACGATCGAGGACAGCGGCACCATGTCGCCGGCCGCGGTGCGCACGTACAAAGTGTTCACGGCCCCCGGTCCAGTGCGCTCACTGCCTTCGGCTTCCGCCGTCACCCGATAGGTGCGGCCGAAAAGATTGAAGTCGTTGATGTAGGTGCCGCCGAGGAACATCTGCAGGGCGCCAAAAATGTCCGAGACAGGAATGCCGAGGGACTTCGCGCGATCGCGATCGATGACGTACTCGATCTCCGGCACGCGATTGTTGAATTGCGTGGAGACGCGGGTGAGTTCGGGGCGCTTGTTCGCCGCGGCGATGAATTCCTGCAGTGAGGTATTGAACCGGTCGAGACTGCCGCCGGTGGTGTCCGCGAGTACGAATTCGAATCCACCAGCCTGGCCGACGCCGGGGATCGCCGGCGGGGCCAGCACGATCATGTTCGCCTCTTTGATGCCGCCGAGTTTCCTGTAGAGGCGCTGAATCAGCGCCTGGGCGGAACTGTCTGCGCCCTTGCGCTGCGACCACGGTTTGAGCGGTATGACCCCGGAGCCCGTGTACGCGGTATTCACGCCGGCCAGCAGGTTCAGGCCAGAGATGGTCAGAATCGTGGCGGCCTCGGGTTGCTGCAGCACGATCTCGCGTACCTTGGCGAGCACCGCCTCGGTACGCTGCAGCGAGGCACCAGGGGGCAGTTGCGCGACCAGCAGCAGATAACCCTGGTCGTCCTCCGGGATGAAGCCGCCCGGCCGGGTCGCAACCAGCACGCCGACCGCGATCACGATGATGCCGAACACGGCCAGCGCCACGAGGTAGCGACGGATCGCGCGTCGCACGGTGTCGGTGTAACGCTGGGTCATGCGGGCGAAACCGCGATTGAACCAGCCGAAGAAGCGGGCCAGGAAGCCCTTGGGCGGCTCTTGCGTGCGCGGCTGCAGCAGCAGCGTGCACAGGGCCGGAGTGAACGTGAGCGCCACCAGCGCGGAGATCAACACCGAGGCGGACAGCGTCAGCGCGAACTGCCGGTAAAACTGTCCGGTCAGGCCGCCCAGGAAGGCCACCGGCACGAATACGGCGGTCAGCACCAGGGCGATCGCAATCACCGGGCTCGAGACATCCGCCATGGCCGCGCGCGTGGCATCGCGCGCGCTCAAGTGGTGCGACTCCATCTTTTCGGTGACGGCCTCGACCACCACGATGGCGTCGTCGACCACCAGGCCGATGGCCAGAACCAGTGCAAACAGGGTCAATGTGTTGACCGAGAATCCGAGCCCGATGAACAGCGTGAAGGTGCCAACCAGGGATACCGGCACGGCGAGCATCGGAATGAGCGTGGCGCGCCAACTCTCGAGAAACAGGAACACCACCATCAGCACCAGCGCGGCGGCGATGAACAGCGTGATCTCCACTTCGCGGATGGACTCGCGCACGAACAGCGTGGTATCGAGCGGCACCTCGTAAGTGATGCCGGGTGGAAAGCGCTTCGAGAGCTGCGCCAGCGTGGCGTTGACCTGATCGGCCACGTTGAGTGCATTCGCGTCCGGCAGCTGATAGACGCCGAGCAGCGATACCGGCTGGCCGTTGAGCCGGCTCGAGCGCGTGTAGTCGGTGGCGGCGAGTTCGATTCGCGCGATGTCCTTGAGGCGAACGATCGAGCGGCTCGGGCCGGTTCGAATCACGATATCGGCGAATTCCTCGACCGAAGCCAGCCGGCCGTGGACCGTGACCGTGTAGGTCATCTGCTGGCCCGGCGGCGCGGGCTCGGCGCCGACGGTACCGGACGGGGCGACCACGTTCTGCTCGTTGAGGGCATTGGTAATGTCCTGGGTCGTGACCCCCAGGCGCGACATCTTTCCGGGATCGAGCCAGATGCGCATGCCGTAGTCGCGCGCCCCGAACTGCTGCACCTGGCCAACCCCCGGGATGCGCGCCAGGGAATCGACCACCTGCAGGCTTGCGAAGTTGCTCAGAAACAGATAGTCGTAGCGCGGATCGGTCGCCTTGATGGCGATGTACAGCAGCGCCTGGGGTTGGCGCTTGGTGATCGTGACGCCCTGACGCAGCACGTCGGGCGGCAGCTGGCGCTGCGCAATGGCCACCTGATTCTGGACATCAACGGCCGCAATATCCTGCGCCGTGCCGACCTCGAAGGTGACCACGAGGTTGTAGCTGCCGTCGCTGGAGCTCTTGGAGTCCATGTACAGCATGTTCGGTACGCCGTTGACCTGGGTCTCGATCGGTGCCGCCACCGATTGATCGATGGTCTGCGCATCGGCGCCGGGGAAACTCGCCGAGACCACGACGCTCGGGGGTGTGATCTGCGGAAAGCGCGCCACCGGCAACAGCGCGAAGGCGATGCCGCCGGACAGCGTCACGATGATCGCCAGGACCGTCGCGAAGATCGGCCGGTCGATAAAGAAATTGCTCACTAACTGCCCGGAGTGGACGGCGAGGGCGTCTGCGGCACGACTGGCGTTCCGGGTTTGAGCTTTTGGACACCGTCGATGACCACGGTGTCACCGGCAGAGAGTCCCTTTTCGACCAGCCATCCCTGGCCGACGCGTGCGCCCATGGTGACATCGCGTGTCTGGGCCTTGTTCTGCGCGTCGACGACCCAGACGTAATTCTTGTCCTGCAACTCGAGCACGGCGCGCTGCGGAATGATCAACGCGTCCGGACGCTCGCGTGTCTCGACCGAAACCTTGACATATTGGCCGGAACGCAGCAGTTCTTGCGGATTGGGGACGATGACGCGGATCGGCAGCGTGTCGGTTCGCAGGTCCACGACCGGGTCGATGAAATTGAGCTTCGCCGGCGTGGGGAACTCTTCGCCATCCGAGAGCAGCACTCGAAAGGCGCGTTGACTCTCGTTGCGCTGGTCGGGAGCACGGTTGAGCTCGCGCTGCAGCTGCAGCAGCCGCTGGGCACCGATGCTGAAGTTCACGTACATCGGGTCGGTCTGATAGACCGTGGTCAGCAATGTGCTGTAGGCCGTCACCAGGCCGCCCAGCCGGATCAGCGCGCGGCTGACGGTCCCATCGATGGGCGAACGAACGGTGGTATAGCCGAGATTGAGCTGCGCGGCCTGTACTGCGGCCGATTGCGCTTGCACCTGGGCCTTCGTGGCACTGTCGGCCGCTTCGGCCGCGTCGAGTTCGCGCTGGCTGACCGCATCGAGTTCCTGCAGCGGTCGCGCCCGCGCCAGGTCGCGCTCCGCCTGCGCCTTGGCGGCCTGGGTTTGCGCGAGCGTGGCCTGGGCCTGGGCGAGGGCGGCCTGATAGGGCAACGGATCGATCTCGAACAGCACCTGCCCGGCCTTGACCCGATCGCCTTCGACGGCCACCTGGCGCAGCAGCAAGCCACTGACCCGCGCACGAATCTCGACGCTGTTTGAGGCCTCGACCTGCGCGGGATATTCCTCCGCGACCGAAATGGGTCGGCCGACCAGTCGCAGCACGGTCACCGGCACGCCGCCCGGCGGCGGTGCCGCGCTGTGTCCACAGGCCTGCAGCATCAGCAGCGTCGCAGAGAGGCCGAACTTCAGCCCAACCCCTGCCCGGCGCGCACGCGTGATCGATGGTGTCAGGGTGGCAATCCGTTGCTTCATCGCTCTCTACAAAAGGAGGTATATATAACAATCGAGACATTGTCCAGACAGGCAGAGACAACGCAGACGTATATGGAGAGCGCCCTCTATGCCGAGCGTCGGGCTCTGAGATACTCTGCGCCTCAGATGCGAACCGTCATCGCCACAGCGATGTGTATCGCGGCACTGAGCGCTTGCAGCTCGAACCCGCGCCCGCGCCCGGTGGTGGTGCTGGCCGAACCCGCGCCACCGGATCCCTTTGACAACTCATCCACCTCTTTTGTGGTCTCCGGGCCGCGCTTCCCGCCGGGCGAGACGGCCATCGTCAAGGTGTGCGTCTCGGCCGACGGGGTCATCGCCAGCGCCGATGTCGTCGGCTCGTCCGGTGATAAACGATTCGACGACTTTGCACTGGTCTGGGCGCGCCAAGTCAAACTCGGAAACTTGCCGCAGGGCGATCAAGCCAAGGAAATCTGCGGTCCCGTACGTGTAGAAATCAAGGCCGCGCCGCTGCCTCGAATCTTGTCGGCGGGGGACAGTGCGCTGGGTTAGCCTCACGCCGCCCGTGCCGCCGTTGATCCGAATCGTGGTCGCGACTGTCTCGATCGCGATTCCGTTCGCGCTCGTGGCCATACCGCTGAACCTCCATGTGCGCGACGCATCGTTGAGGCAAGCCGGAGCGCTGCTGCTCACCGTCATCGTTGTGATCGCCTTGCGCAAGGGCCGTGTCGTCCCAGCGTTCTGGTAAAAAAAAACCCGCTGGCGTGGATAACCTCGCCAGCGGGTCAATGCTGAATCCGCCGATCATCGCTCGGGGGTCGAGTGATGGTCGTTAGGGAAGACTGGACTCAGGCGCTCGAGGTTACGCTTGGAGGGCAAGAGCCATCTGTGCGGAAGCGAACATTGCGAGGCTTCGCTGAGCGTGCGCGCGAGGCCGGGTCGGGCGATCACTATGCGGCGCGATAGCGCCGCCGAATGTGACCTGCGTCACATTTTGAGCAAAGGCGTTATCCTGCATCGGGGACTGGACAGGACGGGCCGAGGGCACTGAGCGTGGCGTGCTGATGGTTTCAATTATTCAGATCCTGGTGCTGTTGCTGGTCGTCATCGCCGCGGTGGCAGTGCTCGCGGCGCGGCTGAAGATTCCGCCGGCCATACCACTGGTACTCACCGGTGTAATTCTGGCGCTGGTCCCGGGTCTGCCGACGGTCCGGCTGGCACCGGAGTTCGTGCTGCTGCTGGTGTTGCCGCCGGTGATCTACTCGTCCTCGGTTGCCATGAGCTGGCGCGAGTTTCGATTCAATTTGCGGCCCATCTCATTGTTGGCAGTCGGTTGCGTCGTGTTTACGACGATCGCGACCGCCGCGGCAATGCATGGGTTTCTGGGTCTGTCGTGGCCGGTGGGGTTCGTCATCGGCGCCATCGTCTCGCCGCCGGATGCGGTGGCGCCGCTGTCCATAGCCCGAAGAATGCAGCTGCCCAGACGCATCGTGGTCATCCTCGAAGGCGAGGGATTGGCCAACGATGCCACGGCGCTGATCCTGTATCGCTTTGCCGTGGTGGCCGTCAGTGTCGGCGCATTCTCCTTCGGCCATGCCGTGACCATGTTCGCCGCCATCGTCGGCGGGGAGATCCTTTGGGGCATTGGCGTAGGTTGGCTGATGCTGCGCCTGCGGCGCTGGGTGCGCGAACCGCGCATCGAGATCATGCTGTCGGTGCTGACGCCGTTCCTGGCCTACTGGCCGCCACAGCACCTGGGCGCCTCGGGCGTGCTCGCCACCGTGACCGCCGGGCTCTACATCAGCTGGAACGGCCTGCGGCTGATCAGCGCCGAAACGCGTCTGCAGGGCATCTTCTTCTGGGATTTCCTGATCTATCTGACCGAAGGCATGATCTTCCTGATCACAGGGCTGCAGGCCCGCGCGCTGATTGCCGGCATGGGCGACAACACCTGGCCGAGATTGATCCTGTCCGCCGTGGTGCTTTGCGTCGTGGTCATCGCAGCCCGGTTCATCTGGGTGTATCCGGCGACCTACGTTCCGCGCTGGCTCAGTCCCGCCCTGGCACGCAAGGATCCCTCCCCGCCCTGGCAGTGGCCGTTTGCGCTCGGCTTCACGGGCATCCGCGGCATCGTCTCCCTGGCGGCCGCTTTGGCGATACCCTTGAGCACCGAGAACGGTCAGGCGTTTCCCGATCGCGACCTGATCCTGTTCCTGACTTTTGCGGTGATCCTGGTGACGCTGGTGGGCCAGGGTCTGATGTTGCCCGGGGTGATGCGTGCGCTTGGGCTCGCCAATGCGGGCCGTCGCGAGCGCCACGCCGACCGAGCCGAGGAACTGGCCGCGCGGCGCCAAGCGATCGAGGCGGCGATCGAGCGTCTCAATCAGCTCAAGGCGGCACGCAAACTGCCCGAGGATATTGTGCAGCCGGTCGTGGCGCGCCAGCGCGAGCGGCTCAGGCATGTCGGCAATCGCAGCGAGGACGGCGACGGCAACAAGACGCTGGTCGCGCTTCACGATGAGATGGAGTGGCTGATCATCAATGCCGAACGCGACCGGATCAACGATCTGTACCGCCGCGGTCAGCTCAAGGACGAAGCGCGGCGCCGCATCGAGCGCGACCTTGACCTGCGTGAGGCCCATATCGCCAATCTGCAGGCCGAGGAATGAAGCTCAGGAGGCGGAACTATCCGCCGTGCCGAAAAGGGATCGGATCGCTGGCCGGAAAAGTCTCAGCCAATTCCTCATCCAGGCGCTCGTCCTGCTTCTGCGGCGATTCGGCGTCCGCGGGGCGCGCGGGTGGTTTGGCTGGAGCATCGGCATCGGGTGCACGCGTCCGTGGATCCATATTTCGCCCTCCTGCTTCGCGTCATCATACTCCGCGCTGGCCTGCGTTTGGCGCTGGAGGAGAGCTCGTGACAGGGCGGACGTTGGCCGCAATGTCCAGGCCGGCGCCGGGCTCACGCCCCTAATTGCAGGGTGGCTGCGTTCCGTCCGAGCAAATGACCACTGTTTTGGAGTCCTGGGGGACGATAACGGTCGTAGTCTTGGGCGGCGGCGCCGGATTACTGCTGCTGATGCATCCCGAGACGAGGGCAACAAGAAAAACCAGAGCGACCGATACTTTCATGGGATGCCCCACTGAATGGCTGAAGTGAACGTCACACCCTGCGCGCGAGGTAGACGATGAGTAGTACGAGAAGAACCGTTCCGAGCAGGCCGCCGCCGATATACATGTGAAGCTCCGTTGATGAGTCAGACAGATTTGCGTGCGCCGCACGCCCGCTCGCTAGGACTTGGCGAAGGAATTGGTTTCCGGTTCCCGCTCGTGCACGCTTTGCGCAGGCGCCGCGACACTCAATTTCATTGGCGCACAGTGCGCTGCCCTGCGGGCGCCGTCGGTGCGCTGGCGCACCAACCTTGCCGCCGGCCATGACGCCGCCGGCCGCAACCCCGATGCGCCCGCCCGTGCACACCGCCCCGCGACGCGTCGCGCTGACGGTGGCCGGCGCGCTGTTCATGGAGGGATTCGATAGCGCCGTCATCCTGACTTCGCTGCCGCAGATGGCGGCGGATCTGGGGCAGTCGCCGCTGCGGCTGAGCCTTGCGGTCAGTGCCTACCTGATCGCACTGGCCATTCTGATTCCGATCAGCGGCTGGGTGGCCGACCGATTCGGAGCGCGACGGGTCTATTGCGCCTCGATCCTGGTGTTCGTGGCGGGCTCGCTCTGGTGCGGCTTTTCCCACTCGTTCGTCTCGCTGGTGGTCGGCCGCTTCGTGCAGGGCATGGGCGGCGCCATGATGGGCCCGGTCGGACGGTTGATCCTGACGCGCGGCGTGGAGAAGCGAGCTCTGGTGTCGGTCATGAACTATATGCTGCTGCCCGGCATCGTCGGCCCGACCGTCGGTCCGGTCGTCGGCGGCTTCATCACCACCTACGCCTCGTGGCGCTGGAACTTCTTCATCAACGTTCCGATCGGCGCACTCGGGCTGATCATGGCCTGGCGCTTCATTCCAGCCAGCGCGCCCACGGCGCAGGCGCGCTTCGATTGGCTGGGATTTCTGCTGGTCGGCACTGCCGCGGCAGCCGTGCAAACCTTGATCGAGGCCTTTGGCCACCAGCTGCTGCCCGCCCCGGTATTGGCCGGGCTCGGCGTGCTCGTGGCCGTGTGTGCCGGGCTTTATGTCGGGCACGCGCGCCAGCGCGTCGCGCCGCTGATCGATCCCGCGCTGTTTCGAATCCGAAGCTTCTCGGTGGCGATACTCGCCGGCAGCCTTGCGCGCGCCGGGGTATTCTCGACCCAAATTCTTTTGCCGACGCTGTTGCAGCTGCAATTCGGCTACAGCGCCTTCCACTCCGGGCTGCTGACCTTTCTGGTATCCGCCGGCACCTTCGTCGTGCGCCCGTGCATCTCCTTCGTGCTCGCTCGTTTCGGCTTCCGGCGCGCGCTGTTCTGGGGATGTGTCTCGGCCAGCGTGATGCTCTCGGGCTTCACGCAGTTTCGCATCTCATCGCCCATCGGCTTGTTCGCCGCCTATATCCTGATCTTCGGCACGATCCGCTCGGCCATCTTCTCGAGCATCGGTGCGCTGGCGCTGGCCGACATCGCCCACGCCGACATGGGACGCAGCAACAGCGTGGCGTTGTTCGCGCAGCGCGTATCGATGAGTTTCGGCGTCAGCCTCGGTGCCGCCGCGCTGTCGCTGGCCTCGGTGGGCCGCAGCCTCGAGCATCGTGATTTCTCCACTGCGTTCCTGATTGCCGGCGGCCTGACGCTGATCGCTGCCTTTGGCATGCTGCGCCTGCGCGATCATGACGGCTCGGAGGTCTCCGGCTTCGGCGTGCGCCCGGCGCAGAGCTAAGCCGCGCGCGCTGCGGTGGCTCCGAGCCGCTGGCGTATCTGCTCGGCCACGCGCAGCGCATTGGCGATGATCGTCAGCGTCGGATTGACCGCGCCAATGGAGGGAAAGAAGCTGGCATCGACGAGGTAGAGATTGTCCAGATCGTGCACCTTGCAGTTCAGGTCCAGCACCGAGCTGGCCGGATCGAGTCCGAAGCGCGCCGTGCCGGCCTGATGCGCTGTGCCACCGAGCGGAATGTCCTTGCCCAGATACAGACTGCGCTCGAGCAGGCGCGGGTGCGCACCGGTGGCACTCAGGGCCTGTTCCAATTTCTGCCGCAGGCGCCGGTGCGCCTCCATGTTGCCTTCGGTCAGATCCAGCACCACGCGCTCGCCATCGTAGAAGATTCGATTGTTCGGGTGCGGCAGATCCTCACTGGACAGCCAGAACGCCATCGCATGGCGCGCCATGATGTCAAACGGCGTCTTCGGCAGCCATTCGAGCCATTCGGGCAAAGCCTAGCCGCGAATATCCGCCCCGTGCGCACGCGCGCACATCTGAATGAGTCCCAGAGGGTAGGGCCAGTCCTCGGCGCCAAAATAGTAGTCGCTGACCGCGAGGGTTTTCTGAAACACCGTGTCATCGGGTTCACGCATC
>Ga0302326_10014775_pt1 | contig 16486 bp, 10 predicted proteins | sample Palsa_T0_3_FD_202264 | JGI IMG/M metagenome (GOLD analysis project Ga0302326, IMG submission 202264) | Peat permafrost microbial communities from Stordalen Mire near Abisko, Sweden - Palsa_T0_3 | ecosystem: Environmental > Terrestrial > Soil > Palsa > Peat permafrost | place: Sweden: Abisko...
AAGGTTCAGCGAATGTCAATTCCGTAAGACGGCAGCGTCGGGTTTTCCGGGAATAGCCAGATTGTCCAGCGCCATCGATAGCAGCCCAGGCTGGAATTGAGGCGGAATGCCGGCAAATTTACAGGCCGCATTGAGCTGATCGATAATGAACTTGGGCTGAAAACTGGCCAAAGGTGTCCCGTTACGGTCGCGGAGAGCTGCAATGACGAGGTCGATCGTCTCGGAAGTTGCCTCCATCCCGGCGGCCTTCGAAAGCAGCGCGAAAATCTGCCGGTATTCGGCGACGCTGGGCCCCCCGATCTCGATTTTGTAGGGAATCCGGCGGAGGAACGCCGGGTCCATCAGGTCCTGCGGGGACAGATTTGTCGAGAATATGATGAGTTCGTCGAAGGGAAGCGAAAAGCTCTTACCGGTGTGAAGCTTCAGATAATCCACCCTGCGGCCCAACGGCACGATCCAGCGGTTGAGCAACGCTTCGGGGCTGACGATCTGGCGCCCGAAGTCGTCGATCATGAAAATTCCGCCAAGCGCTTTGACGTGCAACGGCGCTTCGTAGAATTTCGCACTCTGGTTGAAACTGAGGTCTAGCATTTCGAGAGTAAGCTCGCCGCCGGCGACGATAAACGGACGGCGACACGGCACCCACCTTGCATCGAAATCCTCGCGACGCACTGCACTTCTTTTCACCAGGGGTTCCGCGGGTTGCTGCAAGGGCTGGTGAACGCCCGCATCGAATACCTTGATGATCTGGCCTTCTACTTCGAAGCAATACGGAATATAGGCCACGTCGTTGAATATCCTGCCTATTCTTTCGCCGACAGTGGTCTTTCCGTTGCCCGGTGGTCCGTAAAGCAGGATTGCTTGTCCGGAATTGATCGCAGGACCGATTTGTTGAATAAAATCGCGCGAGATCACGAGGTTGGCAAAGGCGCGGTCGACTGCTTCGCGATCGACGCGTTCATTGGTGATGCGCTGGCGATGTATCCGGTCGCGATAGGCCGATAACGAAACCGGTGCAGGGCCGACGTACTGGTTTTGAGCGAGAGCCTCGATGGCCCAAAGCTTGCCCTTCTCGGTAAGGGCGTAACGCATTTCGGCACCGATACGGAGGCTCACGCTGCCGAGAGCCTCGAGAAGCTTGCGTTCTGCAGCCTGGTCCAGGAGCAATTGCACGAGGCGGTTGGAAAGCTTGACCGTATCGGCGATCGCCGATGGCGTTTCAGCACTGCTTGTGTACATGACCTTGGTCACCAAATTCAGCAGATCGGATAGCTGCAGTCCGGTATCCTCGATCGCGTTTGGCACGGGCGGCGCGCCTTGCAGGACGGCTTCCAGATCGACGGCGCGGAGCTTTCCGAGAGTAATCAAAGCTTCGCCCAGGCGCCCTCCGTGCACTTTCTGGTAATCGAGCGCCGCGGTTACGTCCACCGTCGTCACGAGCCCGTGTGCTATCAGGAGATCGCCGATAAACATGAAGCCGTATCCTGTTTGAAAAGGTTTCGACGATCGAAATCGTTAGAATGCCAAGCCGCTCAGCGCCATACGTTGATCGGCATCCCATGGTTCGACGACGGGAATGCCTCCGGATCGCGGGCAAAGGCCGAGCCAGAGTTGCCGGAGGAACATCAGTTCCCGCGGCAGGGATTCCGCCAGGAAGTGTCTGTCGGCAAACCGCAGTCCGCGTGCGGGAAAGTCGAGCCAAACGACGTCGGCACGGCAGGCGAGGCCATATTTTACCACAATGAGGTGAATATCCCCGGGCAATAGCTGACGCTTGGCCAGCGTGATTTTGGCACCACCCACGGAAATGTTGCGGACGACGCAGTCGGCCGTAAACGCTCCATTGCTGTGCACAAGCAGACCGAACAGATATGTTTTCTTGCGCGGCTCCCGGACCGGATGAGTGCTCGCCGGACGCCGATCAGTGGGCAGCTGAGCCGCCGGGTTCGGTTCAATGTTGGGCATGAGCGGCGCTCCGTCGCGGAGGTCTTGCAGCAGGCTGCTGTCGGGTGCCATGCAAGATGACTTGGCGAAACTTTGCGGCGAGTTCCTTCGCCGGCAGCGGTTTCGAAAGCAGGTAACCCTGGATTTCATCGCAGCCATGGACACGCAGGAACTCGAGCTGCTCGCGCGTCTCGACTCCTTCGGCGACGACCTTCAATCGCAGGCTGTGCGCCATGTTGATGATCGCGATCGCAATGGTCGCGTCGTCGGCATTGGTCGTGACATCGCGGATGAAGGCGATATCGATCTTGAGCGTATCCACGAGGAAGCGTTTGAGATAAGCGAGATTTGAATACCCTGTCCCGAAGTCGTCGATGGAAATGGAGATACCCATATCCTTCAGGTTGCGCAGCGCTATGTTTGTCGATTCGCCATGCGCCATCAAAGTGCTTTCCGTGATCTCGAACTCGAGCAAGGTCGGATCTATCCGACGATCCCGTAGAATTTCCGCAACGTCGGAAACGAAACGTGGCTCGCGCACCTGTCGCGACGATACGTTTACCGCAACACGGATTTGACCGAGTCCAGAAAGTTCCCAATCTCGAATTTGCCGGCATGCCGTATCGATAACCCATGCGCCAACAGGTACGATCAAGCCCATCTCTTCAAGCATCGGAACAAATGCCGCGGGTGAGACGAGGCCGTGACCCGGGCGGTTCCAGCGGATCAATGCCTCGGCGCTTGTCCACTTTCCTGTGTCTATCTGCATCTTCGGCTGATAATGCAGGACAAATTCGTCCCTGGTCAGCGCAAGTCTCAATGCGGATTCGATATCCGACTTGGCCATTGCCCGCGCGTTCAATTCCGGCGTGTAGCAACGAAAGGCATTCCGGCCCGAGGCTTTGGCGTCGTACATGGCGGCATCGGCGTAACGAAGCAGCGTTTCGAGGTTGCAGGTGTCGGTCGGACAGCTTGCGATACCGATGCTTGCCGTTACCGGAACGTCCTGCCCTTCCATGGCAATCGGGTCTTGCAGCGCGATCTGGATTCTCGTAGCGACGTCGATGGCACCATGACCATTGGCCGGCGTGAGAACAATCACCGCGAATTCGTCGCCGCCGAGCCGACCGACGACATCGCCCGGCCTCAGACATGTTGCCAATCTCACGGCGAATTCCTGCAAAAGTACGTCGCCGGTCGTGTGCCCGAGGGTGTCGTTGACGTTCTTGAAATGGTCGATGTCCAGCAACAGAACTGAGACGACCATTTGGTCCTGTTCGGCGCGAAGAAGGGCATCCCGCAACGATTCATAGAGAAGCATGCGATTCGGAAGACCAGTGAGAACGTCGTGGCGCGCAAGATGCACTAGCTGGCGCTCCACTTCCCGGCGCTGTGTGATGTCTTCGATGATCTCGACGACCCACGGGACGTGGCCGGTGGGGTTTGCGATCGGGAACGTTCGGGCGTGAACCCAGCGTATGCTCTGATCGGCACGCACGATCCGGTATTCGGCGCTTGTTTGCGGTTCCGATCCCCTACGGCGATTGTGGGCGATCCATGGCAGATCGTCGGGATGGATGATGTCGTAAACTTTCGTCAGCGGATCTCCCTGAACGGCAAACAGACCGCTCAAATTCTGCCAGGCCGGGTTCACATATTGAATCGTCTGTTGTTCGGTATCCCGGATCCACAAGGCTTCGGGAATGTTCGCCGCAAGCTCCCGGAACATTTCCTCGCTTTTTCTGAGGTCAATCGTTCTTTCGCGAACCAGGTCCTCCAGAAGCCTGGTGTGCGACTTGCACTCTTCGTTTAGCAGCCTGACCTCCAGCATATTGTGAATACGCGTCAGCACTTCCGACCGGTCGAACGGCTTGCTGATGAAGTCTTTTGCCCCGGACTGTAGCGCTCGCAACTTTTGGCTTGGCTGAGCGGTGATGACCAGAACCGGCAGGTAATTGTCCTTTTCGATGATCTTCAATTCTTCCATCACCTGGAATCCGTCCATCCCCGGCATGTGGAGATCAAGCAGAATCAGATCATAGCTATTTTTGAGATGGAGTTTGCAGACGGATGTTGGATCCATGGTCGACGTGACCTGGAGGTAGCCGGCGCGCTGCAACATCATTTCCAGCAGTTGAACGTTTGCACTCTGGTCGTCGACAATCAGTATTTTGCCGGCGAGAATCATTGAAGTATCGATCATCGATTCAGGCCGCCGTAGATACGGGCGGCTTGTTGACGGCGGCCAGAGCGAGCCCCAGATCCAGCGTCTCCATCAATTCGTCGACGCGGATCGGCTTGGTGAGATATTTGAGGAAACCGGCCTTCAGTCCCCGTTCGATGTCGCTGGGGTTGGCGTTCGCGCTGAGCGCGATGATGGGAATATGCGCAGTGACGCCGTCCTTGCTCAGAATGGACATCACTTTCAAGCCGCTGATGCCCGGCAAATTGATGTCCATGAGGATGACGTCGGGCAGGTGCACCTGGGCCAGCTCCACGCCGAGGTTTCCGTTCTCGGCAGTCAGAAGCCGCAGATCGGCCCGGCGTGCGATGAGCATCGAGACCAGCTTCAGATTGGCGGGATTGTCCTCCACATAAAGCACGGTCCGCACGGGACCCGGGTTCTTGGCCAATGTCTGTGCGGACGTTTCGATGTCGGCTTGCGTGAAGTCGTGCCGGGGCGGCGTCGTGGCGACGAGATCGATCCAGAACACGGTTCCTTTTCCAACGGTGCTGTCCACGCCGATGGTGCCTTTCATCACTTCGACGAGGCGTTTGGTTACGACCAAGCCGATGCCGGTTCCTTGTTCGGCACCGTCCTCCTGTCCGAGGCGATTGAAAGGCTGGAACAGTTGCGTCAGTTTTTCCGCCGTCAGGCCGAGACCCGTGTCGGTCACGCTCAAGCGAACATATCCGAGCGAGCGCGTCGCGATTTCGACAACGATCGATCCGTTCGGCCGATTGTATTTGATGGCGTTGGACAGAAGATTGACCAGAATCTGGCGCACGCGCGTCCGGTCGGCCATGACAAAGCAGGTCGCGTCGAATTCGGGGAATTTCATTGTGATCCCGCGCTTCAGCGCAAGCGGCTCCATCATCGACTGGCAATCGGACAGCACCTCCGCCAACGACATTTTCTCCTGGGAAAGCGACAGCCTTCCGGATTCGATCAACGAAAGGTCGAGGACTTCGTTGATCAATGCGAGAAGGTACCATCCCGCCTGGAGAATCTGATCGATGCTGACCTTCTGCGAAAGCGATGGGGCGGGCACGTCGGACTCCATCAACTGCGCAAAGCCGAGAATGGCATTGAGCGGCGTGCGCAGCTCGTGACTCATGCTGGACAGGAATTCCGATTTCGCGAGATTGGCCGCTTCGGCCGTCGCCTTGGCCTTGTTCAGTTCGAATTCGACGCGCTGGCGTTCCGTCATGTCGCGCTCGAGCGTCGCGTAGCCGCGCAGAGAACCAGCTGCGTCGCGGATGGCCGTCATGACGACGTTGGCCCAGAAGGTCGAGCCGTCTTTGCGAACCCGCCAGCCATTGTCTTCGGACCGGTCCGCGGCCGCAGCTTCCTGCAGCGCGCGCTCGGGCTTGTTGATGGCAATATCTTCCTGGGTAAAGAAGCGCGAATTGTGTTGGCCGATGATTTCCTTGGCCTTGTAACCCTGAATGCGTTGCGCGCCTTCATTCCAGCTTTCCACGCGGCCTTCCTGGTCGAGCATGATGATCGCGCAATCCGTCACGCTTTCGACCATGAGCTGGAAGCTCTCCTCGGCCCACAACCGCTTGTCTTCGGCGTCTTTTCGCACCGTGTTGTCGGTCGCGATGAGCAGATAGCCGATGATCGGACCGCCATCGGTGCGCAGCGCGGTGACCGAAACGATGGCCGGCAGACGGCTTTTGTCCTTACGGATGTAAGTCAGCTCGTAAATGTCCTCGATTCCCCGCGCCGCCTTGAACACAAGCGCCTCGAAGCCAGGCGCGATCTTGATCGAATTCTCCTTGCTGAGTGCGGTGGCCCGCAGGCTCAGTTCGAAAGGGTCGGAGATATCGGCAGGGGTAATCTTGTCGACGACATCGGAGGCAGCGAACCCCAGCATCAGCTCGGCGCCGGCATTGAACAGCTGAACAATCCCCATTTCGTCGGTGGCGATGACGGAGAAATTGGAGCTGTTCAATATGGCCTGCTGCAGCGCGCCGGATTTCACAATCAACTCGTCGACGCGGATTTTGGCGAGGCGGACCTGGCCGGCATCGTTGGCGGCAGCTGCGGAAGCGGTGACATTGGCGTTCATGGGTCCCTCGGATTTGTCGAAATATTGCGCAGCAGACAAGGGCGGCCCAAAGTTGAGAGCTTCGCCCGCAATCCGCCTCGGCGCCGCCGCGCGCAGTATCGAGCCGCAATTTGGCTGTGCGGTCAGACGTCGGGCAGGGCGTCGGTAAGGTCGCTATCGTCGCGATCCGCTGCACGACCGTATTGCTGAGCCTGAGCGGCGAACAGCGTCGATGCGTCAACCAGGCTACCCATGGACAGACTGCCCGCATTTCTATCTTCGGGCCGCATGGGAATGCTCATGGCCAATTCTGCGAAGCTTCCGGCGATCATAAGAATCGAGGAGCCGTTCACGGATTGGCTTGCAACCGCGACAAAATGCAGTTCGCGCGCGGTGCGGGCCAACCTGTTGCGAAGATCGATCCACCCCTCGTCCCGCGGTCCAAGTGGCAGCGTGAATTCGGACATGGGCCCCACCGCTGCCCGTTCCCGGTCAGGTGATTCGCAGCGTCGCATTGAGTGCGCTCTGTTCATCACCGGCTCGACGAACGCGTTCTGACGCGCCGGTTTTGCTGCACTCTGTTAACGCGCAGCCCCGCAAGTCCGGAGAGTTCGATGCCGATCTGCCAACTGAGATATTCTTCCATCGAGAGTGCATAACGTTCTCGGGCTTCTTCGAAGCTCATATGCCCGCCGCGTATCGCGGCGACGATTTCCGCTTTTCTTTGCGGTATCCACCGGGTCGGCCGCGGCGGCGGCACTTTGCCCGATTTGGCCTGCTCCGCCGTCCCGGTGGGACCGGCGGCCGGAATCTCGTTGCTGTTGGCGTATTGCTCGGGGTCGGCTTCGTCCCGCTCGTAATTTTGACGTCCTGCGTTGTGCTCGTTGGTTTGCATGGTCCACTCCACGGCTTGAAGTGAACCTACGCCTTTATGTTAGTTTTGGTAGGTTCGGAATGTACTCAACAAATGTGCTAACTTGGATTAACTTATTGTTGTTTGAATAAGCACTACAAGCGTCACATAGCTGCTTCTCTATATTGACGAACGTTTACTTAATTCTCGTTAAGAAACATTGATTTTTCGTTTATTGCTGTAAATGTGAGCAAAATTGAACAGTTACAATATAAATCGGCATATGGCATGTTGATAGCTGTAAAGTGAGCAAAATTGAACAGTTGTAGCTTCGCGTCGACAGAAGATACATCCAGGGGTTTTGGCGATAATGTTTGAACTGTGATTCGAAAATAGCGATAGTATCCTTCACTATCCTACTTCAAGTGCGTTCGTTGGGATCGGATTTGGGATGCCAGGCCACACTTTGCTCAAGACGAACTCGGGCCAGCGGCGCTTCAGCCGGCGTAGCGTCGCGACACGCGCTCCGCCTCGGGCCCCGGGCGGGTTCCTTGTTGTCGGACTCGGTTCCTCGGCAGGAGGCCTCGACGCCTGCCGAAAGCTTGTGGCGGCGCTTCCCGCCAACAGCGGAATGGCCTTCGTGCTGGTGCAGCATCTGGATCCCACTCATAAGAGCATGATGGTGGATCTACTGGCCAGTCACACGACGATGATCGTGCGGGAAGCAACCGACGGAATGGCCGTCGAGCCCGACCATCTTTATATTATCGCACCCGGGACCTATCTCTCCGTTGGCAACGGCACATTGCGGGTTTCGAAGCCGCAGGCCAAACACGGTGCGCGCCTGCCTTTCGATTTTCTGCTGCATTCGCTGGCGGAGGAGTTCGGGTCGCGCGCCGTCTGCGTGATCCTGTCCGGGACGGGGTCCGACGGCTGCCTGGGATTGACGGCCGTCAAGGAAAAGAGCGGGCTCGTCATCGCGCAGGACCCCGGCGAAGCGGGTTACGATGGAATGCCGCGAAGTGCAATGTCGACCGGCGCGGTCGACATCGTGCTTCCGGTTGCGATGATTCCCGATGCGCTTGCCTCCTATTCTCGCCGGCTGGCGCTAGCTCGGTCCCCGAATGCTGCACGGGTTCCGGATTCGGCGGCCGATTGGCTCCCCGGAATCGTCGAGCTGCTGCGCACGAAGACCACGCATGATTTCAGGCTTTACAAACCGGGAACGCTACAGCGCCGGATAGAACGGCGCATGGCGCTTGCGGCGATCGAAACGGGCAGCATGGACCTATACCTTGCGCTTCTTCGCAGTGATGCCAAGGAGCTCGATCTCCTGGCCAAGGACTTGCTCATCAACGTCACGAATTTCTTCCGGGACCCCCAAGTGTTCGAATTTCTTGCGGAGAACATTATTCCCGACCTGATCCGCAATCATTCGGTCGACCGACCCCTGCGCATCTGGATCGCCGGGTGCAGTACTGGCGAGGAAACATATTCGCTCGCCATGCTGTTCCGTGAAGAGATTGCCGCCGCAAAGAGCGACATCAAACTTCAGGTCTTCGCGTCGGACGTCGACCCGGATGCCGTGGCCACCGCCCGGGAAGGTCTCTATCCTGAAACCATCGAAGCGTGCGTGTCGCCCGCCAGACTCGCACGCTTCTTTGTAAAGGAGGACGATGGCTATCGAGTGCTGCCGGCGCTGCGAACCTCCGTCGTTTTCACCGTGCAGGATGTTCTTGCCGATCCGCCGTTCTCGCACCTCGATCTGGTTTCATGTCGGAATCTTCTGATTTATCTCCGTCCCGAAGCGCAGGCAATGCTCGTTTCGGTCTTTCACTTCGCGCTAAGTGAAGGCGGCATTCTTCTAGTCGGCAGCTCGGAGACGATCGGGAACATCGAGGGCCGCTTCGAATTGATTTCCAAATCGGAGCGCGTCTATCGCCATGTCGGGCACAGCCGACCCGGGGAGTTCGGTCTCTCGAAGAGCACAAACGGCGGAACACGCGTCGGCGCCCGAACAGCGCTGGAACAGGCTCCCTCGCGTCAGGCGGCTCTTGCCGAACTCTGCAAACGTGCAGTTATCGACATTCTCGCGCCGGCCGCGGTTCTGATCAACCGCAAATACGAATGTCTTTATTTTTTGGGACCGACGGATCGATATTTGAAGGTCGCGCCGGGGAGGGCCATACACGATTTGCTTGCCATGGCGCGAGAGGGCGTTCGGACCAAGCTCAGATCGGCGATCCAACGCGCCTGCCAGGAAAATGCGAAGATCGTCGTCGCCGGAGGCCGATTGATTGCCGATCGGACGGACGGTTCGTTCAGCATCATTGTTCAGCCGGTTTTGTACGACGCCGAAGAGCTCTTGCTGATCTGTTTTGTCGACACGCCAGAGAACGTCCGGGGGCGAAGCCGTTCTAAGGTCGTTGGTAGTCCGCCGCGGGTGGTCGAGCTGGAACAGGAACTGGAGGTGACAAGAACCGAGCTTGAGGGTGCTATACACAATCTCGAGATTTCGAGCGAAGAGCAGAAGGCCATCAACGAAGAGGCACTTTCCGTCAATGAGGAGTTTCAGTCGACGAACGAGGAGCTGCTGACTTCAAAGGAAGAACTGCAGTCGCTCAATGAGGAACTCACCGCCCTCAACACGCAACTTCAGGAAACGCTCGAGCGGCAGCGCACGACCTCCAACGATCTGCAAAATGTGCTGTACAGCACCGATGTCGCAACGCTCTTTCTCGACACCGGTCTCAACATCCGGTTTTTCACGCCGGCCACGCAGTCTCTGTTCCACGTCATTCCCGGCGATGTCGGGCGGCCGCTGGCGGATCTCAGCTCGCTCGCCGTCGACGATGCCCTGCTGGCGGATGCTCGAACGGTGCTGCGGGTTCCGATGCCGGTCGAGCGGGAGATCGAAGCGCAAAACGGATCGTGGTACGTTCGGCGCATATCGCCGTACCGGACACAGGATCGAGGTGTAGAGGGCGTCGTCATTACATTCTCCGACATCACCGAGAGAAGGCACGCCGCCGACGCATTGGAGATCGCCAGGGGGCAAGCGCAGCTGGCCAATACCGCGAAGTCGCGATTTCTCGCCGCCGCCAGCCATGACCTCCGTCAGCCGCTCCAGTCGCTAACCTTGCTTCAGGGCCTGCTGGCGAAGGCCATAAAGGGCGGCAGTGCAGAGCAGCTGGTCGGGCGGTTCGATGAAACTCTGCGCACATTGTCGGCCATGCTGGATGGGCTGCTTGACGTCAACCAGATCGAGGCCGGCACTGTGAAGGCCGAAATTTCCAGATTTCCGGTCAGTGAGTTGTTTGACGGCCTGACGGACGAATTTACGCTCCTCGCTCAGGCGAAAGGTCTAAGTCTGCATATTGTATCGTGCGGAATCGAGATTTGCAGCGACCCCCGCCTGCTGGCGCAGATGATCCGCAACCTGCTCTCAAACGCGTTGAAATACACACCGAACGGAAAGTTGCTGCTCGGTTGCCGCCGCCGCGAAGGGGTATTGCGAATTGAAGTCTGGGATTCGGGCATCGGCATTCCCGCCGGCGAGCTGCAGGCGATATTTGACGAGTATCATCAACTCGACAACAGCGCGCGCGAGCGTAGTCGCGGGCTCGGTCTCGGTCTCTCAATCGTACAGCGTCTGGGCAACCTGCTGGGCCATCGCATCGAGGTGCGCTCCAAGCCGGGAAAGGGCTCCGTCTTCGCGATTGAGATTGCACTTCCCCCGTTCGAAGAAAAGGCACAATTCACGCACCGCCGCCGCGAAGCGGACATCGGAAAAATCAAGCGGCCCGTGCATACGGCTGCGATTCTCGTCATCGAGGACGACCCCGAATTGCGGGAGCTATTGCAACTTCTGCTCAATGGTGAAGGCCATCATGCGATCGCAGTGTCCGACGGTGATGCTGCAGTGGAGGCGATTGCGAGCGGGGCGCTCAAGCCCGATCTTATTCTCGCGGACTACAATCTTCCCGGCGGCCAGAATGGCCTTCAGGTAGCGGCAAAGCTGCGAGCCCAACTCGAACACCGATTGCCGATCCTCATTCTCACCGGAGATATCTCCACAGCCACGCTGCGCGACATCGCTCGGCAGGACTGCGTGCGGCTCAATAAGCCGGTGAAATCGAACGAACTGATGGACGTCATCCAGCGTCTTCTTCCGACATCACAAGTGGGCGCGCGCGTCGCGCACACGCAGGCGGTACCGGCGCCGGACGAGAGCCCGGTCATATTCATCGTCGACGACGACCGGCATGTGCGCGAGGCGATGCGCGCGGTTCTCGTGGAGGGCGGTTGGACGGTGGAGGTGTTCTCGTCATGCGAATCCTTCCTGGATGCCTATCGTCCCGGACGGGAGGCATGTCTTCTGCTGGATGCCTATCTACCGGAGATGAGCGGCCTTGAGCTTTTGAAGCGCTTGAAGGGTGCGAACGACCGCATGCCGACCATCATGATAACCGGCGTCAGCGACGTTGCGATTGCGGTTCAAGCCATGAAGGCGGGGGCTTCGGATTTCATTGAAAAGCCGGTTGCGGGCGCCGAGTTGCTGTCCAGTATCGAGCACGCGCTCGAACAGGCGCAGGACTCGCGCAAGCAGCTTGCGTGGCGAGATGCGGCGGCCAGGCGGCTGGCGACGCTGACGATTCGTCAACGCGAAATCATGGACATGGTTCTGGCGGGCAAAGCCAACAAGAACATCGCGGTCGATCTGCGCATCAGCCAGCGCACGGTCGAGAACCACCGTGCTGCGATTATGAGGAGAACGGGATCGAATTCGATACCGGCACTGGCGCGTCTGGCCTTGGCAGCCGCATGGAAGGGCGGAGACGAGCCGCTCGTCGGAAACGTTGCTTTCGGCGTCGCGGCCCGGCGGAATGCCAACAAAGCGTGACCCGATGAGGTGCGGGGAGCGGATCGTTTGAACTGGGCAACCGCCGGGGCGCTTTTAGATTGCAGACTTTGGCCACAGCTCCCTTACGGTATCGGATTTTGGGCGTTCGCTATCGCTTTCCAGAGTCTTCATAAGCGCATTGCGGGCGCGGCCCGCACGGCTTTTCATCGTTCCGGGATGCGTTCCGCATATCTTGGCAGCGTCTTCCCAAGTGAATCCTCCGGCAGAGATGAAGATCAATGCTTCGCGCTGGTTGTCCGACATTGCTCCAAGAGCCTTGGCAATATCGGTGGTGATGACGGAAACCGGCTCTTTCCGCCGTTTGGCCGGGAGTTGCGCCGTGTCGGCCGCCCGGTTTTGCTGCGCGTCGCCCGCTTTCCGGCGCGAATGAGAATGGAACTCTTCGTGAAAAATGCGAAAGAGCCCGGTTGTCAAATTCGTCTCGTTGCCGATGTGGCGTTGCCGGTGCCAGGTCCTCGCAAACGCTTTTTGCGCCAGGGCTTCCGCGAGTTCCTGTTCGAGACACAGCATGTGCGAAAACGCACGCAATTTCGGAATGAGACTAATGAGCTCTTCCCGAAACGGGGGTGCTGCGCTTTGGTTCACCGTCGGCACGAGCGACTGCATGCCTGACATCGAACTCATCTTGCCTCCCTTTGTCCGGAAAAGCCGGACCAGGTTGCTGGCAGCTCGACGTGCAAGTCTTGCGGTGCGCGCTGCCAAGCGAGAGAAACGATATTGAGAGGAGAGTTCCGCCGGTAGGTTCGGAAAACACTCAATCTGAATACTGCACAGTCCGGCGAAGCGGCGGCACAGCGTCTGACGATTTGGCGCCACCGGGGCGCACTCTCGCTTGTTCGGTGCCCGTGGTGATGCGTGGACTTCGCTGTCGAATGGGCAACCGGGTTTTTCTGAAGATGACCCAGTGTCCGCTTGATATCGTCCAGCAGAAACTCGTCGTCCAGGCCGTGAAGGTTTTCAGCTTCGAGCCGGCGCCGTGTTTTGCGTGATGGCGCGGCGATGTCGTCGGCGAATTTGGCGATGTTCGTCGATTCGGTCGCTCTAAGCCACGTCCAACGTGCAATTTGCGCCAAATTGAGAGAAAACGGCAAGGAACTCACCGATATGCCGCGCTAACATCACGGCAAGAACGACGGAGCCAAGCCATGCCCAAAATCCTCACGACGCATGCCGGGTCGTTGCCGCGACCTGCAAAACTGGCGCATCGGTTCGTGGAAAAAGAGGCGGGAAGGGCCGTCGACGAGGCGGCGCTAGAGACGGAGATCGATGCGGCCGTCGCCGCAAGCGTTCGCCAACAGGCTGAATGTGGGCTCGATATCGTCAATGACGGCGAGCAGGGCCGCGCCGGATTCTTCTCGACCGTGCGGTGGCGCATGACGGGCTTCGGCGGCCAGGCGCAGCCCCGCAAATTCGTCGACATCTTTTCACATCCGGATTTCCTCGAGATTATTCAGCGCGGCATGTCGTGCGAGTCCGTGAGCCTCGTCACGCCGCCCCGGGCGATCGGAGCCGTCTCTTATCTGAGCGCCGAGCCGGTTCGCCGCGATGCGGCGCGCCTTGTCAAATATCTGCCGGCCGGTCGCAACGGATTCATGACTTCGCCGTCGCCCGGGATCGTCGCAGCCGCGCTCGAGAATGTGTATTACCCCGATCTCGACTCTTATATCGCGGCTGTTGGCAACGCACTGGCTGTGGAATATCGCACGATTGTCGAAGCGGGACTCGATCTGCAGATCGATGCGCCCGATCTCGCCATGGAGCGCGCGGTTCTGTTTCACGACAGGCCGTTGGCCGATTTTCTTCACTTCGTGCGCCTGGTCGTGGCCGCGATCAACAAGGCCATTGCGCCCCTGCCGCGGGACAAAGTGCGGCTTCATGTCTGCTGGGGAAATTACGAAGGGCCGCACGAACGGGATGTGGACCTCGCCGACATCTGGTCGGAAATCGCCCAAGCAAGAGTCGGCGCCTATTTGTTGTCAATGGCCAATCCGCGCCACGCGCATGACTACCACTTATTCGAGCGAGGCGTGCTGTCCGCGCACACGAAGCTCATTGTCGGGGTCATCGATACGACGACGAACTATGTCGAGCATCCGCAGGCCGTCGCCGATCGGCTGGTTCTCGCGGCAAATGCCGTCGGCGATCCGACGCGCATCATGGCGGGCACCGATTGCGGCTTCGAAACTTCGACGGGCAACGGCATGGTCGCGCCCTCGCTCGTCTGGCGGAAATTGAGTGCCCTCAGCGAAGGTGCCGCGATCGCGACGGTGCGGCTATTCCAGTAGGCCGCTTCGGGTTGCTCTAGTATCACAAGGCGACAGCGACCGTCTTGGCGGCAGTTCGCGATGCCCAATATTTGCTCAGGAAGCTGCTTTTGTAGTCGCGCGAGTCGCTCCGGGAGGCAAAGCACGTCATCCTGAGGTAATTCGTGTAAAGTTTCGGCACAAATCTCCGTGAGAGATGCGCCTATGCGCGCGCGCTCAAAACTTTATTTCCGGCTATACGGCCGGAAGGTTCGTCATTTGAGTGTTTGTCAGGATAAAGCGCCATTAAATATAAAATACATAAATGTGATTATTCACAGCGTGATAATTTCATAAGAAAAGTCAAAAAATAAATTTGCAGAAACGATACCAGAAAAATAGAAATTGTCGTCATACGCGTAATCTAGATCGCCCAAGGTGGGGTCCTTTTTAAGCTCGATCCTATACTGGCCCGCGTGGTTCATTCGCACTTGCGAAAGGTCGGCACGCGCATCCCCGATCGGCTCTCCGTGTTGAGGTACGTCAATAACTCGATTCCCAAACAGAGCTAGCGAGGCGGTGGAAATCCGGTCGGATTGGTCTGCCGACCTTCAAATGCCTCGAGCGCGGACGGTCAGTTCACGACAATAACAACCAAAGGACTTTCCATGACAAAGGCTTCCGAAATAGGGCCGGATTCCTTCGGGGTATCGGCGCCGAAGAATGATGGTCTCGCGAAACAAAGACATAAGTGGCACCGCACAGTGCTGGGGGCGGCAGCGACCCTGGCGTTGAGCGCCGGCTTCGGTGAGGGGGCCTTCGCCGAAGATGCACCGACAAATCCATTGTCGAACGTGAATATCGTGTCGAGCTCGCCGTCGAATGTGATCGTCACGGCGCACGCGGATACGCCAGCCGGCGCACCGGTGGCGGCACCTACAGCCTGCACGGGGCCAATCGATCCGTACAAGAATTATGCGTGTCTCGATACTAATCTCGGCAGCGGCGTTCTCGAGCGCTTCATCAACTACTACAGGCTGGAATGGGACGAACCGGGTCCGCCGACCGATCCGAACGCGCCTCCGTCACGCCGTGACGGCTGGCCAGCGACGCCGGAGACGACGCCCCCGATGCCGTACACCGAATTCCCAAACGGCGCCGTCACGTCCATCGGCGTGACGCGGCCCAATTCGGTCGACAGTCCGCTGATGATGGCCATCGCGAACACGGGTGTCGGACAATGGCTGGCGGATAACGACTTCCAGGTTTACGGCTGGATTCAGCCAGGCTTCAACCTCAGCACCAATTCGCGCAAATTCGGCAATGCTCCGATTGCCTATACGGTGACACCCAACACGGCTCAGCTCGACCAGGCCGTCCTCTATCTCGACCGTTTCCCCGACACGGTTCAAACGGACCACATCGACTGGGGCATGCGGCTGTCGGTTCTCTATGGCCAGAACTATCGCTACACGAATTCCTATGGTCTTGCGAGCTGGCAGTTCAACGGCGACAATGGTTGGACAGGATACGACTTCCCGATGGTCTACGGGGAATTGTGGATTCCCCAAGTCTTCCAGGGCCTCATGATCCGCGTGGGCCGGTACATTTCGATCCCGGACATCGAAGCGCAGCTTGCGCCGAACAACATCCTCTATACGCACTCGATAAGTTATTCCTGGGACAATTATACCAACACCGGCATCGTCACCTCGTGGCAGCTCACGAAGAACTGGATGGTCCAGCTCGGCGTCGTCGATGGCACCGAAACGCCTTTGTGGCACTACGGCCTGAAGATGCCCAACCAATATGTTCAGGGCATGTCGAACGCGGCGGGCTTTGGGCCGGGTGTGGATCCTCTTTATCCCAATTCGACTATGCTGAAGGATCCGGGAAACCAACCAACCGGCGTCATGTGCGTGCGCTATGAGAGCAGCGACGGCAACGACGTGATCTATCCCTGCCTCGACGGGATCAACGACGGCAAGTGGGGATACAACAATCTCCAATGGCACGGGTTCACATATTACCACAAATTCAACGATCATTGGCACATCGACTTCGAGACTTACTACATGTCGGAAAACGGCGTGCCGAACAACAGAAACGCCCAAGCGGTGGCGCTTTTTGAGGACGGCGGCACGCCTTTCTCGCCGCAATACGTGAAGTTCAACCCGCCCAACCTCGCCTATTGCGCCAACGCGGCGGTTCTCAGATGCGATGTCGAGTCGGTCGGCGTGCTGACCTA
>Ga0302326_10014776_pt1 | contig 16485 bp, 14 predicted proteins | sample Palsa_T0_3_FD_202264 | JGI IMG/M metagenome (GOLD analysis project Ga0302326, IMG submission 202264) | Peat permafrost microbial communities from Stordalen Mire near Abisko, Sweden - Palsa_T0_3 | ecosystem: Environmental > Terrestrial > Soil > Palsa > Peat permafrost | place: Sweden: Abisko...
GAGATTGATGAGGGCCACGAAAGCGCGGTTCTGATAGATGCCGACGGTGCCGGATTGCGAAACTGCTGTCACCTCATAACCAGCTGGTAAAAGCACGGTATTACGGAGTCCGTGCAATGGGCGGTCGAAGACCAGGTCTCCGTTCTCGGCTTTGTAAGTGGCGGCGTCTTTGAGCAGGCCGGTGATCTTGATGTGCGCGCTCTGCTTATCGTTGGTGATGGGTACGTCGAGCTTCACTTCCATCGATTTGCCCGCCTTCGCGGGAGTGAAAACCTTCGCAGTATCGAGGTCGATCACCTTCATGTCCTGGAGCTTGAGGTATTCGAGCGAATCGAGCTTGGCCGTGCCGCCTTTCCGGTAATCGCTATAGCTCTGGTCCACCTTGATAGTGTGAGTTTCGGGGGCATCCAGATCGTACAGCGTCTTGATGTCGTCGAAGAACATGTCGGTATAGGCGGTGGGCGGGAATTTCGCGGTGGTTTTCTTGGCGTGGATCGTGACGGGGTTGCTCTCGCCACTCGGATTCGCGAAGGCCAGTTTGAGGCGGCCATCGGCTGTGGTGCTCATTTGGGCGGCCACGTTGGAGGAGATGAAGGAAAAGCCGAGCGGCAGGATTACTCCGAGCCGGTAACCGCTCAGGCTGCGGACCCACACGATGTCGTCGTTATGCATCATGTAGGTGCGCGCGTCTTTATAGGTCTTGTAGATCAGCACACGGCCGATTCCGCCTTCCGGAACCGGAATAGGGAGCGTGGCGTGGATGGAGTGCGTTTCGGGGTCGTTCGCTTCGGGGCCGTAAGTGAACTTCAGAGGCTCGCCCGTTCGTGGGTCGAAGACTTCGACGTCCGAACCTTCGCTTCCGCCGCGAGTGGCGTTGACGAGTTCCTTTGCGCCGACTGTAGTGGTTTCAGGCAGAAAGCGGATGCGGAACTGTTCAGAGCCGGGCGCGAGGATAGCATATTCCGTATAGGCGTCCTGTGAGAACAGCCGCGTAACGGGCCGAGTGGGACGCAAAGATCCATCGGGATTCGTGCCTCCCGGAAACGGATTGTTCGCGCCACCGCCGCGGCGCCCTTGGCCAGGAAGTTGGGCAGCACCAATCATCAACAACGCGGCTGTGGGAAATGAACCCCACAGTACGGCTCTACGGAAATTCGTCATAAGTTTAGTTTTTCGGGTTTGCCGGAGGAGTGGCGGGCGCTGTTACTGGAACCACAGGTTTTACTGGCGCGGGAGGAGCTTCGAAACCACCGCCGCGGCCCACGGTTGTGTCGTAGCCACCGGCGGATTCCCGACCGTCTTTGTCCATACCCTGGTAGCGAACGGCCTCGCTCACTTCAATTTCCTTCGCGCCGAGCTTCCGCAAGTATTCGGCGGTCTGCACCTCGGTCTTGAACACGTCGGGATAGAACACGCCTTCCGCAATGATGAGCGGAGTCCATCCTTTCTTGTCGACGACTTCCAGCTTGGCGCCGCGATCGTAGAGATACTTCACGATGTCGTTCGCGCCGCGCAGTGCCGCACCGTGCATGGCTGTACGGCCAATGTCGTCCACGTGATTCACATCGCCACCGTGTTCCATGGCGATCTTCACGCATTCAAAGGCTTCGGCGTTCGTGCCGGGGCTCTCGGCGACGCGGTAGACGCCCACGCCAGCGGCTGCTTCGAGCGGCGTGATGTGCTCGTTGGTCGGAATCGTCGGATCTGCGCCGAGCGCAAGAAGGACGCGCATCATTTCGGGATCTGCGCCTTTGGCCGCTAGAAGGAAAGGAGTTGCGCCGATTCGCTTCAGCTTGCCGAGATTGCCGTCATTCGGCTCTTTCGTCTCCCGCGCGTTGACATCGGCACCGTGCGCGACTAGCGCCTTGGCAAAACCGATGCTGTCAAGATTGCCGGTGACAATCGGGGCGGGAGTCTTGTGGATATTCGGGCGGCGGGTCCAAACAACCTGATGCAAAGCGGTAAAGCCGGAACCAGCGGCGTTGGGGCGGGCATCGTGATCGAGCAATAGGACGCCGAGTTCATAGCGCGCGTTCATCGCGGCGAGGACGAGAGCACCCGTACCGTCAGCGAGAGTCTCGTTGGGGTCCTGTCCGGCTGCGAGAAGCGCCTTCACTACCGGAATATGACCGTTGCGTACGGCGAAGAGGAAAGGAGTGAAATCCGTCGGACGTCCGGCGCCACGGCCACCACCGGCACCGCCACCGCGACGCCCGCTGGCAGTACCAGCAGTAGCAGCAGTAGCAGGGGCTTCCGGAGCCTTCTCCTCGGTAGAAGCCGATTTCGGGGCCGCAGTCGTGGGGGTTTCATAAGGGTTCACCCGCGCCGGCGGAGCCTTCGATCGCACGTGAATATCCGCTCCGGCTTTGATTAACGCTTGTACGACTTCTACATGTCCTTCAGCAGCCGCCCACATGAGAGCCGTCTGGCCGCGCCAGTTCTCCTTTGCATTGACGTCGGCGCCATGTTTGATAAGGACCTGGACCGCATCGACCTTGCCCGTTCGCGATGCCGTCATGAGCGCGGTTTCGCCTTCCGGACCAGCAGACTTGGCGTCGGCCCCGGCAGCCAACAATTTCTCGATCATCGCCGCATCGCCGTTGGTGCACGCCAAAGCAAGAGGCGTCGAACCATACTTGTTCGCAGCTTTCGCATCCGCACCTGCCTTTAGAAGAAGATCCGCAATTTCGAGATCGTCGACCTGCGCCGCGTAGTGCAGAGCTGTGGTGCCGTCAGGTTCGGGCGCGTTTACGTCGGCGTGATTACGGAGGGCCAATTGAACGCCGGCCTTATTTCCGTTTTGCGCCGCTTCCATCAGGGGACTCAGGTTTTCCGCGCCATATGCGGAGTAGAAGGAAAGAGACGCGATCCAGAGAGCTGCGCGCATGGTGATCTCCTTTTAGAGAGCGGAAAGGCCCTGGGGCATACGCAACGGTCCGGTGCTATCGCCCATTTTGTCGATAGGCACGCCGACTTTATCCAACAGGCTGACAAACATGTTCGACATTGGAGTGTTTTCCGGGAAGCGCAGATATCTTCCGCCCTTCAGGTTGCCCGCACCGCCGCCGACCAAGAGCGCCGGGAGGTTTGCGTGATCGTGCTTGTTGCCATCGCTGATGCCGCCGCCGTACATGAACATCGAGTGATCGAGAAGAGAGCCGTCGCCGTCCGGAGTGGACTGCATCTTCTCGAGGAAATATGCGAACAGTTCCATGTGGTAGGTGCAGATCTTGGCGTACTTTTCCATCTTCTCGGGGTCGTTGGTGTGGTGTGAGATGGAGTGGTGGCCGTCGGCAACGCCGATGTTCGGATAAGAGCGGCTGCTGAATTCGCGCGCCAATTGCAGCGTGGTGACGCGTGTAATATCGGCGCGGTAGGCCAGCCACTGCAAATCGAACATGAGCTTGGCGTGTTCCTCGAAATTCTCCGGGATGCCGACGGGCCGTTCCAGGTTAACCGGCATCGTGGAACCACCGGAAGTCTGCTGCGCGGCACGGTTGATCCGCTGTTCAATTTCGCGGACCGAATCGAGATACTCGCTGACAATGCCGCGGTCGGAAGGCCCGAGAGTCTTCTGTAAACTCGCCATTTCCTGCGTCACCGAATCGAGAATGCTGCGATTCTTCCGCATTTCCGAGAGACGTTCCGCGGCCGTGCCGCCGAGGCCGAACAGCCGCTCAAATACCAAGCGCGGGTTGTTTTCCATCGGCAGCGGCATGGTTGGCGTGCGCCACACGAACGTATTCATGTATACGCAGCTATAGCCGTCATTGCAGTTTCCCACCATGTAGTTGGGTTCAAGAGCGAGTTCGAGCGAGGTGAGTTGCGTATCTTTGCAGAGAGTCTTGGCGGCGATCTGATCGACCGTGATGCCGGCCTGCACATCCGCGCCTTCCGTCAGCTTCGGGTGCACGCCGTTCAACCAGACGGAACTGGCACGCGTATGTTCCGCATCGCCATCGCCCAGGCCTTCCGCCTGATGGTGGGCCAAGCCGCCGAGCAGCGTCACCTGATCCTTTACTCCAGAGAGCGGGCTGAGAATGGGGGAAAGTTCGAGAGAGGGACCCGCGGATTTCGGCCACCAATAAGGCTGCGAAACGCCGTTCGGAATATAAACGAAGCCAAGACGCTGTACGGGTTTCGCGGCGGTCTTGCTCATCGCCGTAAGGGCGGGAACCATGGCCTCAAGAAGAGGTAGGCCGAGCATTGCTCCGGCGCCGCGCAAAAACGTTCGCCTCGGAAGGCACTTCTTCTCAATGAACATCGAACTCCTTTAGTCCAGATGGATGGCAATTACATGCCTCTCCATATAGTCGTTGGCCAGACGAATCGGGGTCTCGGTTAAAAGAAGTGTATATGCAGCGTCACCAGACTGTCAAATTTGTGACGGTCGCAATGCTAATTTTTCGAGGGCGGCGGCTGAGGCGGTTTTTCGGGCGGCCCGGGTTTCTTTTCGGGGGCGGCGGGATCGGATTTCTCAGGAATCGCGCCTGTGCCGTAGCGGCGGCGGAGTTGGCCCTTCAGCCATTTTGCGTCGTGCGTCTTGGAGTTTTGAGCGGGTGGGATATTAGGATGCGCAGGGGCGGGACGGCCCTGCGGGGATGCGCCAAAAGCGAGCGGCGCCAATAAAACAAGAAGCCGGGCTGTCTTGATACAGACCATGTCCGCCTCACATTCTGTCATGAACCGTCCGGGTTGCGCCAGAACAAAATACAACTTTCATTTTCGATCGGCAAGATGGAGAAGCATCCTTGATTTAATGGAAGCCTCCGCCTCAGCCGCGAGTGCAACCCGTTCGATCTGTCTGGCGATGTTTTCGATTGACAGAACGTAGTCGACACTTCCGCTCGCGATGGCGGTTAAAGGCATGTCCGGCTGCCCCGCCGTGTCGGCCTGCCGCGCAATCGTAATCCCCCCAACTTCCTTTATGCCTCGCAGCGCCGACGCCCCGTCGCCGTCATAACCGGACAGAATGACTGCTACCAGTTTGCCACGCCAATTATGAGTCAATGAAAGCAGAAAAACAGTAATCACGTCGGGCCATCCCTTGGGCTTGGATATAGTCCGTAGATGGAAAATGCCATCCAGAACGTGTAAGTCCCGCTCTTCTTCAATGATGAATATGTGGTTCGGCCGAACGAGGGTTCCCTCCTCGACGAGTTCCACCGGCATCAACGTGCAGCGCGGGAGGACTTCCTTGAGGAGGCCGGCGACCAGCGTCAGATGATTCACAATGACGACCGCGATCCCCAAGTCGGCCGGTAAACGCCCAAGTATCCCGGTATAGGAGTCGAGATCCGCCGACGCGCCGCCAAGGCAGAAAAGCGGGAAATCGGGCGGAGTAATTTTCTTATTCCGCAAACGTCCCCACCTTGTTGTTGCGATCCATGCGATTCTTGAAATCGACCCCCGGAAACATTTGCGGGCCCTCTTGCAGCACGTTTAGAATGATCGAGCTGCAGTACCTGGCTTTCCGGCGGCGATCGAAGAAAGGAAGCATGAAGTAAATCATCCCGCGGAGATCAAAGGGGTATCCTAAATTAGGTGAAAAATGAATTTTTCCGCAGCCCTCTCCTGTTCTTCCGTGGCGGGAAGCAGCACTTGAACCCAACACTCGTCGTATTTCTTGCGATCGCAGATCATATGAACGCCCTGGTATAAGCCATGCCCCGAAGAAAAAAAACGGCACCCATCGGTAAATTGCAGCTCCACGTGGCTGTAAGGCCCGCGGGTTACCAGCCGGATCATCTTTCCCACCAAGTCGCCCGGCCCCAGTAAAACAACAGTTTCATCATCGCTATAGTCTTCCCTGGTCGCACTAGACGAACTTCCATCTTGTGCTTAAGCACAAGATGGGCCGCTACGGGCAGGGTTTCTGTTTCAGTTGGCAAAATGGTTAGGTGGCCTGGTCGGTGGGACCGTAGCCTCCAGTTTACAGAGCCAGCACAGAGCGTCAACTATCGTGGACAAGCAGCGGCAGTCGGTAATTGACGGGAACGTGCGCGAATGGACGTCGGGGCGCGCCGGGAGAGAACAAGGGGGCTGTCTTCAGCTGCCACCTGGCCTCCGCCAACGTCGCCCTAAACCGCGGGTTCAGGGAAGTGGTATCGAACCTCAGCAGTTCCATATCGCATCCCCAGTCTGGCTCGAAAAAAGGGGGGATTGGGTCACCCGCCGCATGGAGATTGCGGCCTCCGAGGCGGCGGAGGATTGTTGAGGATCCGTGTTTCACCGTAGCGGTCATGAATCCGACGCAGTTTCCCAGAATCTGAGCCAAAGCGAAGGCGCCAATAACAAGTGAGATCGCCTCAAACTTGCCACGCAGATCCGCGTCAACCACCCATCCTCCGGGTTCAATTGTGGTGTGTCCGCTCAGGCGTGCATGATGGAGTTCGGTTTCGACGGCGTCTCTTACGTGAGGCGACCAAACCCCGGATCGTGCTACGGATGAGGAGGCAAGCCTGAGCCGTGAGAATTTCACGTCATGCGGGTGGACAAGCACCCGGGCGCACGCGGCCACTGTCCCGTCTGACCGCACGCGGAGCAAGTGCCAACTCTCCTCGTCTCCCGGCATCACATAACGGCCGCAAGACCTCAAAGCCGACTTGGCGACGACGCCTTCCTGCAGAGCAATCCGTCCGCGAAGCCTTTGCATCTGCTGGAGGAGCCGAGAGTATTGCGATCTATCGCCGGATATGTTTAGGTAAGATTGCGGAACCTCTCCGCGTCTAGGAGCCAATATTACCAACCGGAGCCCCCTAGCCGTCGGCGCGGCTTCTATGGGAGGCTTCCATCTCGCTTGCAATGTACTCGATATCACCCTCATCAATCTTACAATGAGGAATGCGGCAGAGATGAATCAAGTACACTTTGGTTGTTCACCTACCAAAGGTGGTAATGCACGGACTACGTCGACGGCCCGAAAAGAAACCGTCGAGCGACATCTTGAGGAATGAGCGGCTTAAAGCAGCTGCGCGCTTTGCGGCGTTGATAACTATTGCTTTGTAAGTCTCTTCCGTGAAGCAACGCTGATCCCAATTACTCCCAGGCCCAACCTTAATTCCACAAGGGTACTTGGCTCAGGAACTGTGGCTAACTGGCCCGCAAAGGCTGTCGTGACGGTACCGCCACCCTCCACGGTAGCCAGAACCTGCTGAAAATTCATACTTGTGAATACCGTGCTGAACTCACCCGTAACCGCGATGGTGTTACCAGTAGTCGTATCCACCTCCGTTCCAAGAATATTGAAGGAAGCCGTTGAACTAGTCGCGGACGTGTTCTGCAGATTGTACGGGGCCATCGCGGGGAGATTCGGAGTGCATTGCTGACCGGCTGCCGGAGGGGTAGCCGAACAACCCGCCGACCCATCAATGCCCGGGAACAGAAATGTAAGCGTGATCGAGAGGTTCGGCGCGACATTGAACGTCATAAAGAGCGGCACGTTCAGAGGACCGGTCGCGTCCGGCGGATTGGTTATATTTTGGATGTCGCCCTGGGTCCCTTCAAACGCCTGGAACCCACCTACCTGCGCCCCAGCCGGGGGGTTGATGAAATAAATATTCTCCAAGAAACCAATGGTTCCGAGAGATATTTGAGCTGTACCTGTGAAATTTAGAGTGCCGGTTACTAACGCGGCATTCGCGGCTAAAGGCATACTGAGCATGCCTAGGAAACCCAGTGCGATCACACCTTTTGTCATCAATGGAACCCTCCGTATCTGAAAACTAATTCGTCTTGAGTAGCTACTATAGTACAGGAAAAATTCAAGCACGGCACCCGCCATTCTGGTTCGGATCGCTTTAGTACCGGTAAAAAATTCTAGTACCAGTAAAAAAAAAGGCGGAATGGTGGTTTGCCGCACAGAACGAGGATGGCCGAAGCGCGTTATTTGCCAACCGACGAGGCTCATCGCCGACAGCTTGCAACAGGAATATGTTGGAGGCGCGGATCGGAGTCGAACCGATGAATAAAGGTTTTGCAGGGCCTGTACCAGCGTTGAAAACACTGTACTTCCTTTTTTCGTCCAAGTCTGCGGCCAACTTTTTGACAAAACGACTCATCCGACAATCCTCAATTTCTGCCGCTGCTGAGCGGCCTCAAACTTTTGCATAGCTTCCTTCTTATGCGCCGCGCTCGCATGGCAGTACACCTGAACCAACCGCAAACTCGCATGGCCAAGGATTTGCGCCAGGCTTGCAGTGTCGCCGCCAGATTCGATGAACCTTGCAGAAGACGTGTGACGTAAGTCGTAGGGTACGAAAGCAACGCCGGCATCTATGGAGACCTTGTCGTGGATTCGGCTTGAACGTACTATCGGGTGTCCCGGCTTGCGGTCGCTCGGGAAGATCCATTCCGTCTTCGCGGAAGCAATGCGCCGGCTCAGGATCTCTATCGATTCTGCGGTCAGGTCCAGGGTGCGCCGGGCGGTTTTCGTCTTCCCTGCCCTGATGTGAATCTGTCCGCGCTCGAGATCAACATCCGAAACCTTAAGGCAGCGAACTTCATCCGGCCGGCAGCCCTGCTGAATCAATATCCGCCCGAGGTCGTACAGGTCCGGGTGTTTCTTCGCCAACTCGAAGTACTTCTCTTCGACTTCGCTACCAGTAAATTCACGGCGCGACGAGACAGCTGCCGTTGCCTGCGGGTTGGCCTGCCAGGTCAGTGTTCTCATGCGATCATCCCCCGGATTCCAGAGAGCGCCGATCATGCGGGCCTGCTTTCGGGCTTGAACACTCTCGCTATGTAGCTGGAAAGCTCGAAATGGGACCTTGGCTATTTGAACGGATGCGCCTTGCGCGAAAGTGATTTCGAGGAGTGCGCTGCGATGCCGGTATCGAACCAGATCGGGCCACTCCCGAGCGCCGCCGTCCAACTCGCCGGCCGACTTCAGGGAGTAGCTTCGCCAGCGCTTCGCCTTTCGAGGCGATTTTGCGGGCGGTTTGGGCCGCCCTCAAATCATGTTGAAAAAGTGGAAGTTGCGCAGGAATGCGCGATGAAAATAAACGAGTTAATGCTTGAGCAATTTGGAGGCGCGGATCGGAGTCGAACCGATGAATAAAGGTTTTGCAGACCTTGGCCTTACCACTTGGCTACCGCGCCAGCGGTGATGGATCTCCTTGCAAAATAGCGCGGTCCTGGCAAACAAGTCAAACCGGAGGCGCAGCCGCTCTACGAGATGAATGTGGGACGTTTAAGATCCGGCTGCGATCGTTTTGGCAGGACCTACGGTTGCAGTTTTGTTCTTGCTTCCTGGCGGGCGGCCTCTCTTCTTGGTCACGGTCATCCATGACGGTGGACGTCCACGGCGCCGGCCGCGGCCCATCGCTAACCGCTCAAGACTGAGGATGGCCTCCTCTAACTGTTCCTTCTCCTGCCGCAAATCAGCCAGGATTTTGCTGACGTCCATTCGTTTCCTCCTAATTGCTCGGTCGGGCTAGTTCCGAAAATGGAACTAAGCGGTTAATAAAAACCGCCCAATTAAGTATTTACTCCAGATTTGGGATCTTTGCAAGAATCTGGTTCCAGATTTAGAACAAAATCTTTACAAGAAATACTACTTCGCCCTAAAAACGGGCAATCGGGGGCGTCCGGCTCCGTAAAGCAGGTCGGTAGAGGGTGGCATTTGGGGGTAGTTTTACCGGTTTCGCCGCCAATGGCGGTAAAAGGGGATGCCGGAAAGGATGAGCACGATGCCCAGTCCGCTCTGCCAGGGCTTGTTGATGAGCGTCACAACCTCGATCAGCAATGCGGCAAGCACGAAAACGGCCGGCACAAAGGGGTAACCCCAGGTTCGGTAGGCCCGTTCCATGTGAGGCTTCTTGCGCCTGAGCACAATCACCGCCGCCGTGGTCATTCCGTAGAGAATCCAACTACCAAAGATGACGAAATCGGCCAAATCGTCGTATTTTCCCGAAAGCACCAGCACGGCGCCCCAGGCGCTCAGCCCCAGAATGGCGACGCCCGGCGTATGATAGCGGGAATTCACAACGGCCATCGCCGGGAAAAACCGTCCGTCCCGGGCCATCGCATAAGGGACGCGCGCCCCGGAGAGAATCGAACCGTTTAGCGCCGCGAATATCGAAATCATGGCCGCCGCGGAAACGGCATTCGCGCCCCACGGACCGAAGAGCTTGTTCATCATAGCGGCGGCGACGCGGTTGCTTCCCGCGACCTCCGTCGCGCTCAACACGTGAAAATAGACGAAATTAGCGGCTAAATAGATCGCCATGACGGCTAGCGTGCCGCCAATCAGCGCCAGTGGCAGAAATCGTTTCGGATTCTTGATTTCAGACGACACCATGCTCACGTTGTTCCAGCCGTCGTAGGCCCATAGAGCCGCTACCAGCGCGGCGATAAAGCCGGTCAGCGTCAACGGAACAATGGGCGCCGTAACGGCTGCTCCGCCATGGGGCCCATACATGAGGCCCGCCAGGATGACAAAGCCGATCAATCCGACTTTCAGCGCGGTAACGGCTACCTGAACGCGGCCACCCACCTTAACGCCGAAGTAATTGAGCCACGCAAGGCCCATAATCAGCACGATCGCGAGAAACTGGCCATACCGAATTTCGAAGAGATAGCCGAAGGGAAGAGTGACGTGAAAAACAACAGTTTCGAGAGAGGGCCAAAAATTAGCGAGATATAAGAAGAAACCGGTGGCCAGCGTCGCAATCGAGCCGCTTTTGGCCACCCACATCTGCGTCCAGCCATAGAGATAGCCCCAGACCGGCCCGTAGGCCTCGCTGAGATAGACGTATTCCCCGCCCGCTTCGGGCATCGCGGCAGCCAGTTCCGCATAGGAGAGCGCCCCTGCGAGCGATAGCAGCCCGCCGACGATCCAAACAGAAAATACCAGCCCGGGCGTGCCGACGTTGAGAATCATCGTGCGCGGAACCAGGAAAATACCGCTCCCAATTACGGTGCCAATGACGATCGATACCGCACCCCAAAGTCCCAGGTCGCGCCGTAGTTCAGACATGTTTAATTTTTCTCTCCGCTACCGGTATAAATGAACACAGCCAGCCGATTGCAAAGGTCACGGAACTGCCGATCGCCACCCACCACGTGAAAGCGATGGGGGTAAAAAACTTCACGTACAACATGGCCGAGAAACCGGCGAGAACTCCGCAGACGGCAGCCGGTTCGCCCGCCCTCGTAGTCAGGCAGCCGAGCAGGAATACGCCGAGGAGGAGCCCCAGAGTCACCGATGCGATCGACAGCCCTAGTTCGAGCACCGACCCTCCAAGGTGGCTCGCCACGAGGCCAATCACGACCAGCACGATGGCCCAGAAAATGGTGGTCAGGCGAGCCAGTTGCAAGTACTTAACGTCGCCGAGTTTCGGAAATAGCGGACGAACAAAATCGACAATCGAAGTCGACGCGAGCGAATTGAGCGCCGCGCTTAGATTGGCCATGGCGGCCGCGAGAATGGCGGCCATCGCGAGACCGGCGAGACCTGTAGGCAGCTCATCCCAGATAAAGGCGGGATACAGGCGGTCCGCCGGCTTCGGAGCGGCCAGATGGGCGTCTTGGTAATAGACGTAAAGCAGCGTTCCGATGGAGAGAAAGAGCGCGAACTGGAAGAACACCACCACCCAGCTCGCCATCAGGGCGGTGCGGCTTTGCGAGAGCGTTTTCGCGCTGAGCAGGCGCTGAACCACCAACTGATCGGTGCCATGGCTGGCGGTCGTCAGGAAGCAGCCGCCGATAATGCCGCCGAGAAATGTGTAAGGCTTGGTGAGCGAGAAACTGAAATCGAAGACCTGCAATTTATGCGCGGCCTGCGCCACTTCCATTACATGCCCCCAGCCGCCCTGGATTTTCCCCAGAATGAGCACGAAACTGAGAACGGCGCCCATCACGTACATTCCCATTTGAACCACATCGGTCCAGATCACCGCCGTCATTCCGCCCTCGAACGTGTAGAAAAGCGTGAGCGCTACGATCGCCATGATCGAGATCTCTTCGCCCGTGCGAAGGATGATAGAAACAACGATGGCGACGGCGAACACGCGCACGCCTTCCGCCAGTGAGCGCGTCACGAGAAAAATGAAGGCGGTCACCCGGCGGACGCTTGTTCCGAACCGCCGCTGCATCAGTTCATAGGCAGTGAAAAGCTGTCCGCGGAAATATTGGGGCAGCAGGATCACGCAGATTACGATGCGCGCCAGCAGATAGCCCAGCACCACCTGAAGCAATCCATAATTTCCGCCAAACGCCAAAGCGGGGGTGCCGACGATCGTCAAAGTGCTGGTTTCAGCCGAGACGATCGACAGGCTGATGGCCCACCAGGGCGCTTCCTGGCCGCCGAGAAAATAGTCCTTGAGGGTCTGTTGGCCTTTACGAAAACGCGCGCCGAACCAAGTGACCCCGGCGAGGTAAAACAGGATCACTCCCAAATCGATGTATCGCATGCGAAAATGGCTTTAGCAGTGTAACAGACAACAAACTAGGGCAGTCCGGGGCCACTGCGGGTACCGCTGCGGGAACCCAGGGGGCGAATCCGGCGTCCATTCAGTTGCGGGTCTAAGTGTGTTCCGCTATACTCCGCAATTGATCGTTTCCAAGTTAAGCCTACGATTTTCAATTCACTAGAGACCAAGGGGAGGGCAAGTGCTCAACAGAATTATCAAGACTTTCATGGGGGTGTCCCTGGTAGCGTGCGTCGCGCTCGCGCAGGACAAGCCTGCCGCACCGCAGAAACAGGCCAAGGATCAGGTTGAGTTCGGCCTCATGACGGATCTCAACAAGGAAACCGATCCGAGCAAGAAGATTCCAATCCTGGACCAGTGGACCGAGAAATACCCGGACACATCGTTCAAACAGGAGCGGAACTATTACTACATGGATACCTATTCGAAGATCGTTTCGAAGGGTCTTCAGGCGAACGCTTCCGCCGATGCGGTGGATGCCGCGTTAAAAGCGGCCCAAACCCTGATCGATAAGGCTGACACCTTCTTCTCCGCCGAGAACAAGCTCCCCAACGTTACCGACGATCAGTGGGCTCAGGCCAAAAAACAGGTTCTGACCCAAGCGCACGGCGCGCTGGTCACGATCGCGACAAACAAGAAAGACTTCCCGACGGCCGAAGCGGAATACAAGAAGCTGATCGCGATGGATGAAGGCAATGCGCTGATGTATTCGTCTCTGGCGGGCGTAATCATGTCCGAAAAGAATGTGGCGCGGTATCCGGATGCCATCTATCTTTATGCGCGCGCCGTATCGCTGGCCGGCCCTGGCGCGATTAAGGACGAAGCCACGAAGAAGGCCCTATCGGATTACTTGACCAGAATCTACACGAACTACCACGGCGGCGGGGACGGTCTGGATGACGTAAAGGCGAAGGCTGTTACGGCTCCTTTCCCTTCTTCGGATTTTCACATCAAGAGCGTGACCGAAATCAGCATGGAAGCCAACAGCAGCGCCGAGGCGTTTGCCAAGAGCTTTCCTGAAATCATGGTGTGGCGCGGATTGAAAGATCAGTTGACGGCCGCCGGCGGCGACGACTACTTCAAGAACATGAAAGACGCGGAAATCGCCGGCCTCAAGGGCAAGGTAGTTTCCCAGAATGGTCAGAAAGAACTCCTGATTTCGATGGATTACGCCACTCCCGAAACCGAGAAGAAGCCCGAGCTGACCATGAAATTTGAAACAGCTCTCAAGGGTCAGGTCGAACCCGGTACACTTTTGACGTTCGCCGCGGTCCCCGACTCTTATACAAAGGACCCCTTCATGGTGGTGGTGACGGCGGAGAAGGCGAAGGTAGATGGCCTTGGCGATGCGGCCGGCGCGCCTGACAAGCCCGCTCCGAAGAAGAAGGCCCCTGCGACGAAGAAGAAGACCTAGAATTAGTTCTTGTTGAGAAGGGGGCGGGCGACATGTTGAATGGCGGCCCGCCCAGAACACCTCGGGAGTTATGCCACTTTACGAATACAGATGTGATCATTGTGGAAAACACTTTGATGCGTTACAGAAGTTCTCCGATGAGCCTCTGACCGTCCACGCTGAATGCGGCGGCGGCCCTGTTGAGCGTTTGATCTCTCCACCTGCGTTTCATTTCAAGGGTAGTGGTTGGTATGTGACCGACTACGCTAAAAGCAACGGGAACAGTCCTCCGGCTAAAACGGAAGCTTCGGGCGAATCGAAATCCGAGTCGAAATCGGAATCCGGTTCGGAAACCAAGAAGTCCGAGTCCGCTTCACCCGCTCCGGCGGCATCTGAATCGAAATCCGAAACCAAGTAAGTGCCGGTCCTGCTACTGTTCGCCGGCAGCGGCTGTGCCGCGCTGATTTATGAAGTGGTCTGGTACCAGCAATTGCAGTTGGTGCTGGGCGGAACTACCATCTCGCTTGCGATCCTGCTATCGACGTTCATGGGGGGCCTGTGCCTCGGAAGCATCGCTTTTCCCCGATTGCCACTTAGCGGGCACCATCCGCTCAAGGTCTTCGCGGTTATTGAACTGGCCATTACGGCTTGCGGACTGCTGGTAAAGTTCACTCTGCCAGCCATCAGCCGGGCCTATTTTGACGGCGCTTCCATCGCGGCTTTAGCTGCGCTGCTCATGCTGCCCGCGACGTTTTTCATGGGAGCCTCATTCCCAGCCATTACTCGATATTCGTCGAAGTGGGCCTTGTTATATGGCTGCAACACAGCAGGGGCCGTGCTCGGATGTCTTCTCGCCGGCTTCTACCTGCTGCGTGTGTACGACATGGCCACTGCCGCGTGGGTAGGGGCATCGATCAACATACTCGTCGCGGTCTTGAGCTACTTTCTGGCCGGCCAAAGGCAACGCGAGCAGTCCCTGGACGAAGAACCGGCATCCGCGGAAACCACCGCGCCGCTGTGGGCTGTCTATCTCGCGATCGGCCTTTCCGGCTTCTGCGCGTTGGGAGCGGAAGTAATCTGGACTCGCCTGCTCGGCATGCTGTTCCTCGGCACCGTGTACGTCTTCTCGATCATTCTCGCCGTGTTCCTTACAGGCATCGCGAGCGGTGGATCTCTGGCATCGATTGCCATTCGGCGCGGGAAAGATCCTGGCACGCTGCTCGGCTGGTCTCAAATGCTGCTGGCTGGCGCGATCGCGTGGGGTTCGGTCTGCGTCATGGTGATCCTCCCGCGCTGGTCGGCTTATCTGCTAACGGTGACTGATCCCTGGAAGACGTTCTCGACCGATCTGTTCTTCGGCGCTGTCGCGATTCTTCCATCGGCCATTCTATGGGGCGCGAGTTTCCCTCTCGCTTGCGCCGCAGCCAAAGGAAAGCGCCCTGGCGATGCTGCTCAGGTGACCGGCGGCGTCTACGCGGTCAACACCATGGGAGCGATCGCCGGTGCATTGATCGTGAGCCTTCTCTTGATTCCCAGCATCGGATCGCAGAGCGCCGAGCGGTTACTCCTATTGCTCTCCGCGATCGGCGCGCTGGCGCTTGTACGAAGTAAGCTGTCGGCCGCTTGCGCCGTAGTGGCGCTCGCACTGATTGCAGCCATTCCGCCTGTTTCAGGGGAAGTGATTGCGTACGGCCGGTACGTGGCTCAACAGAGAGGGCTGTCCGAACTCCTCTGGATGAAAGAGGGCCGCAACTCCTCCGTGGCATATACGAAGTGGCCGAACGGCACTGTGTACATCAACGTCAATGGACACGTGGAAGCTACCAGTGAAGACTACGACATGAAGTTGCAGCGCATGGTGGGGCACCTCCCTGCCCTGGTGCATGGCAACGCGAAATCGGTGCTTGGTATCGGGTTCGGCGCGGGCGTCTCGGCAGGCACGTTTACTCGCTACCCGAGCATTGAACACATCACGGTATGTGAGATTGAGCCGTTGATCCGCCCGCGTCAACCCGATTCTTTGGGCCGCAGAATTATTCAGTTTTCAAAGATCCCCGCACACGCATCATCTTCGACGATGCGCGGCACTACTTGATGACCACGCGCGACCACTACGACATCATCGCGTCCGACCCGCTCGACGTCTTTATCAAAGGCACCGCCGCGCTCTATACCGCTGAGTACTTCGAAGCCGTTAAGAAGCGCCTGAATCCCGGCGGATACTTCTCGCTCTACGTGCCGCTCTACGAAACCGATGAGCCCACCATCAAGAGCGAACTTGAGACATTCTTTCAGGTCTTCCCGAACGCCACCGTATGGTCGAACACACGCCAAGGACTCGGATATGACCTGGTGCTGATGGGCCAAGTGGCTCCGCTGAAAATCGATCTCGATGTCATCCAACAGCGTCTTGACCGGCCTGACTACGCGCGTGTGCGAGAGTCATTACGAGATATCGGCATGTCGTCCGCGTCCGATTTGTTCGGCACGTTCCTCGGTGGAGCGCCTGGATTGCGAGCCTGGACTCGAGGCGCCGCGATCAACTCGGATTCCGACCTGCGCCTTTCCTATCTCGCAGGCTGGGGCATCAATGCCGCGATGGCCAACGATCATTACGTGAACATGCTGCGGTTCCGCGATAGCCCCGGCAACTACTTCACC
>Ga0302326_10014778_pt1 | contig 16480 bp, 12 predicted proteins | sample Palsa_T0_3_FD_202264 | JGI IMG/M metagenome (GOLD analysis project Ga0302326, IMG submission 202264) | Peat permafrost microbial communities from Stordalen Mire near Abisko, Sweden - Palsa_T0_3 | ecosystem: Environmental > Terrestrial > Soil > Palsa > Peat permafrost | place: Sweden: Abisko...
ACAGCAATGCGCCAAGAAGGGCTAATCCATAGGTTCGCGCCATGGGACTGAAAATCTGGCCCTCGACTCCTTGCATGGTGAACAAAGGCACGAACGCCGCCACGGTAATTATGGCCGAGAAAAGGATCGCCATGTCGACCTGCAGCGCGCTGGCCAAAATCAGCCGCAGTCTTTCGGTCCAGTGTGGCGCATTGCTGCTGCCTGCCGTCCGTGTCGGGTCGGTTCCGAAGCGTCCTTCAGCGAGCTGCTGCAGCAGGCTCTCGCGATCCGCGGGATGCTGGAAATTCCTGAATATGTTCTCAATCAGAATCACCGCCGAATCGACAATGATGCCGAAATCCACCGCGCCAACCGAAAGCAGGTTGGCATCCTCTCCCATCATCACCATGACGATCACGGCGAAAAACAGCGCGAACGGAATATTGACGCCGACGATGATGGCGCTGCGCAGATTGCCCAGGAATATCCACTGGATCAAAAAGACCAACGCGCAGCCAAAGATCAGGTTGTGGAGCACCGTATGCGTGGTGACCTCCACCAACGCGGAGCGGTCATAATACGAGACGAGCTTGACGCCCGGCGGCAAGCTTCCGTCGCGGTTCAATTGCTCTATCTTGGCTTTGACGCGCGGTATCACGTCGTTGGTGTGATAGGTTCGACCCATGACCACAATCGCAAGCGAAACGTCGCTGTCATGATCCTTGCCGGCAATGCCGAGCCGGGGCACGTAACCGACCGATACTTTGGCAACATCCTTCACCTGGACCGGCACACCATTGACCTGGGTCAGCACCACGTTCTCGATGTCGCCCACGCGCCAGCCTTGGGTCAGGTCCTCTTCACCGCCACTGTCCATCAGCCCGATACCGCGAATGTTCACCGACTGCTGACCGACAGTGATCTCGCGGCCGCCAACGTTGATATTGGAATTGCCGAGCGCGGCGATGACCTGCGGGATCGTCACGTTGTAGGCGTCAAGCTTGTTCAGATCGACGTCCACATCGTATTGCTTGGTGGTACCGCCCCATGAATTGATGGCCACAACGCCCGGCACGGTGTACAGCCGCCGCGTCGCGATCCAGTCCTGCACGGTCCGCAGATTGGTCAAACCGAAATGCGGCGGGCCGACAACCTGGTAGCGGTAAATTTCGCCGACCAGGCTTGATTGCTGAATTTGCGGAACCTGCGCACCCGGCAATGTCACGTTTTGCGACAGCATCAATTCCGCCTGCGTATAGGCGAAAAAATAATCGACGCCGTATTTGAACGTGACGCGAACGAATGACAGGCCATAGAAGGAGGTCGAACGGATAATGTCGACGCCGGGTGTGATATAGAGGCCGACTTCCATCGGAACCGTATAGTACCGCTCCATTTCTTCGGCCGAGAGTCCCGGCGCCTGCGCCGTGATTTCAAGAATGACCGGCGCCGGATTGGGGTATGCCTCGATGTTCAGCCGGGTGAATGCGACAAGGCCCGCGGCGACAAAGACAACGAGGCCCAGCAACACAATCGCGCGCCGGGTGAGGCCGAATGCAACAATGCCCTTCAGCACAATACGTCCCTTTGTTCCTTACCGCCGTTACGAAAGCCGTCCAGCTTTATTGGCTGCCAGCGACCGCCAGCATGTTGCTGAGAAAGATCGCACCGTCGGTGGCGGCTAATTCACCGTCGCGAACGCCGTCACGGATCTGCCGGTAGCCGTCGCGCTGAACGCCGATCGTGACGGTCCGCTTGGTAAAGCGCCGGCGATCGGCGGTAATCCAAACCGTTTGCGTGCCGTCGCCTTCCCGCACGACGCCGGAAAGTGGAACCGCCGGAGAACGCTCCGGCGCGCCGGTGCTGATGATGAAATGCGCGAACATTCCTGAGCGCAATTCGTGCTGCGGGTCGCTGATCTCGGATCGCACCAGCACGCGGCGCGTATTCGGATCTACAATCGCCCCGACCGTCGTGATCTTGCCGTCGAAAACACGGCCGGGAAACGCGCTGATCTGAACTTGTACCTGTTGGCCGACATGGAAAGCCGGACTGTCGTTTTCTGCCACATTGGCGAGCATCCACATCGTGTCGACGTCTGCGACAGTATAGGGAGCCGGCGAGTTGCCCGGCTGCACGAACAACCCGGGTGCCGCATTGCGCGTCGTGATCCGGCCGTTGATCGGGCTAGCCACAACAAGAGTGGGGTCCGCACTTCGCTGGGCGACGATACGATCGATGTCAGCATCGCTCTTGCCGAAAATGCGCACCGCGTCGCGTGCTGCGCGCAGGTTGCCTTCGGCAGTCTGCTGGTCGGAACCCGCCTGCTCAAGATCGTGCTGCGACACGGCTCGTGTCGCATAAAGTTCCTGCAAACGCGTCAGATTACGCGTCGTCAGTTCCAGAACACCGGCCGCGGCGATCAAAGTCGACTCGGCTTGCAGCAGATCCGGGCTGTCGATGGTGAAAAGCGTCTGGCCTTTCTTTACGTCGTCCCCGATATCGGCAAACAAAGAGATGATACGGCCCTGGTAAGGCGTGAAGACCTGCACTTCCATGTCTTCGTTGAAATCGATGCTGCCGACTGAATCCTTCTCGATTGGAAACCCGCGCGTTGCTATCGGCTCGACCTTAACCGCGCTCAACTGAGCTTCTGAGAGATTCACGCTGTCCGGATCAGTTTTAGCTACATCCGGACTATCGGAGGAGATTGCGGCTTGGGCTATTGAAGTTGGGCCAACCGAATTCGATTCGCCGCCGTACAACAGAGCAAAGGCGACTGCGGCAACAACGAAAATCACCACACTTGCGAGTGCGGCTCGCATGCGCTTGCTCGTGATGCAACGAGCCACCGCATCGACACATTTTTGCAATGCGGCCACAGCGGAAGCGATGAAACTCAGTAGCACAGCCTTCATGAGAAGAACGCCCGTTGAATGTGGAAGCATCGCCTGACGACATCCCCGCACCGACAGCCCCGAATAATCCCCAAGAAATGCAGTAGTCTACTGTCATTAATCACACTGCGATTTCGAGTTAACACATGAACACAGGCCGTCACAGCACTCAGATTAATCAGGTTGTGCTGGCAATCTGGCCATAATTATTTATTGGCTATTATCTTTACTGGCGTACATCGAACACGAAAATCCTCATGTGGCCGTTCGTCCGCCGGGTTACGGTCAACTAAGCGAGCGGCACCGCTCGAACGTAGATGCAAGTCTGATATTTTTTTCTATTATTTTTCAATCAACCCGATCGGACCTCCATTTAGAGGCCGCATCTTTTCGATCCAAAAGATCGTTGTGCACATCAAGAGGGCCATCTTGTTTTTGGAAACACTCCACACCCCTACCGAATAAATAACAGTGTGACTTCGCCGTAACAGTCAGCGCGTGGCAAATCTGGAATAGTTAGCCATCGCGATCACGGGAAATCGCCATACGCGGTTCGTCTCTGCTTGGTTTAGATACTTCGGGCTACAAATGCTGGCTTCAGTGACAAAGTCCCGTCTCGGCAAACTCCCCATTTTTGCGTTTGCCATCTCATTGACGGGATGCGCAGTTGGACCAGACTTCGTTCATCCGGCTGCGCCCGAGGTTGACCGCTATACCAAGGAGCCGCTCGCGCAACACACCTCGTCCAGCGACGCACCGGACGGCCAATCGCAGCGTTTGTCGTCCGGCCGCGACATTCCGCAAGAATGGTGGACGCTGTTCAAGTCGCCGCGCCTCAACGCCCTGATGGCGCAGGCGCTGCAAAACAATCCAAATCTGCAATCGGCGCTCGCCACGCTGCGCGCCAACAAGGAAGCGGTCTATGCCCAGGAGGGCAAATTCTTCCCGCTGGTGCAGTACAACTTCAACCCGACGACCAATAGGACAGCGGCTGCGCTCGCGCCCATCCCGTCATCCAACGCCAATATCTATAACCTGTACACCAACCAGGTAATCGTCGGATACACCTTCGACGTCTGGGGTCTCAATCGGCGTACGGTCGAATCGCTGCAGGCGCTGGCCGATACGCAACGCTTCCAGGTCGAGGCAGCCTATCTCGCGCTTACCGCCAACATCGCTGTCGCTGCCATCAACGAGGCCTCGTTACGCGGTCAGATCGACGCCACCAATCAGTTGATCTCTATCAACACCAAGATGCTCGACATTCTGAAGCGTCAATTCAATACCGGCTATGCCAACCGCAACGATGTCGCCTTGCAGGAGGCCTCGCTCGCCCAGGTGCTAGCGACCTTGCCGCCGCTCCGTAAAGCATTGCAGCAGAACCGCGACCAGATTTCGGCACTTGCCGGCGTCTACACTAGCCAGGAGCCGCACGAGACATTCAGACTAGACGACCTGAAATTGCCCCTTGATCTTCCGGTCAGCCTGCCGTCACAACTGATCGAGCAACGGCCGGATATCCGGGCCGCGCAGGAACAATTGCACTCGGCGAGCGCAGAGGTCGGCGTAGCCACAGCCAACATGCTGCCGAGTTTCACGATCAGCGCCAATGCCGGTTATATGAATACGGTGCTGACCGGCTTGCTGTCGCCGGCCAACGCATTCTGGACCGTCGCCGGCAACGCAACGCAAACCGTGTTTGATGGCGGTACCCTGTTGCACACGCTATGGGGAGCCCAGGCCACATACGATGCCGCGGCGTGGAGCTACAAAGGCACGGTGGTCGGCGCCGTGCAGAACGTGACAGATTCTCTGCGCGCGATCGAGAACGACGCCGACACGCTAAAAGCGGCGCAGGCTTACGAGCGGGCCGCAAAGATCAGCTTTGACCTGGCGCAGCAGCAAATGCAGACCGGCAACGCCAACATCCTCATCTTGCTGACATCACAACAGACGTACCTTCAATCGGTGATTCAAGTGGTGCAAGCGCGCGCCGCCCGGCTGTCGGATACCGCGGCGCTATTCCAGGCGCTGGGTGGCGGCTGGTGGAATCGGACAGAGCCGCCAGCAGAGAAGATTCTTGACGTCAGTACCGGGCAGTCGGTGCCATTGGTCGAAAATAACGGCGACAACGCGATAACGACTGCTCTCAAGACCATGTCACAAGCGAGGCCAGCACAGTGACATCAATCACAGCGCCAACAACAGCACGTTGGACTGGGAGTTTGCCGCTCTGGGGACGAACCGATCGCGTCGCATTACTGGGTACTCTCGGACTCACGCCGGAGAAACAATTGTCCGGCCCAGGAATCATGTTCCCCCGTGATGCCGCCCATGGTTGAATGGGTCGGCGACAAGATCAGCCGATATTTGTCCAACTCCCAGATACCGTTAGGATCGTCCTTGCGATAACCATCAAGGACGACGGCTTCGGTCTCCGGATAATATTTCCCGCTGACGTATTCGATCGCCCGCATTCCGACCTTGTTCTTGCCATTGCCGTTGGCCGTTGAGTGCAACGTCCAGACGATCGTACCGGAGATATCGCCAGCGGCGTTAACGTCGAAGGTGGCGATCGCATCGTAAGTGAAATTTCCGCCGGCCCACGTTCCGGTCCAGGAGCCGGCCAGTGCCGCTCGGTCTGTCGGCGAAGGCGCAGGTGGCGGCACCTTGCGAGCGAACGCAACGCCGCCAAAAGTCATCACGCCGAGTAACGAACCAAGCAAGATGAGAGCGCTGACCGCTTGTCGCAGCATAAAGGCATCAATCCATCAATAGCGATGCAAGTATAGCTATTTCCAGCGTATAGCGCGCAATTCCCGACTGCGCAGAAATATAAAAATCATAGCCTTGCGATTGCCAAACCAAGATCGTTAGGTTCGGTGCATTGAGTGCGAGGCATCCGGTGCACCGTTTTTTATTTCTGTTGGCGGCTATGTTCCTCGCCGGGTGTGCCGGGAGCGGCAGCACCGCCCAAAGCCAACCGCCGCAACCCCAGCCGCAGGCCACCGCGCAGCTAGATGACGACACGACATGCCGCGCGCAGGGGTTCCAGCCCGGCTCAACCGCTTACGTCCAGTGTCGCAAGCAGCTCGACAGTCAGCATCTCAAGGACCAGCCGGATACCTGGACTCAGGAGCGCGAAAATACCGTCCGAGCCCTGCTCGGCCGTCCGCCGTCCGGCTGGGGAGGACAAGGACAATAGATTTCGGATTGAATGCCGCGCCGATTTTGATTTGCTCCATCGGCTGAAGCTGGCGGAGAGAGTGTCCGCTGAAAACCAGTAATTCATGTTAACTTTCAAATAGTTATAAGAGCACTGGTTCCGGCGCCTGAGTATTCACCCACAAATTGATCCTGGATTGTGGCGATCGAGGGCGGACATCTGCGATGGGTTTGCTGTGCGAAGCAGTTGGAATGCGCGCGACTAAATCGTTGCTTACAAATCTTCCAGAATCCAGTTCTCGATCCGCGCCATCGCGGAAAGAAAGAATGCTGGGCGCGACTATCGCCGCGACACGTCGCCGGTATTCAGCCGTCAGGCAGCGATCCCCCCAATAACGGACTCCAACGCTAACTGTCGGTGCGGCAGCTTTGGGCCACAACCGGACTCATGCGCTGCAACAAATCTTATCCTCACTTGATCGCCTCGTCGGCAGCCGTGTGGACCCGGTGTTCGAGGAAGAAACGTAGCATCTCCCGCGTGGCGTCCGGTCCTCGCGGATCGGTGAAGGAGCCGGCCGGGCTGCCCCCCGACCATGCGTGTGCAGCTCCATGGATTTCCCAGTGCTCTAAGATTGCGCGCCCGCTCGGGTCGATATGGATCGTGCGGGTATAGGCATGTCCTCCGGGGACCTGACTGCGATGCACCGCCTTTCGCGAGTTCGTGGTTCTGATCGACCGCGCGATGACATGATCGCCGTTGCGAGGATGCACCGTGGTGTCGCTATCGCCGTGAAAAACGATGGTTGGGACTGCCTGCCCGTTCCTGAGAACCGGCGAAATGTCGCCGGACCCCAAAGCATCCACCAGGTTACCTTGCCGCATGGCGACGAACGCAGACGGAAGGTCGTTGGCGGCCCCACAGGCGAGTCCAGAATGCACGCCGATCGCCGCATACAGATCCGGGTAAGTGGCGCCCGTGACGGCGGCCGCGGCCGCTCCGGCTGACAGTCCACCAACGTAGACGCGCTCCGGGTCAACCAAATATTCGCGCATAACCTGGCGAGTGATGCCCGCGACCAGCGAAGGCTCGCCTTGATCCCGCCGCTGGTCGGTCGGGCGAAACCAATTCCAGCACTTCGCTGGATTTGCGTCGCTGGGCTGAGCTGGATAGACTACGAGGCAGTTCTGTTCTTCGGCGATCTGGTTCATGCGCGTGCCGGCGGCGAAATCGTCAGGCGACTGCGTGCAGCCGTGCAGCATGACGACCAAGGGGAGTGCCTGCCCCTGATAGCGGCTCGGGATATAGAGCTTGTAGGTGCGGGTTCCCGCTGGGTTGCTGTAGGTCGCTTCAATGAACTTTCCGCCCGCCTGCACAATGTCCGGCGTCGATATCGGAGCACGCGGCATCAAGCGCTGGAATCCTAGCCCGGAGCGACGCCCGACGCGGCCGAACAAAGCGCCTAGCCCACCGAACCTGCCCGGCCGCGCGGATGTGGCAGCGCCGAAGAGCGGACGATCCGTGCCGTCAATGGCTTCGGCCTTGGCGTCAATGATTGGTGGCGTGCGTCCGGCAAGAGCGACGTCAACGGTGCTGCCGAAGCTCATGCCCGGAGCGATCTCGCGTCGGAACATGCGCTGAAGGAGCGCCGTGGCTTCGGTGAGCCGACCCGAGCGCGTGAGGCGCGTGGCTTCAAGCATCAATTTTGGATTCAGCATGTCGTTCATCTCCGAATCTCCGTCTTGGTTGGGAAACAATCGAGCGTCCGCACCAAGGGCTCGATTTGTCTCCATCGGAATTGGCATCAGAATCGAATGCCGCATCGCGGTCATCGCATCCTGTCGGCCAGTGCATCTTTGACCGCCGGACTGGCATGCAAGGATCCCAGCACGACGACTGACGCGATGGTGGCGCGAGCGAGCTCGGGCGTGACATCCGGGGCGATGCTGGCAAGGCCCAGCACATGGATTTGCAGCATTTCTCCAGCGCGACGTGCCGCTTCGAGATCTTCGCGGCTGTAGTGCCGCAGACCGAGATCCAGACTCTTGCGGACCGTGGACTGTCTGACCACGTCGGCGTGGCGTTCGAGTTGATTGCGGATTGCGGATCGAATGAAATCGGTCCGGTTTGAGTAGAAACCCTCCTGCACCATGAGGTCGATCTGTCCGAGGTCGACGTAGCCGAGATTGATCGTGATCTTCTCGCTGTCAGTGGGCTTGGGGCGGAGTTGATGGATAGTGTGGGCCATGCGATGTCCATCCATATACCATCTGTCTGGATGGTATATGGATGGCACCCACACTCCTTTCAAGAGTGAGTCGTGCAGCGGAGTATTTGGCGCCATCGTCACAGAAGCTTACGCCTCTTGCGATGCGGCAGTGGCTTGCTGGAAGGGCCTTAACCGGAAGTCATGCCCTTAAATTGTGATTTCGGACTTTCGCGAGACAGAGTTGAACTTGGTCAACGCGCGCGACAAGCTGTCGGGACGCGACGCCGACACCTTGGTTGACCACGACCTCAATCCCTCCACTTGATAGAGCAGCCCATCGAGGGCATTTGCTCCGCCGGGCCGCGGCCGGTCTCTGCTATTTGCTTCATGGCCTCGAAAAGGTCGCGACGGGCATTCGCCGCCTGCTGTATGCGCGAAGAATCAAGCCGCCCGCGATACTGCAACTCGTCCTGCGGGTTGAAGCCGAAGAAATCTGGCGTACATTGCGCATCATAGGCTCTCGCCACATCCTGTGTCTCATCGATAACGTAGGGGAAGGTGAACTGGTGCTTTGCGGCGAACGCCTTCATGTTGTCAAACGAGTCCTCGCGATAAGCCCGGGTGTCGTTTGGCATAATGGCGATGGTGCCGATACCGATTTCACCTAGCGCTTTAGCCTCCGCCACGATGCGGTCAATGCTCGCCTTCACATACGGGCAGTGATTGCAGATAAAAACAACCAGCGTGCCCTTGGCCCCACGCACATCCGCAAACGAATAGGTCTTCCCGTCCACCCCCTTGAGCGCGAAGCCGGGCGCCGGCCAGCCGAAGTCGCAAATGCTGTTTTTGCCCAATGCCATCGCGGGAACTCTACAACCCAACTATCATAGATATAACAAGCAAAAATGAGTAGCGGCAGCACTCACCAGTACGTGAAAGTGGTGGTCAATGAGATATCGCTGGCGTGTGTCGAAAATCATACATTGGGATTATGACAGGCTCGAACTTAGAGAAACGCATGAGCGGTCCACTCGCTCGCATTACCACGCGCGCTGTGTATCGTGCTAGCCAGTTGCCACGCATCGCTTGGTATGTTGGGCGCAGCCTCGCCGTGCGGTGGCTATCCCAAGCGGCACAGCGACGAGACGGCAAGAAAGTCCGACCGCGCGCCCATACCAAGTTGCCGGTGCCGGGCCGCGGACGCCTCTACGCGGATATGGCCATCCTTCTCCAGCAGGATCTCGCCAATATCGAAGCCGGTCTCTACCCGCTTCCCGCCGATCATGATGGATCGCTGCTAACACTCCTTCATCGCTCGCGACTTTTTTTCGAGGATCTCCCCGAAATCCATCGGCGGCGCGACAGGAACGCGCACAGAGAAGTGCTGTCCGAAGGAACGCGGGGGAAGCGGCCCCGCTACTATTTGCAAAATTTCCATTTCCAGTCGGGTGGCTGGATGACGGACGATTCGGCGAGTCGTTACGACACGCAAGTCGAGATACTCTTCAACGGGACTGCCAATGCGACGCGCCGGCAGGCTTTGCCTCAGCTCCACGAAGTCTTCGCCGGACGGGATCATCGCCAATTAAGGCTCCTCGACATCGGCTGCGGGACTGGGCGTTTCCTAGATTTTCTCAAACAGACCCGGCCGCGGCTTCCGGCTCTCGGGCTCGACATGTCTGAGCCGTATGTCAGATACGCCAAGCGTAACCTGAAACGCTGGTCGCGATTAAGCTTCACCGTTGGAAACGCGGAGTCGCTGCCCGTGCCCGATGAAAGCCAGGACGCGGTGACAAGTATTTTTTTGTTCCACGAATTACCGCCGAAGGTGCGGCGTATCGTTTTTCGCGAATGTGCACGGGTGCTGAAGCCAGGTGGGCGTCTGGTCTTGGTGGATTCGCTCCAGCGCGGCGATCAGCCAGATTATGAAGGGCTCTTAGAACTCTTTCCGCAGAATTATCACGAGCCTTATTATAGGAGCTACACCAACGAGGATTTTAGCGCACTCGCCTCAGTTTGCAGTCTTACGTACGTCCACGGTGTCAAGGCCTTCGTCTCCAAGGTGATGGTATTCGACAAGCCAGCATTGGCCTGACTTTATTGGGGGCGGGCACATCGCCGCGGCGCACAACGAACGGCGCTTTGGGTCACTCTCGACCGAGAGTAAGCTCTCAGCCGATCCCGTAATGTCCGTTATTCCCCGGACAGCGACCAAATTGTTTCATCGCCGCGAAATGACGCGACGGGCCACTTTCTGCCGCACGCACCCGCCGCAAAAGCACCTAGCCAATTCGCCGTCGGACCCCGCGAAGCCGGTCACAGACCTGCCGATTGGGGCGTGATACTGTTTCCCTTAGGGGGCGAGGCAACGTGTAAATGACAATCAGAATTGGACGGCGATAATTGATAACCGCGCTCGGCACCGCAGCCGCAGCATGGCCGCACGCTGTGCGCGCGCAGCAGGACAGGGGGATGCGGCGCATCGGCGTGCGACAATGACGGAACCCGAGCCCTTAAACACCGAAACCAACCGCCTCCATCGAACTCTCCTCGCGTACGTGCGCCAAGAATTCGAGGCCCCAGTCGGAGCTATTTTGGGTTACGCCGAGATTATGCTCGAGGATGCCGAACAGCGGGGACAGCATTCCATCATCGGCGACCTCCGGAGGCTTCATCAGGCTGGATTGAAACTGAAGGCGTTGGTTTCGGGCGTGCTCGATCCTGCAGCGATGCATCAGGATTTTGCCGATTTTCGAAGGAATTTACGTCACGATCTTCGGACGCCAATTAGCGCCATTAAGGGCTTCGGAGAAATGCTGCTCGAAGATGCTCAGGACACGCACAATAATACACTAGCGCGCGATCTAGAAAAGTTGCTCGAAGCGGCGGCGCGCCTGCTGGGACAGATCGATACGCTTGTAGATTTCACCGGATCGCAGCTTCCGAGCACTATGAGCCCGGAATCTGCGGCCGTTAGAGCAGTCCTCAAATCAGTCCAGCCTTTGTCCACGGTTCCTTCAAACAATGGCGAGTCGAGCCGTATTTTAATCGTCGACGACACGGAAGCGACACGCGAGCTATTGTCTCGGCGGCTGGCACGCGAAGGCCACCACATCGTAGAGGCAGAAAATGGGCGGTCGGCGCTGGACCGCATCGCGACAGATAAGTTCGATCTCATCCTTCTCGACATGATGATGCCGGACATCAATGGCTACGAAGTATTGACCACACTCAAAGCAGATGTTCGCTTTCGGGACATTCCAGTAATCGTTATCTCTGCGCTCGACGAGATCGACAGCGTGGTACGCTGTATCGAGGCGGGCGCGGAGGATTATCTTTCGAAACCCTTCAATCCCGTTCTACTGCGAGCACGCATCGGCGCGTCACTGGATAAAAAGCGTTTGCGCGATCGTGAGCAAGCAGCCATTGCCGAGCTTAGAGTCGAGAAGGAAAGATCAGAGGCGCTTCTTCGCAACATCCTACCCAAATCCATCATTGCCCGGATGCACCGCGGCGAAACTCCCATCGCCGACCGCTTCCACGACGTGACCATCCTTTTCAGCGATATTGTGGGATTCACGCGCATGTCGACGCGCCGGTCGGCCAGCGATGTTGTGGCCCTTCTTAACGCAATCTTTTCGGCGGTTGACCATCTAGCGATCGAGTATGGCATTGAGAAGATCAAGACGATTGGCGATGCTTACATGGCGGTGGCGGGCCTCCCCGAACCGCGCAACGATCATGCCCAGGCGATCGCGCGTCTCGCACTTGCCATGCGTGAGGTGGTCGGCGAAGTCTCGCAACGCCACGGCGAACACCTTAAGATTCGTATCGGAATTCACACTGGCAACACAGTCGCGGGCGTCATCGGCATGCATAAATTCGCCTACGATGTTTGGGGCGATACTGTAAATACGGCAAGTGCAATGGAATCACACGGCGTTCCAAACGAAATTCAGGTATCTCACGCGAGCTTTATGCGCCTTTCCGACAAATTCGTTCTAGATTCGCGTGGCGCGATTGAGATCAAAGGCAAAGGCCAGATGGAGACCTACTTTTTGCGAGGCGAACGCCGCGCCGGCGATTGGACGCCGCCTTTTTGCTAGGGCGCGATCGCTAGGCAAGGACCATTTAAGGAAAGGTCTGATGACGCATATTTCGATCCGCGCACGGTTGATCTTGCTTGCATCCCTTCTGCTCGCCATCCTGGCTACGGCGCTGGCACTGCTTACGCGTGAGTTGGCCCGCGATTCACAGGCACTCGCGGACGAAGCTAGGCTCGTGTCTGTCGTCAGGAGCGCGAATAATGCGAGCAAGCATTTTGACGACCTGAGATATTGGCTGAGCGATCTCGCGGTGACCCAGGCCCCCAAATCGCAAGCAAATGCTGAGACGGCTAAAAAGCAACTCGAGGAAGACCTCAAGATCATCGTGTCCGTCGATTCGGACGGCGTAAATGCGATCGAGCACGACGTCAATGCGTTGTGGGAATTGGTTGAGAAAGCGTCCGATGCATACTTCTCGAATGATGACAGCGCAGGCGGCAACGCGCTTATGGCGCAGGCCCAATCACGTATTCTTAGTGTAAATAATGAGATCGAAGCGATCGTCGATCGGATCGAACGGCAGGCACTTTCGCGACGCGACGCGTCAGTTCATGATGCCCAACGGACTGTTGACTTCTCGATAATAGGCGGCGTTCTTGCTCTGGCCGTCGCGCTCAGTGTAACGGCGCTCATCGTGCGTTCCATCAACGCTCCATTGCGTCGCCTCGAGCATAGCATAAAGGCTATCACACAAGGACAGCTCGACATCCCGATTCCTGAGGCTGGTCGAGACGAGATCGGCGGGATGACGCGGGCCCTAACGATGTTACGCGGAAGCCTCATTGAAAGCCATCGACTGGAACAAGATCGGGAGCGCGCCGAGGCTAATGCACGGCGTGCCCAAACTCAGCTTGGAGAGGCCATCGAAGCCATCTCGGAAGGGTTTGCTCTCTACGACGTGGACGATCGACTGGTTATCTCTAACAGCCGCTTCCGAGAGATGTACGGGGGTATCGGCCTGGAGATCAAACCGGGGATGCCATACGAAGATATATTGCGTGCGGCGTCAAAGGCGGGCTTCATTCCTGCGGCCTCGAATAAGCCTGACGCATGGATTGCCGAGCGGCTCGACCGTCACCGCAATCCTAAAGGCGCCTTCGAACAGCAGCGCGACCACGATGTATGGCTCAAGATCAGCGAGCGTCGGACGGCGGATGGAGGGATCGTCGGTGTATTCACCGACATCACTGACCTTAAGGATCGCGAGTTGCAACTTGGACAGTTAGTGGACCGTCTGGCCGACGCGCGCGACGCGGCAATGGAAGCGACGGTCGCCAAGACTCGTTTTCTCGCCAATATGAGCCACGAACTACGCACTCCGCTAAATGCGGTAATCGGCATCACCGAAATGCTCATGGAGGATGCCGAGGATAGGGGTGACCATAGCACGCGCGAACCTCTCGATCGGATCGCACGTGCTGGCAAGCATCTGCTGCAGCTGATCAATGAGGTTCTCGATCTGTCGAAGATAGAAGCGGGAAAGCTTGAGATAAATTACGAGTCGGTCGCTTTGGCTTCGCTTGTGGGCGACGTGATAGGCGAGGCCGAGCCACTTGCGGCGAAGAATGGCAACCGGCTTCAGGTCGAATGTCCGGCAGACATCGGTACAGTCCGATCCGATCCGACGCGGCTACGGCAGATCATGCTAAACTTGCTAAGTAATGCCTGCAAATTTACCGAGCAGGGCAGCGTGTCGCTGTTGGTTGGCCGCGACCAGTCGGATAAAGGCGACTGGATTTCCATTCACGTCATCGACACCGGCATTGGTATGACTAGCGAACAACTCGGCAGGCTTTTCCAGGAATTCAGCCAGGCGGATAGCTCAACGACTCGGAAATACGGCGGCACAGGGCTTGGGCTGGCGATTAGCGACCGACTCTGCCGCTTGATGGGCGGCACAATCGAAGTCGAAAGCAAACCGGGCGTCGGCACCACTTTCCATGTACGACTACCCGCTGGCCAAAACGGCGCGTCGGAAGTGGCGACCATCGAGGCTGCACGAGTGCCGGCATTGAACTTGTCAGCCCAAACCAATCGCGTGCTGGTCATCGACGATGACGCAACCGTGCGCGACTTGATGCGACGCTATCTAAGTCGTGAGGGTTTCGACGTGATCACCGCCGTCGGCGGTCAGGAAGGGCTCGAGTTTGCGCGTAAACTGCAGCCTTCGGTGATCACGCTCGACGTATTTATGCCAGATATAGATGGCTGGAGCGTTCTTCAAGCGATCAAGAAGGACCCGGAGCTGAGTCGGACACCTGTTATCATGATGACAATTTTGGATGAGAAGCAAAAAGGGTTCACTCTTGGAGCCTCCGGGTATTTGACGAAGCCAGTTGATCGAGTGCAACTCTCCCAACTGCTCTACCGTTTCAAATCAACGACTGGCATACCCCGTGTTCTTGTCGTTGAGGACGATCTCAGCGCCCGCGAAATGATGCAGCGGTTGCTCATCGGCGAGGGTTGGGCGGTAAGCGTTGCGATTAATGGGCGCGAAGCGCTGGAGCGGTTGACCACCGAGCAACCCAATCTAATCCTCCTTGATCTTATGATGCCCGAAATGGACGGGTTTGAATTCCTCGTCGAGTTCCGGAAGGACCCGAAGTCCGCAACGACGCCTGTCATTGTCGTTACCGCGGCGGATCTCAGCCTGGCTGACCGTCGTCGACTTGATGGCGGTGTCGAACACATTCTTCAGAAGGCTGCCTCTGGTCAGGAAGATTTTCTGCGTCAGATTCGCAACCTTGTGGGGCGCTATGCTGCCGTGGCGGATAGCAGGATGGATGGATGAAGATGGTCAAGATTCTTTACGTCGAAGACAACGAGGACAATCTCTACATGCTGTCCAACCGCCTGCAGCGACGGGGCTACGAGGTTGTCCTGGCCCGTGACGGTGAGGAAGGTATCTCGAAGGCACGCAGCGAGGAGCCGTCTCTTATTCTCATGGATTTGAGCCTGCCAGTGATAGATGGCTGGGAAGCAACGCGACAGCTCAAAGCCGAAGCTCTTACGCGCACCATTCCAGTCATCGCGCTGTCTGCGCACGCGATGGCTGGAGATCGTGAAAAGGCGATTGCCGCCGGATGTGATGACTACGATACTAAACCGGTCGATTTGCCGCGCTTACTGGAAAAGATCACCACCCTGCTGGCCCGCCACGCACCCTAAAGTGGGGTGCAGGGCATTGATATTAGCGCGATGCTTGGCGACGGCGACCGCCGCCGAGAATGTCTGCTCTGGGTCATTTTCGACCGATTTGCTCTGGCCGCGCGATGTCCGCTATGCCACCGATAGCGAGCTACCGCCGACTTGGTTGCCGGCCTGGTCAGGTGGTGCACCGGTTTCACGCAACGGCACGAGATTAAACATAAGGAGTGGCGGACCGTGACGGACGGCAAGTCAATACTACGTCAGCGTGTGGAGGAGATTGACGGCGTGTCTCGGGCTTGGTTCGAGTGGTTACTTGAAGATTCGATGATGGGAAAGATATTGGTCGTGGAGGTTGAATTCGACACAGACCCTAGCGATCCGCGATTTCGACAAAGTGTCTTAGATGCAATCGAGAACACAATAATGGAATTATCGAAAAACGAAACCACCGCGATCGTGGGTCACCTCAGGATCGTCCCCAAAGGCGCGGCCTAATGCTAATCGGGACTGGAGGCCGAGCCTTCGCAATGCGGCAATTGATGGTCACAAAGTGACGCTTCGGGTCACAAGCGGCGGTTTGGGTGCGGGTCCGCCGCGTCCGCTTTGCCCCCAATCGCGACCACGTTGGTGCGAGCAACAAACGCCGTTACGGGCCAACAACAGCCCTGCGGGTGTAACAACGAACCCCAGATGTTAGACTTTACTCAGTCACTTCGCCGAGACCGGCGACCTACGTGGGCGGGACGCTTCGGCCGAAGGTTTTCTTGGTGATTTTAAACGCCAGCCTGATACGGTTGCATCGGGCTTTACCGTCCAGTGCATGTGAAGACGCTCCGCAGTCAGAAACTACGGATGCTGCTGACCGATCGCAAGCTGCTGCAATCGAAGGCGATCGCCATCGAGAACGATCTGCGCGGTACTTTGCGTAACTTCGGTCTCAAGGTCGGCATGGTGGGGACGGTGAAGTTCGAGGCGC
>Ga0302326_10014779_pt1 | contig 16478 bp, 14 predicted proteins | sample Palsa_T0_3_FD_202264 | JGI IMG/M metagenome (GOLD analysis project Ga0302326, IMG submission 202264) | Peat permafrost microbial communities from Stordalen Mire near Abisko, Sweden - Palsa_T0_3 | ecosystem: Environmental > Terrestrial > Soil > Palsa > Peat permafrost | place: Sweden: Abisko...
GTCCGCGCGCGGGCCGGAGGCCCACACGACAGCCGACCTGGAGGTCGGCGCTACCTGGAGGTCGGTGCTACCTGGAGGTCGGCGCTACCTGGAGGTCGGCGCTACCTGGAGGTCGGTGCTACCTATATGTCGGCCCTACCTATATTTGGATATATTTGGATAAGTTCTCAACCCGCGTTCATTTTGCGACACTTAGGGCAAGACTGAAGTCGTGCCCTTTCAAAACGTCGACTTACTCAGATCCTCATGGGGATCACTCCGCTTACTAAAGCTTTATAGAAGGTCTATTCGATCCTTACTGCTTCTGTTCTCTCCTGTTTATGCGGAGCTTTCCGCATGGCCGCCGTCGCTCCAGGCTTGAGGCGCCCTGCGGAAAGCGAGGCAGGAGTGTTCCTATGTACAGCGTTCTGGTTGGACTCGCGTATCTTATTCCCACGGCTTTTGCAGTTGCTTTCATGGTGTGGGTTTTCTGGAACTTCTGCCGGCAGTTTCGCAGGCGCTAAAGTCCACTCGTTCTGGGCTCCAGAGTGTCTGGGTGAAGCCCTGCCCCGCCGGAAAGCCCGGATTCGAGGGCCGCTTTTCGGGCACGCGCGAGCCCAGCCGGCGGCGGCGCGCCTTGACAGGCAACAGTCCGCGCGTTTCTTATCGTATTCAGGCTTTATCCTGGAATTCTGGCAGCGAAATCTGGCGGCGGAAGCGCGGGCTGCAAGTTGCGGCCCATGAAAGTCAAGTTTCCGGCTTCGGGTTCTGGGGCAAGGCCGTGTCGAACAGGAAGCAGACGGCAGTTGGGTCAAGAGGCCGGTAGGCGGGCGCGGAAATGGAGTTCAGCCGGCAGCCCCGCTCGAACCGGGTCATCCTTAGCAATGTCTGGCCGGAATCAGGGCCGGGCACAGGCAACGGCCCGGAAGCCCCGAGTCCATTCCCGGAGACAAATTTTCTAGCCAGCCGGTTGAACGCCGGTTGGTCTGTGCCCTGAGCGGCTGCGGAAGATTGCGGCCGGGGGTGGGCAAAAAGATGAAGTGTGGGGAAGAAGAGTGGGGATTAGTTTGGCAACGAATTTGGCATTTTTCGGGCTTGCTCCAGGCGGGCTGGGTGGAACCGGTGGAGGCATCATTGGGTTTCTGCCCATGCTTCTGCTGCTCCCGATCCTTTACCTGGTCATGATCCGGCCGCAGCAGAAGAAGCAGAAGGCATGGCAGGAGATGCTGGGCAGCATCAAGGCGGGCGACCGCGTGACCACTGCCGGCGGCATTCGCGGCATTATTCTTTCCATCAAGGACGATGCGATTGTGATTCGCGTGGCTCCGGACAACCTGAAGCTGGAAGTGGCCAAAAGCGCCATCGCTTCCGTGACCACGCAGGACGGGGCTTCGGGCGCTTGAATTCTGGACTGACTTTTCATTCCACTTGGACTAGAGAAACGGGACGATGAATAAGAATCTCAACAAGAAAATGGCCTTGATCGTTGCTTGCCTGGCAGTTTGCGTCTACGGATTCGTAGGCGTGCCGAGCGGCTTCAGCGGCAAGGCACTGACGGACTCCATCACCAAGCGGATTCACCTGGGACTGGACCTTCGCGGCGGCGCTCACCTGATTTTGCAGGTGGTGGTTTCCGAGGCGATTGGCGCTGAAACGGACGACGCCATCGGGCGCGTTCAACAGGACCTGAAGACCGCCAACCTGACCTACACGCAGGTGTACAAGCCCGATCCGGTGAAGCAGCCGGAGGTGATTCGGGTGGAAGGCACCGCGCCGGCCAGTTCCTCCCTCGTGCGGTCGACGCTGGACGACAAATTTTCGAACCAGTACGACCTGAGCGGCGGCGGCGCGGACAATACCTGGACGCTGACCATGAAGCCCAGCATCGAAACGGCGCTGGAGCAGAAAACGGTGGACCAGGCGATCGAGACGATTACCGATCGCGTGAACTCGCTGGGCGTGAGCGAGCCGGTGGTTTCGCCCTACGGGCTGGGCAAAAACGAGATCCTGGTGGAGTTGCCGGGCATCTCCGACCTGGAGCAGGTGAAGAGCATCATTCAGTCCACCGCGCGGCTTGAGGTGCATGCGGTGGTGGGCGGGCCGTACAAAGACGAGCAGGAAGCGCTGGCCGGCTCGAACGGCGCGCTCCCGCCGGACGAAGAGATCCTGCACGGGTCAGGGAACCTGGCTACGGGCTCGGATTCAGACGCCGTGTTTGTGTTGAAACGCGTGCCGGTGGTGGCGGGCAGCGACTTTCGCTCGGCTGACCCAGGGACGGACCAGAACGGCCGCAGCGCCGTCCACTTCACGCTGACCAACGAGGCCGGCGACAAGTTTTACGACTACACCAGCAAGAGCGTCAACACCAGCATGGCGGTGGTGATGGAAGGCCGCGTGAAGGAAGTGGCCAACATCGAGAGCCCGATCCGCGATACCGGGGAGATTGTGGGCAGTTTCAGCCCCACCGAGTTGGATGTGCTGTCGAAGATGTTGCGCACGGGCGCGCTGCCGGCTTCGCTGCTCCCGATCGAGGACCGCACCGTGGGCGCATCGCTGGGCGCGGACTCGATTCGCGAAGGGGTTACGGCGGCGGTGGTGGGCGTGCTGGTGGTGATGGCGTTCATGCTGTTCTACTACCGCGGCTCGGGCATCAACGCCGACCTGGCGCTGTTTTTGAACCTGGTGATCCTGCTGGGCTTCATGGGTTTCACCAGCTCGGTGCTGACGCTGCCGGGCATTGCCGGCGTGATTCTGACCATCGGCATGGGCGTGGATTCCAACGTGCTGATCTTCGAGCGCATTCGGGAAGAGGTGCGGGCGGGCAAGGCGCCGGCGGCGGCCGTGGAACAGGGATTCGGCCATGCGTGGACGACAATTTTCGATACCCACGTCACAACGATTGTTTCGGCGGCCATTCTGTTCCTCTTCGGCAGTGGCCCGGTGAAGGGCTTTGCGGTAACGCTGACGTTCGGCCTGGCGGCCAACCTGTTCACGGCGGTGTATGTTTCGCGGGTGATCTTCGATTGGCACCTGGGCAGGTTGAAGCCGGGTGAGCCGATCTCGATCTAGAAGTTGCGTTTGCGTAGAAATCTACACTCCCTGGTCTGAAAATCGAGACCAGGGGCACCCGCAATTTGAACGCTGAAGCTTTTGCGGCTTCGGCCCAAGAAGGGTAGAGAACCAGTGGAATTGTTTCGCGGCGTAAATGTGGACTGGCTGAGGCTGAAGTGGTACTTCCTCGGCTTTTCATTGATCTTCAGCGTGGCCGGGATTTGTTCGATGGCCTGGCACTGGCACCAGATCGGAACCCCGGTTCCGCTGGGCGTGGATTTCCGCGGCGGCACCGAGGTAGAGGTGCAGTTCGTCAATTCTCCCGACATTGGCGTGATTCGCCAGGCCATGGATGCTTCCGGAATCAAGGACGCGCGGGTGCAGCGGTACGATGAGACGCGCCCGTCGCTGAATGCTGTGCTCATCAGCCTTCCCGAACAGCACAATGAGACCGAGCTCGAAACCGGCCAGAAGCAGGTTCTCGATGCGTTGAACGCGCATTATCCCAATGCGATCATTCCCTCCGGAACCAAGGTGGATGTGGTGGGCCCGACCGTCGGCCATCAACTGGAGCGGCAGGCGCTGCTGGCTACGCTCTATTCGCTGGCGGGCATGCTGGTGTACCTGTGGTTCCGTTTCCAACTCATCTACGGAGTGGCGGCGGTGGTGGCCGTGTTCCACGACACGCTCATCACGGTGGGCTTTTTTGCGCTTCTGAACAAAGAAATCAGCCTGACGGTGATTGCGGCCATTCTGACGCTGATCGGCTATTCGATGAACGATACGATCGTGGTGTTCGACCGCATCCGCGAGAATCTGCGCTTGAGCCGCCGGGAGTCATTGCCGGACGTGGTGAACCGCAGCATCAACCAGACGCTGAGCCGGACGGTGTTGACCTCCGGGCTGACGTTTCTCACCGTGCTTTCGCTGTATATTTTTGGCGGACAGGTTCTAAACGGCTTTTCATTTGCGCTGGTGGTGGGTATTCTAATCGGCACGTACTCCTCGATCGCCGTGGCCGCGCCCATGCTGGTGGCCTGGCAGGAGTCGCGCGCCGGGAAGGGCAAGACGACGGTTCTTCCGGCGGCCAGGCGCTCCAGAGGTTAGGGCTTTTTGGATAGGATTTTTTTCGAGGGCGTGCCGCGCGTTTGCGGCGGGCTTGGCATCCAACGCATTGATCTGGTACAAGGGGAGCACATCTGTGGTACCGTTTTGAAGCCGGGAACATTCGAGGTTCCCGCGGTGTCTAATCAGGAGTAACCAACACCCCGATTCGAGGCTGGCCATGTTTGAAGATTCCACGTTTGAATCCTCCGGAAAAATCGGTAAAGCAAGCAAGAGCAAATATTGGATGATGGTGACCTTCATCACCAATGGTTCCATCTTGGTGCTTCTGATTTTGATCCCGCTCATCTATCCCGAGGCGCTGCCCAAGGCCATGATGCTTACGATCTTGACGGCACCGCCCCCGCCTCCTCCTCCGCCGCCGCCCCCGCCGCCTCCTGAGGTCGTCCACGTGGTCAAGGTGCAGTCGGAGATGATGAACAATCAGCTCATTGCTCCCACCAAGATTCCGCACGACATCAAGAATGTTGTCGAGAAGGAAGCCCCACCCAGCTCCTTTGGCGTGCAGGGCATGGAAGGCCTGGGCGGCAGCACCGGCGGCGTGGTCGGCAGCGTGTTTGGCAGCGGAAGCGCTCCCAAGGTGAAGGCCGAGGCTCCCAAGAAGGTGAACATCTCCGGCGGCGTGGCCCAGGGCATGCTGCTGCAGAAGACGATTCCGAATTACCCGCCGATTGCCAAGGCGGCACGCGTTTCCGGGACCGTGATTTTGCAGGCCACCATCTCCAAGACCGGCACAATCACAAATCTTCGCGTCGTCAGCGGGCCCCCGATGTTACAGCAGTCGGCCATGGATGCCGTGAGGTCGTGGCGCTACCGGCCGTACTTGCTCAACGGCGACCCAGTCGAAGTGGAGACAACCGTCAACGTGGTCTTCAGTCTCGGTGGATGATATAGACTCCGGCCTCTTTCCAGATTGATGGAAAGAGGCCTTGCTTTTTACCTGAATGCGAATCCTAAAGAGCCGCATTCGTTTTGAACCGCAATCCGCCTCGGCGGATACCAATTCACAAGAAACTCCTTAGGAGGAACGATTCAGTGATTCTCGCTCAGCTTGCACACTTCGCTTCGCATACGGTCAGCAGCCTTGCCCTCTTCCAGGAAGATCAGGCGGTTGGCTTCAGCCCCATGGAACTGTGGGAACACATGGGATGGCCGGTTCGCATCATCGCCATCGTCCTGTTCATTGAGTCGATCTGGTCCCTGGCCGTGATGATCGACCGTTACCTGTACTTCTCGGCAGCCCGCAAGCAGTCGCGCGAGTTTGCGCCCAAGGTGGCCGGCGCCCTGAAGGACAGCAAGCTGGAAGAAGCCATCAAGATCGCCGACCGGAACAAGAAGTCGCATCTGGCCGAGGTTGTGACGGCGGGCTTGCAGGAATTCCGCTCCTCGGGCGGCGCGCCGACAGAGGAAACCATCGAGAGCTCCGGCCGCGCGTTGGAGCGGGCCGAGGCTATTGTCCACGCCAAGCTGAAGCGCGGGCTTGCGGTGCTGGCTACCATCGGCTCCACGGCTCCGTTTGTCGGCCTGCTGGGCACCGTCATCGGCATTCTGCACGCCTTCCAGCAGATTGCCACGCAGAAGACCTCGGGCATCGGCGCGGTCGCCGGCGGCATTTCCGAAGCGCTGGTGACCACGGCCTTCGGCTTGCTGGTCGCCATCCCGGCCGTCATGGCCTTCAACTACTTCACCGGACGCGTGGAAGCATTCGACGTGGAAATGGATAACTCCTCGAGCGAACTGGTGGACTACTTCATCAAGCAGAGCCACAAGCGCTAAGCGAAGCGTTTGCGGCGGTGAGCGGGAGTTTACGGGGGCAGCGGAGAGATGGTTCCACTGCCCGCCGGTTTCTCGCCCGCTGCGGCCAGCCGGTTTATCGACGACACCGGAACATTCCGGCAGAAACATCACAGGACGGACCAAACAATGTCTATCGCGGTTCGCAACGAAGGCAGTAATGTCAACTCGAACATCAATGTCACCCCCATGGTGGACGTGATGCTGGTTCTGTTGATCATTTTCATGGTCATCACCCCCATGCTGCAGAACAAGGTGCAGATCGATATGGCCCAGGTGACTAACCCGGAGAACATGCCGGACGCCGACAAGGATGACGCCATTGTCGTGGCCATAACGCGCGACGGAGGGGTTTTTCTGGGGCAGAACAAAGTCGCTCTCACCGAACTGGGCGGTCTGGTGCGTGACAAGCTGGCCGACAAACCGGGCAAGACGATTTATGTTCGCGCCGATGCGCGGGCGCAGTTCCTGGCGGTGGAAAACGCCATCGACGCCGTGCGTACCGCGGGCGTGGACGACGTTGGCTTGCTGACGCAAAAGAAGGAAGGCCCCGGTGGGGCCGGCGGCGAGTAGTCCTGACGCACGCCGCTCTTAACGATTTTCCAAGAGTCACAGAGTCAAGGAGTTTGAGCCCATGAGTATGACAACTGGCGGCGGGGGAGCCTACTCGTCCGACATCAACGTTACCCCGATGATCGACATTCTTCTGGTACTGCTGATCATCTTCATGGTCATCGTGCCGGTGGTGCCGAAGGGCCTGGATGCGCTGGTGCCGCAGCCGCCCAAGGATCCCAGCAAACAGCCGCCGCCGACGGATCGCACCATCGTGGTGCAGGTTTTCTACCGTCCCGGCGCGGCCCCGACGTACAAGATCAACGAGACCGAGGTGGCCAAGACGGATCTTCTGGCGAGACTGACCGAGATCTATGCCAACCGCGCCGAGCGGGTGATGTTCGTCAGGGGCGACGACGATGTCAATTTCGCCTACATTGCCGAAGTCATCGACATCGGCAAGGCGGCGAACGTGGATCACATCGGATTGATGACGCCCAAGATATTGGCCGGCCAGTAGCCGGCTCTATCTTTTTCTGGGCGGACGATTGCGGCGGGCCAGTCACGATGCCGAGAGATGCCCGCCCTTCGGTTGAGGTTTGACGTTGCCGACTCCGGCTGGGGGAGTTGTAGCCCGGGGGGCAACAGGAGTAAAGTTCGTAGTCCTGGTTTCGGAGGCTCCCGTCCGCGGCCAATTGCAGGAAATTTGAGGAGCGCAGGAAAAGGCGCAGCCTGAAGGAGAAGGATACGAACATGAATCGAACTGCACGTACCTGGGCGTTGGCGGCGGGTTTGGCCGGCATGGTGATTTCCATGAGCGGGTGCAACCGCCTGGCGGCTCGCGACCAACTGAACAAGGGAGTGGAAGCTTACAAGAGCGCCCGTTACGAAGAGGCGATCGGGCACTTCCAGAAAGCCACGCAACTGGATCCCAGCCTGCCCATGGCCAAGACCTATCTGGCCACCGCGCTGGCGCAGAATGTAGTTCCCGGGCTCGATTCACCAGAGAACCTGAAGACCGCGCAACAGGCGATCGGCATCTTCGAGGAAGTGCTTGCCAAGGATCCCAACGATGTGAACAGCCTGAAGCAGATCGCGGGCATTTACTACAGCATCAAGAAGTTCGACGACGCCAAGGCATGGCAGAAGAAGGTTTTGGCCGTCGATCCCAAGGACCCGGAAGCGGCCTACACGATCGGCGTGATCGACTGGACGCTGGCCCACGAGAATACCCTGAAGGCACTGGCGACGGCGGGCGCCAACGATGACGGCGAGGGCAACGCCAAAGCACCCAAGAAGGTGCTGGAACAGATTAAAGATGAAAACTCTCAGCTTGTGGAAGAGGGTTTGCAGTATCTGCAACAGGCAGTGGCCAACCGGGCCAACTACGACGACGCCATGGCCTACCTGAACCTGATTTACCGGCGCAAGGCGGATGTGGACTACGCCAGTGACGCCGCCCGCAAGGACGATGTGGCCAAGGCGGAAGAATGGCGCACCAAGGCGATGGGTACCCGCAAGGCCAATGAGGAAAAGAAGAACGCCGGCCCTGGCGGCATCACCATGGATGCCAACGGCAATATGAAGTAAGCGCCACACGCTTGACTGGCTTCACAAACGGCCTCCGCTTTCAAGCGGGGGCCGTTTTATTCGGCGGCTCGCTATGCCGATCAACCGCCGGCGACGTCCGGAGACTGGGGCTCGTCGAAGAGAGCGAATTCCTCCGACGTCGGCCTCTCAAACCGCTTGGCCCAGTCTTGGATGTCGTCGAGGGTAATCGGCGGCGTCTCCGCGTTTCGCGGGCGAATTCTATCGAACAAAACTTCCGGCGGGGCGTCCAGGAAATGAAGTTCGACGGCGGCGCCTAGCTTTCTTGCGCCGGTACGAAGAACATCCCGCTCAGCCCGCGCCCAGGTTCCCCACTCAATCACGGCATTGCAGCCGAGGCTCAGGATTCCTTGTGCGATCGTCCACTGAAGCTGCTCGATTCGCTGCCGCGCATCGCTCTCCCAGAGGCTGATTCCGAGGGCGTTCATCCACTCGTCGGCGCAGAAGCGGACGGCATGCCGGTTCCGCTCAACCTGCATGGCATGGGAGGTCTTGCCGGAGCCGGGCAAGCCGCAGACGATGATGAGTCTGGGACGGGTTTGGAATTCGCTCATGGGGTTCGGTTCGGCACGATCGACGAGGGCATGACGAGACTCCGGAAGTAGTGGACCACGGGTATGGGAAGAAATCCAACCCTTTCGTAAGTGTGCCGTGCGGATGCATGGGATGGGTCACCGCCAGTGTCTACCCTCGCGTAATTCATGCCCTGAGACCGCATCAATTCGAGCACGTGACCGTACATCAGCGTCCCGATTCCCCTGCCCTGGTGGGCCGGATGAACGGCATTGAGGCCAATCGTGCCGCTCAGTTCCTCCCGATCAACTTCATAATGAATAAAGCCGACGACCAACCCATCCTCTTCCGCCACATGAAGGCGCTCTCTCTTGTGCCCTTCCGTGAGCGTGTGCAGATACTCTACCTGAGATTTCTTCCAGTCCGGATAAACGAGAGCAAACAACTCCGTTCCGAGCAGGCGCTCGAATGACTCGTGAATCGGCGTGAAGGCCAGAAGGCAAACCTCGCGAACAGCTTCCCAATCGCTATCGATGTAGTCACGGATGGTCGGCATAGAGGCGTCCTGCGCGATGGTGGGAAACGTGCGCTTACTTCGCGCCCTCTTTCAGAATCTGGTCGGCCAGGTAGTTGTGCACCTTGGCATCGTCGCGCAGCACTTCCTGGTAGGCGGTTCTGAGCAGTTGCGCGTGGACCTCGCGGAGGCTCCCTCGAATGGACGCCTGGACGCGCACATCGGTCAATGTCCGCTGGCCGGCGGCTTCCTTGGAGATCAGCTTGTAAATGGCGTACCCGACCGGCTTGCTCTTCGGAATGGGGCCGCCATTCATGGGAAGAACGTCAGAGTACTGCCCCGGATTCAGCCGGGTGATGGCGTCGTACACTTCCGGAGTGGCAGCCTGGTGCAGCGCCGAATCGAGGACAAAGCCCATTTCGCCGCCATTGGAGGCAGTGTCCTTGTCTTCAGAAAAATTCATGGCGACTACGCCGAAGTCCTCGCCGTTATCGAGCTTCTTGTGCAGCGCCTGGATCTTGTTCCTTGCGTCTACCGGGTCTGCGGCCTTGTTGTTCTGCAGGTTGTTGGTCTGCGGCGAGGGAGCGTTGGATACGACGATGCGGGCGATGCTGTAGCGGGGCTCAATGAAGTTGAAGTCCGCCTTGTGCTGCGCATAAAAGTTGGTGATTTCGGCATCGGTGATATTGATCTTGGAGTCGATCTCCTTGTTGATGAGTTTGCTCTCGGTAAGTTGATGGCGCTCTTCGCGGCGCAGATCGTCCAGGGTCTCATTGCGCTGCTTCAACTGCTTGTCGAACTCCTCCTGGGTGTAGGGAAGTTTCAACTCCGTGATCTTGGCATTCACATCTTCGTCGGAGGCCACGACGTTGAGCTTGACGGCCCTTTGCTGCAGAATCTCGTCGTCGATCATGCCGCGGAGAATGGTGAGGCGGGCAATGTCGGCCTGCTCGGGGGATGGGTCCTCCGGGGCTGGTCCCTGGCTGATCTTGACGATCTGATACTGCCGTTCCAGGTCGGCGCGCAGAATATCCTTGCCGTTCACGGTGGCCACCACGTCCGGCGCCGGGGAGCGATGACAGCCCGCCGCCACAGCCAGCAACGCGCCGCTCAAAAGAAGGAAGGTGGCGGACCGTCTACGGGCCAAAAAACACGATTCGACTTGCAACCTGATGTCTCCCATTTACTCCACGAAATTTCCGGCATTCAAGCATAAATCCCTGAGCCGGCCAAACGATAGCTGCGATCTCCGTAACCTTCGCGGCCTATTTTCCCGAGCCGGGCGCCGCAGCCGGCGCCGGAGCAGCGGGCTGGGCGGGCGCCGGGGGCGGCGGAGGTTGCTCTCCGGCGGCGCGCAGCGCGCGGTCGATTACCTCCCAGACCGCCTCCTCGGGGATGGCGCCGTCAAAGCGCTCGCCATCCACAAACACAGCGGGCGCCCCTTCGACCTTCAAGGCCTCGGCTTCTTTGAGCGATGCGTGCACCTCACTCTCATCCTGTTTGGCAAGGCAGGCGTCCAGCCTGGGAGCGTCAAGCTTGGCCAGTGTTGCTTCCTGGCGGGCGATGCGATCGAGAGCTTGAAAGCTCTTGGGCAGGTTGCGATCCGGGCCGGTGACCTCGCTGCCATGGCCGTGGAGGTAGTCCACATAAGCCCAATACACGTCTCCGCTTTGCGCGGCCAGGCAGTTGGCGTCCACGGCGGCGTGCATGGCCCAGGGATGCATGTCGGCGGGGAGGGGATTGTCCTTGTAGATGAAGCGGACCTTGTCCTTGTAGCGCGCCAGGGTGTCAGGAAAGAGCGACTGGTGCAGGCGGGCGCAGTAGGGGCATTCCAGGTCGTCGAAGTTGATGACGGTTACCTTGGCCGCGGGGTTGCCGCGGATGGGGCGGCCGGCCACGTCGATGGAAAAGGCGGGAGCATTGGCCAGGTCGAAGGTCTCCAGGTGCGCCAGAGTCTTGCCGTCCTTGGAGAGGAGGAAATCCACCACTGAGGGCTTGTCGCCCCGCGTGATGGTAACGGGAAGTGCGTCATAGCCGTCGATCTTGCTGGGATGGAGGGTTCCGACGGATACGCCGTAGTCCTGCGGGACGTTGTACTGGGAGCGAACCATGACCTCGATGCGGCGGTTGAGAGCGGCGTCGGCGGGCGAATTGGGAGCGGCGGATGGAGCCGGGATGGTCTGTGCCTTGCAGCCGGCGGTGAGGCAAAGCGCAAGCAGGCCGGCCATAATGCGAGTTGGCGACAAGTTGAAATCCTCTCAATAAAAGGATACTCCAGCGGCCTTGCTGTCGCTGGCCGGCACCGGCGCTATTGAGTTGACGCGCGGCCGGGCGAAAGGCAACACGCGCCGGGCGTTTTCGCCAGCTCGCAAACGCGGCGATTCTTCGGAACCAATGAAGGGAGCGGCGAATTGCGGGCGTCTTCAGCCGTGCTCCGCCGTTTCACAGCCGATTTTCGCGATTCGGTTTCGCGCAACCGGGCTGAGGGCGCGCGGCAGCGACCCACTGGAGTAACCTCATACATAAGCTTTCATTCCTTTCATTCCATGGTGCTTCAATGCGCGCACATTCTCTGCGGGTTCTAGCCGCCATCGCCGGTCTCTCGATTGGCGCGATTTGTTCCAATGCCCAGCAGTCTTCCGCACCGCGTTCCGCCACCGGACCCGCCAGCGTTGCTGAAGTGGCAGCCGGCATGGACGATTGTGTCGCATCGTACCGCAAGATCATCGTCCTCATGGACGGCGCAGCGGCACTGGATGAGGGAAACCGCGAGCGGGTACGCACCGCGGCCTGGATTCTTTTCGAAAAGAATCATGATCGGCTGGACGAAATGGAACAGGCCCTTCGCACGGATGCAGGCAGGCAAGAGTCCCCTCTGGTGGCCGCATTTCTGAATCGCCTGGAGAGCAGTCCCGATTTACGCGATGCAGACAAACTGGCGTTCCGCGATGTGCTGGACGGGCTTGCCCAGCTACCTGCTCAGGAAGCTCCCAGTGTTGCGCTGCGCAAGCGCATCGGCGACGATGCAGCCGCGCTGGAGCAAATCCAGAATCTCTATCAGAAAGAGATTTCCCAGATTTTTTCAGGATTCCAGGCGCGCGGCATGGCGGTTCACCGCGAGGCCTGGGGCGATTACGTTGCTTTCCTGAAGACAAAATACAACCGCGAACAGGTTCTCCGGGAGTCCGCATCGCAACTTCCCGCGGCGGAGACACGCGGCGGCGCGGCAGCCAGGAGCAAGATGGAAATCTCCGGCCTGGAGCTTCCCCCGAAGACCGTCGCGCTCACCTTCGACGACGGGCCGCACCCCCGCTACACGGACCAGGTGCTAGCGATTCTGAAGAAGTACGGGCTTCATGCGGTTTTCTTTGAAATCGGCAGGAATGTGGGAACGGCCAACGACAAGAACGAAGTCACGCTGACGCCGACTGCCGCGGCGAGCACGCGGATTCTGGAATCGGGCTCGACCATCGGCAACCACACCTACACGCATCCTGTGCTTCCCAAGCTCGATCAGGCGGATCTCACCAGGGAGATTGACTTGACCAGCACGGTTCTCACAAACGTGCTGAAATCGCCGCCGGTTCTCTTCCGCCCGCCCTACGGCGCAGCCAACGCAAACATCCTCACCGAGATTCAGTCCGACAAAATGAAGACCGTGATCTGGAACGTGGATTCCGAGGACTGGGCCGATCCGGTGCCGAATTCGGTTGCGCAGCGGGTGATTACGGAGGTTGAGAAGCAGCAGCGCGGCATCATCCTGTTTCATGACATTCACAAGGTCGGCATCGATGCGCTTCCCACTGTGATTGAGACCTTGCAGGCGGATGGATACAAGTTCGTTTCGTGGAATGGCACGGCGTTCGGACCCTCCGAGACACGCGGCGATCAACCGGAGGTTGTTGCGGCCCCGCCACCGGCGCAGCCGTATCGCGAGAGCTGGGCGGCGATCGTGGGCATTGACGACTATGTGAACTGGCAGAAGCTCGAATATGCGGCCCACGATGCCCAGGGCATGAAGGATATGCTGATTCAGAAGTACAACTTCAAGCCGGACCACGTGTTCACGCTGCTGAATGGCCAGGCCACGCGGCAGAACATCCTCTCGCTGCTGGGCGACAAGCTTGGCGATCCGACGATGGTGCAGCACGAGGATCGCGTCTTCGTCTTCTTCGCAGGCCACGGAGCGACGCGCAGGCTTGCCTCCGGCCGGGAGCTTGGCTACATCATCCCGGTGGACGCGGACCTGACGGACTTCGAAGGCACCGCTATTTCGATGACGAATTTTCAGGACATCTCGGAAGCCATTCCCGCCAAGCACGTGCTGTTTGTGATGGACTCCTGCTACAGCGGGCTGGCGCTTACCCGCGGCGGGGGCCAGCTTCCCTCCACGCAGAATTACCTCAACGAAATTTCCAGCCGCGAAGCCCGGCAGATGTTTACCGCGGGCGAAGCGGACCAGCAGGTGGCCGACAACGGGCCCAACGGGCACTCCGTGTTCACCTGGACGCTGTTGCAGGGTTTGGATGGCCGCGCCGATTTGAATAACGACGGCGTGATTACGGCAACCGAGCTGGCGGCTTACGTAGCGCCCGCTGTTTCCGCGCTCTCGCACCAGACCCCCACCTTCGGCAACCTGCCCGGCACAGAGGGTGGGGATTTCATCTTCAATCTGAAACATGACACCGAATTTCTGAACGGAGATTCCGCCCAGCTCGACGATGCGTCGATCAAAATGAACGGCGAGCTGGAGGCGCTGCGCAGCCAGATGCGCGCGGAGGAAGAGAAGAACGAAGAACTGCGCAAACAACTGGCCACAGCGCAGGCGCAATTGAAGCAAGGCGCTCCGCCCGCCGCCGATGCTGCCCCAAAGCCCGCCGTCAATGTGCCTGCTGAAACGGCCGCCGCGGCCAACGACGAGGGCATGCGCCTCTACAAGGAAAAGCAGTATGCGGAATCTGCCGCGAAGTTTGCTGAAGCGTCCAGCCTGCAGCCCGCGAGCGCCCTGTTCGCCAACAACGTGGGCTTCGCTTTCTATCGCATGGCCAAATACGACCAGGCCGCGCAGTGGTTTCTGAAGGCCATTGCTCTCGACCCCAAACGCGCGATTGCCTATCTGAATCTCGGCGACGCGTATTTCAATCTTCAGAAAAAAGCGGAAGCCAAGGACGCCTATGGGAAGTTCCTGGCGTTGGCGCCGAATTCCAAGAGCGCGCCGGATGTGCACGAGAAGATGCAGTCGCTTCCCTGAGAGCCTGTCTAAAAACCGAGTTCGAAGAGGGCCGGTTGAGGTGGCGCAGCCGGTGGGCCTTCCACCCATTCGCAAAAAACGCGAATGGATGGGGCACGGTGCGTTTGTGGCGGGTTCAAGGTTGGCAAATTCGAGTTTTTAGACAGGTTCTGAGGGAGCCTCTAGCTCTTTTGTCCCATGTGGGCGAGGCGGGGGACGGCGATCAGGGTGATGGCGAAGAGGAAGATGGAGGCGGCGATGAACTCGAGGTGGCCGTGGCGGAGGTCCTCGAAGATCAACTTGGCGGCGATGAAAACGACGGTGGCGTAGGCGATGCGGGTGAGCTCAGGGCGACGCCAGCGGACTCCGGCGAAGGCTAGCGCAAGAGCGAATGCACAGATGGACAGCGTGCGGATGAATGCGACGTGATAGACATCGGGAGCGGTGCGCAGCGCAACCAGTTGGAGAAGGACCTGCACGAGCAGGGCAGCCAGGGCGCACACACAGATGGCGGCGGCGATGAGTCGAATGGACTGGCGCATCCAACTGCCGGAGGGAAGCGTCTTGCCAGCGGCGTAGCAGACCAGGGCGCACGCGGCCGCAATGGCTGCGCCGGGCGAAAGGGCTGGAGGGAGCTTTCCAGCCAGGGCGCTGAAGGCATAGCCGAGCAGGCCGGAAGCAATTGCAACGGATGCGAGCAGGACTACGCCGTGAACCTGCAGCGTAAGGCGGTTGGGGCGGGCTCCGAGAAGCGTGAAAGCGATTGCGGCGAGGCCGAGGCACAGCGCCTGTTCGATGGCGGGCAGACACATCGTGCTTCCAGCCAGAAGCAGGGCCGTACCCCAGACGGCAAAGACCTGGTAATTGCGGCCTGCGGACAATCCGCGGGCAACGGTGAAGACCATTGCATAACAGGCAGCTGAAAGCAGGAGGCAAACCGCGCCCAGGCCGATGGAGCCGAATTGCGGCGCGAAGCTGAGCACGCTGAAGGCGGCCAGTGCGAAGGAAATTGTGGCCTGAAGGGTTTCAAAGACGGTGATGTCCTGCCCCAATATGGCTGTGCGGACGACGATGCTGGCGGCGTAGATGAGAAAGAGCGTGCAGGCGGGAGCGAGCAGGGTCGCCATGCCGAGCGCGGGGTAATCGGCGCGTGCGGCTGGCGGGCCGGAGTAGATGAAGATGAAGACCCAGATGGCCAGGCCGGCTGCCGCGGATACGAAAGGACGAACGCTGCGCGCGCGATGGTGTTCTGCCGCGTATTCGCAGATCGCGGACATCAGGAGCAGCACCGCGAGGAAGGGCGTGAGTTCGCGGGTGGCGATGGCCAGGGCCAGGGCGGCTGCGGCCGCAGTGAGATTGACAATCCAGAAGACGGGCGTTCGATTGCGTTTCCATGCGAGGGCGGAGGCGGCAAGGATGAAGGCGGCGAGGATGGCCGCAGCGGCTGACGGAGACAGCACCTTGAAGCTCAGCGTGAGTTCCCAGAGCATGGGCGCGAGAATGAGCGCGGAGGCGCCGGTGTAGATGGCGCTCGGGATCCAGGTGTCCGCCTGGACGCGGACTGCCCAGACCAGCCACATGAGCGCGTAGGCGATGGCGATGGCGGCAATGGCGGCCTTGGGCAGCGAAGTAGACTCGGCAACCGCGCGCAGCAGATAAGCGCCGGCAATGCCAAGCATGGCCTTGCCGAGAACGGAAAACAGGCCGGCGGTCTGGGCGGAAGAGAGACCTTCCAGAGCTGGAGGCGGCGGCGTGGCGGCGCCATTCGATGTGGCAACTGCGTCGGCGGGGGATGGGTGTTCCAGGACATAGACACGCTGCTCCAGGGTTTCGAGACGTGCGGTGAGCTGGTCGAGCGTTGCGGGAAGATCGTTCATTTAGTCCACCCGAGTTGAAACAGAAATCGGACGGTCTCAATCCCCGGCCGCGGGCGCGTGAGCGTGATTCTCAGGCCAGGGCGGGAGCAGCTTGACCAGCACCCATAAAAAGAACAGCGGCAATAGAGTCAGAAAGACGGCTACAACCAATCCTTCCTTGGTGACCAGGGCCATCTTGTAGGTGGTGTAGCCGAGAAAGCTCTTGGAGAACAACTGGCCGCCGATGACGACGTTC
>Ga0302326_10014780_pt1 | contig 16478 bp, 16 predicted proteins | sample Palsa_T0_3_FD_202264 | JGI IMG/M metagenome (GOLD analysis project Ga0302326, IMG submission 202264) | Peat permafrost microbial communities from Stordalen Mire near Abisko, Sweden - Palsa_T0_3 | ecosystem: Environmental > Terrestrial > Soil > Palsa > Peat permafrost | place: Sweden: Abisko...
CGGTGACGACCCGTCTCACGCGCCACGCCATGTGCATCTCCTTTCGCAATTTATTATTTGCGAAAGGATAGGTCGGACAAATAACCCTGACAATAGCGCGCAGTGGTTGCGGCGGCGTCAACCGCTTAAATGTGCTCGGCTGCCTGCGCGGCCAGGAGCGTATCGGCTTCGGCCTGCTGCTGGCTGGTGCGGTTGAAGAAGGCGTTCAACAGCACCGCGGCGATCGAGGTCAGAATAATGCCGTCTCCGAAGATCGGCTTGAGCGCGTCCGGGAAGACGTGGAAAAAGGTCGGCGAGACGATCGGGATCAAGCCGAAGCCGATCGAGATGGCGACGACCAGGACGCTGTTGCGCTGTTTGGCATAGTCAACAGTCGACAGTATCTTGATGCCGGTCGCCGCCACCATACCGAACATGATAAATCCGGCGCCGCCGAGCACGCATTGCGGCACCGACGCGACGATGAAAGCAAGCTTCGGGATGAGACCGAGCACCAGCATGATGATGCCGCCGGCGACGCAAACCCAACGGCTGTAGACGCCGGTCACGCCGACCAGCCCGATATTCTGCGAGTAAGAGACGTAAGGGAACGTGTTGAAGATGGCGCCAATGACAGTGCCGAGGGAATCCGCGCGCAGGCCGCGTTTTACATCTTCCGCATCGACTTTGCGGCCGGTCATGGCGCCCAGCGCAAGGAACATGCCGGTCGCTTCGATGAACACGATCATCACCACGAGGCACATGGTCAGGCACGGGATCAAATAGAACTGCGGCACACCGAATTGCAGCGGCAAGACCGCGCGCACGATGGGCTCGTCCTGAATCCCGGTGAAATCCGTCCAGCCGAGCCCGATGGTGACGAGGTAGCCGACTGTAATGCCGATCAGGACCGCCACGTTCTGCAGGAAGCCGCGCGCGAATTTGATCACGAGCAGGATTAGGCCGAGTACGAGCCCGGCAACCAACAGATAGCCTGCTGCGCCGAAATCGGCTTTGCCGGCGCCGCCGCCGGCCCAGTTCACCCCGACGCGCATCAACACCACGCCGATCATGGTGATGATTGTGCCGGTCACGACCGCCGGGAAGAAGCGCAGCACATATTTCACGAACGGCGCGACGCAGAGGCCGAAAATGCCGCCGACCAGAACCGCCCCGTATATTCCGGTCAGCCCGACGCCCGGCATCGCCGCCATCGCCAGCATCGGCGAGATCGACACCGCGGTCACCCCCATGATGATCGGCAGCCGAATTCCGAACGGGCCGAAGCCGACGGTCTGGATCAGCGTCGCTATTCCGCACGCAAACAAGTCGGCATTGATCAGCATCGCCATCTGATCTTTCGGCAGATGGAGCGCGCCGCCGATAATCAAAGGCACCGCCACGGCGTTGGCATACATGACGAGCACGTGTTGGAGCCCAAGCGCAAACAGCTTTGGCAGCGGCAATACTTCGTCGACCGGATGGACAGCCTGGCTCATCAAAATCTCCCGCGCCGCAAATTGCTGGTGCGTCCCGGGATACCGCATGCAATTTTCGCGCCTATTTTGGCGCCAGGGCCGTCGTCAAACGGCGCGATGGAGGAGTGTGCCGACGGCGGCAGCCGCAATCGCAAGCCAGGCGGCAATCAGGACGACGCCGCCGGCGGGCGCGGCCATGACAAACAACCGGTGCCCGGCGAAGGCGCGCATTGCAATGTCGCCTGAGAACAGCGCCGCGCCGGCGACCCACGCGATTAGTGCGGCGACCGCGAGCGGCCGCCACACCAAGCCCTGCTGTGCGAGTGCGGCGCCGCCGAGCACGGCCGCCGCATGGAACAACAGCATGTACCCGGCGCTGTCGAGGCCGGCCTGAGGCGCCGCATGCGCGCCGGCGGCGGCAAGCGTGATGCCGCTCGCACCCATCAGGCCGGCGATCACGATCAAAATTGTCAGAGCCACGGGCAGCCGTCCTTTCCGTTGTGTGAAACTCACATCAGCTTCACGCGGCCCGCAATCGCCGCCGCCTCCGCTGTCTAAGCGTGACGATAGGCTTATTCTTCCTCCCTCGCGAAGTAGGGGTGGATAAGAAAATACTCAAGCGGTGGCGCCGGCGTCGACGGTCAGGACCGTGCCGGAAATGTTGCGCGCCTTTTCGCTCAGGAGGTACTCCACCGCGTTGGCGACATCCTCGACCTCGGCAAGCCGGCGCAGCGCGCTGCGCCGCACGATCTGCTGGCGCTGCTCGTCCGTGAGGCCGTGCGTCATGTCGGTCGCCAGGAAGCCGGGCGCCACCGCATTGACGGTGATGCCGAACCGCCCGACCTCGCGCGCCAGCGAGCGGGTGAAGCCGAGCATCGAGGCCTTGGTCGCGGCATAGACGGCAAGTCCGCCATAGCCCGTGAACCCGATGATCGAGGCGACGTTGACGATGCGGCCCGCGCCATCGGCCATCATCGAGCGCACCACGTATTTGGTCAGCACGATCGGCGACAGCGTGTTGACGCGCACCATTTCCTCGATCCTGGCATTGTGGGTCATCGCCAGCGCGCCGTCGTGGCCAAGCGCGGCGTTGTTGACGAGGCCGAACAGCGGGCCGAATTCCTTGCGCAAATCGCGCACCAGCGCGGGAATCTCGTCGATCTTACCAAGATCGAACGGCGTGAAATGAATTTCACCGGCTTTCGCGCGCGCGGCCTGTGCCATTGCCGCCGTCAGGTCTTTGTTCTTGCCCCGCGCTACGGCAATGACGCGATGGCCGGAACCGGCAAGTTTTTGCGCAATACCGAGGCCGAGACCACGGCTGCCGCCGGTCACAAGCACGCTGCGCATTGCCGCGGACATTCGGTTCATCCTTGCCGGCGCAGCAGCTTACCGGTCGCGGCAACCTTGAGGGTTGGCACGAAGCTGATCGCGGCGGGGACTTTGTGACGCGGCAGCGCTGCGCGGCAAAACTTGAGAATATCGTCTTTAAGCTCGATCTGCCGCGCTTCGGCTCCCTGCGGCTGTGATTTGAGCACGACGTCGGCGACGACGATCGAGCCGGTGATGGGATTGCGCTTCGGCCGAACCAGCGACATGCGCACCTGCGGATGCCGGTTGATTACCGCTTCGATCTCTTCGGGATGAACCTTCAATCCGCCGATGTTGATGATGCCGCCCTTGCGGCCCGTGAAGTAGTAGCGGTCACCGCGTTGTTCGACCATATCGCCGGTGTCGACGAAGCCGCCGTCGTCGGCGAGCGCTGGTCCGCCGCCGACATAGCCGGACGCTGCCCCGCGCGAGCGCAGGCGTAGCGAGCCGTCCAGAACTTTGATCTCCACGCCGCTGCGAATGGCGCCGACATAGGCGGTCGGAAAGCCGGCGAGGCTGTCGTTGACGTCGAAGCCGACGCCAGCCTCGGTCGAAGCGTAAGCATGGCCGATTGCGGCGCGCGGAAACGCAGCGCGCAGGCCGTCGAGGATCGGTTGGTCGGCGATCTCCCCGGAAAGGCGCACGTAACGCGGCGCGATGATTTGGATCGCGGGACTCATGAGCGCGCGGCGCCATTGCGACGGCGTGCCCGACAGATGCGTGACGCCGCACTCGGCGAGACGGGCGAGATGATCGGCGATCGGCTCGCCGGCGCTGGAGAGAACGAGCGAGGCGCCACCACCTACCGCGCGGAGGAAAATCTGCAGACCGCCATAACGGCGGATATCGTAGAACGTGCCCCAGACCGCCGCGCCGTCCGCGGGACTTCGGGCTCGCATGGCTGCGGTGAGGCCGGCGAGATCGTGCATGACCATCTTCGGCACGCCGGTGGTGCCTGACGTCATGAGCACCCATTCGGTGCGGACGCACGCGTGCCGACTTTTGCTCGCCGGTAGGATCGACGGCGCGCAGGTGATGCGCAAGGGAAGGTCCGACACCGCGTCCGGCGGTGCGCCGTCATCGACCACGGCGTCGATACCGGCTGCCGCGATCACGGCACGAAGATGTCCCGCCTCGGCGTCGGGCGGCAGGATCACAACGCGGCTCACGACGGCGTCAAGTTCGATCAACGCCAGCGCCGTGGTCAATTGACCCACGGTAGCCAGGAGAACCGAGCGGCCGGCCAGCTCAGCGAGCCGGCGGCCCAAGCTCGTTCCGCGACCAAGATCGGTGTAACGAGCGGACGCGGAACGATCCCAAAAGAATCGCGGCGCCGGGGCGTTGGCAAGGGAATCCCGCAACGACGGGGCTTCAACGCCCGCCATGTTCGTAGACTTTCACGAAATCGCCGAGCGTTACCGGAAAAAACGCGTCCTCGGCGGCCGTGAACGGATCGACGCCCAACGTATCTTCGAGGCGCGCGACCAAAACGGCAAAGCCGAGCGAGTCGAGGCCGCAATCGGCGAGCACGAGATCTTCTTTGAGCGGTGCGAGAATCTTGCCGTGCTCCCGCGCTATCTGTTCCATCTGGTTGATTATGGTTAATTTTACCGACATCGCGCGCCTACGGTTTGTTCACTCGACACCCGTATATTCGCGCAACACTTACGATCAAGTTCACGAAACACTCGTGGTCAACGCGAATGGTTTCTCCCATGTCGGGACTGCGCTGCCGTCTTATCGATGAAGGCGACATCGAAGCGGTCGCCTCGCTGTTGGCGCGAGGATTCCCGGCCCACAATCGCCGATTCTGGCTGGCCGCCTTCGCGCAGTTGACCCGCCACGAACCGCCGTCCGGTTTGCCGAAATATGGTTACCTGTTGGAAAGCGGCAGTGTCGTTGTCGGCGCGATCCTGCTCATCTGTTCGACGATGCGCACGGGCGACGCCGACGCCGCCCGTTGCAATCTTTCGAGCTGGTATGTCGACCCCCCATTCCGCGCCTATGCGCCGATGCTGGTGTCTCAGGCGCTTCGCCACAAGAACGTCACCTATCTGAATGTCTCGTCGGCGCCGCACACCCGGCCGATCATCGAAGCCCAGGGTTTTTTGCGCTACTGCGACGGCATCTTCGTTGCCATGCCGATGTTGAACGGACTGTTCAGCGGACCGAAGGTCGAGGTGTTCGGCGCGCATCGTCAGCCCGAGGTCGGCTTCGATCCTCGCGACCGGAAGATACTGCTCGAGCACGCCGCGCTCGGCTGCATCAGCTTGTGGTGCGCTACATCAGAGCGCGCCTATCCCTTCGTATTCCGTCCGCGCGTGGTCAGGGGCGGCATACCTTGCGCGCAACTGATCTACTGTCGCGATGTCGGCGATTTCGTCCGTTTCGCCGGTCCGATCGGACGCCTGTTGGCGCGGCATGGTCGTCCGTTCGTCATTATCGACGCGAACGCGCCGATAGCCGGCCTTCTCGGCTGGTACAGCCGCGGCAACATGCCGAAATATTTCAAGGGCCCGCAGCGCCCGCGCCTAGGCGACCTCGCCTACACCGAACACGCGGTGTTGGGTGTTTAGAGGCTCTGCCGCGTCAGCTAAATCGGCGGCGCGCCGGAAAAAAAAACGGTCAATCTCCGCGCAATAATTGGGCATTTGACTCCGGGCCATTTCATTTTACACTTAAAAGGTGCTGCAACGCCGTAAAGGCGTTTCCCCGTGAGCATGACACATGCGTAGCGTCGCGGTTCCCTCTGCCCATCGGGGAATGTCGGCCGAGGAGCTTGGCCACGCCGCCCTTCGCATCGCCGGCTGCCGTTCCCTCACCGCTTTGCGGGACGCGCTCTTCAGTCAAGCGGATTCCATCATCGGCGTGGTCGCGATGGGCCTGTATTTGTTTGACGGCGCCAACCGTTTGCAACTGATCTCGAACCGCCTCGCCCCGCTGGGCTTTCTGGACGAGTACGAGCGCGAATTCTGCAAGTCGGACACGATGCTCGATTGCATTATCGCCGAACGCCGCACCGTGGACGGCTTTCATTTCCACGGACCGGCCCGCTGGCGCCGCAGCGGCAATTACGATCTCCTGCGCGGATGGGGATTTTATCACAACATGGGCGGGGCATTCGTCGTCAACGGCCGCGCCGCCGGCGCTCTTTTTGTAGCGACGGCACGCAAAACCGAACCCTTCGACGCCATTCATGTGAAACGTCTGGATTTGCTGTGTCGTGCAGGTTCGCTGGCCCTAACGGCGATGGAAGAGCGCGAGCGGCCGAGGTGCGACCTGCGGTCGAATTCCGCTTCGGCCGACGGGCACGATCTTTCGTTCGCCGGAAGGAATGTGCCGGGTGAGCTCTTGGAGTCTGGAGACGAGCGCCCTATCGACCGGCTGCCAGCACGTTCGCGTGAAGTCGCGCGCCTGTTGTGTCAGGGACAGCCGAACAAAGTGATCGCAAGCCAGCTCGGTATCTCGGTGTACACCGTCAAGGAACACGTGCAGAATCTTTGCAGGCGTTTTGGCGCGCTCAATCGCACTGAGCTCGCGCATCGTCTCTCGAAATCCTCCTGATCCGGGCCGTGTGCGGCCTGCCGCCGCCTCGGCGGGGCGGGCCGTTTCGCAAACGGCTTCAACGCATCAGCGAGTCTAAGCGGGCCGCGCGGCCTGCACGCTGCGCGCCGACCGGGTCTCACGGGCGAGGACCAGCATCACAATAAGGACGGCCACCTCGCAAATGGTGAAAGCGATGAACGCCCACGCGAACGAGCCGGTCACGTTGATCACCGCCCCCATCAGCGCCGGCGAGAGGAACGTCGCGAACACGCCCATAACCTCGGCGTAACCGATAGCCGCCGGCACGATCCTGTCGGGATACTTCTGACTCAGCAGGCTGAAAATCGCTCCCCCGCTGAACACAGAAACGCCACTGAGGCCGGCGATCGTCAGCAGCAACCCGAAGCCCATGGGATTGACCGCAGCCAGCACGAAGGAGAGGCCCGAGAGCACGCCAAGAAGCGCGCCGAACTTGAGGATCGCGGGACGATTGTCGAGCCAGTCGGTGACGTAACCGCCGATGACGAGGAACACCACCTGCGACAAACCCATCGCCGTTCCCACCAGCGCCGCGTAGCCAACGGGCATACCCTGGACCTTGATGTAGGTCGGAATGACCCACGTCGCGGTTCCGGACAGCGCGAACGTACAGCCGCCGATGCCCAGCGCGCCGACGTATATCCATTTCGACTTGAAGATTTCCCAAAGCGAAGTTTGGGCAGAACCAAGCGGCTTCGCCGGCTCCCAGAGGAAGTCCTTGATGCCGATTTCCTGCGGATTGTCGCGCGCAAACATCAAATCAAGCACCGCGATCACCAGCGTCCCTGCTGCGAGGACGCCGAAAAATGTCCGCCATCCAAACGCAATGGTCAGCGGGATACCAAGCGCGAAGTCCATGGTGATGGCGAGGCTGTAAGCCGCGAGAATGATGCCCATGATCGAAGCGCGGCGCGACTCCGGCCACCAGCCGACCATAAGTTTGATGTTGCCGGTCCATACTGCGGCATCGAAGAAGCCGATGATGATCCGCAGCACGACGAGTTCGGCAAAATTCTGGACGTAGACCTGAACCGCCATGCCGATGCCGCTGCCGATGAGCCCGATGACGAGCATCCGGCGCGACGTCATGGTGCGGCTGACCGGCGACCAGAAGAACATGCCGATCCCATAGGCGATGGCGAAGATGCCCTGGGCGAAACCCGCTTCCCAGGGCTGGAGGTGAATAGACTCGGACACAAAGGTGAGGACCGCCGCGAACCCGTACCAGTCGGCAGCGAGGAAGATTTCGGCGAGGACGGCAAGCGCGAGAATTCCCCGTTGCCAGTTCTTGATCCTCGTTCGCTCGGTGTCAGAGATTGTTGCCATCGACATGGACTTCTCCTTTCGGTGAGAATTTCCCTGTGACTATTCACCCCGGCGCTTTTTATGCACTCACGATTTCGGCGGCAGGAAATTGACCTCGTGCTGCGAGGCGATGCGCACGACCTCGGCCGGATCGGTCAGGTTGTGGATCTTCTCGAACAGGGCACGAAGCTTGCGCGCCGGGGCCACCCAGAACAGGCAACGCACGTCGGCCGAAGAATGATTGAAGAGCCCGTGCGGCTTATTCATCGGCAGCCTGATGAGATCGCCGGGACCGGCGCTGGATTTCTGTTCGCCCAGCTCCAGATCGAGCTTGCCTTCGATCATGTAGATGAACTCATTCTGGGTGGGATGGATGTGCGGGGGTACAAAAGTGCCGGCCGGAAGTAGCGCGTGCCAGCCCATGGAATCGTCGGACTCCGCCTTGAGCGTGTAGGTTTGGCCAAGAATGTTCCAAACCCCGAAGCCTTCGGCCGCTCGCGTGATGCCGGCGGACATTTCGATCATCTGTTTGGTCCTTTGTTACAGGCGATGCGTTCAGCCAGCCAGAAAATCGCTGACAATTTGTGTGGCCGACGGCGTCTCTTCGAACACCAGATGCCCGGTATTCGGCACCAGCTTCAAGTGCCCGTCGGGAAGCAACGCCATCCAGGCGTCGGCTTGCGCGGTCGGCCGCATGCGGTCCGCGCCGCCCCACAGGAGCAGCGTCGGAACGGCGATCCGGTGCAGCCAGCGCGCGAGCTTCGGATTGCCTTGCGGATTGCCGCGGATGAGTTGAGCGTAGGCGCCGATCTCCCGTCCCAGACCGGCATCGAAAGCCGGGTCCGGCGCCTTCGGGAAATAGCGTAACGCGGCCGTTACATCATGGGCCAGGTAAGACGGCAGCTCCGGCGGCGTGATGTCGGATAGTTCGGGGGCACGTGCTTTGTCGACCACGAGGCCGGCTGGCGCAATCAGCACCAGCCGCCGGAGCCGCTGCGGCGCCCGGATGGCGAATTCGGCCGCCAGCCATCCGCCCAAGGAGAAGCCGCCGAGGTCGAATTTCGCCAGACCAAGGCGGTCGAACAAATCCATATAATGAAGGACGTAGTCCTCGATGCTATCGAGCGCCGGATCGTCGCCCGACTCCCCAAAGTTGGGGTTGTAAGGAATAATGACCTTCCACCGCGCGGCCCAGGCGCGGGCAAATTCGAAGCCGGTGAAAGTTCCGGCGCCGTGCAGAAACACCAGCTCAGGCCCGCTGCCGATCGTGTGCACGACCGTCTTGACGCCATTGATATCGTATTCGGCGCGCATGAACCCGGCCATATCGTTCATGCTGGCGTTCTCCAATCCGTCGCGCGGCCGCTACGCGTGCTCATCCAACCACCCCGAACACCGTCCATTGCGCGTTCGTCCCGGGCAAGCCCAAGAGCGCGCGGCCGGCTTCCTCCACGATCTGGTCGGCCATCAGGATGTGCTGCGTGCCGGAGTGGATGTCGCGGTAGAAGCGCTGCATCGGCGTGTTGCGCACCGACGCGCCACGCGCCGAGCGGTGGGCGAACGTGCTCACCTCGGAAATCACGTCGTGGATGTGCCGCAGCGAGAGCTTGATCATCGTCATTTGTTCAAGCGAAGGGTGCTCGCCGCGGGCGCATGTTTCGGAGACGCCACGCCAGGTTTCGTAGACGAGCGCGTGCGCGGCGCGGAAACGCGCCTCCGCCTGAGCGAACTGAAACTTGAAGCTCGCGCTGTCGCTCGACTTGCCGAAGGCATCGGTCCGCTGGACGATCACCTTGATGAGTTCGTCGAGCATTCGCCTGCCAACGCCTATCGCCCAGCTCGTATGTCCCCAGGCGGTGTAGCCCGCAAGACCGAGAACGCCCTGAATGCCGCCGCGGCGCGGTGCACCGATGTCGAAGTCGTAGGTCCGGTAGGTCGGCACGAACAGCTCATCGCCCTCGCTGAGCGTATAGTCGAAGCTTCCAGTCGCACGCAGGCCGAGTACATCCCAGTTGCCGAGCAGCTTGATCGTCGAGCGGGGGTGATGGGTGATGACCAGCTTCGGCTGCCCGTTCGGTTGGACCACCATGTCCTTACCCGACGGATCGGTCACGAAGCAGCCGGTATGCACCCACTCGGCGTGGGTAATTCCGCTGGCATAGGCCCAGCTACCGCGGATCATGTACCCGCCGTCTACCGGACGCGCGAAACCGCGCGGTACGCCGTTGCCGGCGACAGTCACGTCTACGCCGTCGCGGAAGATTTCGGCGACGCCATCGTCCTCGATATAGATGGCCATCGTCACGCCTTCCACATTGTTGACGATGGCGCACCAGCCGGCGGACGCGTGAACGTAGGACAGCCGCTCGACAACCGTCATTGCGTCGAACGGCGACAGTTCAGGACCGCCGACATCCTTGGGAAACAGCATCGTATAGATGCCCGCCTCGCGCATCGCGTCGACAACGTCGTCGCTCATATGGCCGAGACTCTCGGCCTCGTCCGCCCGCCTTTCGATCAAGGGTAGAACCGAGTCGACACAAACGTGAAATTCCGCCGCCGACGTTTTGGCGGTCTTCTCCGAGTGCAGTACGCTCACACTCGTCATTCGCGTTCTCCAAAACGATGCATCGCAATCACCAGACCGCGCTCGGGTGTGCAACGACTGGTCGCGAACGCAATCACGCCGTCGGGCTCGGAAAAATGCAAGCGCCGTCCGCCGCTCACGCTTCCCGCTCCGAAAGCGCGGCGATCCGGCTCTGCATTGTTATCGTCCCCCGGCCCGAACGCGCGATCAACCCTTTCACAGGTCCAGCGCCTCCAGTCCGTTTCGAGATGAGATTGTGGGAGAGCAATAGCCGTCCGCAATCCCCTCAAAAGAGGGGGATCAAGGCCGGATGTGGCTAGCCGTGCCGTATCGCCAGCGCTTCACGAACCGCCGCGGGCCAGTTCGCCATCTCGAGGCCGTGCGTCGCAAACAGCGCCAGCGCCAAGCGTTCCATGCCGAAGGCGACGCAGCCGGTATGCATGACTTGCCCGGCCACATTGCGCAGATTCCAGGCAGTGCCGAAATGGTCGCGGTGATAGTTGAAGCTCATGCATGCCGTCGGATCGTCCGTCGATCGCACCGGTACCAGCAGCTCGTATTTCAACGCCTGCTCGACCTGGCTCATCGCCATGAGCTTGCCGCCGCGGCCGAAGAATGCATCGCTCGCATGATCGAGCCGATAGGGCAGTCCCAATTGACCGGCGAGATCCTGTGCGCGCACCATCCAGCGCCGGCGGAAATCGTCGATCTGTTCCGGCGTACCGACGCACACATATTCGCGCATGCGGAACGACTGCAGGCGGTCGAGATCGCGCGACGGCTCGCGTCGGAAGCAGTCGCTGGCCACGTCGAACAACAACCCGGCGGCCGGCACCTCGCCGCAGCTCGCCACCAGCGGATAGACCGGATAACAGGCGGCCGGCGTGAGCACGAGATCGGCCGCCGACAAAGCCGGCGTCCAGTCTTCACCAGCCTTGAAGGTTTCGACGGCATCCCTGACCTTGGCTTCGGTGCCAGCGAGGCAGCACACGCAGCCGAGAAAGTGCGGGAAGCTTTTCAGGTATCCTGATTTCTCCAACAGGCGGCGACTCATCACCGGCGGGAATCGTAGCACCTCCGTGCCCGGTTCGCGGTGGCGCGAGATGAACGCGGCAAGTCCATCGACCACATCCTCGAACGCGGCGGTGCGCGCGTAGACGCCATCGATACCCGACGGCAACAGCAGCGCATCCGCGAGCGCATCGAGCGAAGGGATCGGCGGTTTCGGTTCCTTGAATGCCACGTTCATGGAATGACGCCTCATTTTTCTCGAGGGTGTTTTTTCTCGGTGTTTTTCAGTCGCGCAGCGACGCCGGCGCGCCGCTCAACAGCGACGCCATCGCAAGATTTGCCAGAATACGATCATTGCTGATCATGACCGGCGACGACAACACGTCGCGCAGGTGACGGCCGATGCTGAACTCGCCGTCATTACGATAGCCCGCGAGCCCACAGGCCTGCATCGCGCTCATCACTGTCGCGACCGCAAGTTCCGACGCATTCACTTTGAGGAGATTCATGCCGGTCTGAAAGTCGACGGATGCGAGCGCGACTGGATCGTCCGCTGCCTGCTCGAAGCGCTGCAGCGCGCCGGCAACGAGGGTTCGCAACTTCTGCAGCGTGGCGTTGGCGCGCGTCAGGTGCGCGGCGCCAGGCGGCAATTCGCCGTCGGCACGCTGGGTCGCCTTGCGCACGAAGGCGCGCGCGCGATCGGCTGCCGCGGCGGCGATGCCTGCCCACGCGCCGCTCCACATCAGGTGCGCAACCGGCATCATGGTGCGCAGGTGAATTTCGGCGTAGCTCACAGGCAGGACCTGCTCGCTCGCAGCGGAGGCGTTAAGCTGAAAGCCGGCGCTGCAAGTGCCGCGCATGCCGAGTGCGTCCCAACCGACCCGCTGCTCGAGCGTGTAGTCCTGCTTGAGGAAAACGACCAGCACCTGGTCTGCACTGCCGGCGTCGCTGGAGCGCCGCGCCGTGGTGACGATACCGTCGGCAAACTGGCCGTAGGAAATAACCGTTGCTTCGCGTTCGAGAGCAATGCGTGAATCGCACCGCTCGATCGGCGCCGAACTGTTGCGAACATCGCCGCCGTGCTCGCCCTCGGTGGTCGATGACGCAAGCAGCATTTGCTCGTTGCAAATTCGGCGCATCAACAGCTGATGCCAGGCGCTGCCGCGGCCATGCCGCGTGATACACGCGACTTTGGTCTGGTGCATGGCGTATATCATCGCCGTTGAGGCGCAGGCGCGGCCGAGCACGTAGCAAACATCCGCGATGTCGGCGATGCTCGCACCCTCGCCGCCGAATTCGCGTGGCACGGCTGCGCCCAGCAGCCGCTCGGCGCGCGCGGCAGCGATTGCCTCCGCCGGGAACCGCGACTCGCGATCCACCGCTCCGGCATGCTTCGCCGCGACCGCCGCCACCTTCTCGGCGCGGACCGCGAGGCTTGCCACACCCACCGCATGCGGGACACTCCCGGAGAAGATCACGCTCCGAGCCGCAACGCGCGGCCGCACTGTCATGGATGCGTTCACGGGCACCTCATTCACGATCGGGCTTCGATCGCGACCTTAAGCCAGAGGTACTGCAAAATTTTGCAAAACGCTGTGGTAATCCACCGGAATTGCCGCAGTTCTTTCGCATCAAGGTTACCAAGCGCAAACACTTCGCATGGTAAAGACGTTACCGGCCGTTAATCAGACGCCGCTATAGAATAAGCGTCGGGCGCTTCGTCAAAATGTCGAGATCGAAGAGAGTATTTACCGTGCTTGATCGCACCAATACCGATGTGGCGGATCGCGTTGCCCAGCTTGTGCATCGCGTCATGAGCAAGCAAGCCATCACGCAAGCCATCGGACATGACGACGATCTCCGCGCCTGTGGCCTCTCCTCACTCGGCCTCGTCAATCTCATGCTGTCCGTGGAGACCGAATTTGGCGTCAATATCCCCGAGCGGGATATGACGCCGGCCAACTTCCGCTCGATCGCGCGCGTCGCCGACCTCGTCCGGGGGTTATCCCAGCAACCGGCTGCCTGAAATCGGCAACGTCCACCTCGTTTGCCAGCCAACGGGTCTAGCCCGCCGCACTTTCCGCCGTGGTCCGGCCCCGAAAAAGCGCTCCCTTAGCTGGAATTGTTCGCCGGCGGGTGATGCCGAAATTACAGCAAAAGGCGCGCGTGAATTTGCCCGCGGTCGTGGCAATGTCGCGCGCCGCGCGGCGGCGTTCGCAGACAAGCCCGCAAAACCGGTTGAAACTGGCGGCAAAAGCGCGTTTGTTTGAGCGACCGGAATTTTTGGGCCACATCAGGGAGCGGGCGACCATGCGCCATCAAGCGTATCCCCCGACGTTTGTTCTCGCGGCCGGTTTGTCCCTCGGCTTGTCGTTCTTTGCGGCCGCCGGCCTGCACGCCGAAGAACACGCGGCGCCCGTTAAGATCGGCTTCGTGACCTTCCTCACCGGACCGGCCGCTGCGCCGTTCGGCATACCGGATCACAACGCTGCCGAACTCCTGGTCGACAGTCTCAACGCCGGCAAAGTGCCAGCACCCTATGATCAAATCGGGCTCGGCGGCGCGAGGATCGACGCCAAATTCGTCGACGAGGCCGGATCTGCCGCCGACGTCGTCACCCAATTTCGCAATCTCGTAGAGCGCGACCATGTTGACGTCGTCGTCGGTTACATCTCATCCGGCAATTGCCTTGCGGTTACCCCGGTAGCCGAGGAATTAAAGCAGCTCACCGTCCTCGACGTCTGCGGCACGACGCGCATTTTTGAGGAAAAGTCGCGGCATTACGTGTTCCGGGTCAACCCGCATGCGACCATGGATAATGTCGCGGCGGCGAAATACGTTCTGGACAAGATCAAGGATATCTCGGTCTACTCCGGCATCAACCAAAACTATGCTTGGGGTCAGGATTCCTGGCGAGATTTCCGTCTGGCGATGAAGGATCTCGCCCCCAAAGCAACGGTTGACAAGGAGCTGTTCCCAAAGTTTTTCGCCGGCGAATACGGCGCCGAAATTTCGACGCTGCTGACATCCAATGCGCAATTCATTCATTCGAGCTTCTACGACGGCGACCTCGAAGCCTTCATCTACCAGGCCGGCGCGCGCGGACTGCCGCAGCGCATTCCGCTGGTCCTGACGACGGGCGAGTCTTCACTCTGGCGCCTGGGATCCAAGCTTCCCGACGGAGCGATCATCGCCGCGCGCGGGCCGCACACTTTCTTCGCCCATGACAGCGCGCTCAACACCTGGTTTCACAAGGCCTACGTCGACCGCTTCAACGAGCAACCGATCTACCCCGCTTACGACCTGGCGCAATCGCTGCTCGGCCTGAAGACCGCGTGGGAAAAAGCCCAGGCAAAGATGGGCGGGCGGCCGGCGACGGAGGACGTGATCGTCGCGTTCGAAGGCATTTCGATCAAGACACCCAGCACGACGGTACAGATGGCGCTCGGCAACGGCCACCAGGGCATCAGCGACACGGCGGTCGGGACCTACAAGTTCAACAAGGCGGACAACAAGCCGGAAATCGTGGATATCGTTCGCTATCCCGCCCAATGCGTGAATCCGCCGGCGGATGTCGATTCCGTGCCCTGGCTCGAAGGCGGGATGAAAGGGGCGAAGTGCGATTGAACACTTGTCGTCGCGCCTTGTGGGGAAGGTGGCCGAGAGATGCTGACCGCCTTCGCCATCCTGACTGATGGGCTCGTTTACGCGGCCTATCTGTTTCTTGTCGCGGTCGGTCTCACGCTGATCTTCGGTGTGATGAGAATCCTCAACGTCGCGCACGGGTCGTTCTACGCCTTCGGCGCCTATGGCTCAGCGATCGCCGTCGGCATGTATTTCGACCGCGGCTTGCCGGCGGCCGGAGGCTTCCTGCTGATGGTACTGGTCGCCATGGCGATCGGGCTTGCGCTCGGCCTCGCGCTCGAACGCGGCTTGCTTCGCCTGGTCTATGGCAAGGATGAGATTATCGTCGTGCTCGTCACCTATGCGGCCTTTCTCATCCTCGAAGACGTGATCCGTTTGATTTGGGGGCCGAGCTCCTATGCTCTCTATCAGCCGCTCGGCATCGCCGGGACCATCGACGTCGGGAAGCTTGTGCTGTCGGGCTACGACATCGGCCTCGTTGCGCTTGCCGTCCTCCTGGCCATGGGCGCAAGCTTCGCGCTCAAGCATACGCGATGGGGCCGCCTGCTCACGGTGGTGATCTTCGATCGCGAACTGGCCGCAGCCCTCGGTATCAATGTCACGCTTGTCTACACGATCACCTTTGTCATCGGCGCCATGCTCGGCGCGCTCGGCGGCGCGGTGATGGCGCCGAAAATAGCGGTAACGCTGGGCATCGGCGTCGAGGTGATCGTGCTCGCCTTCGCGGTGGTGGCGATCGGCGGCATGGGGTCGGTCGGCGGCGCCTTCGTCGGTGCGCTCCTGGTGGGCGAGAGCCGGGCCGCTGCGGTGCATCTTGTGCCGCAGGTCGAGCTGTTCGTCATCTACGCGGTGATGGCGCTGGTGCTCGTGTTCCGGCCGCAAGGCCTGTTCACCCGTGCGCAGCCTCGAAAGATTTAGCCGATGGCGCGGCGCTCGATCGTTTTCGGCCTGCTCGCCTTCGTCGTCGTCGCGGCAACAGCGCCGGCGGTTCCCACGTGGCTGGTTTCGCTGGCTACCGTCGCATTCGCCAATGCCCTGGTCGTGCTCGGGCTCATTATTCTTTGGCGAGCCGGACTGGTACCGTTCGGGCAGGCGCTGTTCTACGCCGTCGGCGCCTATACGGTCGCGCTCATCACCCGCTACACCGGCATGCGCGATGCTCTCGCATTAGTTGTCGCGAGCGCCATGCTGTCCTGCCTCGCCGCATTCCTCGCCGGATTCCTGCTCGCGCGCTACCGCGAAATCTTTTTCTCGATGCTCAGCCTTGCCATGTCGATGATCCTCTACGGCGTGCTGGTGAAAACTGAAACGCTGGGTTCGACCGACGGCTTTGGCGTCGAGCCACCGACCTATTTCGGCTACGCGCCACAGGGTCACATGCGCCTGTTGACCTTGCTCTGGCTGGCCCTGGCGTTCTGCGCCGCGTCGGCGTTGCTGATCTCGCTGTATTTCCGTTCCATCGCTGGTTCGCTTGCCGTGCCTATCCGCGACAGCGAAATTCGCCTGGAGTTTCTCGG
>Ga0302326_10014783_pt1 | contig 16475 bp, 20 predicted proteins | sample Palsa_T0_3_FD_202264 | JGI IMG/M metagenome (GOLD analysis project Ga0302326, IMG submission 202264) | Peat permafrost microbial communities from Stordalen Mire near Abisko, Sweden - Palsa_T0_3 | ecosystem: Environmental > Terrestrial > Soil > Palsa > Peat permafrost | place: Sweden: Abisko...
CCAGGGCGGAGGTTCAAGCGGCAGCAATTGGGGCTCTGGCAGTAACCAATCCGCAGGCAGCAATTGGGGTGAGAATCGAGGGCAGGGAACGAGCCAGAATGTCAGCCGCGGCTACTCGGAAAGCATGGAGTTTGCCATAGAGCCGGGGGATTTTGCCCGCATCCTCAAGACTGGCGGCAAGCAAAACGGCAAGCGAGTGACGGGTGTGTGGTTTCAAAGCGGTCGGGTGTTTAAGGCGACCGGAACAAACATGATGCTGGAGACGTTCGCGCAATGAATAGCCCATCCATCTTCGTGCGAGTGGCGGGTTATCCGCTTGTGGCTCTGGCGCTCTTGTTTGGCTGCCTGGTTTTCATCGCGGGCTGGTATCACGGACAAGTGAGCTGGGTTCTGGGTGTGTTCGCTATCTGGCTGGCCTTGCAGACAGTGGCGGCTGTGCGCCAGCGGCGCGGCTACAAGGCATGGATAGCGCAATGGACCTCCATAGGCTCGCAGGGTGAATCACAACCAGTTCAAAAATCACGATGGTTCCGCTCTCTGACTACTGTTGTGGCCGTCATAATGTCGGTCATTCTCGTGCTACTGATTCCGGTGTATCTCTCTCTTCCAAGCCAGTACACATCGCAGCTGATTATCGTCTGGCTGTTGGCTCTGCTCTATCTCGGCGTGAAATTAGTGCGCCGCTTACGACGTCGAAGGAATGTGACAGGCAGTGCGGATGCTGTCGTGACCTGGCTGCTGGGCTCCGTGTCTTCCTCGCCGTCACCTGCAGAGGCTGCGAAAGCGCTGCCGGAATATAGCGCCCGGCTTCTTTTGGGGAAGAGCCAGCGACCGCGAGTAGAACAAAACGTGTCAGCAATGGCCGAATAGCTCAATAGGAACAAGGGGGCTCTGCCCCCTTGTATATCCCCCGGGATTTTCCGCTTTCATGCCAGGGCTGGTTATCTTGGCTTTTTGCCAATGCTCTTTAAAGTCGCTCGGCAATAAGCTGTGTGGCCCACAGGGAGCGATTGAAAGGCTTTTGGTACGTCGACCCTCCCCGAGGGCTTCCGGGCGCTGTGCGGGGCTTATATGAAGATTTAAGCGAACATCCTGGCTTGATGTTCTATGTGAAGGTCAACGTCGATAGCATTCAATATCGGCTGCGCAGGAATCTGCGCCAGCTCCTTCGGTTCCACCTTATGCAAGCCTCCTCCATAGACGCGGCCTTCGGATAGGAGCTGCGCAGGCGTGATGCGTTGCAGTGCTTCAAATACGCGGGCGGCAAGTTCGGGGCGCAATGCAAGCGCGTCACTCAAGCGGCCTTTGGGATAGAGCATGAGATAGACGTTGTGCGCCGTGGCCTGCGAGCGGTTCCAGATGAAGCGAAAAGGATGCTTACCGTTCCTAGAGCGCCCCATGTATGTGCAAAGAAACGGAGCTGGGGGGCGTTGCTCCTGGGAATACCATGCGGCCCGGTGACTGGCGAGATAAGAGCTGTCGATTTTCTGGGCCTTGCCCTGCTGCAAATATTCGTAGAAGCGCGGCCATTTCTGCCCAATGCGTTCCTCTGACTCAGTGCAGTCAAGCAGGTAAAGGCCAGGCGTCACGTCGGGCGCTCCGCTGGGCAACGCTTCCACAATATCCGCTGTGAGGTTGCGCGGGCCGGGAAGTATCGGCTTCACGAATGCACGAGGAATTTTCCATTCCTTCACCTGTGCTTCGGTGAGGATAAAAAAGCTGTTGGCTCCGGTTGCAAGGCCGCGTTTGATGGTGAACAGGTCGCCAAGGTTCAGCTCGTCGCGGCTTCTCACCTCTGTTGTCGCAGGGAACTGCGTCCATTTGCGGGAGGTTCGCACAATATCGAGCGGCACAAATGCGTCTGTATGTGGGCGCTCGATTGGCCCCGCGAAAGAGAATCGGACGGCATGACCTGGCGGCGGCGGAGATTTGCGGAAGATGACCACGGCGGAAGATACCAGCGCATCGGTAAACTGCACATCCGTGGGGCAAAAGCGGTGAATCTGCAGAAGCGTCACGCGCTCGCTTAGATAGCGGCGAAGGGTCGCGCCGTAATTCACATCCATGAACTCCGAAGGGATAAGCCAGACAGCCAGGCCGCCGTCTTCCATCCAATCGTGAGCATGGAGCAGGAAATAACAATAGAGCCCCGCCAAGCCGCTGATGGGTAAATGCAGGGAATGGGCGAGCTGCGCTTTCAGGCGGTCTTTTTCTTCGCCGCTCAGGTGGTGATGTCGCACATAGGGGGGATTCGTGAGGACAAGATTGAAACGCTGCTCAGGCGGCGGCTGGCGCGTGAAATCCGCCTCGATGATTTTCAGCTCCTGGCCTGCCCACAAGCTGCGGGCGGCGGCGGCGAAAAGCGGGTCTAGCTCTATGCCGGTCGCGGCCTCAATCTCGCCTGGCTCGTATGCATTCATGAGCGCCGAAAAGAAAGAGCCGGTGCCGATGGCGGGGTCAAGGAAACGCACCTGCGTATCTGTCATGAGGGTGCGGGCATGACGTGCGAGGCTTACGGCGAGTGGTGAGGGAGTGGCAAATTGGCCCCACTTGTTACGCTCGGCGGCGCTTTTGAGAGCGTCAAGCCGTACCTGCTCGACCAGGCGGATTTTCTCGGCGGTGTGTACTGCTGCAGTTGCCATAGGTGACTTTAAAGTCCTAGCTGGTCGAGGTCTTGCATTCGATGTTCCCATATCCAGTCGATTCCCTCGGCCGCCTCGTAGCCGAGATAAGCTGCGTCGAAGTAGCCGCACAGAAAAAGCACGAAAACAATGTGTTCGCCATAGGCAGCTTTTAGCTGGCTCATCTTGACTGCTTCCTCCTTGCGGCGTTTGTTCACATTGGTGAAGTCACCTGCTGATTTTGCCTCAATGAGAACGGGGAGATGCGGAAGTTTTGCGTTCTTGGGCTGAATTACTGCGTCGACGGGAATGTTGACGGTTTTTCCTTCAGTTTGGGAATTTCTTACTTTCACTATCAGGCGGAAAGAGAACGTGCCGGGCTCCATCTGGTCAAGCGGCTGGCCGGATGGGTGTGCCTTAAGTTTATAGCCGCGCTCCACCAAATATTTCTCAATGAGGGCGAGCTGGCGCTTCTCCTGGGCGTTCCTGACTATCGGCTCGGCAACGGCTCCGCATAGACGGTCGGCAACGATAGTGGATGAGCGGTAGCGTTCTTCCTCCGTCGGGCGGCGCTTCTCTGCAAGCCAGGGGAAAATGTCGACGTCAAGCATCCGCGAAATAATACCGGTGATTCTGCCCAGATGTTCATTTAGCAATGCCTCGGAAAGCTGCGGTGGCAGCTTCCCCTCTTCGAGCGTCCCAACAAGGTTCTTGCTGGAATCCGCAAGCCCTATAAGCCGGTCACGCGCGAGTGGCGGACAGGTTGACATGCGGAGCGTTGGCAGAATCTTCGGAGCGTTTCGGATAACGTCCGGCGTGATGCTTGTGAGGTCATTCGTCGCCAATAATCCATGCTCTACATGCTCCACTGTTTTGCCGCGTGTATCACGGTACGCCTGCGGGGCGTAAGTCATGAACCACTGATTGAATTGGTCAACAGAGGCGCGGGTATCGGCTTTCCAGAGATGGGGCTTATCCGTGTTGATGGGCATGGGGTACTTTAGCGTCGGCTCCTGGTATTGCAAATGATTGATTCTAATTTGCCAGGGCGACGATTGCAGACGGCGGAAGATTTGCCGCTTCCCTGCCCTGCTCCGTTGCGTTAATCTGCCAGCGGGCCAGCCGGAGGATAGGGCAACGCAGGGATGCGACCCGAGCGCCGAGCTGGAGGCCGGGGCTGGTAGCGAGGGCCAGAAATGCGCTCTCGCTCCACCTTCTTAAGGCAGCTTTTGCTTTTGTCATTGAATTGAAAAATCCCATTTTTTCGAAGAAAAAAGGGACGCGGAGCGCGGCAAGTCCGGGTGAAGCACCGGAATAGGGGTTTGAGCGGAGCTTTTTGGGGGAACCGCGCCATGCGTTCTTTGCATGACGTGGGGGAGCCAAAACCCGAAGGGCAAAACCCCTTGCAGGCGCGAGGGCAGAGCCCTGCCTTTGTTTTTGCTTGTTTCCCCCTATCAGCCCTGGCCCCTAATGCGTTAAATCCCGAGGGGGTTTAAGGGGGAGCAGAGCGCCCCCTTATGTATGTCGGTTGCGCCGAAGGCGCTCCGCATTCTTTGCAGACGGTTGAGTTTATCCACAGGGGCTGCTGCTCGTCACTACAGGATGTTTTTCTATAGGTCTTACTACTATATAAAGATAGTCCTACCGTTTCATCGTTCTTGTTCCTACCGTTTCATCGTTCTTTCTCCCTACCGTTTCATCGTGGATAACTTCTGGCTGGACAAGGTTTTTCCGTAATGTCATGGTTGTTCTATGGAGCAAATCGGGGACTTGTTGAAAGACTTGCCGGAGGTGAAGGGCTTGGCGGCAGCCAGCCCCCCGAAACGTCGCAAGCGGCTCCCCAAAATCACGCTGCAGAGCGACAAGTTTTTGGACGCGGCGCTGGCGATAGAGCTGGAGCCGGACAAGGTAGAGCGAGCTTACATGGCCCGGCAGCTCGTGCAATGCACCCTGCCGCACAGCAACCCCGGCAACGTGGCTCTCTGGACTCGCAGGAATGGCAACTACACACTGAGCATTCAGCCAGGCTCGGAGGATGGCAGGCTGCTGGGTTATCCCTACGGCGTTCTGCCGCGCTTGTTGCTTTTCTGGGTAGTGACTGAGGCCGTGCAGACTAAAAAGCGCCGCCTGGAGCTGGGTAACAGTCTGTCGGGCTTCATGCGGGAGCTGGGCCTTATCCCGAGTAGTGCAGGTGGCGGCAAGCGCAGCGATGCAAAGAGACTGCGCGAGCAGATGGAGCGGCTTTTTAGCTGCCGTATCACCTTCGATGTGAAAGGGCTGGTTCGCGGTGACGGAGCTGTGGGCAAAGCTCATCGGAGTATGGAAGTCACTTCCGAGAGTGAATATTGGTGGAATCCGAGAGACCCTGAACAGGCTGCGTTATGGGGTAGCTGGATAGAGCTGGGAGAGAAGTTTTTCGAGGCGATTACGGAAGCGCCAATTCCTGCGGATATGCGGGCATTGCGGGCATTGAAACGCTCGCCCCTGGCGCTCGACCTTTACACCCTCTCTCTGCACAAAGCGTTCATTGCCAGCAAGCATCATCAAGGGCAGTTTCTGAGCTGGGATAACCTGCTGCATCAACTCGGCGCGGAATACGACGAAGACCGTATGGACAATTTCAAAGGTAAGGTGAAGGGCATGATGCGGCGTGTGTCGATGGCCTTCCCTGCCCGGCTCAAATACGAGCTGCAGAAAGAAGGGTTGACCTTCCTGCCAGGCACACGGTTGCCGGTGCCGCCGCAGCGGGCGGCGCTTGCTTAAATAGCAGGGAGTGCCATTTCAGCGTAACCAGAACAGCGGAAACGCCTCCTTCGTTAGCGTATTCGAATGCTGTGTCTCAAATGGGAGAAGAACTCTGTGACGCTAAAAGAACGTGTCGAGGACAATGTAGCTATCTGGCTGTTAGGCAGCCTTCTGACAGGGTTTCTAAGTGGAATAGCGGCATATAAGGCTGTCGGAGAAATGGCCGGTCGAGAGTCCATTTCTAGAGAGGAACTCCACAATTTACAACATCGTGCAGCTGCGTTGGAGACCTCGGAGCAAAAAACGAATGAATGCGAGACTCGCGCAGTCCAGTTGCAGCAATCTCTCGACAAAAGAAAATGTTTGTCGGTTCCATCAATCGATTCGGAGCCCATATCCCCGCAAACGCATAGTGCTCCTAAAATAAGGGCCGCAGGTTCCCCATCTCCGGTGCCGTTGTTTCCTGAACTCTCTGGAATAAGAGTGCTAATTTACTTCACTCCAGATGCGGCTAGCAAAGCGTATGAAGTGCAGACGCAATTAAAGAAATATGGAGCGACCGTCACAACGAAAACTCAAAGTTACTACCCCAACAAAAATGACTTATATACGACAGTGTATTACGGGAAAGTAGACGATTTTCCTGCCGCGACCGCATGCACGCGCCTTTTCAGAGTCTATGGATTCAGCGAAACTTCACTTTTAACCCTGGGTGAATCTGACCTTATGCTACATATACGCGCCCAGTAGTACGCGACAAATGGCTGAAGCTGGCTTATGCAGCATCCTAGCTAGGTTTGTGGCTCATAAACAGATTGATAATCGAGGCCACAGCCGCTGCTGCAGCAAAGACAGCGGTGAATATCTTTAGCCAAAAATCCTTCAGCTCCACACTACGTTTAGCGCGTTCATATTCGGCGGCTTCGACCAGTTTGCTGAATTCGCGGAGCGTTTTGGATTCTATGTAGCGAGCGCCGTAATTGCCTGTGACCCAATGACTCGTTTCCCCTGGCGGCAACGGAAAGTCGCTAATCGAGAGATGACATAGCCGCGCCCGTCGGCAAATCTCCATTGAATCCATGCTTGAAATTTCGTCTTCAAACTGGCGGCACTCGTCATGCTGCCCCACCTCAAACATTTGTCGTTCGTCTGAGGTCTTGGCCGTTTTTATATCTTTCTCGTAGGCATCCCAGACTTGTTTGCGCCGCTGCTCCAGCTCCCGGCGTTTCTTGCGTAGTGTCCACGTCCGGCGAAGTTCTGGAAAGAATTGCATCTGTGCCCTTTACGCTGCTTCCTGGTTGGCTTCCATTCCCTGTTGTAGCAGCGCGGCCTTTACCGTGACGCCGTACCACTGACGGCCCCTACCCGTCTTGATGTTGAGCCGGTTCAGCTCATCAGCGATTGCGCGGAAGGATTTGCCGCGCGATCGGAGATCCTCCATGATGCGCGTAATCTCGGGCGCGGGCCTGCGGGCGACGTGAACGGCGTTTGCAATCTCGAGCGCTTCCATCGCTCGAGGATTGCCGAGCTTCACACCTCGCTTTTTGGCTGCAGCCAGGGCGGCGATAGTGCGCTGTGAAATCTGCTCCCGCTCATGCTCTGCGAACGCGGCCAGCATATGCAACATGAGCCGGTTGGCGTGGGGGTTGTCGCAGCAGACAAAATCCGCTGCGCTCTCCATCAGTGCGGAGATAAAAGCGACGTTGCGCCCTAGCCTGTCGAGCTTGGCAATTACAAGTGTGGCTTTCTTCCTGCGGCATTCCTGCAGCGCGGCCAGGAGCTGCGGGCGGTTGGTGTGTTTCTTGCCGCTTTCCACTTCTACGTACTCACCGGCGAGCTGGCCGGGGCCTATGTGATGAAGCACGGCGGCGCGTTGGGCTTCAAGCCCTAAGCCGCTGATTCCCTGCTTGGGCGTGCTGACACGGTAATAAGCGATGAAAACTGTCATTACACTGCTTGCAATCGAGGTTGGTATTTGTTGACCCGCCATCGTTCGGGGCGCGGGTGTTTCCCTGCTCTGCAGAGGAGAGCGTGTTGCGTGGGGCCGATGTTTTCACTGCAGCCACTGCGTTTCCCGGTCACCCACCCTTGAGGCTCGGGCCTGATGCCGTAGTAACGGGCGAGAGAAGGAAACTGCCCTTTAAGCATGTACGCGATTGCGCCGATGAGAGCGTCAACAGGCTCTATGTGGAATGGCTGCGAAGAATAGACATGGCCGCTACTGGCGAGCCATTTGTCCAGCTTGATAGCAAAGTCATGTTGTCGCGCGGGCGGAACAAACACTAGCCAGTGAGCATGAATACAACCCTTGTTTTCCGGGTTCTCAATGACCCATAGAAACGTCGGCGGGGCCAGGATGCCAGAGAAGCGTTTTGACGGGCGCTGAATCCATTTCCCGAACTTGGCGCGAATCTGCGAGAAAGCTGCGCTCGTATCAGCGGCGGAGACGGAGGTTTCCCAAAACCTGATTGTGACAAAGAGGTTGGGCTCAAGCCCGAGACTTCTTGCGAGCCGACCGGCATGAAATAAAGTACGACCGCCCCTCAACATGATGCAGTCTGTCTGTTTCGCCACCTCTTCTCTATCCCCCACAACCTATAGTACCTCCGTTTTTGTCTATACCAGGGGTATATGTATAGATGTAAGTAGCGGGAGGTGCAATATTTCCAAACGTCCGTTTGGATTATTGCAGTATAAGGAAACCGGAGCCGGTGGCTTTGAGATTTCGCCGCTCGGGAACATGGGTTGACACTATGGTGCGCGGGTTCAATCCCCCGCCTGCATTTTGAAAGTCAGAGCGCAGGTGACATTAGCACCATTGCTGACTTCGACCGAGTATTGCATCTTGTTATTGGTATTGCCACCATTGTCAAAGCAAGTCGAGGCGCTGGGAACAACCGTATAACCCACGGAAGGCGGCGCTTGGTTAGCCCCCACAGCAGGCCATATCCACTCATTGTTACCTACATAAGCAGCCAGAACATTGCCCGTAAGAGGCATTCCGTCGTCAATCTTCGTGTCGATGGCGACCGCCTGGGATACAGATAGTCCGCTGTTTCCTTGAACGCAAGAGGTGCAACTACCTGCTGTTCCTATAATGCTCACGACGCCAAGTGAGAAGTAATTAGTTCCGTTGCTGTTAGTGCCGCTTTGGTCAGGCCAACCGCCGCTGGTGACATAAATGTAATTTCCGCCTCCCAGCTTCGCCGGAGGTATATATGGGGCGATGGTCGCAGTCGTTCCCGGACTTGAGGAGAAATTAGCTGCCGAGAATCCACCACTAATTAAATGTGCCGTATTTAGATCCACCCAGAACACAAGTTGCTCCCCGCTTGCACCCCCAAGGCCGCCATAATTGGTTCCTCCTCCCCCTTCTATAAGGCCATTCCCATCACCCTGTCCCGGACCCGTGCCGCGTGCAATGAAGCCGAATTGAGCCGCCGGTCCCGCAGGAATGTCTCCCGGCAAATAACCGTATTTCTCCCGAAATGTAGTCGCGGCGGTGTTGTACTTCTCAATCTGCGAAATCGTGGCCCGCACTCCCGCTGCGCTGATAAGGGTCTGCCCTATCAGCACTCCACCGACGATGAGGCCGATGATAACCAGCACAATTGAAAGCTCAATGAGCGTGAAACCCCGCTCCCCTTCCCTGCCCCCCATTGCGCTTCCCTACTGCTATTTTGCTGTTTTCATGAATTCATCAAAACATGTTTTCAGGAATTCATTTAACTTCATGTCTCGGTTAAGTGCCTCCTGCTTGAATGACCGGACGAACTCGGGCGGCATTCGGAATTGCAGGGGTATCAGCTCGGCGGAAGGGACAGAAGCAACAGCTCCCCGCTGCGGGGTGGCGCTGCGGTTCTGGGAGGATGAAACCATCAGGTCTTTGGAGTCGAGAGACTGAACCTTAGCCATGCATCACCTTCTTCGCTGATTTCATGTTTTCATGAAAACATGATTTAATTTCTTTCCATAATTCCGACACTTCCTGCGCAGCCTGGCCCTTCGCTATCTCCGGGGCCGTGTTTCCGCCTGTCATCGCGGAGGCATAGGCTACGCGGTCAGAGATAAACGCCTGGGCAACGCGGCCATGCTGTGAGAGGGCGGCAATCGCCTGGGCGGTGATGTTGGCCTGGGGCTTGGCCTGGGTGATGACGAAAACGAACGGCTTGCCGGACGCCTTCACTCTGGAAACCGTTTCGGCTACAGCCCAGAGGTCGGACGGGGAGGGGCGAACGGGGATGATTACGAGGTCGGCCCGCTCAAGCAGGGCAATATTCTGCTCTGACAAACTCGGAGCCGTATCGATAAAGCAATAGCTGGCTCCCTGGTCGCCAATTTTCTTGATGCCGTCGGCCATGCGCTCCAGCGGCACATCCATGCGCTGCGGGGTTTCAGCCTCGCGGCGCTCGTGCCACTGGCTTAACGTCGCCTGCCGGTCAGTGTCGATAAGCCAAGCCGCATCGCCGCTACGCTCGGCCTCGACCGCCAGATGAGCGGCCAGCATGGTTTTGCCGCTGCCGCCTTTCTGAGACTGGATAACGATTGTTTTCATGAAAGTAGCCTTTGCTGTTTTCATGAAAACATTAGTTCATTTGTGCTTGTGATGCAAGTGCTTAGTTTTCTTAGGGAAGGGAAGTGACCCGGCAGAAATTCTGCTTTGCGCTATTTCTCGTGGCAACATGCATCCCGCTCCGCTTCCATCTTGTGGCGGCGCTGTGCTTCGCGGAAGGTATAAAGCCCCTCATAGAGAACGGTGGTCAGCACAGAACCGATACGCACGGTTTTCTTGTATTTCTCGGCGTCCGTGATTAGCTCGGCAGCCAGGACAGGGAAGAGCATTGCGCCCATATGCACGAAATGACCCGAGATACCGAAAGAGGCGTGGTCGTGGTAGCCATGACTGCGAGCATGGCGCTCGATGTCTTCATATTCCTGATGAGCGGCGGGGGCTTCCGGCATCTCAGTGCGTTCGACCCACGAGGGGCGAGGGGCGGCGTTATGAGCCATGACAACTCGTGAAAGTTGGTTGGTAGGGAAGGGAAATCTACCGAGCCGCGAAGCGGTTGGCAAGTGGAAGTGACATCACCCTTCGCGCATCTCGTCTGCCGCCGTGATTTCAATGCTTTCGATAAACGGCTCGTCCGGGCTTGCGGGCCGGTCGTAGAGCTTGGGGTGGTATTGGCGGATGCGTTCGCACGTTCCAAAACCTATGGCATGAACGATGCCGCCCAGATTGGCACCCGTCACTTCTACGACCATGAAGGTGTAAATAAGCGAGAAGGCGTTATCAAGCTGGTCGTCATAGACGATATCGAGCAGGTAGTTGTAGCTCGGGCGGCGGGACGGCCTGGTCGCGCGTTTGATGTAAAGCCGCTCGGCCCGGTCGCAGGTTTCAAAAGCCGTGTAATGCCGTCCTTCCCGGTCGGCAAAAGGCGGCGCTTTGAGTGGCAGAACCTTTTCAGCCGGGGCCTGCTGCTTCTCGCGCTGGGTTGACCATAGTCTATTGCGTTCGGTTTCCATGCTCATCGCTCCAAGCCTCCATCGGGGGATCTGTCGGGCATCTGCGGCCATAGGTCGCGGGCCTTGGTGAGAAACGCTCGCGCCATGTTGCGGGCCTTGTCGGCAAAACGCACTGCGGCACGTTGCCACCATTTCAGGCCGTCGCTCTGCTGAATGTCCGCCACAGCTCCGCGCTTCTGAATGGCTGCCTTGAAAGCCTCTATGTCCTCGCTCACGCGCTCGCGGGCTTGCTGCTTCTCGGTGGGTGGAGAAGCTATCCGCTCGCGCTCCTGGGCTATGGCGCTTTCAAGTTCCATCAGCTCGGCCTGGTCGGTGTTGCCGCGCTCCACCTGGCGGTTAATCTCTCCGCGCTCGCTCGCCTCGCCGCGTCGTTCCATCTCGGTTGCGGCTGGGCCTAAATGCGTCGTCGGGTCGCGGTCGACGCCCCGGTCTTTAAAGCTGCGATGGTCTACGCGGATATCGGAATTTGCGGCCTTAAGTGCATCGTTGATGAGGTTGGCTGCCAGCTCCCGCAGGGCGGTCACTTCTTTAGGCCCGGTCGTCTTGTCGTCCAGAATGCGGGTCTTCTTGCCAAGTCCTTCCGGCGTCATCTCGCGGGTCGTGAAAAGGATGTGTGCGTGATAGTTCCGGTTATCGCCATTCCTGCCGGGTTCGTGCATGGCGACAGACACCGCGACACCGTAGCGGCCTACCAGCTCCGCCGCATACGCCTGGGCAATGTTCTGCCGTTCTCCTGGCGAAAGGAATGAGGGCAGGGCAAGCTCTACCTCTCGCGCCAGTGTGCTGTTCTTGCGTTTCTCTGCCTGCTCCGCTGCATTCCATAAACGCTCGGAATTGTGCGCCCAATCGGGCGAGCCTTCCGGGGTTACCGTAAAGCTGGATTCGATGCCGCGCTTGCGCGTGTAATCATGAACCACGTCATACGTCTGGTCATGCAATCGCTCACCCAAACGATAGGCTGCGGCGGCGACAACGGAGCGCCCCGCCGAACGGCTGACGGGTTTCACCGAACAATGAAACCAGCTCGCGGCGCTCATAGATTGAAAGCCTCGGGGTCAAGGGGGCGGCGCCCATTGTCGGGAGTGTGAGGGCGAAGCGCCTCACGAGGCATCCAAACGGCGGACGGTTGGGAAGGGGTCAAGGGGAGGGGGTCGCGTCCCCCTTGGCGTGATTGAACGGCGATACGTTCACGGCATCCAACCCGCGCAGGGTTGGTCAGGGTCGCAGGGGCTGGAACGCCCCCGCCGGAGTGCAGAAACCGGGATTTCTGCCGCACGCAAACTTCAGTTTGCATAAGTGCGCCCTTCGGTCTTTATAGCCACACGCTAAGGCTGCATGTGGGGGTTGAAATTATTCTAATGGTAGTATGTACTCCCGGCTCTACACTCAAGCAAAAAATTTAGGGGGGAAGTATGGAGAAGGCGAAACTACAAAAGCTGATTGAAACGCGCAATTCAGTGAACGCGAGAATCAAGAGGGAGCAAAATAAACTCCGCTCCAGCGAACGCAGAAACGATACGCGCCGCAAAGTTTTGGCAGGAGCTGCTGTTCTGGAATGGGCTACGAAAGATAGTGACTTTGCAACCCGGTTGCAGGGAGAGCTGCGCGCCTTCCTAGTGCGCGATGCTGACCGGGCATTGTTTGGATTGCCGCCTATCAGGGGAAGGGAAGTGACCACCCCTACAAGTCTCCGGCAAGGAGCTTGAGGCGCGGGATTTACCCCGCACCAAAGCGGCGGGAGTAACTAAATCTTCATTTGCCGATGGCAACGCCAGCGGCTAGGCTCCGCGCTCACATTCAAAGAGTGCAGAGATGAGCGAAGAATCACCGGAAGAAAAACCCACGCATGCGGAGCGCGTTAGAGGCCGCCGCAAAAAACCTAGTCTCAGGCTCCCGCCTGATTCTCCGCACGACTGGCCAAAAAACTTCAATGAGCTGGTCGAGTGGTATAGCCACGAAGTGGAGGACATCACCCGAGCTGCACAGATGCGAATTCAGGAAGCCTCGGCCTTTGTGGACGACTGCGGAAATCGAAAAATCAGCTTGGAAGACGCCCGCAAACGCTGGGCAGAATATAGCGACAAGTGGCCCGACCCCTTTCCTGGGGGCGTAGGTTGGACGCGCGGCAAGAGCGACGACGAAATCAACGAAGAGAAGGCGCGGCGGCGGACGGAAAGATTGGAAAGAGAGCGAAGCCGGGGTTAGCTTTGCGCTTTGGGCGGTATCCTGTCGGTCGTGGGGCCGCCAGGCCGAATGTCACGCCGTACTACCTTGACTGAGGCAAGCACCTGCGTATCTGCTGGCAACCGGGTGCCAAAACCATCGTCGCAGCGTTTCATATTGCCCTGAAACTCAAAGTCCGCGTCGATGTCGGCGGCAACGAGCATAATCACAAACTCCACTCCGTCAAGCGAGCCCCACACGATACGGCCAACTCTGGTGTGACACTCAAACGATGGGCTGCGCCTGCTGACCCGTGTTTGCAGATAATAAAACCCATCCGACGCGAGCACGACCAGCCACACACGCAAGTCAGGGTCAAGCGCGTCGATTCTGCCGCGCACGGGGACACGAGCATAAACCTCTGAATTGTCGGCGGGTTCGAGGATGTATGCACTGGCTGGAATATCTACGCCCGACGGCGCTGCGATGTGGCGAGGCGCTACGACGATATAGCTCTGGGGAAGGATAACGAGATGAATCTCGCCTCGTTTGGCATGTTGGTGGGGGTAATACAGTTCCAACTTTTCCCGCACCCGCCCGGTGTTCGTCCGCGCAAAACTCTCGCTGGTACTACCGAACTCCTGGGCGATGGCTTCTGGCTTTGGCACCCGTCCTTTAAGGGCTTCTTCAACCAGATAGGCAAGAAGCATACGCAGTCTCTCTTTGCCATCGAAAGCAGCAGAATTGCAAATCCGTTCTACCTGCACTAAGACGGCAGCAGCAGGGTAGCCTGCCTGCCCGAGCAAAACCCACTCCTCCTTGCGTTTCAAATCCGCCATAGCCCAATGTAGCGTAGCGCGACATACGCCGTATCTCTCGTTACGCCTGGTTCGTACTAGCCTCGTGGTCAAGGGGAGGTAACAACCATGAACACCACCAACTACAACAGGGAAACCACCATAGCGGCGAACCCGCAGCCGCCCTATTCGACGCAGGACTATCCGCCCCAGCCGGGCTACATCGCGCAGCAACCTGACGGGAATTCTCACGGTCACATGATGGCGCATGGTGTTGCCCAGACCTTCGGGCTTCACCCGGCCATGGCGCTGCTTACGGTCGTCGTCAACACGATGGTGTTTGTAAGCGGGTTGGTCAGTGGCGGCACAGGCTGGCTCATCTCCATCCCGGTAGGGGTCGTCATCGCCATCATCACCTACAAAGGGCAGAAAAAATGGTTTGCCGATGACCATGAGTCCGCCTTGATTAAGGCGCTTATCGTCGGGTTTCTGACTGCCATCCCCACATCCCTGCCGGGGTATTTGACCCTTCCTGCGGGAGTGTTGGGGTTCTTTCGCCGCAAGTAGCCGCGAGCCGATTGGCCCGCTGAAGGGAGCATGCAATGACTCGTCACTACAGCGCAGTAACTACTATCGAGGCGAGGGCCAGGTTGATTCCTCATGGCCCTGCGCTGTTGGATTCGGACAACACGCGGCCCCGAGCAACAGCGAGGTATAGCGTCCGTTATCCCGCAGTCCATCCGTCCGCCGAGTTCGGGATTCTTCCTGAAATCGCTTTGCTGGGGCTTGGCTTCGAGACCTTGCTTTCCGATATGTCGGGCTACTGGATGGTCTACCGCACGCTCTCCATCGCACTGGGCGTGACGCTTGGCATCGTGACCTTCTACGCACAGAGCAAGCTGTACGGCGAATACAAGCGGTCGGGGCTTTACAAAGCGCTCATCGTTGCGGCTCTGACGGCTATCCCGTCGCCGCTGGTTTTACTCCTCATCCCCGCAGGCCTCATTGGGCTTCGAGAAGCGGGCATATAACAGCTCAGGAGAATGCGTTATGGCTCAAGGCAATTTCGACAGGCTATGGGAATCAGTTGCGGATGCTGTGAAGGACATCCGCGAAAAAGTGGTTGAAGAACCTTGGTATGGCCGCTCCCTTGGTGGCGGCGAGACTGAGTTGCAGCAATGGCCCCAGGCGCAGGAAATGGAGCCGTCCTTCGGTAGCAGCACACACATACGCGAGGGCATGGAGCCGAACCGCGACAACAACCAGGAGAGAGAAATCGACATAGACCGATAGGGCTTCGGCTCTGGCGCTGGATGGGAGAGCTTATGTCGTTTGTGAAGGATCTAAACACTCCGCTGCTCAAGCTATCACCGGGGGACAATTTTTCCTTGGAGGACGGCTGTGCCGGAGTGCATATTTTCGGGCGAATCGGGTCGGGGAAAACTTCGGGGTCTGGAAAGATGCTTGCCGGCGCGTATCTTCGCGCCGGCATGGGTGGCCTGGTAACGGTCGTCAAGCCGGAAGAGGTGACCCTGTGGCAACGCTATGCGGCTGAACATGGGCGCTCTAAATCGCTGCTGCTGTTTGACGAAAACGCAGGCTTTAATTTTCTGGATTACGAGATGGCCCGCCAAGGAATGGACGGCATCGGCACCGTGACGGAATGCCTGATGCGGGTTCTGGAGGCGGCGAAAAAGGCCAGCCCAACGGCAAGCCAGCGAGGTGGCGAAGCCTTCTGGGAAGATTCCACCCGTCAGATGTTGCGCTATGCCATCCCGCCTATTTACGCGGCCACCGGAACGCTTTCCATTTCCGACATCATCCGCTTCATTAGCACGGCCCCAAGCAGCGTTCGGGAAGTCACCGACCGGGAATGGCAGCGGCGCTCCTTCATGTACGAAATCATGGACGCGGCCACACGCAATGCCCTGGTTCCGATGTCACCGTCCGCCCTCTCAAATTGCCTCACCTTTTGGGCGCAGGAAAACCTAATCACTCCGGAAAAAACGCGCGGCAACATCATCATCACTGTTTCATCCGCTCTCGACCGCTTCAGGCATGGCAGGCTCAAACGCGCTTTTTGTGAGCGGACTACGCTTGTCCCTGAATTGAGTTTCCATGGGGTCATCATCCTCATGGTCATGCCAACGCTTACCTGGAACGAAGACGGAATTATCGGGCAGCATCTTTTCAAATATTTATGGCAACGTTCGGTTTTGAGTCGAAATAGCCTCGCACAAAAGCACCGCGAGCGCCCCGTCTTTCTCTGGAGTGACGAAGCGCAGGAAACAGTTTCAAGCTATGACGGTGAGTTTTTGAGCATGTGCAGAGGGTCAAAATGCTGCGTTACCTATCTCACCCAAACGCTGCCCACCTACTACGCCAAAATCGGCAGCGACAATCCACGCGATGCGGCGCATTCGCTCGTGGGCAAGTTCGGCACACACGTCTATCACGCTAATTCCTGCCCCGAGACAAACGATTATGCCGCGCGCACGATTGGCAAGGTCATGAAGCGACACGGCAACTACAGCAGCGGGGCATCTAAAAGCGTCAATTACGGGATGTCTTCTGGTAACAGCGAAACAGTGGGCAGCTCCTCCAACAGTGGCTCCTCTTCAAGCTA
>Ga0302326_10014784_pt1 | contig 16474 bp, 7 predicted proteins | sample Palsa_T0_3_FD_202264 | JGI IMG/M metagenome (GOLD analysis project Ga0302326, IMG submission 202264) | Peat permafrost microbial communities from Stordalen Mire near Abisko, Sweden - Palsa_T0_3 | ecosystem: Environmental > Terrestrial > Soil > Palsa > Peat permafrost | place: Sweden: Abisko...
GAAAACACGACAGGTCGAAAAAGTCACAAGCTCTCAGGATGACGATTTTGTGGGAGTTTGGACGAAAAACTTCCCCTTAAGTTAGCGCTTATGGGCCGCAGGCCCATAAGCGCCAAGCGGTGGTTTCTTGCATCTCCAACTCACCACAAGATCGTCGAGATCGTCGAGGAATTGAATTATCAACCTGTTCCCGTACCATCTGAACTGAATACAATCGCCACCTTTATCTGGAGATCCAGTCCCGATGGTTGCGATCTGTTCCCAGGACTAGCGTCCTGGGCTACTTCAGGTAACTTCAGGTCGTCCCTTCGGGACTGGGATATTCGCCGTTGACAATGAAGAAGTATCCTGACCATGAGGGGTATCCGGAAAATACGTGAAGCATAGTCTTTTTGAGCTATTCAAGATTGGCATTGGGCCGTCGAGCTCCCACACGATGGGTCCGATGCGGGCTGCACTGCGTTTTGCCAGGGAATTGGAGTCGACCGGCCTGACCCCTAAAACCGCCTCCATCCAGGTTGATCTTTACGGCTCGCTGGCGCTGACCGGTCATGGCCATGGCACCGATCGTGCCATCCTGCTTGGGCTCTCGGGGCAGACCCCGGAAGGGATCGATCCCCAGGAGATTGAAGCTCGGCTAACCGCGATCCGTGCCGCCAAAGCGCTTGAATTGCCGGGCAGCCACACCATCGCCTTCGACGAGGCGAAGCATTTGATCTTCCACCGCGATCAAATGTATCCCGTGGCCAATCTTGTTTCCCATCCCAACGGCATGCGTTTCTCCGCATTCGATAGTGCTGGATCTTTGCTGGCGGAGCGGGTCTTCTATTCGATTGGCGGCGGCTTCATCATTTCCGAACAGGAGCGTGTTGCCGCGCAAGACGGCCAGACTAACGTCGACGATGAAACAAGAGGGGTTCCCTACCCCTTTCACAGCGCGGCTGAACTCCTGGAGAAAGCGGCAGCCGGGAACATTACCATTCCGCAGCTCATGTTGGCCAACGAGTGTGCCCTGGTTGAGAGCGGCCGGCGAGGCGATCAAGCCTACTCATGCTCCGCCGGGGAAGAGGTTCGCCGGGGCATTCTGCGCATCTGGCAAGTGATGCGCGCGTGTACGCAGCGCGGCATCGAGTGCGAAGGCATTCTTCCTGGCGGGCTCAAGGTCCGGCGGCGCGCAGCGAAACTCGCAGCCCGTTTGCGTGCCCGGGGTCCCAAAGACCCGCTCTCTCAGCTCGACTGGATTACGGTCTACGCTATGGCTGTCAACGAAGAGAATGCCGCCGGCGGGCGGGTAGTGACCGCCCCGACCAATGGGGCTGCCGGCGTAGTGCCGGCCGTTGCCCATTACTACCTGGAGTTTGTCGACGGAGCAAATGAAGAAGGAATTCTCCGCTATTTCCTCACCGCGGCGGCAATTGGCATTCTCTACAAGGAAAACGCGTCCATCTCGGGTGCGGAGGTTGGCTGCCAGGGCGAAGTGGGCGTGGCGTGTTCCATGGCAGCGGGCGGCCTGGTTTCGGCAATCAACGGACCGCAGAATACGAACCTGACGGCAGACGAGATCAACGACCGCATCGAACACGCCGCTGAGATCGGAATGGAGCATCATCTAGGCATGACCTGCGATCCCATTGGCGGCCTGGTCCAGGTGCCATGCATCGAGCGCAATGCAGTGGGAGCAATTAAGGCTGTTAACGCCAGCCGCATGGCCATGAACGAGTCAGAAGGTCATAAGGTCTCCCTCGATCAAGTCATCAAGACGATGTATCAAACAGGCCTTGATATGCAGGCCCGCTACAAGGAGACTTCGCTGGCCGGGCTCGCCTTGAATGTGATCGAGTGTTGAGCTTAATGGCTTTGCCGGATTACAAATAGCCGTTTCTGAATGGCCCCGGGATTCGCCGTAGGAGAGTACCTGATCGTATAGGGTCCCGGCGGCAGATCTTGCGTGTTCACAAATGCCGTGAGGAATGTTTCCTGGCCAACCCGGCGCACCGGAGTATGCGCCGATTGCCACAGAAGCTCATTGCCGGCAGACACCTCCACTCTCCAATCTTTGGCGTCAGGCAGCGGAGCGCGCAATTCCAGCTGCAGTTCGAGGGTTGAAGCGTTCGCAGGAACCAAAATCTCTGGCGGGCCAGATGATCCTCGTGAGACGTTGGCCGAGAGGAATGCAGTGGCCAACGATGGATCCCCGGCGTATGGGTGTGACAAAACCTGCGTCGTCTGCGGCCCTGCTGACAATGCGGCGTGCAGGTCCGCGCTCTTATGCAGCTCCTTCACATAGAGCAAGCTGACAACGCACAACAGCAAAGCGAGCGCGGGCGAGAGAAAGAGAAAGACCAGTGAGAGAGGCTTGCGTTTTTCAGAAAACGCGGTCTCCCTTTTGAGCGCCAGCAGGAACTCACGGAAGTCCTCTACCTTGCGCCCCAGCTCAGGCGACCTGGCCATCTGCGATCGGAATAATGCTGCCTCTTCCTCATTCAATCGCCCGCCCACAAAGTCTTCGACCAGCGATTGGCGCTCCTCCTCCAGCAGTTCGAGCACGGCATTCCCTTCGAACAGGCGCTCGTCGACCTCTTCCGCTGTATCTTCGGGCATTCTGCCCAGCAGATAGTCGCGCAGCTGCTGCCTGTCGGGTTCATGAGAGATCGGGGGATTCATCGCCATGCCCTTACTCGCTTTTTCTCTTTTCAAGTCTGGCAGTGACGCATTCCAGCAGGCGCCTTCGTATCAGGAACACCTTTTGCCGAAGCGTGCCCGGTGAGATTCCCAGGCGTTCGGCCAGGTTCTTGCGCGCACTGATCGCACCACCACCGCTTAAATAATAGCTTTTGAGGAGCTGCGAATCGAAGGATGGCAATCGCCGCAGACACCGTTCCAAATAGACCAGCCTTTCGTCCTCACTGAAGGTGGTGGTAACGGCTGGAACGTTATGGAAGAAAGTAGGATCGACCGCCTCTACCCGATTACGTCTGGCGCTTTGCTCCAGCGCTACATGCCGTGCAACGCCCAACGCATAGGCGTCGACCGACAAGATTGCGAGCCCCTCGGAAAGCCGGCGCCCCATGCGGTCAAGCACTTCATCGGCAAGGTCTTCCGGAACTTCGAGAGCTTTGCGGGTAAAGAAGAAGATGAGCTTTGCGCGAAGCTGCTCGTAATGCTGTCCCGCCGCCGTGGGGCTATTGCCCAACGCCGCCAGCAAGCTGGTAAAGCCCTCGTAGGTGCCGGGAATTGAGCGCTCTTTGACCATGTTGATTTGTACCATCGAGCCTCTCATCTCCTCATAAATAAATTAATTACTCCCGCAGAATGAGTAAGTTATCCATCGCGGCGGCCAAGTTTTCCACAGGACGTTTGAGGCAAATCCACACTCCCTTTTGCCGGAGAACCTCATGCATAGTCGATATCGCCAATTAACGTTTCTCGTTTGGCAGACATGTCTGCTCACCGTCGGGCTGGGCGCGCAAGACATGCCAGGCTTAACTCCCGCACCCCCCGGAACCACCCGCGCATGCTCTCTGCCCGGGCTCACGACGGGTGTGGAGTCTCTTGGCGATGCGCAGCTTCTCACCGCCTACAACGCAGAGGCCGATCTTGTGCGCAGTCTGCAGATCTATGCCTTGGTGCGCGGAGAGGGCGGCAAGGAGTATGGCAGCGGAGCGAAGCAGCCGCGCGGCCTCTCGACGACGATTCAACTGCAAGCGCCCGAGCTGATCCGCATGACAGGGTTTGTTCCCTTTGCGGACAGCCGGGCATTCGACATCGCCAGCGATGGCCGCGAGTTCCGTCTCCTGGTGCCGGTGGATCGCGAGACGAGATTCCTTGTGGGGCCGGTCGAAGCGCCGGCCGACTCGCCCAACCCAAAAGAGAACATCCGGCCTCAACCTCTGTTCGATGCGTTCCGCTTGCCGAATGGGACCAGCCTTGGCAAAACTCCGGCACAACCGGCTAATCGCGGGGTTCGCGTCCTCAGCATTCAACTGCTCTCGCTGAGGGGCGTGCCGAGGGCAGGTGAGGTCGAATTCGATTTAAGAAACGGCACCGTTTCCTCTCTTTCAATCTACGGTCCAGACGAGGAGTTGATCGCGCAGACCCGCTACACGGATTGGGAGCAAGTACCAGATCAAGCCAGCGGATGGGAGATGGGCTGCTATCCGCGGCGCATCGTGCTGGTCCAGGCCAAACAGCATTTTCAGTTGGATGTGCGCGTCCTGCAGGTGAACCTCAACCCACCGATGGCAAAGGCGCTGTTTGTGCTTAAGCCCCCGAGGGGCATCCCGGTTGTGAAGTTGAATTTGTCAGGGGCGAGAGCCGCTCCGTAGAGATGTTGGCCAGAAGGGAATCCGATGAACAACAAAGCAATTTCCTCAGGGCTCATAGCAGTGGCGCTTGGTATCACATCCCTGGCGGCAGGACCGCGGAACCCTCTGCCAAATGCCGGGAGCGCGGTGTTCGCCAGCGCATCCAACTCCAGCCGAAACTCGAAACAGCCTGGACCCGGCGCGCCCTCACGCCAGTTCCGGCAAATCGCGGCAAAGAAACCGAACGCCGCCGCCGGCTCCCCGCTGCGCCTTCCCCTCGACTTTGAGGCCAACCAGGGACAAGCACCGCCGCAATACGCCTATGTAGCCCACGGACCCTCTTACGCATTGGCGCTCTCGTCCACCCAGATAGCTTTGTCGCTTCATCATCCAGCGCGAAACGGCGACGCCCTGCAGCTTGGCGCAGCCGGCAAGTTGCCACCGCCGATCGAATCTACCCAGCTCGGACTACAGCTACTCGGCGCCAATCACGATGCCCTTGTAACCGGGCTCGACCAGCAAGCCGGCCGCAGTAACTATTTCCTCGGCAACGATCCGTCGAAATGGCACACCGGCATACCCCATTTCAGCCAGGTAAAAATAGCTGGGGCCTACCCCGGGATCGACCTGGTCTTCTATGGAGACCCGCAACAACTTGAATACGATTTTGTCGTTGCGCCCGGAGCCGATCCAAAGCTCATTCGTCTAAATGCCGATGGAGTCCGTTCGACGGCGCTAAGTTCCCAGGGAAATGTCATCCTGCGAACCGGCGCCGGAAACGTGGAGCTCAAGCGTCCCGTTGCCTACCAGGAAATCGATGGAGCGCGCAGCCAGGTCTCAAGCGAGTTTCGTCTCCGGCCCGGCCACGTACTGCAACTTGAGGTTGGAAATTACGATCGCCGGCACCCATTGATTGTCGACCCGGTGCTCCTGTATTCGGTTGCAATTGGCGGTTCCAGTGGGAACCAGGGTGTCGGTATCGATGTCGACGCCAGCGGCAACACTTACGTCACAGGCAACTCATGCTCGGCTGATTTTCCCACCACTGCCGGCAACTTCCAGAACATCCAATCGAATCCCGCGGCCAAGACCTGTCAGGACGCGATCGTGATGAAGCTGGACCCAACCGCCAAAACATTGATCTACTCCGACTTTGTAGGGGGCACAGGCAACAGCTCGGGCGGCCATTTAGCGGTGGATGCATCGGGCGACGTCTTTGTCACCGGGGCCACCAACGCAAAGGACTTCCCACTCATCTCCAACATCGGCCCGCAAGCTCCCGTAGCCTGCGGTATTTCGTCCTCCGGCAACATCTGCCCGGATGGATTCGTCTTCAAGCTCAACCCCGACGGCTCCAGCATGATTTTCTCCAGCCTCCTCGGTGGAACCCAGGCAAGCGGCGGCCTTCAACTCAAGCTGAATCCAGTTACGGGCGATGTCGTCGTGCTGGGAGCAACTAATTCCTCTGACTTCAAGCCCGCAATGACGACCCTTGAAACCGCCTACGCCGGCGGCGCATGCGCAAACGGCAATCCCTGCTTCAATACTTTCCTGCTCGGCCTTGACCCATCGACGGGGTCGCTGCGCTATGGCAGCTTTCTGGGTGGTGCCGGAAACGAATGGTCGGCTGGCCTTGCCTTTGATACCGGCGGCAACATCTACGTCGCGGGCAGCACCGAACCCCCTTTGTCCACCAGCCTTGGTCCAGTGACGCATACTTACTCGCCCAGCGGAGCAACCGCCGGCGGTTATGACATCTTTGTTGCCCAGCTCAAGTTGGCGCAGAACGCGTTGAGCCCCGGTTACTTGACGCTCATTCAAGGCGAAAACGATGATGCGGCCAGTGGAATTGCGGTCGATTCTTCGGGGAACGTGTATTTGTCTGGTTCCACCGCCTCCCTGCATTTGCCCGTCACGCCCGGGGTGTTTCAAGCCACTAACAACGCCACTGACATCAACGGATGCCTCTGGGCAGCTTCGGTGCGGCCGTTTCTCCCCAATGCCTGCGGGACCATCTTCGTCGGAGAGCTTAACCCGGGCGGCGCTCTCTCTTTCCTGACCTATTTGGGAGGAAGCGTCACCGATTGGGGAGAAGCGATCGGCGTCGATTCCACTGGCAATATCTGGCTGACGGGCGTTACGTCGTCTCCGGATTTTCCCTTTTCCAAAGATGCATACACCCCCAACGGCAGCGCTGGTGCCGTCTTCGGAGCCTTGACCCCGTTCCTCGCCGAGATGTCAAACAACGGGACGATGCTTCCCTTTGCTACCACCATTGCGGCGAACTTCGGGCAGTCGACAGACATTAAGATCGACAGCAACAATAACGTCTTCGTTACCGGGTATGCTTCCGCTGTCCCCTCGACCCCAGGTGTGTATCCGGCTGATCCCGAAGCCTACAATCCGCTCTTCGTACAGAAATGGAATGGCGGTGCACAGCCTGCGCTGCAACTCTCCACGACTTCCCTGACCTTTCCGGATACCGCAGTTGGCGGTGTAAGTGCGTCCCAGACAATAACCGCTCAGAATACGGGGTCCGGCGCGCTGGAGATTTCCACGCAACTCGGTTCCTTCACCGCGTCGTCTTCGGGCTTCGATTTTCTGGAATCGGATAATTGTGGCGGTTCGCTTGCGGCCAATGCCTCATGCGTCATAACTGTTACATTTGAGCCGCTGCCTCCTTCGCCCGGCTGTATGGTCTCGCTGGGCTGCGTTCCCCAGGCGCGGAGCGCGAATCTGCTGGTGCTGAACAATGCGGCCAGCGGAACTCAAACTGTCACGTTGACCGGCAACGCCGGCGCCGGTGCGGTGTTTTCCGCCTCACCCAATCCCATTACCTTCCAGCCGCAGGGCGCAGGCACGACCAGCCCTAACACCAATGTTTTGGTGGTGAACAGCGGCGATATTTCGCTGAACATCAGCAAGATTGCATTGGGCGGCGCCAACGCCGCCGACTTCCTGCTCTCATTGACCTCGAACGGCTTCGGGCCCTGCACCAACCCGGTCGGTCCGGGGCTGGTCTGCCAGCTGGAGGTGGCGTTCAGTCCCGCTGCCGCGGCTACGGGGACGCGCACCGCGACTCTCAACTTCACCGATTCGGCAGCCGACACCCCACAAACTATCAACCTGACGGGGACCGTCAGCGCAACGGCGGCGCTAGACATCTCTCCGGTCTCAGCCTTCATCGGCCCAGTCACCATCGGCTCAACCTCGGCCTCAAACCTCGTCAGCATCACCCTCGTGAATCCTTCCAGCACGGCCAATATCCAGGTGACGAGCTTGGCCATCACCGGGGCGAATGCGGGTGACTTTAACATGACCCCCGGCAGCTGCTCCAGTGCCCCTCCCTTCACCGTGGCCAAGGGAACATCCTGCTTTGTGCAGGTGCATTTCAATCCGGCAGCGGGAGCCAGCGGGGTGCGGGTCGGCACCCTGACCGTGGGGACAAATCCTGCCGTTACCGGGCTACCCACGGTAGCGTTGCAGGGCGACGCGGTGACCAATTCTGACCCAGGCATGAGCGTCTCCGCCATTCCCAACCCCATGAATTTCGGCAGCCTCCAGGTTGGGCAGTCGTCGAACGCGAACGGTCATTTCGTCACTATCTCCAATACCGCACCGATTCCCTGCGCAGGCGGCGCAACGACCTGCGGCGGTTCTTTGAATGTGACCGCGTTTGCGGCGGGGCTCAGCGACTACACCATCGCGCCTGCCCCCGGGCAGTCTGCCTATTGCACGGCCGCGCCCTTCACCATTCCTGTCGGGGGCAATTGCACCTTCGTTGTGATCTTCACCCCGGCAAGCGCTGGGAGCCGGAACACTTCCCTCATGATCCAAAGCAACGACCCGCAAGGAACTGTGACCGTGGCGGTTTTCGGGGCCGGATTGACGATTCCCGTGGCGCAATTCCTACAGAGCTCGCTCAACTTTGGCAACTCGGCGATCGGCGTGACCAGCCCGCCGCAGACGGCGACACTCACCAACACAGGCCAGAGCCCTCTCACCGTCTCCACCGCCGCGGCGAGCGCAAACTACGCCGTCTCGGCTAATGGCTGCACCAGTGCGCTGGCGCCTGGCGCTACGTGCACAGTATCAGTAACATTTACGCCACCCTCCGCCGGTACATTTACGGGAACGCTCACTCTTACCGATAACGACCCATTCAGTTCGCAGCAGATCGTCAACCTGACCGGCACTGGCGCGACCGGACCGTCGTTGTTGCTTTCACCAACCGTGGTCAATTTCGGAAATCAGCCGTTGAATGCGCTGAGTGCGCCTCAGACAGTGACCTTAACCAGCATCGGCGATACGGCGATTGCCTTCCCCGCAAATGGTATCCGGACCAGCACGGATTTTATCTTGCAGAGTACGACCTGCGGGACGGCGTTGGCTCCCGAAGCAAGTTGCACGGCGAACATCCAGTTCAAACCGTCCATCGCCTTCCTTGAATCGGGTACTCTGCTGGTCACCGACAATGCGCCAGGCAATCCCCAGGCGGTTATTCTCGCCGGAACCGGCGTCCAGGCGGGGACCCAGGCAGCCACAACCACGGTGACATCGTCGGTCAATCCTTCCCTCAGCGGTCAATCGGTGACCTTCACCGCGACCGTCGCCGGCGCCGCAGGCAGTACGCCCGCCCCTACAGGCACAGTCACCTTTCTCGATGGCACAAACAGCCTTGGCAGCGGCGCGTTAAGCGCCGCGGGGCAAGCCACTTTCGCTACATCATCGCTCAGCGAAGGTCCGCATATGATCACCGCGGTCTACAGCGGCGACACGAACTACGCCGGCTCCACCTCCGCGGTGCTGACGCAGGTAGTCAATTCTGCCAGTCAGGTCAGCAGTACCGTCACTCTCACTTCGTCGGCAAACCCATCCTCACCGGGTCAATCAGTAACCTTTACAGCTACGGTCACGGGGCCTTCGGGGAGCACCTCCACGCCGACCGGCAGCGTAACGTTTTTTGAAGGGACAACTTCGCTGGGAACAGGGCCACTGAATGCTTCGGCAGTGGCGAGCTTTTCCATCAGCACGCTCGCGGCGGGCTCCGACCCAGTAACCGCACAATACAGCGGCGATGCAAATTTCTCCGGCTCCACTTCCGCCGTTCTCACCCAAACCGTCGCTGCAGCGAGCTTCTCGCTCGGCGTGGCCCCGTCTACGGTATCCATTGCAGACGGCGCCACCGGAACAACGGTCGTCTCTGTAACCCCGGTAGCGGGCTTCGATAGCCAGGTGAGTTTTGCCTGCTCTGGCTTGCCGGCTTACAGTAGCTGCTCGTTTTCACCGGCAACGGTCACACCGAGCGGCAGTGCGGCGTCGACCACCACCCTTTCCCTGGCTACAAACGCCGCCGCCGGGTCGATTCGTGAACCCAATCCGCTCAACAGAAGCCATCCGGGAGAGGGTGAGACATTTCTTGCGCTGGTTCTGTTTGGGCTGGGCGGACTGGCGCGCCAACGACGGAAATGGAACGCTTCCCGTTGGCCTGCGCTGCTTTCTGTACTGTTGGTTGCCGGGGTGGCGACAGCGTTGGTCGCTTGCGGAGGCGGCGGCAGTGGAGGCGGCAGCGGGGGAACCGCCACAACTCCTGCTGGGACGAGCACGGTAACCGTGACTGCGACAGCCGGAAGTCTCAGCAAGACCGCTACGTTTACCTTCACAGTGCAATAGCCCTTAGGGCCAGTCAGGATATCAATGAAGTCCCGAGACAGTGAAACGACTCCAGGCTGCGCAACCGGTCTGTTGGCATTCGGCATAATGGCAATGGTGGCTGCTGCAGGGTCTACTGCGCAGGCACAGGCAATGCCCGCCGCTGCGGGCGGCACAGGGAACGCAACCACCGCGGTTACGACTGCCGTTCGGCAAGCGAACCGCTACTTCGGATGGCATCCGGTGAGGAAGGTGCCGCGGGACCGCGACGGCGGTCGAGCACTTCCCGACGACGCGATTGCGGCGATCCAGTCGATAACGGCGCTGCCACCGTACATCCAGCAAGTGGCGCCTTTTCTAGGGAACCTTACAGTAGTGAATGCGACACCAGGGAATGCCCTGGGCCTGGTACGGGAAACGGATTGCTCGCTGAACGCCTACAACCTGCCGTATACGCCAAGCCCTACCAGCCCCTACACCAACCCAGCTTCCAAGACTCCAAAGTTTCAAGATATCTTACATAGTGCAGCCGGTCTAACGACCACTCCGGACCTGTTTGCGGGCGGCTGTAAAGATCCTCTCATCGGCATCAATTCCAACCAGCTGCTCTATGCAGGCGAGACGACAACTGGTTTACGCACCGGAGTGTACGTGGGCTATATCAGCAGCCTCGCCCACAATGCGCTCTACACCACAATTTCGCAGACTGCCGGCGCCTTCGTGAGCGCCACGCAGCAGCCGATACCGGCCACCAATGAGAATTATCCCCAGGCGGCGGCGGCAGGAGACCTGAACGGCGACGGAAATCCAGACTTGATCAGCGTCAATTACGGAGGTGCCGGCGGATCGTCCACCGTGACCGCCTCCTTCACCGTGCTACTCGGCAGTGCCAACGGCACATTCACTGTGGGACGGACCTACACGCTTCCCGGGAATCAAGCCGACAGCGTTGTGATCGATGATTTCAATGGGGACGGGAAGCTGGACGTGGTGATCCCGTCTCAGACCTTCAATGCCCCTGGGACCCCTAACACCAGTACGCTTTCGTTTTTACCCGGCAACGGCGACGGAACCTTCGGCGCACCCGTCGCCCTTCCCGTGTCGACGCTCGTGGACAGTCTGGTATCCGGAGACTTCAACGAAGACGGCAACAAAGACCTGGCGGCCGGCACGGGGCAGATATTCCTGGGGAATGGCAAAGGAGCCTTTGTGCAGCAGAGTGCCCCCGCTTTTAACGGCATCCTGACGACCTCTTCCTCGGCGATTCAACTGGCGGTTGGCGACTTTAACAAGGATGGCAAGCTTGACCTGGCCGGCGGCACCGGGGATTCGATTTATATCTTTCTCGGCAATGGCAACGGCACATTTAGTGCTGGAAATGTATATGCCGGCATTAATAACCAGGGGTATCTGACGGCAACGGACCTGGATGGCGATGGCAACCTGGATCTTTTCTCGGGAGACGCCTCCGCCGGCATATTAGGGGGTGACATATTCGAGCCGAGCGAGGGGTATGCCCTGATGGGCCGCGGCGATGGCACCTTCAGCGGTGCGCCTCAGGTGACCTATGCCAACTTCAATACGCTGGAAGACTTGAATGGTGACGGCAAGCTGGACTTCATCGGTTTATTGGCGGGCACATTGACAATGTCCGCGCCGATGTTTGGGACTTACTACGGTCAAGGAAATGGGATCTTCCAGTCCGCCGGCACCCCGTTGGCCGCGTCCCCATATACCTACCAGGGCAACCAATATACATTTCAAAGCGTGAACTCCTACGCCACGGCGGACATCAATAGCGATGGACTCGCCGACCTGGTGTACTTGCCGTCCGGTTACCCCACGAGTCCCCCACGGATGGGATTTCTTACGACGCTGGGGAGCGCGGGTGGTAGCTTCCAGGCGCCGGCATTTACTCCCGCCCCCAGCCTGCTGACCGGTGGCAGCTCGGATCAGGTAATGGCGTTGGGAAATCTGTACGGGTTAACCAATCAGGCAGGCACGTTCGAGATTCTCTACTCTTACCAGACGCAGGACTTGGGTAGCTCGAGCAATTATTATCAGGGGTACGCGGTGCAGTTGAGCAACGGGAACGGAACGTTCGCCACGCCGGCGCTCACCGTGGTCTCGAGTAGTGCCAGCGTGCCCACCACAACTTTGCCACCGAACCCGGTGAACGTAGCGGATCTGAATGGCGACAAAATTCCAGATCTGATTGTGTATGTACCGCCGGTCGCTGCCAGCGGCGGAACCCCCGCTGCGCCGGCGGCTCTTCAAGTGCTGTTGGGTAACAGCGACGGTACTTTTCAAAAGCCGCAGACACTTGCAATTACGGCGCTGCCCGCGAACCTGCCGCTGGCAATTGGAGACATCAATGGTGATGGCAAAGTGGACCTGGTCGCGCTCGGGGGTACGGCCAACAACCATGTACAGATAGGGATTGCGCTAGGAAAAGGCGATGGCACCTTTGGCACCCCAACCACCCTGTTGATTGAGGTCTATTCGTTGGGTGGTCCAACGGAAGGCCTCGCCCTTGGAGATTTCAATGGAGACGGAAAGACGGACCTGGCGATTACCGGGTATTTCGCACCTATTGACAATGGTATTTTCCCCGGAAACGGCGATGGCACTTTTCAGACCGTTCCGACAGGCGATTCCGATGGCAGCGTAATGCCGCCGGAGGCACTCCAGGTCGGAGGAGGAGCCCCGGCGATCGCTGCCGATATCAATGGTGATGGGAAGGTGGACCTGGTCACCGCAGACACATTCCTGATTCAACAATCCTTGGTTACGCCACCCGTCCCGCAACCATCGTCGACTGCGTTGACGGCGTCCGCTGCGACGATTGTGTCGGGACAGAGTGTAACTCTCACGGCGGTCGTGGCCGGTACGGGCGGGAGCACGGTGCCTACAGGCACGGTTACGTTCTCTGGCGGAAGTACCAGCCTCGGAACGGGAAAGTTAAACACTTCCGGACAGGCCACCTACTCAACCACTGCTCTCGGGGTTGGTACGCAGTCGCTGACCGCGGCCTATGGAGGCGACACGAATTTTGCCGCTTCCACCTCGTCTGCCGTGACGGTTACAGTCACCGCGCCAGTACCGCCGGATTTCAGCATCTCGCTCAGCCCGGCAACCGCGAGCGTGAGCCCAGGCAGCACAGCCACCTCCACCATCAGCGTTACCCCATCAGGAGGCTTCAACAGCCAGGTCAGTTTCGCCTGCTCCGGTCTGCCGCTTTACAGCACCTGCTCGTTTTCACCGGCAACGGTCACCCCGAACGGGAGTGCAGCCGCGTCCACGACCCTGACCTTGAATACGAACGTGGCGACTGCTTCGATTCGGGAACCAGATGAACCAAATGGCGGCCGTCCGGTAGGTGGTGAGACATCTCTTGCCCTGATTCTCCTTGGGCTGACCGGCCTGGCGAGCCAACGGCGCAAATGGAGTGCTTTCCGCTGGCGTACGCTGCATTCTGTTCTGTTCGTCGCCGTGGTGGCGGCAGCGCTAGTCGCTTGCGGAGGCGGGGGAAGCTCCTCCGCAGGCAGCACCACCACGACGCCTGCCGGAACGAGTACTGTGACTGTGACTGCAACCGCTGCAAGCCTGAGTAAGACCGCTTCTTTAACCTTCACGGTGCAGTAAGGCGAAAGTAGCTTTATCGCTCCATCAGGACGGAGGCCACAACGGCAACCAGCACGATAAGCAATGGGCGCACCCTACCGACGGTCAACAAGACAAGAGCGGCCCCGGCCACCAACAGATCCAGCGCCGAATGGATGGCGGTACCGCAGACCGGACGGAAAAAGGCCGCGGCCAATACCCCCAGCACACTCGCGTTGACCCCGGGAAGGGCAGTCTGCAATAGCCGGAATTCTCTTAGGCGCGACCAGAAAGAAAGCGCAACCACCATGGCGAGAAGACCGGGAAGGAAGATCGAGATCAGGGCCACCAGGCCAAGCCCCACGCGGGAGCCGGTTGGCTGAATGGAGGCCCCCAGGAAAGCGGCAAAGGTGAAGAGCGGTCCGGGAATCGCCTGGGCAAAACCGTAACCCGTCAGGAACGATGGTTGCGTCACCCAACCGCGCGATACGACTGCATGTTCGAGCAATGGTAAGACCACATGGCCCCCGCCAAACACCAGGGCGCCGCTTAAATAGAATGCGCTTACGACCTGGCGAACGCCTGTGCTTGTCTTTGGGATGAACGCGCTGGCCATCAGCAGGACCGCGTAGACAACCGCCGCAATCGTTCCTGCACGGTGAGAGGTTCGTAGGTCGATCTGCGGTGGCGTTGGGGCAGAGTCGCCTCGCAGAAATGCTGCTCCGCACAGGGCGCCAAAGGCAATTGCCAGCAAAGTGCTTACGGAGGCCGGTGCAAACATGGCGATCGGGACGGCGACAAGGGCGATCAGGATTCGCCCCCAATCCGGCGTGAGCCTCCTCCTCATTGCAAGAATCGCCTGGGCAACGATAGCGACCGCGGAGAGCTCTAGTCCGTGTACGATTGCGAAGCCAATTCTTCCGTGCAGAGATTGCTCCGCAAAGGCAAACCACATCATCAGAGCGGCAGAGGGCAGCGTAAAACCTACCCACGCAGCGAGAGCTCCGAGCCATCCGCCGCGCAGCCATCCGAGAGAAAATGCCACTTGGCTGCTGGCAGGACCCGGCAACGACTGCGCCACCGCGATGATCTCTGCGTAGGTTTCCTCAGAACACCACCCACGCCGCTCCAGCAGCTCCGTGCGAAAATATCCCAGGTGAGCGACCGGGCCGCCGAAGGATGTGCAACCCAGGCGCAGAAAGACGCTCAGCACTTCCAGGCCGGCTCTTGAGGCGCGGCGAGGTTTCTCGCTGACGAGCTCATCGTTCATCGTCAGCCCGCGTAGTCGAACAGCAACATAAAGCCATAGTCCATGTGCAGCTGTTGGTGGCAATGAAAGAGAGTCAGCCCAGGATTGTCAGCCGTGAAGTCGATCTCGGTTTCCTGATAACCGCCCACCATGACCACGTCCTTCAAGACACCAGAGGTGGGCTGCCCGGCCACCGTGGTCAGTTCAAAGGTGTGGCGATGCAAATGGATCGGGTGGATGTCGTCGCTCGCATTCCGCATCCGCAGTCGATACCGCCTGCCCTCTTTCAAATGAAAGGCTGGCTCAGCCATCATCTGGGTCAGCGGGTAAGACGCGCCGTTGATGGTCCAGCGATTGAAGCCGTCGATCGCTGCATTGTCTTTGGCAAAGGTCAGGTCAATTACTTCATCAGGCGCCTGCGCCTTGTCCTCCCCTTGACCGAAGCGTGCGTAGTTCCAAGGAAAGGGAGGGGGAGCAATCCATTGTGGCTTACCGGAACGTCCGCCGTACTCGACCACGATGCCCATTCCGTGGCGCCGGTCATCGTCGCTCGCATCTCCCATTACCCAAACGCCAGGATGCATCATTTCGACGATGGCAGAAATACGTTCCGCGGTCCCCAGCCACAGGCCGGGCACGCGCACCGGTCTGGGCAGTGGATTTCCATCCATCGCAATCACCAGGAAAGTGTGGCCTGGCAGAGCCAGGCTGCGGATCTCGCCCGCGCTCCCATTCAGCACGTGAAAAAGAACACGTTCGCCTTCCTTTACGCGAACCGGATCGCCATGGCCGAGCATTCTTCCGTTGATGGTAAAGGCGTCATAGCCAACCTCATATCCCTTCGGCATTCCCTTGGCCAGGGACGCTTTCATGGCACTTTCGCCGCCATCTTTCAGATCTTTCACGGTTGCTGAAGGCGAAAGGAAGTTCATATCCATATCGCCGCCACGGCTAAAAGTGGGTAGAAACTCCTTCAGCGTGAGAAAGACTTCGCGGTCGTACCGGCCGGGGTTGTTCGCCGGCTCGATGTAGACCGGGGCAACCAGGCCGCTGTACTGCCCGAGGCTGAGATCAGCTCCAGCGCGCACGTGGGTGTGGTAAAAACGAAACCCAGCGGGACGGGGCACGAACGAGATCCGCCTGCTGCCGTGGGGCGGAATGAACGGTGTTCCTTCCTCGGCCGCGCCATCCACATCCGGCGGAATCGACTGCCCGTGCCAGTGAAGCTGTTCCGGGGTGTCGGTATCGTTGTGCACATCCACCGTGACCCTCACTCCTTCCTTGAAGCGCAGAAGCGGGCCGGGAAACTGCCCGTTGTAAGCAGTCACCGAGACAATGCGGTTGGGAGACAGTTCAATTGGCTGGGTGGCGATGGTAAGGGAGTAATCTGGCTTGGTCTCAATCTGCTGTGGCTCGTCAGCCGTCAAGGCGAAGCCGGCGCTGCTGTGAAGAACAACGCCGCCTGCCAGTGCGGTGGCGGCCGATAAGAATTTCCTGCGCGAGCGATCGATGCTGCCCGGACGTTTAACATGTAACATCGGTTCCATCCCTTCGGAGCGCTTGTTGCTATGCGGGTGCACCTCATTGACGGCACGTACGAGTTGTTTCGGCACTATTATGCGCTTCCCAAGGTGCGTGACCGTACCGGGCAGGAGGTCGCGGCTGT
>Ga0302326_10014787_pt1 | contig 16466 bp, 14 predicted proteins | sample Palsa_T0_3_FD_202264 | JGI IMG/M metagenome (GOLD analysis project Ga0302326, IMG submission 202264) | Peat permafrost microbial communities from Stordalen Mire near Abisko, Sweden - Palsa_T0_3 | ecosystem: Environmental > Terrestrial > Soil > Palsa > Peat permafrost | place: Sweden: Abisko...
GCCTTCGGCCGCGAAATCGTCTTCCTCGACACGCCTGGTCACGAGGCCTTTACCCGCATGCGTGCCCGCGGAGCCAAGGTCACCGACATTGTCGTGATTGTGGTCGCAGCCGACGACGGAGTCATGCCGCAGACGCTGGAAGCGGTCGATCACGCCAAAGCAGCCGGCGTCCCGATCATTGTTGCTGTCAACAAGATTGACAAGCCGGATGCGCAGCCTGACCGTGTGAAGCAGCAGTTAGGCGATCGAGGATTGGTGCCGGAAGCCTGGGGTGGTTCGACGGTCTTCGTTGATGTTTCGGCGAAGAAAAAGCAGAACCTCGATCTACTGTTGGAAATGATTTGCCTGGTCGCTGACTTGGGCAATCTGAAGGCAAGCCCGGATCGTCCGGCGGTAGGCACCGTGATCGAAGCCAAACTCGACCGTGGGCGCGGCGCCGTGGCGACTGTTCTGGTCCAGAACGGGACTTTGCGGGCTGGCGACAGCTTCATCATGGGCAATACTTTCGGCAAGGTTCGCGCCATGTTCGACGACCGCGGCCGCGCTACGCACGAAGCAGTGCCCTCGACGCCGGTAGAAATCCTCGGCCTCGAAGGTATGCCCGATGCGGGCGACACGGTCCTGGTGGTTTCCGATCGCGACAAGGCCAAGGGCATTGCGCAGTACCGCAAGATGAAGGAACGCGAGTCGCAGCTGGCCAAATCTTCGCGCGTTTCGCTCGAAGGCCTGGCCGAGCAGATCAAGCAGGCCGGCGTTAAGGAACTGCCACTGATCCTTAAGGGAGACGTGACCGGTTCGGTCGAAGTGCTGGCCGACTCGCTGCAGAAGATGTCGACCGAGAAGGTGCGCATCAAGGTACTGCACACTGGCGTCGGCGCCATCACCGAGAGCGACATCCTGCTGGCTTCGGCTTCGAATGCCATTGTCATCGGGTTCAATGTGCGGCCCGAGCGCAAGGCAGCCGATATTGCGGAACAGGAAGGCGTCGAAATTCGCTTGCACTCGATCATTTACGAGCTGCAGGACGAGATCAAGAAGGCCATGCTGGGCTTGCTCGAGCCGACCATCAAAGAGAACTACGTTGGTCGTGCCCAGGTGCTCAACATCTTCCGCATTCCCAAGGTGGGCACGATTGCCGGCTGCCGCGTAGTCGACGGTACGATCAAGCGCGATGCCGAGATTCGCCTCATGCGCGAGGGAGAACAAGTCTTCAAGGGCAAGCTCTCTTCGCTCAAGCGATTCAAAGACGACGCGCGTGAAGTCACCAACGGCATGGAGTGCGGCATGGGCATTGCCAACTTCAATGACATCCAGGTGGGCGATACCGTTGAGGCCTTCGTGACCGAGCGGGTCGCCGCCGAGCTGACCGCGCAATAGTCGACTGATGAACCTGGAAGCAATTCAGGCCGCACTGCGCGAGCAAAGCCTTGATGGCTGGCTCTTCTACGATCATCATCACCGGGATCCGATCGCTTATCGGATCCTGGGGTTGAGTGACTCCCTGCATGTTTCGCGGCGCTGGTACTACCTCATTCCGGCCCAGGGTGAACCGCGAAAGCTGACCCACCGTGTCGAGAGCGGCAAGCTGGCGTCACTGCCAGGCACGGGCCACGTCTACTCTTCCTGGCAGGAGCTGGAAGATGGCTTGCGGACCATGCTTGAACCATACAAAACGCTGGCCATGCAGTACTCGCCACGCAACGCGATCATGTATGTATCCATGGTGGATGCAGGGACGGTAGAAGTCCTGCGCGAGATGGGCAAGACCATTGTCAGCTCCGCCGACCTGGTAAGCCGCTTCGAAGCAGTCTTGACAGCGGAGCAGATTGCCAGTCACTACCAGGCCCAGAAATCCATCGACGAGATTGTCAGTGAGGTATGGAAGTACATTGCCGCGGGTTCGCGCAGCGAATACCAGGTCATGGTGTGGCTACGAGAGGCTATGCGGCGAGCAGGGATTGCCGATGGCTATGGACCGAATGTCTCTGTGAATGAGAACAGTTCCGACTCCCATTACGAACCAACCGCGGCCAGTTCCAGGCAAATCAAGCAAGGTGATTTCCTGCTCATAGACATCTGGGGACGCATGGATCGTCCGGAGTCGTGCTTCTACGACATCACCTGGACCGGCGTGGTTGGCCGCGAGCCCACCGACCGCGAACGCCAGGTCTTCTCCTTAGTTGCGCAGGCGCGCGATGCGGCCATCAAGGCGGTGCAGGACGCTTTCAAAGCAGGACGGCCGATAGCGGGATGGGAGGCTGACGATGCGGCCCGCGCCGTGATTCGCGCCGCCGGTTTCGCAGACTACTTCACCCACCGGACCGGTCACAGCATTTCCTATGAGACCCACGGCAACGGAGCCAACCTGGACAATCTGGAGACTCACGACGAGCGCCTGATACTACCCCACACCTGCTTCTCGGTAGAACCAGGCATCTATCTCCCGGAGTTTGGCGTGCGCAGCGAAGTAAACATGCTGACCGAAGCCGGCCGGGCCACAGTCACCGGCCCCATCCAAACCGAGCTGGTAAGGATCTAAACCGCTGTATCGAACCCAGCGACCACCGGCTGCGGGAGAGGCAAGAATTCGAAGCGAACGAATCTGTCTTTTCTCTCTCCCGCGCACACCAATGATCGGGTGGCCCATCCTTCGCGCTCTTTGCGAAGGGTGGGATAAGTAGAAGGTGCGGGTGAAGGACCTCGGGAAGACGCCGCATTAGTGACGGATGAAATACATAACCCAGCTGGCCGCAATCACCGCACCCACAAACAGAACAAAGCAATAAGCCCCATACCGAACCATCGCCTTCGGGGTATTGCGCTGCGTGATCCCGAAAATAATCGAAGCAAAAATCGCAAACAAAACTACAGTGGTGAAATGGGAAGGCGCAATGGTCATGGCTTCCTCCCTACAGCGATGCTATGCGCGTCCACCGCTGAGATAAGGTTCAACAACCCCGCGACCACGACGAACTTAGCCCCGTAGTCCGCTGTCACGACCTGCACCGGCGCCTGGCCTAATCCCAGGCCGTGGCCAACCAGGTAGAGCAGCCCTGCTCCGAGATCACCTAGAAAACCCAGCATATCCAAAAGGTCCGCGGTATTGGGTGCGTACAGTCTCGCGCCCATCATGATCCCCAGGACAAACATGCAGCTGATCGACGCCAGCACCAGAACCCCTCGGCCCCAACGCTTCAGCAGCAGGTGTCCTGCCCCAGGGATAAGCCAGCCGGCAATCAATGCCATATATCCCAACCGGCTAGCCTGGGTTGCTGCCGATTTCTTTACCGCTTCGGGTCGTTGCGCCATTCATTAAGAATACCAGTTACTTCCGCGCTCTTCCGCGGCGCTCCCAAACCATCGCGTCAAACGTCTGCCGGGTGATGAATCCGTTACGGTGATACAGCGCAACGGCGTCTGCATTTTGCTGCGTCACCGTGAGCGTCAGCGCTTGAAACCCCCGGCTGCGGAGGGTGCGTGAGCATTCAGCCAGCAGCCACGCTCCAAGGCCGCGGCGTCGATACTGCCGGCTCACGCAAAGCTGCGTCACGTGGCCCACATCTTCGAGCACCCGGGAACAGAGCAGCAGGGCCGCGATCTCGTCGCGGCCACGATACGAAAGCACCCGTGAGGCCGTAGGATCGAACAGTCCACAACCTGGAAAGCGAACGATGTTGTGCAGAAATCTCAGCGATCCGGCTACCGACCGGTACTGATCGTTAATGATGCCGTCCAGGTGGCCTTCATAGGCGTGCGCGATCAGGTGGCCGGCCGCGGAAAAATCGCTGTCTTTCCAGGTACGCAATTCCAATTCCTTCAACCCGTCCAGCGGCGCATCCACCAGCTCTGCGGACCCCAGGTCCAGTTCCATAAACAGTCTTTCGTAAATCTGAAAACCGTTCTGGCGCAGCGTTTCTTCATGGGTTCCATGGGGACGCAGCAGCAGCTGCGATTCAATCCGGTCCACCCCTGGAGAATGTTGCAGCAACTCGATCATGTGTTCCAGCAGGCTGCGCTCGACGTCAGCGGTTGACTGGGGGTTGCTCGCCGACGGCATCGCGAACACGTCCCCGACCAGGGCTTTTTCGCTTTCGTAAACACAAAAGACGTAGCCACAGATGCGGCCGTTTTCGATCGCCACGTACCCCGGCAAAAGGCGGGAATCCAGGTACTGCAGCAGCAGGTTGGCGGAAGCATGAAAATCCCACCGCAGGCGGTGATGCCAGACGAGGCTCTCCGCCTCCAGCACCGGCTTCAGATTGCTGGCGGAGAAATGTCGTAGGTCGAGAATTTCGAGATTCAGGGCCGGAGTCATCCGCGTTTGAACAGGAGTGTACGGCACGAGGCCATCAAATGGGAACTAGGGTGGGTAATCAACTCGAGTGCTAAGGTTTGGCAAATACCTGGTAAACGGCAAGGTTTTGCGCAGGATAAGAGAAAAGCGGTTGGTAGGACCGGCCGGCGAGCAAGCTATTCAGCTGGCCGGAATAGATTTCACGGGTGATCAGGATGTGCTCTCCCGGGGGAACCCCCTCCTGGATATAGTTGTCCACCTGGTGGTTGCGGTAGAAGGATAGCCCGTATTCGACGTCGCGTCGCACCCGGTAAACGGCGACGGGTTCATTAGGCTTGGCAATCTGGCTGATGATGGCTGCCAGGGGTCGGGCCGAATAGGCAGCGTCCAGCAGGCGGATGTTTTTCTTGGTAGAAGACAGCGCGGGCAGGCCGAAGAACGGGCCAACTCCAAAGATAAACAACAGCATGATGACCAGCGGCACCATGGTCACCACCCGCAGGCGCTTGACGCCAAAGCGGCCGACCACGATCAGGATGAGAATTGCAGCAGCCACGCCGCTCGAAATCGCCGCGAACAAAATGCTGGCCGGCGGCCACGCTCCAGGATGAACGATGCGCCACGGCAACAGCAGCAGCAGCATGATCGTGACCGCCGAAAGCGCGGCATGCAGAGCCAGCAGCCATCCATTCAGCCCCTTATGGCGAATGCGGTTGATGTAATCGCCGGTGAGAATGGCGAGCGGCGGAATCGAAGGCAATATATAGCCCGGCAGTTTCGATAGGGAAAAGGAGAAAAAAATGATCGGAAACAGGGTCCACAAGACCAAAAATTCGGGAAAGGCATCGCCCCAGCGGCTATGGCCAACGTAGTGGTGCTTGGCTCGCCGCGCCCGCCACTCCGCGATCGATAACTGAATCGCGTCCACCAGGGCGCGTATGGCGATGATCGACCACGGCATAAGCGCAAGCAGCAGGACCGGGATGTAGTACCAGAACGGCTGTTCGTGCATGAAGCGCCCGGTGGCGAAGCGTTCCAGATTGTGTTCCAGGAAAAAGATCCGCAGGAAGTCCGGATTACGATGCTGCACGGCGATGTACCAGGGCAACACCATGGCGAAGTAGAGCAGCACGCCAGGGATCCAGATGGTTCGCCGCAGCAGAGACCACTCCCTTCGCAGGGCGGCAAAGCTGAATATGATGCACCCCGCCATGGCGGGAGCCACAGGACCTTTGGCCAGCGTGGCGATGCCAACAAAGAAGTAAAGGTCGAAGAGCCAGAACTTCTTGTCCGTCTCGTACCAGGCATACCAGCCAAGCATCCCTATGCAGAAAGGCGCAGCCAGCTGCATGTCGGTCGAAGCTCCGCGCGCGAAGCCAACAATGCCGGCGCAGGAAGCGGTGATCAGGGCGGCATCCAACTGGCTTCCGGGCCGGAATCGACGCAGGTGGAGATAGATCAACGCGACCAGGATAAAAGCGAAACTGGCCGACGGAAGACGCGCCGACCAGTCGTGGACACCAAACTCCAGAAAAGCAAACATGGCCCGCCAGTAATAAAGCGCGGGCTTCTCCAGCCAGGGATGGCCCCAGAGTACGGGAGTCACGTAGTCGTGCCGGCTCAGCATCTCCCGGGCAATCTGCGCATACCTTGGTTCGTCGGCGCCGACCAGTCCCAGCCCATCTCCGCCGAAGATTGGCACCAATCCATAGAACAGAAAGAAGGGGGTAAAAACGAAAAGGCTGACAGCCTCCAGGGTTTCGTTCAGGGCAGGGAAGCGAGCCTTCAAATCGTTCAAAGTGGTGCTCGGCCGATTCACCACTCGAGGCGTACCCAGCATTGCTTTTTTCTCAACCATCGATTGTGCCAGGTAGTGTACGGGCACAAGGCTATCAGATTCAGCGTTTAAGCGAGAGGGGTCCCCCGGATTTCCTGTGGAGATGCGTGGCTTTGATGATCTACATGCGGCTCTCTCCACGGAGAGCCGCACACGTGGTCGTCGCCAGCAGCGCGAAGTAGGAAATCCGGGTACGCGGGTGTCTTATTAAGCTCCGTCAATAGGCTGGCTCACCCGATTCCATTCACCGAAGTTGCTGCCGCCAGTTCGCTGCGGAGATAGTTGAGGATCCGCTCGGTAGCGACTGTCAGCGGGTCGTCCAGGGTGCAGCCGCTGGCATTTTCGTGGCCACCGCCGCCGAACCGCTCTGCGATCGTCGCCACGTTCACCCGGCCCTTACTGCGCAGGCTGAGGCGAGCCCCCCCGTCGCGCAGCTCACGCAGAAAAACAGCAACCTCGATCCCGGCAATAGCGATGGCGTAGTTAACGATTCCTTCGCAGTCTTCCTCTGCTGCATGGGTGCGGTCCATATCCTGCTCCGACACCCAGAGCCAGGCTAAATGTCCGTCCTGGTGCAGGTTGGCCAGCGCGGCGCCCAGCAAAAGCATCTTCGCTGCCGGATTGGAGAAGTAGACATCCTGGGCAATGACGACCGGATTGGCTCCGTAGCCAACCAGGTTGCGTGCCAGTTCAAACGTATGGGCATCGGTACCCTCGTAGCAAAACGAGCCAGTGTCGGACAGCACCGCCGTATAAAGGCAAGTGGCCATCTCGGCCGTGATGTCGATGCCGGCCGCCCCTGCCAGTTGGTACACCATCTCCGCCACCGCGCAGGCATTGCAGTCAATCCAGTTCACGTCGGCAAAAGCGCGACCGCTGGTGTGGTGGTCGATGTTGATCAGGAAACGGTTTTCCAAACCAGTGAGCCGGCTGCGGGGAATGCCATCGCATTCCAGCAGGATCACGGTGTCGTAGTCGCCCTCCACGTGACTGGAGCGCTTTATCAGCGCCGCGCAGGGAAGCGAACGGTAAATGTGTGGCACCCGGTCGAACAGCACCATGTCCGCTTGCTTACCCATCCGCCGCAGGATCATCCAGCAGGCAAGCAGGGAGCCGACAGCATCGCCATCGGGCCGCGCATGTGCGGTTACCAGCACGTGATCGGCCTTGGCGATGGAGCTGAGAACCGCGTCGATCGGTGCTGTCGATTGCATGATAAGCCGGTGCGAAGCTGCTGCTAGTCCTTCGATTGTGCCGTCTTTTTGCGCCCCAGCAACTCGTCGATACGCAACTTGAGGTGCTTGGATTTATCAATCTCGAACGAGAGTTCCGGCACGTGCCGCACTCCCATCCGTTCCAGCAACTCGTGGCGGATAAATCCACGAGCCGCGGTCAACGCCTCGATCGTCTTTTCTTCCGCTACTTCTCCGCCGTCGACCGAGATGTAGACCCGCGCGGACTTGCCGCCTGGGTTCAGGACCACCTCGCTGACGTAGGCGGAGCTGATGCGCGGATCTCCCAGTTCACCCACAATCATGCCGCTTATTTCTTCGCGCAGCGTTTCCGCAACGCGATCCCGGTGGTACTTTCGTGCCCGTGGTTCTACCATGGAATAAGTCCTTAGCTAAACTTCTTAGGTTATCAGAAAAGTCCTATTCCTCAGCGTCTTCTTCGAGAAAGGTGCACCATGAGTCGGACACCTGCGCGCCCAGGTCATTGGTGATGCGGACCGCCGCATCTTCGACCTGCTTCATGAGCCCCGAAAGATAGTCGCGGGAGCGGGAAATGGCCGTGATACCGATGGTTGCGCTCTGCCAGGTAACCGCTTCGTCCAATTCCGCGACCGAAATATTGAACCCGTTACGAAGTTTCTCTTTGAGGCTGCGAACCACCTGGCGCCGGTCCTTGAGCGAGTGCGCCTGCTCGATGTGCAATTCAAGCGTGAGCGAAACAATAGCCATAGTTACCCCAGCGCGGTTTGTGCCGCGGTGATAAATTCATCCGGCTTCATCGCCGCCAGAGAACTGCATTGGACCAATCCCCTGCGGCAGGACGCATCGCCTCGCAACTGCAGACAGGGGGAACACTCCGGTTGGTGAAAGAGGCTGGTGCTGCGGGGACCGGTTGGCTGAAAGCGATGGGGAAACGCAGGCCCGAAATAGCCGATCGCCGGAACTCCATAGAACGAAGCCAGGTGCAGGGCGAAGCTATCGGGAGCGATGACCAGGTCCGCGGCGGATATTTTCTCGAACAACTCTTTGACCGATCCTTGTCCATAAGGGACAACCCGCTCGTCAAAACCGGTTAGCCAACTTGCGCCATGGACAACGATCGTATGTTTCGGAAAGGCTTGCAACAGGCCGCGAAGGATGCTCGTCCACTGTGGGTCGCTAAGTTGTCGCGCACGCCACCCGGCTTCCGCTGCGCAATATATATAGGGTGTCGCCGGACGTTGGGCAGGCGGCGCTGCGTAGTCCCCTCGATATGAATTGACCGGTTCACCTCGTCCTTCGAGGTCCAATAGTTCCAGCTCCACTTCCGCATCGTGTTTGTCTTCCGGCAGTCGAATCCTGCCTGGTCGATACACCGCCTTCACCATTGCCGAAACCCAGGGACGAACACTTTTCCATTCAAAGAAGCCGCCTTCTGCATAGAGACGGCTAATCCCCTGGATCCAGCCCGTTTTCCGTTTGCCACGCAGGATTAACGAGAGCAGAAGGGTGGTGCGGCTGTCATCCAATGCGATCACAAGGTTTGCCCGTGGCACGGCAGACAGCTTGCGTAACATGGTTAGCTTTGGGTCGCCGTGGTCGACCACCACCAACTTCAGGCGTGAGTCGATCAGCGGGTACACCTGGCCGCCTTTACGGTTAGTGATCATGGTGACCTCGGCGCCGGGATACAGCCGGGCGAGTTCGAAGAGAAAGGGCGCCTTAAGAACGTAATCGCCAAACGTGCGAAAACTCAGCAATGTAATCCGTTGCATGGCACCGATGTTAGCCTTGGTAATTATAGTGCGTTACGTTTTTCTCGACCGCGATGGAGTGTTGAACCGCAAGTTGCCCGAGGGCGCTTATGTGAGCGACTGGGCGCAATTTCAGTGGCTTCCGGGAGCCGTCGAGGCGGTTGCTCGCATGAATCGCGCCGGTCTGACTGTCATCGTGGTCAGCAATCAGCGCGGTATTGCATTGGGCCGGCTTTCCGTTGAGCAATTGGAGCTCATTCACGGCCAGCTGCGGAGCCGCCTGGAGTGTCAGGGCGCTCGCCTGGATGCCATCTACTACTGCCCCCATGACCACGGCGAATGCAACTGCCGTAAACCGGACATCGGGCTTTTTGAGCAGGCTGCGAAAGATTTTCCCGAGGTCGATGCGAATAATAGCGTAGTGATCGGCGATTCTCTTTCCGACATTCAGGCCGGCCGCCGGCTGGGCATGAGAACCATCTTTATTGAGGGAGAGCCGGATCGACAGAAAGCAGGAGCAGAAGCAGCCGCGAGCCTTGCAGACGAAGTCGCTGCTTCCTTGCTGCAAGCCGTCGAAAAACACCTCGGGCTTCGGCGGCAACCGGACGCTAGCTAGCCGTTGAAGAGTACGGGCTAAAGAGTACTGGGAAAGAAACCGCAGGTCCCTCCACTACGCTTCGCTCCGGTCGGGATGACAATTCTGTTGCGGGGTCAAGTATTTCTAGCTGAAGCTGTTGCGGACAAAACAGAATTGTCATCCCGACCGGAGCGAAGCGTAGTGGAGGGACCTGCGGTTTCTTTCCCGGTACTCACACACCTCTTTAGCCCCTGAACTTTTTTGGCCCCGAAAAGGGCGCCACGACTCTTCGCCCCCTGACGTTTTCGTCGCAATCTGAGACTCGTTCCGCAGCCTACCAGGCCCAAGGCCGCTCTATCGCGCAACGCCCAGTTCAACTGCCTCGTTGAGGTACCCTGCAACCCGGCGTCCATAATGCAGCCAGGTATAGTTCTCCGTCACGGTTCTCATTGCATTTCTGCCCATTGACTGCCGCAAACCCTCGTCTGACGAAACCAGGGCAATCGCTTCTGCCAGAGCGTCCGCATCGTTCACCGGCACGTAGATTGCGCTCTTCCCGTGCTCCAGGGGCAAACCGCAATTCTCTGTCGTAATGACAGGCAAACCAGCGGCTGCGGCTTCCATTGCCGAACGCGACGAGCCTTCGGCAAACGTGGGAAACACAAATAGGTCCGCACCGGCAACTGCTGCCGCGACCTCCTGTAAAGGAGCAAACGGCGTGTGGGTAAAGAATTCGTCATCGTTCGCCTCAAGACACGGCGCTCCATTGCCCAGGTTCCCCATCAACTGCAGACGAACGTCGATCCCCCGTCGCCGGCAGACGCGGATCGCCTCCAACAGCAGCCGCACTCCCTTGCGAATATCGAAGTTTCCCGTGAACAGAATGCGCACCGGCCCATCCACCTGGTAATTGCGCTTAAGGTCAAAAAAATCTTCTCGTACACCGAGGTAGGCCACGCGCACTTTGCCCGCGGGATAGCCCTGCTCGACGAAGGTCTTTTTAACGAAGTCGGAGTTGACCTGCAGCAGATCCGCATCGTCGCAATCCCGCAACACCAGCTTCCACAGGTCTGCTCGCGAGTCATAGCCGGCAGCCATACCGAAGCGGGCAAACTCCTCTCGTAATGCCGCATGCATAAATGCTGGATGAGCAATGGACTGATCGGTAACCACCGCCAGTCCGTTGCTGCGCGCTTTGCGTATCGCACCCGACTGGCCTGCTCCGCTGCGAACCAGCAACACATCGGCATTTTTCAGGTATTTCCTGCTGCCCAAAGCGGCCAGACGGAATTCCATCCCATACGCAAGGTCGAGCGGAATGACTCGGGTTTTCTGGACCAGTTTTATGAAGGTCCCCGCGACCTCCGGCCACGCAATGGGCGTCACGGATGCGCCAGGGATGCCGATTTTCCGGGCAGCCATACGCGCCGCCAGGTGCTTTTCCCCGAGAAACCGTCCCACTAGATCCACCAGTGCGGCTTGATTGTCTTTTGGAACCCAGCCGGTAAGAAAGTTTATTTCGACTCCAGCCGCCGCCAGGGCTCGGGCTGTTTCGTGGAAATAAAGCTTACCGAATCCCGTGGCAATGATTGCTTTCAAACCCTACTCTTCGACGTCCACGCGCGATTGGTAATAGTCGTTATAAGCGCGGCCATAATACTCGGCGTAATCAGAAGATTGCAGGTCCACCGCATTCAAGACCACGCCCAATAGATGGGCACCGGAACGCAGGAGGATTTCGCTCGCTCGCGCCACCACATTCCTTGAGGCCTGCCCATAACGCAGAACCAGCACGACGCCGTCACTGATGGAAACCAGCACCGCCGCGTCCGTCACTGTCAGCACAGGCGGCGTGTCAATCAGGATGAAGTCATAATTCGACCGCAAGCCCTCGATCAGCCGCTGCATCTGCAGCGAGCCCAGCAACTCGGCAGGCATGGGTGCGATCGGGCCTGCAGGAAGGATATGCAGGGAAGGCACAGCTGCCACCTGGGTGATCGCGTCCTGCAGCGGGGTCTTGCCGGTAAGTACCGAGGTAAGGCCGACTTTATTGGAAATTCTGAAGCGCAGATGCACTGATGGCCGTCTTAGGTCAGAGTCGATGAGCAGCACACGCGCTCCGTTGAGCGCAAACACAATCGCCTCCAGCGTGGTGATCGATGTCTTGCCTTCGGATGGCTTTGCGCTGCTGACCAGGATGACCTGCGGCGGCGTGCCCGCGCGCGAGAGCAGGATGGTGGTTCGCAGTGCACGATAGGCTTCGGCCAGCCGCGACCAGGCGCCGGGAACCGGCGAAGTAGCATCCCTGACAAACGTTTCCGGTGAGAGCAGCTTGCTGTCGACTTGAGGAACGACCCCGAGCATAGGCAGACCAAGTTTTTCCTCGATGTCGTAAATGGTTTTGATATTTGTATCCAGCGCTTCCACCATGAACGAAAGCACCAAACCAATGCCCAGGCCGCAGAGCAGTCCAAGCGTCAGGTTAATCGACTTGCGCGGAGAGCTGGGAAAGTCGGGCGCATCGGCCGGGTCGATGCGGCGAATATTGGTGGAGTGCAAGCCGGCGATGATGCCTGCCTCCTGCAGCCGCTGTTGCAGCCCGTCATACAATGCTCGATTGGACTCGTATTCCCGGCGGGCAAGGGAGTATTCGACCGCCTTGGAGTTGCCCATGTAGGCGCTTCCTTTTTCCTGGTCCAACCTGCGCTGCAGGGCATCCTGATTTTCTTTGGCGGCATTCACTTCTTCTTGCGCCCGCGCAAGCACCGTACTTTGCTCCGCTTTCATGCTCTCCTGAACTTCCGCGAACTCAGCTCGAATCTCCAGCAGCCGCGGATTCTTGGCGCCATACTTCGCGCTCAGGCTAGCTTGCTCTGCCTGGAGGGATGTCATCCTTTCTTTCAAGCCCAACAACACCGAATCGCCGCTCAGAGTGGCCAGCACGTCGGGCGGCGCACTCTGCAGAGTAATCAACTTCGCCTGGGCCACCAGGCGTTGCGATTCAGCTGCAGTCACATCGTGGCTGATGTCGACCAGGCGCGAAAGCACAATGCTCTGCGTCTGATCGATCCCTACCAGGCCGATATCTTTCTGCACCGTGAGCATGTGCTCCTGGCTGTTCTCCAGCCGGTTCTTCAGATCGCCCAATTGCTGCTGCAGCCAAACCGACACCTCCTGCGTGGCGGCGTAGTTCTCACTGAAGTTGTGCTGCACATAATTGTCTATGAGCGTATTGCAGATCACCGCAGCCATCTCGGGGTTTCGCGCAGTGAAGCTGAGATTGAGAATATTGGTGTGCCCGAACCGCTCCGCCGCCAAGCCCCCTTCAAAGATCCCAATCAGGGCGTGCCGGTCCTGAATCTTCGATAGATCCCAGTTATAGGTCGATCCCTGCGGTAGGAAATCCTTATTTTTATCCAGGTGCAGCGACCGGATGGTCTGCATTGCCAGGGTCGAACTCTTGAGGATGGCGATTTCCGTATCCAGCTTGGTCACGTCGACGTATCCGCTGTCATAGCCGCCGCCAGTGTCTAAGCGGAACTGATCGGCTGTGTCCTGAGTAATCTCCATGTTAGCGGTCGACGTAAATTCGTTCGGCGTCCTGGCATTCTCGATGTACCCTGCCCCGGTGCCCAGGATTGCGCACACTGCCACAAGCCATACATATTTTTGGGCAATGAGTAGGAAGTGTTGCAGTGTCTGCCCGTCGTTCAGGCCCAGGCTGAGAAAGGCACGCTCGTGCTCGCGTGGTTCGCGATATTCGGGAAGGAGGGCCGGTTCCGATGGTGGGGGATAAATACTCATGCGTTTGGAAGTTCACCGAATGGGTAGATTGGAGAAGTCCAGTGGTGGTCAACCTCCACTTGCCGGAAAGTGGCCGCGCTTCATACCTTTAGATTCCAGATTATAGAGTGCCGCAGGGCCCTTCACCAATCTTTCTCGTGCGCCGAACCAGTGTGACTCAATCCGGTTAAGAACGGAGTTGAGGAAAACCAGGTCCGTATCAGGCCACGGCTGAACAGGCGGAAAAACGCCCTGCCGAGAATAAGCTGTAATCCTCAAACTGAGTGGGTGGCCCAGGTCTCGCTTTTGAGACCTGGGTTTCTTCTCGCAAAAGTGGATCTTAGCCGGAATACCCAGGCGTTTTCCGCCACCCGCGCCTAAATCCTGCTCATTCGAGCCCGGATAGCCGACTCCACAGCACCGGGATGTGTGAGGATGCGTTCCACGCGAAACCAATAACCCCGCAGCGTGTCCAAAGCCGTCCATTTCCGCCCCCGGCTAAGCGAAAACATACGGTCTGCGTCCGCCTTCATCATTTCACTATGCCGCCGGGAACCCGTGATCGACTTTGCATGGATGCGAAACAGCGCCAGGTCCTGATTCAGATATTTGACCCTGGCGCCCGCCCGCACCATGTCCACCACCAGCTCCCCGTCCCAGCAGGAGCGATTGTTCACATTGAATCCCCCGACCGCTTCAAACGCCGCCCGGCGGAAAAACGTAGACTGTTGCAGCCAGGTCGCGCCCCCGTAAAAATAACGCTCTAACGTGAAACCGGCAGCCCGAATGCGTCGAATTCGCCGTCCCTGGGCATCGACGATAAATCCGTTCCCCATCACAATGTCGCAATCGGGGTTCTGCTCAAACGCCTGGCTGACACTCTTCATCGCCCCCGGCAGCAATGCATCGTCGGAATTCAAAAACCCGAAGATATCGCCCGAAGCGCGCTGGAACCCTTTGTTCAGGCCCTCGGCGGCTCCCTGGTCCGGTTCAAAGAGCACCGCTGCCAGCCGGTTACCGAAGCTTTCAATCAGTTCGCGGCTTCCGTCCGTCGAGCCGGGATCGACCACGATGTACTCGAGCAAAGGGTAGTCCTGGCCCAGCACCGAGGTGAGGCACTCCTCCAGATACTGCCGTTGGTTAAATGAGACGGTGACAACACTGAACTTCATCGGCAATTCGCGACCATGGGTTCTTGTTGCGGATTTAAGCGTTAAGCAGTTTCGCGATTGGTGTACACCGAAGCGACAGGCCTTGTCGTGGTTTTCACTCAAGGAAGACCACTCCTCGCGATCCTTGCCAGACCACACTAATTGCGAAACTGCTCTAGTGCACGTAGAAATACGCTTGCGTGGCGAATCCTATGGCTGCAACGATTGCGGTCTTACCGGCCGCCTTGAGAACGCTCGGCGGGATGAAAAGAATGTCATCGGGCTGCATCGTGATGTCCACCTTCTTTCCCCGTAACACGTCTTCCAGCTTGACAGTTTGTACGACGCGAGTTCCGTTTCCCGAGGTTCGCAGCAGAAGAGTTTTATTCGTATACGAGTTTGGCCTCGTCCCCTGGGCCAGGGCAATGACTTCCGAAATGGTCGTATGGTTCGATTCGCACAGGGGAAAAGCTCCCGGCCGGCCCACATTACCGCCCACGTAAACTACTCCACAACGACTGACCAGGATCGTTTCTCCGGTCTTGATCTCCAACTCGGCGTTGTCGTTTTCACGCAGCGTTGGATCCCATAGTACGGTGGTCGGATTTTTCATCGAGCCGGGGGCAAATATTTCAATCACGTGTCCCGCTGCTGTCGTCGTGCCCCCGGCCTCGGTGAGCAGATCTATCAGCCGCTTGTGCCCCGCCAGGGTATAGATGCCGGGACTCCTCACCTCGCCCATTACGGTGACGCTATATCCAAACTGTTCCGTGGTAACGATCACGTGTGGATCGCTCAAGATCTGGTTTTGCACAAAGAGCTTGGCAATCGCGTTCGCTGCTTCGATCGACGTCATGCCTTCAATATGGAAAAGTCCGGCATACGGAATTGCTATCTGGCCGGCCGCGGAGACGGGCATTCTCACCGAATATTCTGGAGCATCAAAAATCTGAACTTCAACGATGTCTCCGGCACGGATGGGTCCAAAGCCCAGGCCTGCTCCCGATGCCGGACCATTAGGTACCGCGTACCTCGGCGATCGGGCGGGCGCATTCGATTGGGGAGTGGTTGCTTGAGGAAACAGCGGTTCAAGGGGCGCATTCGTGGGGTTCGCGGGTGCGGGCGTGATCTCGACGGGTGCGGAATTTTGTTGCGACAGCCCTCCGCTATCAGAGCTCTGTCCTTGAACGAGAGGAATGCACAGGCTAAGTTGCAGGATACCCATGGCCGCCAGCAACGGTAGCCTTACCCGCCGCATCGGGTTCCAAACTCGCTGTATAGGGTCGACATCAAGCTGCATCGCTTAAAGCAATTCTCCGCCTTCCTGTTCACAGTAACAGGAGATCTGTATGAAATCATTTTTCCACTCGTGGTGTGGAGTCGAAGTCATTACGTGGCCGCGCTGTTTTGCTCCCGTTCCACTCGCTGTTTGATTGCTTGCGCGGGAACGCCTGCATACACCGTCCAGGGCGCCAGATCGCGCGTGGCTACCGAACCCAGACCGAGCACCGCTCCCTCGCCCACATTGACCCCGGGAGAGACAGAGGCGCGGGCACATACCCAGCAGTAGGCGCCCAAGCTCATGGGGAATGAAATGAGAGGGAAGGCGGGGTCGTTGTAGTCGTGAGTCGCGCCGCAAATGTAAGCCTGCTGGGAAACGATGGCGTGCGACCCTATGGAAACGGGCGACGGGTTATAGACTTCCGCCTCGTCGCCCAGAGTGACTCCATCGGCGCACCACAGGTTCCATGGAGCCCATATCCGCGCACTGGGATAGATGTGACAATGCGGGCCGAGCTTAGCCCTAAAGCAGCGGAGCAGAAAGCTGCGCCAGGCGTGAAAGGGTCGCGGTGAGGTCC
>Ga0302326_10014790_pt1 | contig 16465 bp, 14 predicted proteins | sample Palsa_T0_3_FD_202264 | JGI IMG/M metagenome (GOLD analysis project Ga0302326, IMG submission 202264) | Peat permafrost microbial communities from Stordalen Mire near Abisko, Sweden - Palsa_T0_3 | ecosystem: Environmental > Terrestrial > Soil > Palsa > Peat permafrost | place: Sweden: Abisko...
CGACCTGCAGGTGGCTGAGCTGCCCGGCGATCTGACCCTCAACTCCGACGACCTGCGCGTTACCGAAGCGAAAGGACAAGTCCGCGTCTCCACCCACTCCAAAGACGTTGACCTCAGCCAGATCTACGGCGACACCTGGGTCGAAGATCGCGATGGACGCATCTCTGTCGAGCCGGCGGGAAACTACTCGGTCGATGCCAAGAACAGCAAGGGCGACGTCGAGCTGACCCTGCCGCCCACCGCCTCGGCCTCAGTCAACTTTCGCACCCACAACGGCGATGTTGTCTCGGACTACCCCATACCCTCGATGGAGGGCGATGACAAGTCGGGTAACTTCCTGATTGGGTCGGGCAGTTCCAAGATCGCGCTCACCACTGATAACGGCGACCTGCGCATCAAGAAAGGCTCAGCCTTCCCTGCCGTGCCGCCGCAACCAGCAGCGACAGCGGCCGCGCCCAAACCGCCTGAAGCACCCGGCGCGCCTCATTTGAAGACGCCAAAGCCGCTGCCGCCGCAACCGGTGACGCAGTAGAGACCGCATAACCACGCGGAGCAGCGAAATAGGCGCTGGAGGCAATCCTTCCAGCGCCTGTTTCGTTCCATCAGCTGTTCACTACTCCGCGCGCAACGCCTGCATGGGATCGAGGCGCGACGCTCGCCACGCGGGAACCGCGCAGGCAAACGCCGCGACAAGCAGCAGCATCGCGCTCACTGCGGCAAAAACCATCGGATCTAGCGGCTGCGTTCCATACAGCATCGACCGGATCAGCCTCGCCGCGCCCACGCTTGCTGCCAGCCCCAACCCCAGCCCAAGCAGAGCCGGCCGCAACCCATCGAGCAGCATCTTCGCAAGCACGTGATCCCGCTGCGCGCCGAGGGCGATCCGAATACCGATCTCGCTGGTGCGCTGCGCCACAATGTACGACAACACCCCGAACAGTCCCACCGCCGCCAGTAGTAACGACAATCCGGCAAAGACCATCAGCAGCGTCGCATCGAAGCTGGCTTCGAGCGTGTTGCGGCCGAGGATCTGGTCCATGGTCAGGACATCCGAGACGGCCAGATTGCGGTCCATACTCGCGAGAAGGCGCTGAACGGGCATGGCAAACTGCGTCACGTCGCTGCCCGAACGAATTACAAGCGAGGCCGAAGTGACGAAATCCGAGCCGGCGAGGATCGGAAAGTACATCATCGGGTGCGGGGGCTCGCCTGGTTCGGCGCGCGTGTCGCCGACGACACCAACGATTTCTGAGCCTGTCTGGTTGAAGCTGGTCATGTGCTTCCCGATCGGGTCTTCTCCGGGAAAGAACTGGCGCGCAAATGCTTCGGAGATGATGACCTCGGTCGAATGTCCGGGCCGCTGATTGCTGCTGAAGTTGCGGCCCTTCAGGAATGGAATCCCGAGCGTGGCAAAGTAGCCGGTGTCGGACCAGCGGTTATCGGCGATGTTCGATTGTCCCGCGGGCAGCGGCGGATGCTCGATGATAACGAAGTTGTCGTCGGACCCCCGTTCATCGCCGGGCACAGCCGGATAGATCATGCCCGCTTGCTGAATGCCTGGAACAGTGTGGACCCGGCCGAGAAACGACGAGAAGAAGCTTGAGATCGACGCGGGTTCCTTATAGCTTGCACTTGGCAGGGAAACGTCCATTTTGAGAACGTTGTCAGTGAGGCAGCCGAGATTTGTGGAGCGCAGTTGCGCGTAGCTTTTAAGCAGCAGGCCGGCGCCGACCAACAATACGACCGTCAATCCCACTTCAAGCGACAGAAGGATGGAGCGAAGACGCGTCCGTGCCACTCCCGCGCTTTGACCGCGCGACGACCCGCGCAGCGCCTGAAGTGCCAGGTCGCCACGCATGGAGAGAGACGAGATGGCCCCGGCAAATGCAGCGCACAGAATGACCAAACCGAGCGTGAAAGCAGCGACGACGCTGTCGACAGCAATGGATTCGGCGCGAGGCACGTCGTGCCGCACGGCGACAAACCAGCGCAGCACGCTCACGGCGAAGAAAAATCCGACGGCCCCGCCGGCTACGCAAATGAGGAGGCTTTCCATCATGTGCTGGCGCAGTAGACGAAGCTTGCTTCCGCCGAGCGCCGCGCGGATCGCCTGCTCCTTGCGCCGCGCCGCCGAGCGCGCCACCAAGAGGTTCGCCACGTTGAGGCAAGCGATCAGCAGCACGCATCCGGTTGCCGCCAGCAGCGCGTAGAGGGGCGCCTTCATCCGCCCCACGACTGAATCGAGCAGGGGGCGGCTGTTCGCCGCGAAGGCAGTGAAAGGCTGGTCCAGATGTTGAGCTTGAACGCGGCGCGTGATGAGTGTGAGATCGGCAACCACTTGTGCTTCAGTCGCGCCAGGCTTGAGACGGCCGATAGCTCGGAACTCATGTTCATCGAGCATCTTCATCAGGGCCGGTCTTTTTGCCTGGTAGATCGGTGTCCAGAGCTGCACGTTTGAAGCGCCCAAGAAGAAAAACGTGGGCGGCATTACGCCAATCACGGTGTGCGGCACAGCATCAAGGAGGATGGTCTTGTTCACGATGGCCGGATCGCCGCCGAACCGTCGTTTCCATAATCCCCAGCTCAACAGCACGGTGGGGTTCGACGACGGCTTATCGTCATCCGCCGTAAAGCCGCGCCCCAGCGAAGGCCGCACGCCCAGCAACGAAAGCATATTCCACGAGAAGTTACCGGCATGAACGACCTCGGGCAGTTCTCCCGCGCTCGAGAGGTTGTAGTCCGTCGAGGCCGCGATGGCCATATCCGCAAGGGTCTGGTTATGCTCCTTCCATTCCGTATACATACCCCCCGCGCTATCGCCATATGGAACGCTCAGGCCGCCGACAGAGATATTTTCGTAGAGCCTCAGCAGGTGTCCGGAATCAGCGTAGGGCAACGGGTTCAGCAGCACCGAGCGCACGATGGCGAATAGGGCTACATTGGCGCCGACGCCGAGCGCGATGACGAGAATTGCAATCGAGGCAAACCCTGGTGAGCGGCGCAGCATACGCACGCTATGGCGCGCATCGCGTGCCAGCAACTCGAGCCCGTTCCAACTCCACGCAGCCTGCGCCTGCTCGCGCAACAGCGCCGGATTCCCAAACATCCGCAGCGCCGCATAGCGCGCCTCTTCGGCGTTCATCCCGGCGGCAATATTCTCAGCGATTTGGCGCTCGAGGTGATCACGGAGCTCTGCATTCAGCCGAGACTCAGCTTTCTTTCGACCAAAAAGCATCTCGATCTGCATTCGAGACTGCGCAAGCCAACGCATCGGCTCGTCCCTCCTTTACTCCATTCTGAGTGCCTGCATGGGGTCGAGGCGCGAGGCGCGCCAGGCAGGAATCATGCAGGCCAGGGTGGCAACCAGCAACAGCGTGAAGGTAACTGCGACATATACGGTAGGGTCGAGCGGTCGTGTGTCATAGAGCATGGAGCCAATGAGTTGCGTGATTCCAGCACTGGCAGCCGCTCCGAGCGCGAGGCCGATGACTGCCGGCCGCAATCCGTCGAACAGAATCAGCCGTAGCAACTGATCCCTCTGCGCGCCCAGCGCCAGGCGAACGCCAATCTCAGTCGTCCGCTGCGCCATCAAGTAGGAGAGAACGCCGTACAAGCCTACGGAAGCCAGGAGCAGGGACAGCACCGAGAAGGCCAGCACAAGGGTTGCGCTGAAGCTGGCATTGCCCAGCGAGTCTCCAATGGCCTGCTGCATCGTCTGCACGTTGGAGACTGGCATTTCTGGATCGAGCGCGGCAATTTGTTTCTGCACTGGAACGGACATCGCCAACGGATCGGCATCGGTGCGAATGGCGAGCGACTCACCCCTGTTCAAGCCGCCAAGGAGGATCGGGTAATACATGGCTGGCTCTACCGGCTTGCCGACCTGCCCGAGCGTGTCCCCCACGACGCCGACAATTTCGTAGTCAGCGTCGTTATAGGCCCGAACGTGAACGACCTTGCCGACCGGATTCTCGCCCGGGAAATATTGCCGGGCAAGCCGGCTGCTTACGATGACTTTCCGGGCGCGGTCAAGCCGGTCGTCGCGGCTAAAGAAGCGCCCATTCAGCAACGGGATCTGCAACGCGCTGAAGTATCCAGGGTCGGCCCAAAGCGTGAACGCGTCAGGCAGTGTGTCGCTGGGTTTGAGCGGAGGATGCTCCTTAATGATGAAGATGTCGTCTCCTCCGTTTCCTTCTCCAGGCAGGTCCGAACCCAGGGCAACCGCGCGGACGCCGGGCAAGGCGCGCAGCTTTTCGAGGAGGGATTCGTTAAAGGCGTTCACCTTTGCCGGACTTGAGTATTTCTGTACGGGAACGCTGAAGTTGAGAGTCAGCAGATTGCCGGTGGCGCATCCGACGTCGGCATTTTGCAACCGAACAAAGCTCCTGAGCAACAACCCTGCGCCGATCAGCAACACCACGGTGACCGCGATCTCCACGGTCAGAAGCGTCTTGCGCAGTGTGGCGCGAGAGAGGTTCCCTGTTGTGCTGCGGGATGAAGCCTGGAGCGAGGCAAAAGCCGCCTTGCCTGTTGACGAAATCGCCGGCAACAAACCCGCGAGCAGCGCCGCTGCAAAAACCAGCGCACAGGCGAACCCGAGCACAACGGCGTCTATATGAATGCCTTCGGCGCTGGGCAAATCTTTCCACCTACTCGCCATCCAATTCGTCGCCGCAAGCGATAACAAAACTCCGCCCACCCCGCCGGTCAGACAGATCAGCAGGCTCTCAGTCAATTGCGCGCGAATGAGCGTCAGCCGCTGTGCGCCCAGTGCGCCCCGGATAGCCATTTCCTTTTGCCGCGCGGCTCCGCGGGCCACCAGCAGGTTGGCGACGTTCAAGCAGCCGATCAGCAACATGCAGCCCACAGCACACATCAAGAGCAGCAGCGGCTTCTTTACATCCTTGGCCAGATCGTCGTTGATCGTCCGTGACACCACATCTTCAGCCACTGGCGCAACAGGGTATTGCAAATGGAGCCGGTACTGCACCGCCTCTACCTGGCTCAGGGCGCTTGCCAGGCTCACATCGGGCTTCAGGCGAGCCACTACGCGGCCGAAGTGATAGTCATGATGGGGTACGATCTCCGCGGGCAGGCCGGACAAGAATGGGACCCACAGCTCGACTTTCGCATCGGGATAGGTGAACGACTTGGGAAGCACGCCGACCACGGTGTAGGGCTCGCCGTCGAGATGGATCTGCCTGCCAACAATCGAAGGGTCTCCTCCGAACCGCCGCTCATATAGACTCCAAGTAAGCATGACGGCGGTTCCGTCCAGACGATCTTCGCTCTCGGTAAACGTGCGTCCGATCGCCGCTTGCACCCCCAGCAGGGGAAACAGGTTCCAACTGCCGCTGCGCGCTGTCACCAGTTCCGGCAACTCTCCGCGCTCGCCGGTCAGATTGAATTGCCACCAGCGCCACGCCGCCATATCTTCAAAACCGTGCGTCTGCGCGCGCCAGTCGGCGTAATCGGCCGGGGCAACAGTGTTGTAGTTGAACCCTGCCTGGTTGTCGCGCGCATCGCGGAAATGCTCATAGAGCATAACCAGGCGGCCGGGATCGCGAAAGGGAAGCGGCCTCATCAACACCGAGCGGACCACTGTAAACAGAGAGGTAGTGGCGCCGATGCACAAGGCCATCACGGCGATCGCGATCAGCGAGAAACCTGGAGAGCGACGCAGCGAGCGCGCACCAAAGCGCACATCGCGCGCCAGCGATTCAAGCCATTGCCAGCTCCACGTCGTGCGCGCTTGCTCGCGCAGCAATGCCGGATTCCCGAACGTCCGCAGCGCCGCGTATCGTGCCTCTTCGCCGTTCATGCCGGCTGCGATGTTCTCGGCAACCTGCCTCTCAAGGTGATCGCGCAACTCATCGTCCAGGCGCACACCAGCCTTGCCACGCCCGAACAGCATCCCGATCCGCATTCGCAACTCCGCAAGCCAACGCATGGGGTTCTCCTTTGAGCCTCGATTCGGGCCACGGGGATTCAGGCCTCGGCGATTCAGGCCTCGGCCACAATCAAGTCGATGGCCGCCGAAAGCCGGTTCCAGTTTGCTGTCTCTGCTTCAAGCCGCTTGCGCCCGGCCGCGGTCAGCGCGTAGAACTTCGCCTGCCGCCCGGTTTCGCTCTCAGCCCATTTGGCCTTGATCCATCCCTGCTGCTCCAGCCGGTGCAGCGCGGGATAGAGCGAGCCCTGCTGCACCTGCAGCACCTCGCGCGAAACCTGTTGGATGCGCTTTGCAATGGCCCAGCCGTGCATGGGCTCAAGCAAGATGGTTTTCAAAATCAAGAGGTCGAGTGTGCCTTGAACGAGATCGCTCGGTTTTCCCATACTATGATTATCTACAACAAAGTTGTGTAGACCGTCAAGGTATCAAGTCATAAATATTTCTTAGGGGGACCGTCGCTGGCTTTGCTTTCACCAAACCAGAGGAATCAGGTGGTAGCGCGTCTTCGTGCAGAATTCAGGGTATCCGGCCAGCTCCGCGTGCAGCACTTTTTCCTCGTTCAGCAACCTGAGCGCGAAAAAGGGAATCAGCAGCGCGAATGCAGGCAGCGCTACCCATGAACCGAGGGCCAGCGGCGTAAACATGAAAAGCACCAGGCTGCCCGTATACATCGGATGCCGAACCCATGCATAGGGCCCAGTGGAAACGACGGCCTGCCCGGTCTCGGCCTCAATGGTGCGGCCAGCAAAGCTGTTTACCTTGAACACCCAAAGCACAAAAATTGCTCCGAAGGCGACCATTGCGAGAGACACCGCTGTCAGCCATACCGGCACTGCGCCGAGCGTGTTCCGCGACCAGCCTAGCCGGTAATCGAAGCCCGGCAAGGCAAGTGCCACGAGAAACAGCAGCCGGCCAACGCGAATCAGAAGCTTCTGCTCCTCCACTTTTTCCTCGGTTCGAAGTCTCCGCTCCACCAGATCCTTGCCGTGCCGGAAAAAGTAGATGAAACCGAGCGTACTGGGAATGAAATACGCTGCCAGAAAAGCCCATCCCTGCCAGAAGCTCCAGGAGCCAGCCGGAAGAAAAACAACTGCCACTGCCAAGGCGAGCAAAACAACCGTCAAAATCAACAACCTCGAACCAAGACCCATCCTTCACATCCTCCTTTTCGGTCCGGGCACACGCCGACCTTCCCCAATTCCTCGCTGCACCGGACAACTTTCAACTTTAATGGTGATTTAACTGTAATATGTGATCTGCTATTCTCCACTCGCAGGAGATTGCTTCCGATGACCAATGAACCAATTCGAGTAATAACCGTGGAGCGCGAGTACGGCTCTCGCGGCGGGGAGTTTGCGCACGAGCTGGCTGCCCATCTTGGCTGGCGGCTGCTGGACTCCGAACTGCCCTGCGCCGCCGCACACGCTGCCGGAGTCTCCGCCGAGCTCGCAAAAAAATACGATGAGCGCCTCGACCCCTGGTACTACCGCTACGGCAAGGTCTTCTGGCACGATTCGGGCTACTCCATCGCCGGCCTCTCCGACGACCAGGTCTTTGATTCTGAGCGCATGTTATCGCTTATCCGCAAGGAGATTCTGAACGCCGCCAAACAGGGCAACTGCGTAATCGTGGGCCGCGGCTCAGCCTGTGCCCTGGCCAACCAGCCCGGTTGCTTTCATGTCTTCGTCTACGCTACCGCCGCTGCCAAGCGCGATTGGTTCATCCGCGCCTTCCCCGGTCAAGCCGAACAGGCCGACCAGATTCTGGCCTCGTCTGACAAGCGCCGAGCCGCCGTCATCCGCAAGGCCTATCAGCAGGAATGGTGCGCACGGGGGCTCTACCATTTGCTGCTCAACTCCGCCATCGGCCACCAGGCGATGATCGCCGCAGTCGAGGGCGCCACAAATCTTGTCCACGCTACGCAGACAGCCTAGACCCCAATCCTGCGCACCCTGGCGCCGATCCGCGTAAAGACCTCCCACGGAATCGTCTCTGTAGCCTCAGCGTGATCGAATGCAGTAATCGTCTCCGCTCCCTGACTGCCCAGGACCACTACCTCATCCCCTGCGGCGACCCCGTCAATCTCCGTTACATCGAGGACCGCAAGGTCCATGCTGATGCGGCCCACCAGAGGCGCACGTTCCCCTCGCACCAGCAGGCTGAAGCGGTTTCCCAGCCGACGGTCCAGCCCATCCGCATAGCCCAGCGGCAGCAGTGCGAGGCGCATTGGCTCCGTAGCCACAAAGGTGCCGTTGTAGCCCACCACCGCGCCGGCGTCAACCGTCCTGACCCCTACCACCCTGGTCTTCCAGGTCAGTACTGGCTTGAGCCGGGCCCGCGCCGCCGCGACCGTAGCCGGCTCATCGGGGACAAACTGCGGCGCTACTCCATAGAGCGCCAGGCCCGGCCGAATCATCGCCTTCATGCCCCATCGCCGAGCCAGAGCCCAAATCCTGCCGGCCCCGCCATTCAGCAGCGCCGCGGAACTCCCTACGCTCAGCCACTCCGGACGCAGGCCCGCCGCAGTAATTTGGCGCAGGGACTCGTCGAGTCTCACCAACTGTTGAGCAGTCGCACGCCCATCTGTTTCGTCTGCCGCAAACAGATGCGTAAGCACGCCCTCAAGGCGCAGGAGCCTACCCGTTCCAGTCCGCGCCGCGATCGCCGCCACGCCATCCAGACTCGCACCTTGTCGGCTCATCCCTGTGTCGATCTCGATATGCACCGGAACGGACGCAGCCGGCAACCCGGCCGTCACTCCCGCTGCCCGCGCCGCGCCTTCCAGCTCGTCCAACTGCCACGGCTCCCAAACCACTGCGGTCAACCCATGCTCCAACACCGCCGCGCCTTGGCCTGGGAAGCACCCGCTCATCAGCAGCACCCGCGCCTCGGGACACACTTCCCGCGCCGCCAGCCCTTCTTCAACGCTGGTCACGCCCAGCCATCGCGCGCCCGCCCGCACCGCCGCCGGAGCGCAAAGCGCGAGCGAATGCCCGTAAGCATCGGCCTTGACCATAGCCAGCAACCCGGGGGCCAGCGACTCCGCGTCGCCAGCCGCCAGACTGCTCAGAAATCGATAGTTGTCTTCAAGGGCGTGGGTCGAAATCTCAACCCAGCAGGGGCGCATTGGCATCGGGGTATCCAAGCAACAGTCTAGCGCGGGAAAGGGGATGCATCACCGCAGCAGCGCAAACGCCACTACTGTCTCCCCTGGCTGGCTAACCTCATCCAGCAGCGCACCCTCCAGCTCATGCGGAACCGTCATCTCGCAGGCCTTTACCTCATCGGCGCTGGCCCCATGAAAGCACAACTCGCAATGGCCCAGCGCGTCGCTGTCGCCCATGCGGACAGGCGGCCCAAACACCCGGCAAGTCATTGGCCTCCACGCATAGACATCGCAACGCCCCGTCGCCTCGTCCAGCGCCGGGCAAGCCGCGTCATTCGCAAACTCTTCGAATCGCTCACGATCCGCCTCCGATTCACCCAGTTTCCCGGTTTCCAGATCTCCCGGGAAGTCCGCCCGCTGCGCCTCAATCCAGGCCCGCGCCCGGCGCACAATCCCCGCCGCCAAAACTGGCTCCGTTGCCCTCAGCGCGTCCATCCCAGCCTGCAATCGCAGTGCATCCAACTCATTGATCGCAAACGCTCCATAGCAGCACTGAGTACACCCCAGGCGGCACACCAGCCAATCCCCGGCTCGCTGCGCCGCATCCGCAATAGCCGCATCCACAATCTGCACCAGTTCCGAATCGCCCTTCGGGGTTTGCATAGGCACCAGCATAGAGCGTCTCCAGCTCGCACGACTGTTTCCATTGCCTTTCATGCGAATTTTCCTTGAAGAAAGGCCTGCGCGGCGCTACTCTTCCCTCTTGAAGCTGGAGGCTCCGCCATGCCCGAATCCCACTCCACCGTCATCCCCGCCCTGCGCTACCGCAACGCTCCCGCCGCCATCGACTGGCTGTGCCAGGTCTTCGGCTTTGAGCGCCACGCCGTCTACGAGACCGAGCCCGGAATCATTGGCCACGCCGAGCTCACGCTGAACGGCGGCATGATCATGCTCGGCTCCGCAAAAGACGATGAACACGCAAGCCGCCACAGGTCCCCTGACGATCTGGACGGCGTTGAGACCCGCAGCGCCTATGTCGTGATTGCCGACGCCGATGCCGCCCACGCACGCGCTGTTGCAGCCGGAGCCCGCATCATCCGCCCGCTGCAGGACACGCCCTACGGCAGTCGCGAGTTCGCCGTCAAAGACCCCGAAGGCCACTCCTGGAGCGCCGGCACCTACGACCCGTGGGCCGCGCAAAAATAGGGCCTGTCACTCAATCTGGGACTGCCGCTAAATGTCCAGAATCTTACCTGGATTCATCCGGTTCTCCGGATCGAGGGCCCGCTTGAGCGTCCGCATCACCTCAAGGGCCTCGCCGTGCTCCGCCTGGAGATATTTCTTCTTGCCCAGCCCCACTCCGTGTTCACCCGTGCAGGTGCCGCCCATGGCCTGAGCGCGATCGACCAGCCTGGATGCAAATGCTTCCGCGGCTGCCTCATCCTCGGGTGTCAGAAGGCACTGCACATGGAAGTTTCCATCCCCCACGTGGCCCACCATCGTGGCAGTGAAACTTTGTTCGTCGAGATCTGCCCGCGTAGCCACGATGCATTCCGCAAGCCGCGAAATCGGAACACACACATCCGTCGTCAGGTGGCCCGAGCCAGGCCGGATCGCTTTCACCGCGTAGTACACATCGTGCCGCGCCTTCCACAGCCGTTCACGACCCTCTGGCGTCGTTTGCCAGTCGAAGCCCAGGCCGCCATGCTCGGCTGCCAGCTGCTCAACTGAGCGCGCCGTCTCCGCTACGCCCGCCAGACTGATGCCGTGGAACTCAAGCAACAGCGTCGGCTTCACCGCCAGGTCGATCCTGGAATACCTGTTCACCGCATCCACCAGCCGCTCGTCCATGAACTCAATTCGCGCTGGACTCAGCCCCAGCTGAATTACCTCAATCGCTGTCTTGATCGCGCCGGCCACAGTTTCAAACGCGCACACCGCCACGCCCATCGATTCCGGCTGCGGGTGCAGCCGCAGCGTAACCTCGGTGATCACGCCCAGCGTGCCCTCCGCGCCCACAAACAGGCGCGTCAGATCGTAGCCCGCGCTCGACTTCCGCGCCCGGGAGCCGGTGTGGATCACGCGGCCATCGGCCAGCACCACCGTCAGCCCCAATACGTTCTCGCGCATGGTGCCGTACCGAACTGCCGTTGTGCCCGAGGCCCGCGTGGACGCCATGCCGCCTATCGTCGCGTCTGCGCCGGGATCGATGAAGAACGTCAGACCCGTGTTCTCAAGCGCCTTCTGCAAGGCCATGCGGCTGATCCCGGCTTCCACTGTCGCGTCCATGTCCTCTGGGCTGGTACGCAGCACGCGGTTCATCTGCCGCATATCGATCGAGATGCCACCGAACATCGCATGCACGTTGCCCTCAAGCGAAGTACCCGCGCCGAATGGCACAACCGGCAGACCATGCCGCGCGCTCACCTTCACAATCAGGCTCACTTCCTCTGTCGTCCGCGGAAAACACACCAGGTCCGGCAGGCCGGGCGCGTGGCTGCTCTCGCCGTGGCTGTGGTGCTCGCGTACCGTGTGAGCTTCCGTTGCCCTATCGCCCAGAAAAGCACGCAACTCGCCAAGCGCGGCTTCAATCGCCGTTTCCCGCGGGGGGGTATTCAATCCAGTCTCAGTTTCCATTGGTCTTTATACCCGTGCTGAGAATCATAACTGGCCACAACCGTCAGCCTCGACCAAGGCACAGCAAATTTCCGCGCTCGTCTGCCTCTTGCTATAGACTCATTCCGTATCCTCAGGAGGCTTCCTTTGAGACCCAATCGCTTCGCCGTTGCCCTGATGTTCCTGCCTTTGTTCGTTGCGGGTGCGCACGCCCAGCAGAGCAGCCTGCTTGTCACGCAAAAAGGAGACACGAGCCTGGCCATCGTCGATCCCGTCGCAGGCAAGGTCATCGCGTCCGTCCCCGAGGGCGGCGTCACCGGCCATGAAGTGATCGCCTCGCCCGATGGCCATTTCGCCTACGTGCCCATCTACGGCAACTCCGGCGTCGGCAAGCCCGGCACCGATGGCACTTCTCTTGTCGTCATCGATATTGCGGCCCAAAAAGTCTCTGGCTCGCTCGATTTCGGCCACGGCATCCGTCCCCACATGCCCATCTTCGGCCCCACGGATGGCCTGCTCTATGTCACCACGGAGCTCGATCACACCATCAGCCTCATCGATCCAAAGACGCTCAAAATCGTCGGAACCATTCCTACCGGGCAGCCTGAGTCGCACATGCTCGCGCTCTCTCACGACGGCAAGCGAGGCTACACTGCCAACGTCGGTCCCGGCACAGTCTCTGTACTCGATATCGCCGCCCGCAAGACGCTGACCATCATCCCGATCTCGTCGAATACCCAGCGCATCGCCATCTCGCCGGACGACCACTGGGTCTTTACCGCCGACCAGGCCAAACCCCGCCTCGTCGTCATCGACACAACGACCAACAAGGTTAGCAAATCCATCCCCCTTGAAGGTCTGGCGTACGGAACCGCCCCCACCCCCGACGGCCACTTTCTGATCGCTGCCATTCCTGACAAGAACAAGGTGGCAATCGTCGATCTCCAGACAATGCAGGCGACGCAATCGATCCCGGTTTGCGGCTCCCCCCAGGAGGTCCTGGTGCGCCCCGACGGCAAAACGGCATACGTCTCCTGCGCAGGTAGCAGCCAGGTAGCCGAAATCGACATCGCGAGTTGGAAGGTAGCGCGGTTGATCTCCACTGGCAAAGGCACGGATGGGCTGGCCTGGGCGCATGGGCGGTGAATTGATCTCGAGGCTAGTTGGAACGAGGTAGATTTATAGTAGGATAGTTAGTATGACAATGCAGGCGACAGCACGTAAGATGAAAAGGAGCTTCACCCTCAGCCCCGAGGCTGTGGCGTATGTGGGTCAGACCCGCCAGAAGCGTGGAGCCGGTTCGGACTCGGAAGCGCTTGATCTGCTGATACGCGAAGCGATGTTGGAGGCCAAGCGACAGGAAATCGATGCGGCGTACAAGGAGTACTACGACACCGCGTCAGAGGAAGACCTTGCTGAACAGCGCCTGTGGGCCGAGATGACCGGCCCGAACATGTTTCTCGGGGTCCCGGATTGAGCCCGCTGCAGCAGCGCTCTCCACTGCGCGGGGAGATATGGTGGACGCACTTCCCGACAGACCCCCCGGAGAAGGGGCGGCGTCCGGTTGTCGTTGTTTCAGCCGACGGCCGCAACTGCCAACCCCGGTCGAATACCGTTCTGGTGATTCCGCTATCCACATCCATCCACAAATCCAGACCCGCCGACCTGTTATTGAGGTCGGGAGAAACCGGCCTTCGTGAGGATAGCGTGGCGCAGGCCGACAACATCAGCACGGTCAGGAAAGACCAGCTCATGGAGCCCGTCACTGGCCACCGTCCGCTGACCAACACGCAGATTTGCCGCCTTGCCGGACTCGTTCGGATTGCGATGAGCTGCGTGGAGTAGGGCGGGAAGTTAACGCGCCTGATTGGCGCGGGCAAAGGCACCGACGAGCTGGCATGGGCTGAAACGCGCTGACCGTAGCCGGCGAACCAACCCTGTCCACGCGTTCTCGAAAAGAAATCGCAGATGCGGTCAACTGAGCGTATATTGGCCGTTGCCGGAAAAAGCGCGTGGAAACAACAGGCAGTGGCCTGACGACCTCAAGAATGCGCGGAGGAGGAGGATCGTGGAGAATTCGAGAGAAGGATCGCTATTGGGCGAGGCAACGAATGCGGGCGAGCACACCCACCCCCATCATGGCCACTCTCATGCGCACAGCCGTGACCATTCTCATCCCCACGTTCACGGCCCGACCAGCGACGGAAATCCCTCGCGTCGTGACTTCATGCGTGCAATCATGGGCAGCGCCTTGGCCGGCGCGTCGATTCTTGAGCTTGGGTGGTATCGCGCTGCATGGGCTCGCGCAGCTGCGCCCGGCTCGGATGCCAATCTCTTCGATCTGCAAAAGGTTGCCGATGGCGTTTACTTCGCGCATGCCCATCCGCAGGCCCTCATCAATTGCAACGCCGCTGTCTTCGTCCGCTCGAAGGACGTTGTGGTGGTCGATGCGCACTCGAAGCCGTCTGCGGCCGCTTCGCTGATCGCACAAATCGGGCGCGAAGTCACGCCAAAGCCGGTGCGCTACGTCATCAATTCGCATTTCCATTGGGACCATACGCAGGGCAACCATGGCTATCGCGCCAATGTCGGCAACGTCGACTTTATTGCCACCGCGGCGACGAAGCAATTAATGTCGGACCTGGCAGTTGCGCGTCTGAAGGAATCCATTGACGGGGTTCCGCCGCAGATCGATGCCCTGCGCGAGCGAGCCGCCCATTCCAACTCCGCCGCCGAAAAGGCCTTCTGCGCGGAGCAGATCAGGCAGATGCAGGCGTACCTGGCTGAGCTCAAGGACTATACGCTGGAGCTGCCGACAATCACATTCGATAAGTCGTACCTGCTACAGGATCCCGCGTTCGATCTGCACCTCGAGTTTCATGGCCACGCGCACACCGCTGGAGACGTGTTCGTCTTTTGCCCGCAACAGCGCGCCGTCGTGACCGGTGATGCCAGCCACTGCTTTCTGCCGTTCATCCGGGATGGCTTTCCGCACGTCTGGCCGGGAACGATTGATTCCGTTGGCCGCGCCGACTTCAAATACATCTTGCCCGGACACGGGCCCTTTCAAACCGACCGCACGGTGATGATCAACCAACGCAATTACATCGAAGAATTGACCGGGAAAGTCGATGAGGGAAAGAAAGCCGGCCTCGCTGTAGCCGAGATGCAGCAGCGCTTCACCGTCGCATCGCTGAAGTCGCTCCAGTCGAATGGATATGAGGCGTTCCTCCAGCGAATCAACGAGGAGAGCAATCCGCACTTCGGCAAGATGCCTCCGCTCCAGGATGCCGTCAACGTCAACATCGGCGAGATCTACGCAAACCTTGACAAGGTTTAATCGCAGGACGCAGAATCGTGCCCAGTTTTCTGAGAGCGGCCCCTCACCCAATCTCCCGATCCCAGCCGTCCAAAGTCTTCTTGAAGACGCTCATGAATTTGCCGCCGTCGGCGCCGTCGATCAAGCGATGATCGAAGCCGGGTGTACCATGATTTCTATGGCAAATTATCGGGTCGTGCTGCGCAAATCCGACGAAGGTTACAGCGTCTCCTGCCCTGGCCTACCCGGCTGCTGGTCGCAGGGAGCTACCGAGGAAGAAGCCCTGGCCAACATCCAAGTTGCGATTCGCGAATATGCCGAGGCTGCTGAGGAGTTGTCGCGGGACGCCGAGACCCGCGTGGTCGAGGTTGCGGTTGCTTAGGTTGTATGGCGATCAAGTGGAAAACTGATTCCACCGGCTCGTGTCGATGCAACGCCCGCTTCCCACTCCATCAATTTGGCTGTACGGTTGGTTCATGCAGGCTGCTCGGGAGAGCGAGCAGATTCAACTCTGCAGAGGTATGTCTTGCCAAAGCTGCCGGGAATCAATCACCTTCGCGCTGTGGCTGCACTGGAGAAAGCTGGCTTCCGAATTCTGCGGCAAGGCGCACATATTGTCATGACAGACGGTACACGGATCCTCACCATTCCGCGCCACAATCCAGTCAACGCATTTACGATGGGTGGGATTGTCCGTGATGCGGGGCTTGGTCTCGAAGAGTTTCGGAAGCTCCTCTAACTGCCACCTCACCCGATCTCCCGATCCCACCCGTCCAGCGTGCTCTTGAACACGGTCATGAATTTGCCGCCGTCGGCGCCGTCGATCAGGCGATGGTCGAATCCGAGGCAGTGGCTCTGCATGGACCGAATGGCAATCGTATCGCCGCCTTCGGCATCGGTCATCACGACTGCTTCTTTCTTCAGCGCCCCAATGGCCAGGATCGCCGACTCCGGCTGGTTGATGATCGGGGTTCCAAACTCGCCGCCGAAGACGCCAAAGTTAGTCAGCGTAAACGTCGACCCGGTCGCCTCTTCCGGCTTAAGCCTCTTGGCGCGTGCGCGTTCCGCCAGGTCGGCCATGGCCCGCGCCAGTTCTACAAAGGTCAGCGTCTCGGCCTGCTTCACTACTGGCACAATCAGTCCCCAATCCAGCGCCACCGCAATGCCAAGATGAATGTTCTGGTGGTAGTGGATTGACCCGCTGACCAATGACGCATTCACGATCGGATGGCGGCGCAGCGCCTCGATGGCCGCCGCCGCAATGAAGGGCATAAATGTCAGCTTTACGCCGTGCTTCTGCTCGAAGCGGCTCCGTTCCCGCTCGCGCAGGCGGACAATCCGGGTCATATCCACTTTGTATACGGTGTAGACATGGGGACTGATGGCAACGCTCTCGACCATCCGCTCGGCAATGATTGCGCGCATCCTGCTCAATGGCACAACTTGCCCCGGCAAAGGGAACGGCACGGGCGAT
>Ga0302326_10014794_pt1 | contig 16464 bp, 10 predicted proteins | sample Palsa_T0_3_FD_202264 | JGI IMG/M metagenome (GOLD analysis project Ga0302326, IMG submission 202264) | Peat permafrost microbial communities from Stordalen Mire near Abisko, Sweden - Palsa_T0_3 | ecosystem: Environmental > Terrestrial > Soil > Palsa > Peat permafrost | place: Sweden: Abisko...
GCCGGGCGTCGCGGCGCTTGTGGCGGCTGTACCAGACGGCGTTCGGGCCGCACCACTCGCAGATGACGACGTCGGCCCAGTCGGCCAGCTCCTTCGAGACGCCCTCGTCGTGCTCGCCCAGGGCGGCCCACTGGTCGACCCGGACCTCCAGATCCGGCTGAAGATTGAAGTACCTGATCAGCGGGGTGAAGAACTTGAGGTCGTGCCCGGCGATCACCACCCGCAGCGGCCCGCCGTCCGGGCGACCGGACGCGCCTGCCGCGCCCGACGCGCTGGGCGGATCAGACGCGACCGCCTGGGACAGATAGACCCGAAGCCGCCCCGCCGCCCGGTCAAGCGCGAACGCCTCCGCCGCCGCCTGCGTCCGCGACGCCGCCAGCCGGAACACCTCCGGTGAGCCGGCCGCCAACGCCGCCACATCGGCCACGTCGTCGAGCGACGCGGCGAACAGCGGGTAGTCCGCGCCCAGCAGGGCTTCGTGCATCGGCGTCCGGTTCAGGATCACCGGCAGCCCGAGCTGGCCGAACTCGAGCACCTTGGTCGACAGCTCAAGCGACGCGTCGAGCTCGGGATGGCGCCAGGACAGCCCGATGTCCCCCTCGGCCGCGATCCGCATCGCCTCCGCCCGCGGCTGCCCGCCGTGCCAGACCACCCCGTCCGCCGTCGTCGAGCCGACCTCGCCCAGCGCGGCCCGCATCCGGCGCTTGTAGCCGGCGTCGCGCGGGTCGTCGTGCACCTTGTCGCCGACCATGTGCACCTCGGCGGTGACGCCGCGGGACGCCAGCAGGGCCGGCAGCCGGGTCATCTCCAGGGTGTTCCACCGGGGGGCGAACTTCCCGGTGTAGACGAGCCGCAACGGCGCCCCGTCCGAGCCTACGGTCCGTTCGGGATCGCGGTGTATGTTAAGCGCGGGCAGCACCGGCGGGAACAGCACCGACTTCCCGCACGCGGCCGCCACCGACCCCTCGAGGAAGCAGCGGAGCTCCTCGGTCTGGCAGAGCAGGAACCGGGAGGCGTTGGCGATGATCGTGAGATCCTCGGCCGCCTTCGGCGTCACCGCCGGGATCGCCTGCGGCACGTCGGTCAGGTACGACCAGAGCCGCCCGTCGAACGCGCCGTCGCGCGCCGCCGCCGAGACCAGCGCCCGGCCGCGGAGCACCACCAGGTCGTGCCGGTGAACGGAGTCGATGGCGGACAGCACCGTGATCGCCTGCGGGACGGTCAGGCTCGACTCGGTCAGCCCCGCCAGCAGGTTCTCCGCGTGCGGGGAACGGATCGTGACGTCCGCCACGTCGCGCAGCGGGGCGATCAGCCGGTCGGTGCGGACCGGCGCCTTGAGTACCAGCGTGACCGCGCACCCGGCCGCCACCAGAGCCTGGGTGACGGACTGGAGCCAGATGGCCGAGCCGTCGAGCAGGTTCAGGTCGACGTCACCGTAGACCAGCGCGCTTGGTCTTGATCCGGCCAATGGGTGTCGCTCCGTTCCTGGGAATTCCACTTAAGCGATGATCGTGAATAGCCGCAGCCCGTGGCTGCCCCAGTCGGCCGCGGCCGGGCCGCCGGGGGCCAGCAGCGCCGACTTGATCAGCGCGGGCCGCTCCAGCCAGTGGGTGAACTCGTACTCGCCCGAGCCGAACCCGACCGCGTCCGCCTGGGCGCACTCCCGCGCGCAGGCCAGGTCGAGCAGGTAGGTCGACGGGCGGGTGGCGTCCTCGGCGCTCCACGGCGTCAGCCACGGCGCGTCCGCCAGCCGGGCGAGCGGTCGCGCCCAGTCCAGCGCCGCCTCGCCGACGTGGGGGGCCTCGGGGGTGACGACGACCCGGATGTCGTGGTCGGTGAGCTTGCCCAGCGCCTCGCGCACCGCGACCGCGACCGCTGACGCGCTGCCGGACGGCACCGCGGCGATCACCTCGGTCGGCCGCAGCCGCTGGTCGAGCAGCGCCGACGCCAGCCGGCCGGCCGCGTCAGCGTCGGCGACCCGGGCCAGTATCGCGATCTGCCGCCCGCGGACGAGATCGGCGGGCAGTTCGGCCGCGCGCACGATGTCGGCCAGCCGGGCGGGCGTCGCGTGGTTGACGAAGATCTCCCGCAGCCAGCTCCTGACGTCGGTGATGCCCGCCGGACGGCCGCCGCGGACCGCCTCGAGCTGGCCCCGGACGGTGCCCGCGTCGGTGCCCGAGCCGAGCGGCCCGATCACCCGCGCGCCGCTGGCGGCCTGCTCCCTGGCCTGGTCGGCCGAGGCGGTGACGAACACCGCGTGGTCACGGTAGAGCGCGGGTAGCGACCGCCACGACCGGGCGGCGTCGCCCGCCAGCTGCACCGCCGGGCTGGGCCCCTCGGTCAGCGCGTCGAGCAGCGCCCGCACCGCGGGCGCCTCGCGCGGGTCGCGCGCCCCCGCGTAGACCGGGGTGGTGGCTCGCGCGACGGTGATGCCGATCGGGTTGAAGCGCGCCAGCTGGACGCCGAGCCCGGCCTCGATCACCGCGTCGCAGCTGGCCGCGAGCCAGCCGATACCCGGCATCAGCGACTGCGGGACGTTGCGAATCAGGACGACGGGCTTGCCGAGGGAGCGGGCGAGCACGATCAGCCGGGCCAGCCGACGGCCGCGGTCAGCCGCGGCCGGGTCGGTCGCGTACGCCCACGGGGCGCCCGGCAGCAGCGCCGCCGCCTCGATCAGCACCAGGTCCGCGCCGGTGCCCTCGAGCAGCACGTCGGCGTCGTGCGGGAGCAGCGGGTGGACGACCGCGTCCGGGGCCAGGGTGGCGCAGCCGAGCGCGCTGATCGCGCCGGTGATCACCAGGCCCGCCCCGGTGCCGACCGATCCGGCCGACAGCCCGCCGGCCAGCGTGAGGGCCGGGTCGGCCAGCGCGAGCACGCCGGGCGCGGTCAGCGAGGAGAGGAACCGCCCGCCGGTCCCCGACAGGTCGGCCAGCTGGGCGGCGGCGAGCGCGGTGGCCGCGTTCTTGGCGCCGCTCTTGGGCGCGGCCCGGTCCTTCCAGAGCCGGAACAGGTCACGGGGCAGCAGCGCGCCGCGCGGCCACGGCTTCTTGGCCGCGTTCGCGATCGTGCGGCCGAACTTCATCGTCGACGACTGCTCGAGCGCGGCCAGCCGGGTCTCGGTCATGGCCAGCTGCATGCGGGTCTCGCGGAGCTGGCGGGCCAGCCGCTCGCGCTCGGCCGCGACCCCGGCGTCCTCGGCCAGCGCGCCGCCCGCCGGGCTGGCCGGGTCGGCCGGGATCATGTCGGTCATCGGCCTTCCTCGAGCCACCGGGTGATGATCCGCGCGATCCTGGGCCCGGCCTGGCCGTCCCAGAGCGGCGGGAGCTCGCCCGTATAGGGGCCGTCGTCGCAGGCCTTCAGCACCGCGGCGGCCAGATCCTCGCGGGTGACGAGGCGGTTGGAGCCGCTGGTGATGGTGATCGGCCGCTCGGTGTTGGGGCGCAGGGTGAGGCAGGGCACGCGCAGCAGCGTAGTCTCCTCCTGCACGCCGCCCGAATCGGTCACGATCGCTGCCGCTCCGCGCACCAGCGACATGAACTCGACGTAGCCGAGCGGGTCCACCGCGTGAATGCGCTCGCTGTCGAGCAGCCCGGCCGCGGTGAGCGTCGCCCGGCCCCGGGGGTGCAGCGGGATGATCACGTCGAGCTCGGCCGCGACCTCGTGCAGCGCCCGCACCAGCTCGGCCGCCCGCTGCGGGTTGTCGACGTTGGCCGGCCGGTGCAGGGTGGCGACGACGTACCGGCGATCGCCCAGGCCGTGGTCCGCCCGGGCGGCGGCCTCGTCGAACTTGTCCAGGTTGGCGATCAGCGTGTCGATCATCGGGTTGCCGACGAAGTGCATGGCCGAGTCGGGCCGGCCCTCGCGCGCCAGGTGGCCGAGGGCCTCCGGCGAGGTGCAGAAGAGCAGGTCGCACAGCTGGTCGGTCAGCCGCCGGTTGATCTCCTCCGGCATGGTGTTGTCGAAGCTGCGCAGCCCGGCCTCGACGTGCGCGAGCGGCACGCCGAGCTTGGCCCCGGCCAGCGCGGCGCCGACAGTGGAGTTCACGTCGCCGTAGAGCACCACCATCGACGGTGACTGGTCGATGAACTCGCGCTCCATCCCGACCAGCACGTCCGCCGTCTGGCTGGCCTGGGTGCCCGACCCGACCCCGAGGTTGACGTCGGGCTCGGGCAGCCCGAGCTGGACGAAGAAAATGTCGGACATTCGCTCGTCGTAGTGCTGCCCGGTGTGCACCACCCGCTGCTGGTGGCCGAGCGCCCGCAGCGCGCGGATAACCGGGGCCGCCTTGACGAAGTTGGGCCTGGCCCCTAGTACATGCGTGATCGCGCTGCCCATTGCGTTCCCTCGTACGTATCCGTCTTGTGCCGTCTGTGAACCGGGTGTCACCCGCGTTCGACCGCGGTTTCCAGCCGGGCCGGGTTTATGCGGTTGAGACTACGGTGCACCGTGGTCTACCGCTAATTGCCGATACCATCTGCCCTCGTGACCGTAAAGCCGACGCCGCGCGCCGTCGTTCTCGCCGCATCCGTGGTGCTACGGCACGTGACCGACGACCCGGTGCGGGCGGTGACGCTCGCCTGGCGGGCGCTGCCCGCGCCGCTGCGCCGCTGGCTTTCCGTCGCCGGGCCATACGGGCGGGCCGCCGCGCTGTGGGGCGCGGGGGACCGCCGCGGCGCGCTCACCGCGTTGGAGGCGCGCCCGGCCCGGCTGGCCGCCTTCAGCCTCGCCGTGGACCAGCCTACTGTCGCGCGCTCGGCCCTCGCCCGGGTCTCCGACGACAACCCGGCCCGTCCCCGGCTGGCGGCGCGGCTGGCCTACCGGGAGGGGCGGCTGACCGACGCGGTGAGCGCGCTCGACGGCGCCCCCGGCTGGCGCGCGGCCCGGCTCCGACGCGAGTTCGTGGCCGAGATCGACATGCTGGAGCCCGATCGGCTCCGGCTGCCGGCCGGTCAGGCCCGCGCAGCCACGGCCGCCGCCGCCGAAAAGAGCCGGGTGCTGCACATCGTGACCGACGCGCTGCCGTCGACCAGCGCCGGCTACACCGTCCGCACCCAGGAGATCGCGATCGCGCAGCGGGCGGCCGGGCTTGACCCGCACGTGGTGACCCGGATCGGCTTCCCGGTCACGGCCGGCTCGGTCGACGGCCGGGCCACCGTCACGGTGGACGGCGTGCCGTACCACCGGCTGCTCCCGTGGGTGATGCCGGGCCGGATGGACGTCCTCTACGAGACGCACCTGCGGCACGCCGCCCAGCTGACGGAGCGGCTGCGACCGGCCGTGCTGCACGCCGCCTCCAACTACGCCAACGCGGTCATCGCGCTCGCGCTCCGGGACGCGACCCAGCTCCCGGTCGTCTACGAGGTGCGGGGATTCTGGGAGGACACCTGGCTGTCGCGGCACGTCGGCACCAGGGACCTGAAGCTCAGCGACCGCTACCTGCGCACCCGGGCGCTCGAGACGCACTGCATGCAGTCGGCCGACCTGGTGGCGACGCTGGGCGAGGCGATGCGGGACGAGATCCTCGAGCGCGGCGTCGACCCGGACAAGGTGATCATCGTCCCCAACGGCGTGAGCGAGGAATTCCTCCAACCGCTCCCGGACGACCAGGGAAAACTAAAGGCGAGCCTCGGCATCAGGCCCGGCGAGCACGTCGTCGGGCTGGTCTCCAGCCTGGTCGCCCACGAGGGCATCGGCACCCTGCTCGAGGCGGTCAAGATCCTCAACGACCGCGGGGTCAGGACCCGGGCGCTCATTGTCGGCGACGGCCCCGAGCGCCCCGCCCTGCAGCGCCAGGCGGCCGCCCTCGGCCTCGACGCGATCTTCCCCGGCCGGGTGCCGATGAGCCAGGTCAGGGCGTACCACGCGGTCCTCGACGTCTTCGTCGTCCCGCGCACCCCTGACCGGGTGTGCCAGCTGGTGACGCCGCTGAAGCCGGTCGAGGCGATGGCGAGCGGGCTGCCAGTCGTGGTCAGCGGGGTCAAGGCGCTCAGCGAGATCGTCAACGACAAGGTGACCGGGCTGCTGTCGGCCCCGCTCGACCCGGCCGCGCTGGCCGATGTGCTGTCGGAGCTCCTCGACAGCCCCGATCTCCGGGCCGAGCTGGGCGCCAACGCCAGGGAGTGGGTCGCGCGCGATCGCACCTGGGCGCACAACGCGGCGCGGTACCGTGAGGCGTACCAGCGGCTCGGCGCGATCTGAGCACAGCGCATGCTTCGCGTTAGGGCGGCAGTCGGAGCGACTGGCCCCGGCTAAGCTGCGGCGACGATACGATTAAAGGTCGTTGCTTCTAGGAGGTCGGTTTCGTGAACGTGGTGATCATCGGGCTTGGCTACGTGGGCCTGCCGCTGGCCCAGGAGGCCGTCCGGGTCGGACTGAACGTGACCGGGTTCGACGTCAATCAGTCGACGGTGGACGGGCTGAACGCCGGCCGCAGCCACATCGACGACCTGACCGACGCCGACATCGAGACGATGGTCGAGGGCGGCTTCCGCGCGACCAGCGACCTGGCCGAGCTGACCGGGGACAACGCGCCCGACGTGACGGTGATCTGCGTCCCCACCCCGCTGTCGGAATCCGACGGCCCCGACCTCACCGCGGTCAAGGCCGCGACCGACTCCGCCGCGGCGATACTCAAGCCGGGCGCGTTGGTGGTCCTCGAGTCGACCACCTACCCGGGCACCACCGACGAGATCGTCCGCCCGATGTTGGAGAAGGCGACCGGGCTGATCGTCGGGATCGGCTTCCACCTGGCGTTCTCCCCGGAGCGGATCGACCCCGGCAACGAGGTCTACGGGATCCGCAACACCCCCAAGGTCGTCGGCGGCCTCACCCCGGCCTGCACCGAGGCGGCCGCGAGCTTCTACGGCGCCGTCTGCGACACGGTGGTCAAGGCCAGGACCGCCCGCGAGGCCGAGATGTCCAAGCTCCTTGAAAACACGTACAGGCACGTCAACATCGCGCTGGTGAACGAGATGGCGATCTTCTGCCACGAGCTCGGCGTGGACCTGTGGAACGCGATCGACTGCGCCGCCACCAAGCCGTTCGGCTTCCAGGCGTTCTACCCGGGCCCCGGCGTGGGCGGTCACTGCATCCCGATCGACCCGAACTACCTCTCCTACAAGGTGCGGGCCGAGCTCAAGCACCCGTTCCGTTTCGTCGAGCTGGCCCAGGAGATCAACTCCCGGATGCCGGGCTACGTCGTCGACCGCGCGGCCGAGCTGCTCAACACCGACGCCAAGCCGCTCAACGGGGCGAAGGTGCTGCTGCTGGGCGTCACCTACAAGAAGGACATCGCCGACCAGCGGGAGAGCCCAGCCCGCCCGATCGCCCGCAAGCTGCTGCAGCGCGGGGCGGTGCTCAGCTACCACGACCCGTACGTGGACAGCTGGCAGATCGACGGCCGCGATATCCCGCGCGCCGCCTCGCCCGCCGCCGCCGCCGACCTGACGATCCTGCTGCAGGCGCACACCGAGTACGACCTGGCCGACATCGCGGGGAAGGCGCACCTGCTCTTCGACACCCGTGGCAAGATCTCCGGAGACTCGGTCTACCCGCTGTAAAGCATCCCCGGGGGGAGACCCCCCGGACCCCCCTTTAGAGGAGGCATCTGGTGCGCGTCGTCGTCTGCACGGTCGTGCACCACCCGGCCGACGCCCGGATCTTCTACCGCGAGATCCGGGCCCTGCTCGACGCGGGCCACGACGTCACCTACATCGCCCCGCACGGCGAGCCGGGGCAACGGCCCGTCCAAGGCCACGAGCAAGATCAAGATTCTCCCGAACGGACCGTTGGTTCCCTGACCACGGTCGCGATCCCGCGCGCAGTCGGCCGACGTCGCCTCGGCCCCCTGCGGGCCGCCCGGGCGGCGATGGCGGCGCAGATGGCGGGTGCGGATCTGCTGCTCGTGCACGACCCCGAGCTGCTGCTGGTGCTGCCACCGCGACGGCACCGCCCGCCGACCGTCTGGGACGTCCACGAGGACACCGCCGCCGCGCTGACGACCAAGTCGTGGCTGCCGGCCTGGCTGCGGGCGGTCGCGGCCGGGGGAGTGCACATCGCCGAGCACCTGGCCGAGCGCCGGCTGCACCTGCTGCTGGCCGAGCACAGCTACAACGACCGCTTCGCCTCGACCCACCCGGTGGTGCCGAACACCACGTTCGTCCCCCCGGAGGCGGCGCCGCCGTCCGGCCCGCGCCGGGTCGTGTACGTCGGCTGGCTCTCGCCCGACCGGGGCTCGGCCGAGATGGTCGAGCTCGGCCGCCTGCTGGCGCCGCACGGCATCGCGGTCGAGCTGATCGGCCAGGCCGACGGCGCCGCGCAGGCGCATATCTCGGCCGGCCGGGAGTTCGTGCACTGGCACGGTTTCGTGCCCAACGCCGAGGCTCTGCGCCTGGTCGAGGGCGCGCTGGCCGGCCTGTCGCTGCTGCAGGACGAGCCGAACTTCCGCCACTCGATGCCGACCAAGATCGCCGAGTACCTCGCCCGCGCCGTCCCCGCCGTCTCGACCCCGCTGCCGCTGGCGGCCGAGCTGGTGGAGGCGGCCGACGCCGGCTTCGTCGTCCCCTTCAATGACCCGCGGGCCGCCGCCGACGCGATCCTGAAGCTAGACGCCGACCAGGACCTTCGCGTCCAGATGGGCCGGCGCGGCCACGACTACGCGCGAGCGAGCCTCGCCTGGGCCCCGTACGCCGCCGCCTTCGTGGCCGAACTGGAAACCTGGGCCAACCAGGGCACCCACGCCAGATAACAGCAACAAGCGCCGGACGCACCCCGCGATCACACCCCCAGGGCCTCCCGCCCACGCCCGATCACAGCAACAAGCGCGGGGCGCATGCGAGCGTCGGCCCCAGGGCCCCCGCCCGCGCCCGGTCACAGCAACAAGCGGGCGCATGCGAGCGCTGGCCTCAGGGCCCAGCACCTCTGCGCCTGATAACAGCAACAAGCGCAGAGGTGCTGGGCGCGAACCCGTCCCAAAACCACCTGCAAGCTGGATAACAGCAACCGCCAGATCGCCCGAGGAGATCATGGAAACATTTTTTCGTGACGTAAACAATTCGTGCTATACGCACGAAAAGTCTTCGCGATAAAAAATGTCTTCGTGATCATGGCCGGTCCGCGCTCGATTCCGGCCTCGCGCGGCCCCTCGGCCGCATCAGTCCCAGGCGTCGCCGACGGGCTAGCTGGCGGGGGTGTCGAGGAAGGCGCCGACGGCGAAGACCTGGCGCATCTTGGCGAGCTGGCCGTCGATGTCGGCCTTCTGCTTGGTCAGGTCGTCGACCTCGCGCTTGACGGCGGCGCGGCGCTTGTCCGCTTCGACCTCGACGTCGGCCAGCACCTGCTTGCCGTCGTCCTTGGCCTGGGCGATGATCAGCTCGGCCTTGCGGTGCGCGTCGGCCAGCTCCTTCTTGGCGTCTTCCTCCGCGTCGCGCCGGGCCTGCTCGGCTCGCTGGACCGCGTCGGCGGCGCGCTGCTCGGCGTCGGCCGCGCGCCGCTCGGCCTCCTCGACGAGCTGGCGGGTGGCCTCCTGGGCATCGCCCAGGCGCTCGACCTCCTGCCGTTCGGCCTCCTCGCGACGGGCGGCGATCTCCACCTCGAGGTCGGCCTCGGCCTCGGACCGCAGCGCCTCGGACTGCTCGAGCAGGAACTGCTCACGGCGCCGGATGTCGTCCGCCTCGCGGCGGGCGGCGCGGACGATGTCGTCGTGCTCCCGCTCGGCCGCCGCCCTGATCTTGGCGGCCTCGCGCTCGGCCTCGTCGCGGGTGCTCGCCTTCTCGAACTCGGCCGCGGTGCGCAGGCCGGACGCGTAGGACTCGGCCGCCGCCCTGATCTGGCCGGCCCGCTGGTCGGCCTCCGCGGTGGCGGCCTTGACGTACTCGGCGATCTGCCGCTGGGCGTCCTGCAGGAGTTGCTCGATGCGCGCGGCCGAGACCGGATGGAGTTCAGGGCCCGGTGCGGACGCCGGTCTGCGGTCCGCGTCCTGCTCGCGGTGCCGATCCTGAGGCCCGCGCGGCTCCTGCTGGCGCGGCTCCGGCCGGGGGCGGCGATCCTGCGGTTCGAAGGGATCGCGGAGTCCGCGCGGGTCCTGGCGCCCCTGCGGGTCCTGGCGGCCGCGCGGATCCGGCTGTCTCGGCTCCGGCCGGGTCCGCGGGTCCTGCTGCCCGCGGGGATCGTGAAAGGCCCGCGGATCCTGCTGCCCGCGCGAGTCTCGCGGCAGCCGGGGGTCCTGCTGCGGTCGGGGGCCCTGGGGCATGCCTGGTCGCAGGCCCGGCTGAGCGGGCGGTCCAGGCGGCGACCCGGGGCGGGTCGGGCGCTCGTAACCGTGCGGCGGCATCGTACTCCCTTCCCAGACAGATAGTACCTGCGGTGGCGGTCGCTGCCCTGGGCTCGGCGCTATGATCGCAGACAGACATAAATATTCACGACGTAGTTAATAGTTCACGCACATCGTGAAACGCGCCACAGGAATGCGGCAGTGAACACGCCGTGTGATTCGCCCCGATAGGATCATGGTCGTGAATCCGCGTCTGCTGCTGCCTCGTCTGCGCCACCTGGCTGGTGAGAACAAGCTGTTCTCGTGGGCGCTGGCGGCGGGCGCGCTGCTGCGGTTGATCACGATCCTCGGCTACCCGGGCGCGCTCTGGTTCTACGGCGACTCCTTCGTCTACCTCGGCGCCTCGCTGCGCCCGCAGCCTAACCTGTCCAAGGCGACGGGCTACTCGTTCTTCCTCCGGGCGCTGCTGCCGTTCCACTCGCTGACGCTGGTCGTCACCATCCAGCACCTGATGGGGCTGGCCGTCGCGGTGATGATCTACGTCCTGCTGCGGCGCAACGGGGTGTCCAAGCTCTGGTCCACGGTGGCCGCGCTGCCGCAACTCCTCGATGGCTACATCATCGAGGACGAGCACATGATCATGACCGAGACGCTGTTCACCTTCCTGCTCATGGCCGCGATGCTGATGCTGCTGTGGAAGCCTCGCCCGGTGTGGTGGAAGATGCTGGTCGCGGGCCTGATCACCGGGTGCGCGGCGCTGGTGCGGACCGACGGCGAAGTCATGTACGCGGTGTTCCCGCTCTTCCTGCTGCTGCGCGGCATGTCATGGAAGACGGTGCGCGGCTGGCTGATGGCGATCGCGTTCGCGGTGGCCTCGCTGGTCCCCTACGCCGCCTACGCGGGCTGGTTCCACGACTACTACCCGCAGTACCACAAGTACGACATAACGCTGGCGGAGGGGTTCTTCCTCTGGGGCCGGGTGTCGTCGTTCGCCAACTGCGCGGTGATCCAGCCGACCCCGGCCGAGGCGAAGATCTGCCCGACCGACGCGATCGCCGACCGGACCCCGCCGGGCAACTTCGTCTGGGAAAACGAGTACATCCACAGCGGCCCCTACAACAAGGGCTTCAGCCCGGTCACCCCCGCCAGCGACAAGCTGCTCACCGGCTTCGCCGAGCGCGCGATCGAGAAGCAGCCGCTGCAGTACGTGGAGACGGTCGTCAAGGGCGTAGGGCTGTCGTTCGGCATCCCCCGGATCGCCTACCCCGGGCCGGGTACGACCTACTACTACAGCTTCCACACCCATTACTCGGTCGCGCCCACCGCCACCAGCAAGGGCTACAGCACGCTGCCGCCCAAGACCAAGACCTGGATCGGCACCAACGTCCGGACCGAGAACGCCTACTCGGACTGGCTCGTCTACGGCCACCAGACCCCCGGCGTCGTCAACACGGTGTTCGCGGTGCCGATCCTGCTCTACGAGCGCGTGGTCTTCACCTGGGGCCCGCTGCTGGCGGTGATCTTCCTGGTCGGCCTGGGCGGGCTGATCTCGGTGACGGCGTCGGCGTGGCGGCGCGGCCAAGGGCTGCGAGCGGCGCTCTCGTTCCGCACGCTGCGCTCGGTCCGGCTGCACTGGGCGCCGCGCGGCACCTCGATGCTGCCGTGGGTCACCGCCGTCGCCCTGCTGGTGGTCCCGATCATGGTGGCCGACTTCGACTACCGCTACCTGATCCCGGTCATCCCGTTCGCCTGCATGGCGGCCGGCCTGGGCTTCGCACCCCGCCGGGTGAAGCCCGCCCCGGTGACCCCCGCCGCCCCGACGTCAGCCACCGTCGAGTCCACCGTCCCCGACTCGGTCTCCTAGCAAGCTCGCACACCCTCCCAGACAACAGCGACATCCAGTCGCTGAAGACCGCCTGCTGGGTCAGCTAGCGGTCCGGGCGCGGTGACGGAGGACGCGGAGGGCAGGGTCCGTTCGGGCCGATGGTTGTGGGCTTTTAATTCTTGCGGGGAACCGCGATCGGGGAAGCCTGCTTGACCGTGCGGATAACCGGCGCGGTCTCCACGCGCTCCACGCCCGGCAGCGCGCCGATCTTATCGGTCAGGAACTCGTACAGCTCCTCCTGCGAGCGGCAGACCGCGCAGGCCGCGAGGTTGGCCGGCCCGGTGACGGCCATCGCGTAGGCGACCTCGGGGAACTTCGCGAGGGCGGTGCCGACGGTGGCCAGCTGCGACGGCGGCACCGACAGCCACATCCACACCGTCGACCGGAAGCCGAAGGCGGGCATGTCGAGCTCCAGGTCGAAATAGAGCGCCCCGGCGTCGCGGAGCTGGTCCACCCGCCGCCGCACGGTCGTCTCCGACCAGCCGGTGGCGGCGGCCAGGTCGGCGTACGACGCCCGCCCGTCCACCGCCAGCGCCGCGTACAGGGCGCCGTCGAGCTCGCCGAGTTCGGCGCGTCCGCCGCCCGGAGTCGGCCGCAGCAGCGGCGCGACCTGGGAGGCCGGGAGCGCGTCGAGGAACCCCAGGCCGTCCGAACCGCCGACGAACATGTGCATTCTGGAGTAGGCGGTGACCGCGACGATCCGGTTGCTGCGCGGCAGCCTGGCCAGCAGCGAGTCGGTCCCCTCGCCGGGCTCGCCCCGCAGCGAGCAGAGCACCTCGGTGTCGCCGGACAGTAGCTGCACCCAGGCCGTGTCGGCCCGGCGGGCCAGCGCCGTGGCGATCACCTCGCCCGAGCCGGGAACGCAGCGCATCCGCAGGAACCAGCTGGCGCCGTCCGCCTTGGCGGGCAGGCCGACCACCCGCAGTGCCCCGGCCGTGCGGAGCCGGCGGTAGCGGCGGGCGATGGTCTGGTCGGAGGCGCCGAGGACCTCCGCGATGGCGGCGAACGAGGCCCGGCCGTCGACGCCGAGGCACTGCGTCAGCTGCCGGTCAAGGTCGTCGATCGTGAGCGTATCCACCATCTCACGGTACCCGATGTCGATATCCGGCAACATTCCAGCAGCCGGCTACCGTATCCGCCTCATCTTCGGCCATTGTTGAGCCCGACACGGAGTACGAGGGCAACCAGACTTTTGGGGGAACGCACAATGCGCAAGTGGTGGCCGCTGGTCGCGATCTGTACCGGCGCGTTCATGCTGCTGGTCGACGTGACGATCGTCAACGTGGCGCTGCCGGACATGGCCCGCCAGCTGCACACGACCTTCCCCGACCTGCAGTGGGTGATCGACCTGTACGCGCTGGTGCTCGGCGCGCTGGTGCTGACCGTGGGCAGCATCGCCGACCGGTTCGGCCGCAAGCGGCTCTACCTGGCCGGGCTGGTCCTGTTCGCGGCGTCGTCGCTCGCCTGCGGCCTTGCGCCCAACGTGAGCGTGCTGATCGCCGCCCGCGGCGTGCAGGGGCTCGGCGGGGCGGCCATGTTCGCGACCACGATGGCGTTGATCAGCAGCACCTACACCGGGCGGGACCGGGGTGTTGCGTTCGGCGCCTGGGGAGCGGTCAACGGGGCGGCCGCCGCCGTCGGGCCGATCGCCGGCGGGCTGCTGACGGCGAACTTCGGCTGGCGCTGGATTTTCCTGGTCAACCTGCCGGTCAGCGTCGTCGCGGTGGCCCTCACGGTCAAGATCGTGACCGAGTCCCGCGACCCGAACCCCAAGCGCGTCGACCTGCCCGGCATGGTGACCTTCACCGCCGCCGCCGGGGCGCTGACCTACGCGCTGATCCGCGGCGACTGGGCCTCGACGATCACCATCGCGCTGCTGGCGGTCACCGCCGTCGCGACCGTCGCGTTCGTCGTCGCCGAGCGGCGCAGTGCCAGCCCGATGCTCGACCTAGCCTTGTTCAGGAACCGCTCGTTCACCGCGATGCTGATCGTCGGCGCGCTGCTGTCGGCGGCGGCGTGGGCGGGCATGGCCTACGAGTCGCTGTGGATGCAGTCGGTCCTCGGCCGCAGCGCGATCGAGGCGGGGCTGATCTTCCTGCCGTGCGCGCTGGCGGCATTCGTCACCTCGGCGGTGGTCGGCAAGGTGATGCACCGGGCGCACCCGCGGGTCTTCATCGGGATCGGGCTGGCCGTCATCGCGGTCGGCGCGCTCGCCCAGGCCGTGATCAGGACCGGCTCCGGCTGGGCGGTCGTCATCCCCGGCCTGGTCCTGGTCGGGATCGGCGCGGGCCTGGCGATGGCGCCGCTGTCGGCCACCGCGATGTCGGCCGTGCCGTGGCAGCAGGCCGGCATGGCAGGCGGCGCGCTGAGTGCCTTCCGGCAGCTCGGCTACGCGTTCGGCATCGCCGTGCTGGGCGAGATCTTCCGCGGCGGTCTGACCCGGGTGGCCGGGCCCGCCCTGGCCGGACCTCTCGGCGGCGGCCAGGCGGGGGCCGTGATCGCCGCGTCGCCGCACCTGACGACGCTCGTCCACCACGCGTTCGCCGACGGCCTCGATGTCATGTACCTGGTGGCGGCCGGGTTCGCCGTGCTCGCCGTGATCACTGTGCTCGCCCTGGTCAAGCCGTCGGCGGCCGGCGGCGCGCCCGGCCACGCGCCGCAGGCGGGGACCGCGGCGCCGTCGGCCGAGGTTAGCGCCTAGCGCCCGACGCTCAGGGTGAGACGGTCGCGCTCGCCTCGCGGGAGCGGAGCCACTCGCCCGCCACCACCGGGGCGAGCTCCCGGTTCCCGGTCACCGGCTCGATCACCGTGTCGACCTCCGCCTCGAGGAAGACGATGAGCGAGATCAGCTCCTCGTCCGGGGCCTGCTCGGGCGGCGGCAGCACCCGGTGCCTGGTCGAGCGCCAGCTCTCGCCGGTCCACCGCGACAGCAGATCGGCGACGTTGACGGTGAGCGCGTCGGGCACGTACGGCGCGTCCGCCCAGCTCCCGTCGGTCGCCTGCACCTGCAGGCCGCCGTACCCGGGCTGCCGGTCCAGGATCGTGAGGATCCCCCAGTCAGTGTGCGGGGCGACCCGGTACTGGCCCTCCTTGGCGGGCCCGGTCACCGACAGCGGCGGGTACCGGTTGATGTTGAAGGTGTGCGGCCCGCGCTGGACGTGGGCGACGAAGAAGTCGTCGTCGAGGCCGAGCGCGACCGCGCTCATCCGCAGCAGGTCGTAGTAGAGCTCGCGCACCTGCCCGGTGAACTCCGCGGCCAGCGCGGCCAGGTCCGGGCACTCGGCCGGCCAGACGTTGGGCGTGAACCAGGCCGCGTCGATGTCGGCGTCCCCGGTCAGGAAGTCCCGGCCGTTGGTCAGGCTCTCCTTCATGTCCGCCCGGCCGGGGTCGGCGACCTCGCCGTAGAAGGCGTTCGCCTCCCCGCCCGGCGGCAGCCAGCCGCGTCCCGCGACCGGGGTGGCGTACCGGTTCTTCCGCTCCTGCGGCAGCGCGAAGAACCGGCTCGCCTCCGCGCGCAGGCGTTCGCGGAGGGCGGCCGCGACGCCGTGGTTCTCGATAAGCAGGAACCCGGACTGCCGCAGCGCCCGGTCCATCCGACCGGCCAGCCGCGCCCGCTGGCCTTCGGTGCCATCGCGCCAGGCCGAGATGTCGAGCAGCGGAATGTCAGGTGTGGTCATGACAGCAGTCAATATGACCGTAGGCCGTGACGCCAACATTCGGACGGCGGGAACTTGACCGGGCTGCCCGGACAGGAAGGTTGTATGGAGCCAAGCCTGCGTAGCCGGGTACGGCTGGGCAACCTCGGCGATGCCGCAATGGCGCACCCACGCGCCCCCGACGGTACCCTCATACCGGGTGAGTCGGCCGGACGGTCGCGCCGGGCCTTCGCGGCCCGGTGAGGAAGGTCCGGGCTCCACACGGCAGGGTGGTCGATAACATCGACCCGGGGTAACCCGCGGGACAGTGCCACAGAAAACAGACCGCCTTTTGCGCACCCCTTAAAGGATGCGCAAAAGGTAAGGGTGAAACGGTGGTGTAAGAGACCACCAGCGTCGCAGGTGACTGCGGCGGCGTGGTAAACCCCACCCGGAGCAAGGTCAAGAGGGCCGGAGGCTTAGGCAGTCGGCCTGCGCGAGTGCTTGAGGGCTGCCCGCCCGATGCTCGCGGGTAGACCGCACGAGGCTGTCGGCAACGGCAGTCCCAGATGGATGACCGTCGCCCCGCGCAAGCGGGGGCACAGAACCCGGCCTACAGGCCGGCTCACCCCTTTTCCTCCTCCTGACCTGCGCCTCGTGGTCGCAGGCGGACG
>Ga0302326_10014795_pt1 | contig 16463 bp, 15 predicted proteins | sample Palsa_T0_3_FD_202264 | JGI IMG/M metagenome (GOLD analysis project Ga0302326, IMG submission 202264) | Peat permafrost microbial communities from Stordalen Mire near Abisko, Sweden - Palsa_T0_3 | ecosystem: Environmental > Terrestrial > Soil > Palsa > Peat permafrost | place: Sweden: Abisko...
ACGGGCTCCTCAACTATCTCGTGCAGGCGTATCGCGCCGGCGGGATCGAGGACGTGCTCCTGATTCCCACCTCGATCGTCTACGACCAGCTCTACGAGGTCGGAGCCATGGCCGCCGAGGAGCACGGTGCCCAGAAGACGCCCGAGAGCCTCCCGTGGCTCGTGGGCTACGCCCGCGCGCAAGGACGGGGGTTCGGCAAGGCCCGAGTCGGTTTCGGCGAGCCGCTGTCGCTGCGCGAGGCGCTCGGGGAGCAGGAGCGCGAGCACGCGGTCGAGCGCATCGGGATCGAGGTCTCGCACCGCATCAATCGCGCGACGCCGATCACCGAGACAGCGCTGGTGGCGCTGGCGCTCCTCGGTGGCGATGACCGCGCCCTCACCTTGGACGAGGTCAGGGCCACCCTCGATCCCCTCCTCGAGCACGTGCGGGTCCGCAGCCTGCCGATGCTCGGCGACTTCGGGATCGCTCACGCGGATGGTCTGAGACGAGCGCTCGACGCCCTCTGTCGCCATGGCGTGGCGCGCTGCTACACGGGGGGTACCGAGCCGGTGTGGGCGATCGCCCCAGACCGCCACATCGAGGCGGCCTTCTACCGCAATTCGATCCTCCATTTCTTCCTGGGCCGAGCGATCGCCGAGCTCGTGCTCGTCCACGTCGACGAGGCCCCGAGCTCCGCTCCCGTCGTGGAGGGCTGGCGCGAGGCGCTGCGTATCCGCGACCTCCTCAAGTTCGAGTTCTTCTTCGCCCCGACGGAAGAGTTCCGGCACGAGCTCAGAGCAGAGCTGGCCATCCTCGACCCCGACTGGGAGCTCCAGGTGGCGGAGCCGGGCGCGGCGTGGAGGGCCCTGACCGAGACGCGGCTGCGCCTGGCGCCGCACCTGCTCTCATCGTTCCTCGAGGCGTACCTCGTCGTGGCGGAGCGGCTGGCCGACCACGATCCGGCCGTCACCATCGACGAGAAGGAATTCCTCGCCGAATGCCTCGGCGTCGCCCACCAGTACCGCCTCCAGCGCCGGATCCAGAGCACCGAGTCGATCTCGCGCGAGCTCTTCGGGACCGCCTTGCGCCTCGCCGAGAACCGCCGGCTCGTCGAGTCCGGCGACGCTGACCTGGCTGCGCGCCGCGCCGCCTTCGCCGACGAAGTGCGGATCCTCGTCGCGCGCCTGCAGCGGATCCGCTCCATCTAGTGACCATCGACGAGCTGCTGGCCGAGATCGAAGCCGGCCCGAAGGGACCCAAGGTCGGCGCCTTCTTCGATTTCGACGGGACCCTGATCTCCGGCTACTCGGCGGCGGCGTTCTACGAGGACCGAGCGCGGCACCTCCAGTTCGGCGCCACCGAGCTGGCGCGGACGCTGTTCGCCGCGACCGAGATGGCCGTCCGCGGCAGCGACGTGAACAAGCTCATGGACGTCGCCATCTCGAACTGGGCGGGACGCTCGGAGGCGGAGGTGACGGAGACATTCGATCGCCTCTTCCACGACCGGATCGCCGGCATGGTGTATCCGGAGGCCCGGGAGCTCGTCAAGGCCCATCACCGGGCTGGGCACACCGTGGCGCTGGCCACCTCGGCGACCCGGTATCAGGCGGCGCCGCTCGCCGAGGACCTCGCGGTCGAGCACGTCCTGTGCACGGAGGTCGAGGTCGTCCAAGGTAACTTCAGCGGGTTCTTCGCGGGAGACATCCTCTGGGGTCCGGCCAAGGCGCAGGCGGTGAAGAAGCTGGCCCGCCGGGCGCGTATCGACCTGGCGCGGTCCTACGGCTACGCCAACGGGAACGAGGACGTCCCCTTCCTGGAGGTCGTCGGCAAGCCGCGGCCGCTGAACCCAGCCGGGGGCCTCGAGCGCTTTGCCCGCGAGAACGACTGGCCGGTGTCGCGCTTCTCGAGCCGTGGGCGTCCCGGCATTCGCCAGATCGTTCGCACCGGCGCCGCCCTGGCTGGGCTCGGGGCTGCGGGCGGCGTCGGGCTCGCCGTCGGAGCGCTCAATCAGAGCCGTCGCCAGGCGGCCAACGTGGCCACCTCGATCGGCCCTGACCTCGCGCTCGCCCTCGCCGGCGTCGAGCTCAGGGTCACGGGTACCGAGCACCTGTGGTCAGACCGCCCCGCGGTCTTCATCTTTAACCACCAGAGCTCGATCGACGTCGCCGTGCTCGGTTCGCTCGTCCGCCGCGATCTCACCGGCGTGGCCAAGAAGGAGCTGGGCCACGACCCACGCTTCGCGCTTATCGGCTACGTCGTCGGCGTCGCCTACGTCGACCGCGCCGACAGCGCCCAGGCCCGCGCCGCCCTCGCCCCGGCGGTCGACAAGCTCCGCTCGGGCATCTCGATCGCCATCGCACCGGAGGGAACGAGGAGCGCAACGCAGCGGCTCGGTCGGTTCAAGAAGGGCGCCTTCCACCTCGCCATGCAGGCCGGCGTGCCCATCGTCCCGATCGTCATCCGTAACGCCGGCGACGTGATGTGGCGGGGATCGCTGCTGATTCGCCCCGGGACGATCGACGTCGCCGTGCTCCCGCCCATCCCCACCAGCGACTGGCACGTCGATGAGCTCGATCAGCGCATCGGTGAAGTGCGCGACCAGTTCATCGAGACGCTCGAGCGCTGGGCCGGCTAGCGCTCCCCAAGCTCAAGTCCCCGCCCCCTCTGACCGAACTCTTATCGTGATCGTGTACAACATCGCTATGGAGACCGGGCCGAGAGAGCGGCCATGAAGGCGGTCGTGCTCCGCCGTGTGATGATCGGCGTGACCGTGGCCGGGGTCGCCCTCGCGGCCTACCTCACCTATGTCCACTACGCGGGGATCAAGCCCGCCTGCACGGCCGGCGAATCGTGCCTGAAGGTGCAGACCTCGCAGTGGTCGATGCTCGACGGCGTCTCGGTGGCGCTGATCGGCCTGATCGGCTACGTCTGCATCCTCGTCTCGCTCCTCGCCCCCGACCGTGAGGAGAGCCGCCTGGCGACGCTCGGCCTCACCCTGATCGGCTGCGGCTTCAGCGGTTACCTGACCTACCGCGAGCTCTTTTCGATCCATGCCATCTGCGAGGAGTGCGCGACGAGCGCAGTGCTCCTCACCCTCCTCTTCCTGGGCGCCGCGACCCGCTATCTCGCCGGTCCAGTCGAGCCGAGCACCGCCAGGGCGGTCCCCGCTCCGGCCGAAACGAACCCGCCGGCCGAACCGGCAGCAAAGGTACGAGCCTCAGCTACCCTAGGCGCCGATGGCAAGTAGAGCAGAGCAGAAGGCGAAGGCGAAGGCCGAGCGGATCGAGCACGAGCGTCAGCTCGCCGAAGCGGCACGCCGCAAGCAGCGCCTCGCGCGCCTCGCCGGCGTCATCGCGATCGCGGCCATCGCCATCGTCGCGGCGATCTTGATCAGCTCTAAGAACAGCGCGCCGCCGCCGCCCAAGGTCGGCAGTCATGACTCGCAGGTCGTGGTCGACCGCGTCGATAGTCTCCTCAACGGCATTCCCGAGGCCGGGAACAACACGCTCGGTAAGCCCACCGCCCCAATCCAGGTGACCGAGTACGGCGACCTCGAATGCTCGGCCTGCGACGATTTCGCGCTGGCGACGACGGTCGACACCTCGGCGGGAACCCCGGGATCCGGCGTCGAGAACGACCTGATCGACCAGTACGTCCGTACCGGGAAGGCTTCGCTCGTCTATCGCTCGCTCGATACCGCCACGTCGAATGGTGCCACCCCCGACGAGTTCGCGCCCCAGCAAGCCGCCGCCCTGGCGGCCGGGCTGCAGGGTAAGGCCTGGTATTACATCGAGCTCTTCTACAACGAGCAGCAGGCGGAGGGCACCACCTACGTAAACCAGCACTTTCTCGACACTCTCGCCAAGCAGGTTCCCGGGCTGAACTACAGCAAGTGGCTTTCGGATCTGAGCGACTCGAACCTCACCGCCCAGGTGCAGTCCGACGACAGCAACGCAACCAACCTGGGTCTCCAGAACACGCCCTCGGTCGTGGTCAAGGGACCGAAAGGCCAGGCCCAGCCGATCCAGGGCGTTCCGACCTGGCCGCAACTCCAGACCGCGATCAAGTCGGTCACCTGAAGTCGGGCCCCGCGAGCAGCGGGTCAGGATCCATGTGGCGCAGCCGGGAGCTGTTCCAGACCACGAAGGTCGAGGACAGAGCCATCGCGCCGGCCGCGATCAGAGGGTTGAGCAGGCCCAAGGCGGCGAGCGGGATGGCGGCGAGGTTGTAGAGGAAGGCCCATGCGAGATTGCCGCGGATCGTCCTCAGCGTCTTGCGCGCGAGGCCGATCGCCGTCGCCGCCACGCTCAGGTCGTCGCGGAGGATGATCAAGTCTGCGGCGTCGATCGCGACGTCGGTGCCCGAGCCGACGGCAAGACCGAGGTTGGCGGTAGCCAGGGCAGGGGCGTCGTTGACTCCATCGCCCACCATCGCTACCGATCGGCCCTCGTCCTGTAGGCGGCGGATGAGGGCGACCTTCTCCGCCGGGAGCGCCCCGGCGATGACCTCGTCGATTCCGACCGCGCTTGCGACGGCTCTGGCGGTCGACTCGTTGTCTCCGGTCAAGAGCACGCAGCGCAGTCCGAGGTCCTGTAGCCGGCGCACCGCGGGCGCGGCCGACGGCCGGATCGCGTCGCTGACCGCCAGCGCGCCGATCACCGTTGCGTCACGATGAACGACGACGACGGTCCGTCCCCGCCTCTCCCATTCGGCGCAGCGCTCGGCGAGGGTTGACGGGAGACCGTGGAGCCGGCCGGGGTCGGCTTCGGCGCGCCCGACGTAGAGCTCATGGCCCTCGACCGTGCCTCTTGCGCCGACCCCCGGGAGGGCAACGAACGAGCTCACCTCGGGCAGCTCACCGAGCCAGCTTGTGGCCGCGCTCGCGATGGCGTCGGCGACCGGGTGCTCGGATGCGCGTTCCAGAGCGCCCGCCAGGCGCAACACCTCGCGCTCGTCCGCATCTCCGACGGCCTCGAGGTCGGTGAGCGTCATCTGCCCCTCGGTCAGCGTGCCCGTCTTATCGAGCACGACGGTGTCGACGTGGCGGGAGGCCTCGAGCGCCTGGTAGCCCTTGAAGAAGATCCCGAGGCGCGCTCCCGCCCAGGTGGCTACGAGCAGGGCGGCCGGGGTCGCGAGCCCAAGTGCGCAGGGACACGCGATGATCAGGACCGACAGGGCTGCGCTGAACGCGTCGGTGGTGGGGTTGCCGGTGAGCAGCCAGGTGGCCAGGGTGGCGAGGGCGATGACCAGGACGGCGGGTACGAAGACACCGGAGAGGCGGTCGGCGAGCTGCTGGACGGCGGCCTTCTCGTTCTGAGCGTGCTCGACCAGGCGCATCATCTGCCCGAGCTGCGTCTCACGCCCCACCCTGGTCGCTTGCACGACGATCCGACCACTGAGCGCGACCGTCCCGCCGAGCACCGAATCGCCCGGGCCCGCCGCGACCGGCTGGGACTCGCCGGTCATCACGCTCCGGTCGATCGATGAGGAACCGAGGACGATTTCGCCGTCGGTGGCCACCCTCTCTCCGGGCCGGACGACGAAGCGCTCTCCGACTGCCAGGTCGGCGATCGCGTGCCGCTCCTCGTGACCACTGGCGTCGAGCACGGCGACGTCACGCGTCCCCACCGCGGCCAGGGCACGCAGAGCGTTGCCGCTGCGTTGCCTCGACCACGCTTCGAAGTACCGACCGGCGAGCAGGAAGGTCGTGACCCCGGCTGGAACGTCGAGATAGATGCCGCCCCCCGAACGGCGCGCGAGCCCGTGCAGCAGCGCGTGGCGCGCCGTGTCGAGGAAGAACATCGAGTAGAGCGACCAGCCGGTCGCAGCCACGATTCCCAGCGAGACCAAGGTATCCATGGTGGTGGTGCGGTGACGTGCAGCGCGGACCGCGCCCTGATAGAACGGCGACGCCGCCCACGTGACCACCGGCACGGCCAGCACCACCATCAGCCACTGCCACCCCGCGAAGCGCAACGACGGATACACGGAGAAGACGATCGACGTATCGCACAGCGGCATGAACAGCACGGCAGCGAGGAAGAACCGCCGGCGCAGGGAACGGACACGACGCTCGAGCTCGTTCACGCCGGCCGCCGATTCCTGCGGGTCTGGACCGACGAGCTCCGCCGTGTAGCCCGCAGAGGCGACCTCGTCGATTAGCCGCTGGACCGACACATCCGGCGCGAGCACGGCGGTGGCGTGCTCGGTCGCGTAGTTGACCCGCGCCACGACCCCGTCGAGGCCATTGAGCGCACGCTCGACGCGAGCAGCGCAAGCGCCACACGTCATCCCGCCGACGGCCAGCGAGACCTCACTCTCCACCGAAGGGGGGACGTCGATCCTCGATGATGGCGAGACGGTCGCGCTCATGCGCCTTCGGGCGTCGCGGGCCCGTCCAGAGCGTCCTCGGTCAGCTCAGACCGCGAGGGCGTGCTGAGCAGACGCTCGCGCAGGCGCTCGGTGGCGCTGGTCCCGGCCAGGGCCGCTCGCTGGGCGCGCTCCTCGCTCAGCTCGATCCCACGCGTGGCGGCGAGGTCGAGCAGCGCCTGGCGTTGCTCGTCCTGGACGGCGAAGCGGTAGAACAGCCACCCGAGCAGCAGGATGGTGAGGATGATCTGCTCGGTCATCATGATGCCGCCCGCGATGTTCTGGTCTCCGAGCGGGTTGAGGCCCTGGCGGGCGTCGGTCGATTTGTAGACGGGGTAGAGCACGGTTTGGGTCCAGATGAACACGTTCCCCAGCACGGCGCCGATCAACCTGATCGCGATCACGTAACCGACGCGCCAGGCGCCCGTGAACCACGCGGGTTTCGGCAGCGGTCCGATCACCGCGAGCCACAGCAGCGTTCCGAACCAGAGCAGGCAAGCATGCTCGAGCGCGTGGACGAGGTCGTGCCGGATGGCGAGCTGGTAGAAGAAGGGCACGTGCCACCCGTAGAGGTCGACTGCCCACAGCAGCACCGCCACGACCGGATGCGCGAGCTTGCGCACCGGGCGCGTGAAGCGAATCTGCAGGAGCGGCTGGAGCACCGGGCCGGTGAGGCCGAACACGATGAGCAGGGAACAGAAGTCGCCGATGATGATGTGCTGGACCATGTGGGCGATGAGCACCTGGTCGGCGAGATCGTCGGCCGGTCCGATCTGAACGCCGACGAGCAGCAGCACACCGGTGACGAAGGAAGCGACCCGCCACTTCTCCACGGGCCGCCGCTCGCGCGCGAGCGTTCGCATCCGCTTGCCGAATAACGTGAGGTAGACCACTCCCGCCACGAGCGGGGGCAGGAACTCGCCCCAATGGACGGTGTTCAGGACGGCGGCGAACGGGATCAGCGGTGCGATCATCGTCCACGGATGGTGGCCCGCACCCCGCCAGCGTATCAACAGGCGGGGGGCGCAGGCGCCTATTCGGGCGGCGATGGGGCGCGCTGCGCGGGGTCGGGCAGGCGCTGCGGGGCGAAGCGGTAACCGATCCCGGAGTGGGTGTGGATGTACGCCCATTCGGGGGCAGCGTCGTGCAGCTTCTTGCGTACGCGTCGGACGGACACGTCGACCGAGCGATCGCGCTTGCTCATCGGCCTACCCCAGATGATTTCGTAGAGCTCGGGCCGCGGGACGACGCGGTTGCGTCGCTCGGCGAGCGCCAGCAGCGTCTCGAACTCCCGCGCCGTGATCGGGAGTGGGCGACCGTTGGCGAGGACTCGGCGCTCGGCTGGGCGGATGACGAGGTTGGGGGAGCGCAGCGCGCGCCAGCGGGTCCCATTCTCGGCGAAGCTCGTAGGCACGTTACGGCCACCGTACCCGCCGCTCGCTGCCCGGCTGTGAAGAGGCGGTTACCCGCCGTGACCGCGTCGTCCTCGGCGGCTCGAGTCACGGGATGAGCACGTCTCGGATACCGGATGCTCACGCGCGCAGCGCCCGGCCACCCTACCGTCCCCCGGGCTCCGTGCGGTACGCCCGGCGGTCGGTCTCGCTGACGAGACCGCCGGGCCCGGAGCCCAATTCTTCAGCTCCGAGCCTCGCGGGGGGCTCGGAGCGGGGCGGCACCCAAATTCTCGCTCTTTGCGTGTAAACAACTTGTGACCGAGACCCTCTCCCGGCGACAACGTCCGCCCTTATCGATTACATTCCCGCCCATGCAGGCCGAGGCCAGCGACTCGACCGCGAACGCGCAAGCGGCTCCGCAGCGGACGAGCAGTCGCCTTCGCCTCGCCGTCATCGACCGTGACCCTGGGTTCCTCCAGGTGCTCGCGAACCGTCTCGATTCCCTCGGTTGGGAGCATCGCGCGGTGTCGACGGCGGTGACCGCCGAGGCGCTCGTGTCGATGCGACTGAACGCCCTCGTGCTCGACCTCTCCGTCCTCGGCCCCGGCGGCTGGGAGTACCTCGAGCGCGTGTGCGCCCGCCTCCCTGGCCTCGCTGTCGTCATCTGCACCGGACCCTCGTCCGTGGGTCAGCGCGTGCGCGGGCTCCGGATCGGCGCCGACGCATGGATGTCCAAGCCCTGTCACGCCGAGGAGCTGATCTGCGTCGTCGAGGCGGCCATCCGCCGCCACCGGCGCAATGAGATGCCCGAGCTCGAGGGCGCCCTCATCGTCGGAGAGATCACGATCCGGCCCGATCTCTACCAGGCCTACGCGAGCGGCGTAAGCCTCGAGCTGACCGCCCGCGAGTTCGAGATCCTCCACCTGCTCGCCCAGTCGGACCGTGTGCTCCGGCGCGAGGAGATCTACGAGCGGGTGTGGGGCTATGCCATGGCCCACGGAGACCGCTCGGTCGATGTCTTCGTGCGTAAGCTGCGCCAGAAGCTTCGCCAGGCCTCGCCGAAGTACAGCTACATCCATACGCACTTCGGCGTCGGATACCGGTTCGCTCCGGAGATCGACGGTGGCGGCACGGCCGTCGAGCGCCCGGAAGATCTCACGCCGCATCCCGAGCTGACCTTCACCTAACCGCCGCGGCGACGAGACTCAGCGGACGATGAGAGCGCAACGCTCTACGCGGCGATCACAAGTTCTTCACAATCGGATCACAGCTCGGTAACGCCCGCGCGGCTCCCTGCCGGGAGCATGGGTGGAACATGGCAACCACCGCCCAACCCCGGCGAGAGGTGCTCGCGGTCGGCCCGCTCGAGATCCTCCCCGACGACAACATCGCGATCGCCGCGGGGCGCACGCTGATGCTCTCGATCCGTGAGTTCCGCCTGTTGACGGAGCTTGCGCGCCGCGCTGACCGGATCATGGCCCGCGAGGAGCTGTTCCGCCTCGTGTGGGGGCGGGACATGCGCCCCGGCGACAGGTCGGTGGACGTGTACGTGCGCAAGCTGCGGGTGAAGCTCGAGCACGCCTTGCCCGAATGGCACTTCATCCATACGCACTTCGGGTTCGGCTACCGCCTGAGCGCCGAACGCTAACCACCCTTTTTACAAGTTAGTAACACCCTGACTTCCGGTTCCGCAGAGACTCCGGTCAACACTAAGCGAGAGGAGACAAGCGCGTGAGAAGAAGGCGCTTCAGCGCGGTCGCGATTGCGGCCGCATCATCACTGGTAATCGCCGCCTGCGGCTCGAGCGGCGGCTCGTCGAGTACAGGCAGCTCCAAGACGCTCGTGGGCGCGGGGAGCACGCTGATCGCTCCGCTGATGTCGCAGTGGCAGCCGACCTACGACACGGCGAGCGGTGTCGCCGTGACCTACGGCGCGATCGGCAGCGGCGGCGGGATCGAGCAGATCACCGCCCGGACCGTCGACTTCGGCGCGAGCGACGCGCCGATGACTTCCGCGCAGGCGACTGCATGCAAGGGCTGCGTCCAGATCCCCTGGGCCCTCGCGGCCACCGTCGTGACCTACCACGTCGCCGGCGTTCCCAACCAGCTGAAGCTCACCGGACCCGTGCTGGCGGACATCTATCTCGGCCAGATCACGATGTGGAACGCGCCGCAGATCAAGGCGCTGAACCCTGGCGTGAGCCTGCCGGCGTTGAAGATCACCCCCGTGTATCGCAGCGACGGCAGCGGCGACACGTATGCGTTCACCAACTATCTGTCGCAGATCAGCCCCACCTTCAAGTCCAAGGTCGGCAACGCCACTCAGGTCGCCTTCCCGGTTGGGCTCGGCGGAAAGGGCAACTCGGGCGTCGGCGCCGTTCTCTCGACGACCAACGGAGCCATCGCCTACATCGCCATCGCCTACGTGCTCGAGAACAAGTTCGACTACGCCCTGATCCAGAACGCGGCCGGCAAGTACCCGGTGCCGGGGATTCCCAGCATCTCCGCGGCCGCCGCGGCGCTGACGTCAGTGCCACCCAACAACCAGGTGTCGATCGTCAACCCGCCTGCCTCGGCGCCGGGCGCGTATCCGATCTCCACGTTCACCTACTCGATCGTCCCGACCACGAGCGCAAAGGCCAAGCAACTGAAGGCGTTCATCAGCTGGGCGATCACCACCGGCCAGGCGGACGGCCCGAAGCTCGACTTCGCGCCCCTCCCGGCCAAGATCATCACGGCCGACAAAGCAACGCTGGCCAAGCTCGGCTGATCGCGGAGCGGAACGATTACTGCCAGTCGCAATTCGCTGGGCCCGCGGACCGCTTCGGGAGGGCGGTCCGCGGGTCAGAGCTCGCGGCCCCGAGCTCGGCGGCGGGCACGGCCAGGAGCCGCGTCCATGAGGTCACGCTCATGAGCGCCGCTGCCCCTTCCGTCCGGCCGCCGCGAGGTGGCTTCGCCACGGTGCGTCGCAACACCGTCGACCGCATCGGAGACCCGTCGTTGCGAGCCCTCGCCGGGCTGGCCTCGGCCGTGGCCGTGGCCGTCATCCTCCTGCTCGCCTACAAGGTCTTCGACGGGTCGGGTTCGGCGTTCTCGAGATTCGGACTCGGATTCGTCACCGCGAAGGTCTGGAACCCGGTCACGAACCAGTTCGGCGCGGCATCGTTCGTCTACGGCACGCTCATCACCTCGGCGATCGCAATGCTCTTCGCCGCGCCGCTGTCGATCGCCATCGCCCTCTACCTGACCGAGCTCGCGCCACGTCGGATCCGCCGTCCGGTGGCCACGCTGATCGACCTGCTGGCGGCGATCCCCAGCGTCATCGTCGGCCTCTGGGGCATCCTCGTCATGGTCCCGTTCATGGTCAACCAGATCGAGCCCGCCCTGCATAGCGTGCTCGGATGGATCCCTCTGTTCGGCGGCTCGCCGTCGCCGTTAGGGCTGCTGCCCGCCGCCGCCGTGCTCACGATCATGACGGTCCCGATCGTCAGCGCGATCACCCGCGAGGTGTTCGAGACCGTGCCCGGGGACCTCAAGGAGGCCGCTTACGCACTTGGCGCGACGCGCTGGGAGATGACCCGGATGGTGATCCTCCCGATCGCGCGCCCGGGGATCGTGGGAGCCACCATCCTCGGCCTCGGCCGCGCCCTCGGTGAGGCGATCGCGGTCACCATGGTGATCGGCGGGGCCGTCGCCATCAAAGCGTCGCTCTTCCAGCCCGGTGACACGCTCGCCAGCCGCATCGCCTCCCAGTTCCAGAACGCCAGCGGCACCGTGTACATCTCCTCGCTCTTCTACCTGGCGGCGATCCTGCTCGTGATCTCCCTGATCGTCAACATCGGCGCGCGCCTACTCGTGCGCCGGGGCGTCCCCGCCCAAGTGATGAATTGATCAGATGAGCGCGACCACCGAATCCCCGTCGCCAAGGCTGCTGGGCGCGAGTCCGCGGCGCAAGCGCGTCAACCGGATGATGGAGCTGCTCTCGAGCCTCGCGGCGGGGCTCGCCGTCGCCGTCCTCGTGATCGTCGTCGGCTCGGTCCTCATCAAGGGCGTCAGCGCTCTCAACCTGAGCTTCCTGACCGAGACGCCTGCACCCTTCGGAGTGGCCGGGGGAGGGATCGCCAACTCGATCGTCGGCACGTTCCTGCTCGTGGTGATCGCGAGTGCGATCGCGGTGCCCGTCGGCCTCCTCATCGGCATTCACGCCAGCGAGTTCGCGCGACCGAGGACCTCCAACGCGGTCAAGTTCGCGCTCGACATCCTCAGCGGCGTTCCCACCATCGTCACCGGCATCTTCATCTTTGGCCTGCTCGTCGCCGGGCACCAGCAGAGTGGATACGACGGCTCGGTCGCGCTCGCGATCATCATGCTGCCGATCGTCGCACGCTCCGCACAGGAGGTGCTGCAGCTCGTTCCCAACTCGCTGCGCGAGGCTGCGGTGGCGCTCGGCATCGCGCGCTGGCGGATGGTGCTGCGGGTCGTGCTGCCGACGGCGGCCGGCGGCCTGATCACCGGCGCGGTCCTCGGCGTCGCGCGCGTCGCCGGCGAGACCGCCCCGCTGCTCTTGACCTCCTCGATCGCCTCCAACGCGGTGTCGTGGAATCCGGGCCAGGCGCTCTCGTCGATCCCGGTCACCATCTTCACCCTGTCCGAGTCTGCGAACCCCGCCGATCACGCTCGGGGCTGGGCGGCAGCGCTGGTGCTGATCGTCGGGGTGCTCGCGCTCAGCGTATTCGCCCGCAGCCTCCACGAACGCAGCCGCCGACGTCTACGTGGCTAACCGTTTACACGTCAAGGAGCCGACACTGGCATGATCCAGCCCCGCCTCTCCCTCAAGCGAAACAGAGAGATGTCGAGCACAGATCCCCCGACCGAGCAGGAACAGGGCCCGCAGGCGCCGGAACCGAGGGCCGAGGAGTCGAGCGGCTCCGGCGCCGCCAATGGCGCGGGTCGGGCCAAGAAGAGCGCGGGTCATCAGGTTTCGATCACCGACCTGCACGCGTACTACGGAGCCACGGAGGCGGTCAAGGGGATCGGGATCGAGTTTCCGCCCAACGAGGTCACGGCGATCATCGGACCGTCGGGATGCGGCAAGTCGACGATGGTCCGGTGCATCAACCGGATGCACGAGGAGATCCCGGGCGCACGCGCCGAAGGCCGGGTCCTGCTCGACGACCAAGATCTCTACGCCCCTGAGATCGACGTCACCGCGGTGCGCCGGCTCATCGGAATGGTCTTCCAGAAGCCGAACCCGTTCCCGACCATGTCGATCTTCGACAACGTCGCCTCCGGGTTGAGGCTGACCGGGAACCGGGGCGAGAACCTGCGAGAGCGGGTCCACAAGTCGCTTCGGGCGGTCGGACTCTGGGGCGAGGTGAAGAACCGGCTCGAATCACCCGGGATTGGTCTGTCGGGCGGCCAGCAGCAGCGGCTGTGCATCGCCCGCACGATCGCGGTCGAGCCCGAGGTGATCCTGATGGACGAGCCGTGCTCGGCGCTCGACCCGATCGCCACCCTCAAGGTCGAGGAGCTGATCGACGAGCTCAAGGAGCAGTACACGATCGTCATCGTCACCCACAACATGCAGCAGGCCGCGCGCGTAGCGGACAGCACCGTGTTCATGCTCGACGGCCAGGTGGTCGAGCACGCGCCCACCTCGGAGCTCTTCACGATGCCCAAGGACGAGCGCACCGAGCGCTATGTCACTGGGAAATTCGGGTAGCGGGGGGATGATGCGACAGACAGGTTCCAAATTCCCCGGGAAGTTCGGCTGATGCAGGAGACCAGGAGCAACTACCGAGAGACCCTGAAGGCGCTCGAGCGCCAGACCCTCGAAGCGCTCGACATGGTCGTTCAGGCCCTCGACCGTGCCCTGGAGGCGATCAGCTACCAGGACGTCGAGCTCGCCGGCATGGTCGTCGCCGACGACGATCGGATCGACGGACGCTATCTCGAGGTCCATCAGGGGATCCTCTCGCTGCTCGCGCTCCAGACTCCCGTGGCGATCGACCTGCGGATCGTGGCCGCACTCCTCCACGTCATCCGCCACGCCGAACGGATGGGCGACCAGTGCGTCAACATCGCCAAGCTCATCCCCCTGTCCGGCTACGAAGCGCCCAAGGACAAGGACCTCCTCGACGCCATCGAGCGCATGGGACAGCTCGCCCGATCCCAGGTCTCGCAGGCCAAGCAGGCCTTCGCCGAGCGCAACTCCGACCTCGCCTACGACCTTCTGCGCCAGGACACGGAGATCAACCAGCTCAATGTCGCCATCTTCAATCGCGCCCTGGCGATCGGCGACGACATCGAGACGCGCGAGTGGGCTATGCACATGATCCTGGTGGCGCGCTGCCTCGAGCGCATCGGCGACAACGCGGTCGACATCGGCGAGCAGACGGCGTTCGTGGTCACCGGCCTGTTCCGCGAGTTCGCGGACGCTTCCCACCCCGGGTAGCTGCCTTGTCCCCATGCGGGCCGGCAGCGTCTACGCTGCCGACCCCGGCGGGAGAGGAACGTCACGGTAGGCGATAAGTCGTCTCCGGGTGTGACGATCTCGGTCTCGTCCAGTCCGGCGCGGAGCGCCGCGGAGCGCCTCGGGGGCGGGAAAAGGCCCGCAAGTCTGACCAAAACCTAATCTCAACTTTAGCCATGGGGCCAATGACCGCCGTCCGCGGCAGGACTACTTTCTGCTGCAATGAGCGTACGTCCTCCGCAGATCGTGGCGTTTGGTGGGGGTGGGTTCTCGATGGAGTGGGGCAATACCCTGCTCGACGATCATGTGCTGGGGCTCACTGGCGTGGAGCGCCCTCGGGTCTGCTTCCTGCCCACGGCGAGTGGTGACGCCGACCACTACGTGGTGCGGTTCTACCGCGCCTTTCCCGCCTCGCGCTGTGAGCCCTCGCACATCTCCCTGTTCCGGCGGGAGACCGGCGTGGGCGACCCCCGCGCCCACCTGCTCGCCCAGGACCTCATCTACGTCGGGGGCGGCAGCCTGGTATCGCTCCTGGGGACCTGGCGCGCGCACGGGATCGACCTCGCACTCCGAGAGGCCTGGGAGGCGGGCGTGGTGCTGTGCGGCGGCTCGGCCGGGTCCCTGTGCTGGTTCGCGGACTCGGTGAGCGCGTTCCACGAGGGCCCGGCGCGGTGCATCGAGGGACTCGGCTTCCTGCCGTGGAGCAATGCCGTGCATTACGAGGAGGAGGCCGACCGCCGCTCCGCCTTCCATGAAGCGATCGCCGCGGGCATGGTCCCCGGCTACGGCGCCTCCGACGGCGCCGCCCTGCACTTCGTCGGTAAGGAGCTGGCCGAGGTCGTGAGCTCCCGCCCGTGCTCCTCGGCCGTGCACGTGTGCAGGGACGCGGAAGGCGCGATCATCGAGCGTGAACTCGGCGTGCGCTACCTGGGCGCGACGCCGGTGCCGCTCCGAGAGGGAGAGGCGATCGCCGCGTGACTGCCCTGCGTGCGCGGCTCTGAAGCACTGACCATCCGGTTGCGGCATCCTGGGGCGTGATGCCTCCTACGCACGAGCCACGACGAGTTCTGGCGATGGGCGGCGGGGGCTTCACGATGAACGAGCGCACGCCCGCGCTCGATCAGTTCGTGCTCGCGCTGACCGAGAAGCCTTGCCCGAAGATCTGTTTCCTCCCCACCGCGAGCGGCGACCCGCGCGAGCAGGTGACGCGCTTCTACGAGCGCTTCGGCGGGTGGCCGTGCGAGACGACCACCATCTCCTTGTTTCACCTCGGTCGTGACCGGATCGATCCGATCGAGCGCCTGCTCGACCAGGACGCGATCTACGTGGGCGGCGGGTCGATGCGAAACATGCTGGCGATCTGGCGCGAGCACGGGCTCGACGGAGCGATGCGCACCGCCTGGGAACGCGGGATCGTCCTCGCGGGGCTGAGCGCGGGCGCGATGTGCTGGTTCGAGGGAGGAGTGAGCATGAGCGGCGGCGCCCCCGAGCCCGTCGCCGGCCTCGGGTTCCTCCCCGGCAGCATGACCGTCCATCTCGACGGAGAGGTCGAGCGCCTGCCCACGTACCTGGCTGCCGTGGCCAGCGGAGCGCTCGCGCCCGGCTACGCCGCCGATGACGGGTCAGCGGTGCTCTTCCGCGGTACCAGCTTCGCCGAGTCCGTGGCCTCACACGCCCGCGCTCGGGTCGTGCGCGTGACCCCCGACGGTGCCGGCGGCGTCCATGAGGAGTCGCTCCCCGTGCGCCTGCTCCCCGGGGCTGAAGGTGCCTCGGAGCTGCGCACCCAGTCTCACGGGGTATCTGAGCTGCGGGCGCTCAGGGCGGGGCGACGGCGGTGGGATTAGGCTCGAGGCGCGCGTCGTCTCCGGAGTCGAGAAGAAGCTCCCGGCGCTCGATCGCCAGCTCTACGCCATCGGCGTCGCCGCCGAGCTCCTGCCAGCGCAGGGCGACATCGGCCCCGAGCGCGTCGAGGAATTCGTCGGAGTGCAGCGGGTCGTGGTGGAAGAGGAGCAGTCGCTTGGCGTGGGTCCGGTGGGCGAAGGCAAGTGCGTCGGACATGGGAGAGTGGCCCCAGCCGATGTAGGACGGGTACTCCTGGTCGGTGTACTGACAGTCGTGGATGAGCATCGAGGCGCCGTCGGCCAGATCGAAGCCGGAGATCCATTCGTCCTCGAGGTCCCCGATCGGCGCACCCAGGCCGGGCTCGTGGTCGGGGATATAGGTAAGCGTCGTGTCGCCGTCTTCGATCCG
>Ga0302326_10014796_pt1 | contig 16463 bp, 19 predicted proteins | sample Palsa_T0_3_FD_202264 | JGI IMG/M metagenome (GOLD analysis project Ga0302326, IMG submission 202264) | Peat permafrost microbial communities from Stordalen Mire near Abisko, Sweden - Palsa_T0_3 | ecosystem: Environmental > Terrestrial > Soil > Palsa > Peat permafrost | place: Sweden: Abisko...
AAGCGCGATCACGACGCCGAGTGGAAGCAGTGGCAATCATGGCTTGACTATATCGCCGCGCAAGCCACCCAGGTCCCCGGCGTGACCAGCGAGATCCTGCAGCCGGAAGATCTGTCCAACCACGCGCCCCGCTTGCGCCTGCATTGGGACACTGCCCGGCTCGGCATCACCGGCGCCGAGGTGGAAGAAATTCTGTTGCACGGACAGCCCCGCATTGCGGTGAACGAAGGCGGCGGTACGCGCCGCGACAATCGCCCCAGTTCGCTCACCATCATGCCCTACATGATGATGCCGGGCGACGACAAAATCGCCGCCGCGGCCATTCGCAGGCTGCTGTCCAAGCCGCCGCGCATTTCGGTTCCGGAACCGGAGCCCCCCGGCGTGGATGTAGCGGGCCAGTGGGTCGCGGATCTCACCTTCGTCTCGGGATCGTCCCGGCACCACCTGACCGTCGATCAGCATGAAGGGCAACTGACCGGCGTCGATCGTGGCGATGTGCTGTCCGGAAACCTGACGGGCGCAGTGGAAGGCCGCCGCGTAACGTTCCGCAGCGCGCAGCGTATCGAGGGCGCCACGCTGCACTACGAGTTTTCGGGCGACGTGGAAAACAGCCGCATCGAGGGCGTGGTCAAACTAGGTGAGTACGGCCAGGCCAAGTGGACGGCGCAGCGGGCATGATTCGCATCGTTACCATCGAGCGGGAGTACGGCGCGGGTGGGTCCGGCATCGCGCAGAAGCTGGCCGAGCGGCTGAATTGGAAGCTGTGGGACCAGGAACTGACCGCCGAGATTGCGCGTATGGCGCGCTGCGACCGCAGCCAGGTGGCGCGCATGGAAGAGCGCGTCGATCCGCTGTTTTACAGGCTCATGAAGGTGTTCATGCGCGGCAGCCACGAGCGCAGCTTGCCGGTCAGCGGCCTGGAACACCTGGACGCGGACAGCATGGTGGTCTTCATGCAGCGGGTGATCGAGGGCGCCGCGGCGGCGGGCAACTGCGTGATCGTCGGCCGGGGCGCGCCGTATATGCTGCGCAACCGCGCGGACGCATTCCACACGTTCGTCTATGCGCCTATCGAGGAAAAGATCCGGCGCGTGCGCGAACTGGGCAAAACCGAAGCTGAGGCCGTGGAACTGGTAGGCGCCATCGATCAGGAGCGCGCCACGTTCGTCAAGAAGTACTTCGGCAAGGAATGGCCCAACCGGCACCTGTACCATCTGATGCTCAACTCGGCGGTGGGGGACGACGCGGTCATTCGCACCATTCTGAACGAGATCGATACGTTGAATCATGCAAAAAGTAAATCTGTCTGAGAAGTTGGCGCGCTTCAGCGAGCACTGGAGTCCCAAGATCGCCGGCGAGTTGAACGGGCAGCAGGTCAAGCTGGTCAAGTTTCAAGGCGAGTTCGTCTGGCATCGTCACGACGCGGAGGACGAACTATTCCTGGTGGTGCACGGCAGTTTCCGGATGGACTACCGCGAGGGCGGCGAGGAGCGTAAGATCGATCTCCGCGCGGGCGAATTCCTGATCGTGCCGCGCGGCGTCGAGCACCGGCCTGTGGCCGACCAAGAAGTGCACGTGATGCTGTTCGAGCCCGCCGGCACACTCAACACCGGAAATGTCCGTGGCGAGCTGACGGCGGAGAATTTGGATCGAGTATAACCTCCTGTAGGGCGGGCAATTCTGCCCTGGGGTCCCCTGTACCCCTCAACGACAGCAGTGGACCGAGTTCCTGTGGGGAATCGCGCCAACTTCAGATAGTTGAGCGCCGGTACAGGGGGTGACACGCTCACGGCGCGGCCGGCTCGCCAGGTCTAGGCTCGGCGTTGCGCGGCGTCGGCTGCCTTGGCAAGGTTCAATAACAATTCGGTGAACTGCGGTCCCTGGCCGATGAAAAGGCCGTCGGCGATGAAGGCGTTGACGGCCCCTACCGCGTTGATCTGGTTCGCAGCAGTCGGCCGGATGACCGCGCAGCGCGGCAGATTGGGACTGATGAACTCGCACGGTATCGGAAAGATCAAGTTAGTCTGTAACAACGGATCGGGCGTAGCATCGAAGTTTGGGAACATCAGTCCGTTAGTGGGATCGGTTAGCGGAGCGATGGGCGGTTGCACGCCATTGCCCGAGAAATCGACCCATTCCAGGAAGTGACAGATCTCGTCGCCGCCGATGCTGAGGGTAATTTTCAGTACTTCGGCGCTGGATACCTGCTGGCTGAGAGTGGCATACAAGCTGGAACCGCCTTGCTCGATGAATCCGAAGTGGAACGCAGCGGTGTTGGCGATGGCCTGGACATGGTCCGTCGGGCCGAAGTCATCGTTGGTTCGGGGGATAGCGGTAAACTGTCCGGCGTTTAACTGCGGCAGCGCTTGCGGAAATGTGGCGCCGAAATCCGGATTGGTGGTGCTGCGGTAACGGGTATACCAACTGGTGTCGACGCTGAGCTGCATCAGGTTAGTGAGCCGCCCGATCTGTTGCGCGCCTTTGGCCTGGCTGCTGGGCAGGATACGGAAGGCATCCAGGTCGACTGGTTCCTGGCCCTTGGCGATCAGGTACGCGTTCAGGAAAGAGGCATGACTCTGCTCGTCGCCCGTGTTACTGGAGATATATTGCGAGCCGTCGGGGTCGAGCATTTGCAGCGCAAGCTGATATGGATTCTGACGTCCCATAGTGACTCCACCGAGTTCCGCGTATTGCTGCCACAGATCGGCTTCTATCAACTCGGCGGCGGCCAGGAACTTCAGGATCGCGACATCTCCGCTGGGAAGCGCGGGGCCGGTGCTCGCAAGGGAAGGCAAACCCCCGGCCAGCAGACCCACCCCCGCGGCCGCGCCGCCGGCCATCAGGCTTTTTGTCAGGAAGGAACGGCGGTTTGCCGGCTTCTTCAGTTTATTCAGCAAATCGTTCATAACATCTCCTTGGAATAAGTAAGTAGTGACTTGACTTACTATATCATCGACTTGTTGTGTGGCTCAGGCGGCTGTAGGGCAATTTACAACTTAGCTGGCCAAATTTACAGTTGGCCTGATGTTAGTTGCAGAGGTGTTACGAACGCGGCAAGTGTTAACCGGCCATGAATCGACAGGAATTAACGCGAATAAGCTCACCCAACGTAGTCGCATCGGCAAGTTTCACCGCTTCTTTGCGGGCTTGGCGTCTTTGCGTGAGATTCGCCGGTGTCGGCAGTACTGGGCTTTTCCCCTCACACAGGCGTTCTTGTCTCTCGCAAAGACGCCAAGCCCGCAAAGAAAGCGCCATGCCGCGGAGGCTCGATTCGCCCGTAACGCGCCGCGCTATAAGCATCCTCTTCGCGCGCACGTTCCGCTATGGTCTCCACTTCGTCCTATGGCCCAAGTAGGGGGCGATCAATTTTCCGTCGAATGCAGGCCGCCGGCGCCGGCGCGGAAGGCGACGTTGGTGCGCACCGGGTCGTCGTCCAGCGGCTGCGTGCAGTTCCAGAGACAAGCGCCGCAGAAGACGCACTTATCGCGGTCGAACAGAGGCACGCCGTCCGGGCCGGGCGTGAGGGCCTGGCCCGAGCACATCTCGACGCACAACTTCGTGGCGCAGCGCTCGCAGAAATCGGGATACTGGAATACGACGTGATCGGCATAGCCCGGCGGGGCCTGCACCTTGCCGCCAATCAGCAGCGCGTCCTGCTGGGACATGAGTAACTGGCCATCGTGAGGCACCGCCGGCCAGCCGCAACGGTCCATCAGCGCGTCATGCACGGCCATGCCGCGTGAGTAACACTGATGGCGCACCTGTTCGATGTCTGAAACCGTCAGCTTGCCGCGATAGTAGGCTTCCAGATCCGGGAGCAGTTGCGGCTCGCCGCCAATCGAGAGGCGGCCCTTGCTGGCCCCGGCCAAGGCCATGCCTAACAGGCCAGTAACTACGCCCCGATGGAAGCCGTCGCGGGCTTTCTCCGCGATGCGCCCTTCCGCCTCCACCCAACTGGCGCGACGCCAAGCCACATAGGTCGCCTCCAGATTCGCCTTGGTGAAAGGCTTGCCGGCCTTGCGCAGTTCGCGTACGGCTTCGGCAAGCTGGATACCGGTGGTCCAGGCTTCATCGACGCCCGAGCCGGTCAGCACGTTGGTGCTGCCGGAGCATTCGCCAATGCGCGCGTATCCATCGCCGGCCAGAAACGGTTCGCCATGCTTGCCCGCTTCCTGCAGCGACTTGGCGCCCCACGAGCGCAGCTTGCCGCCCTCAAGGTAGCGCCATAAGTATGGATGCAGCATGTAGTGCTGAAGGTAGCGATAGGATGTGCGCGCCGGATTGTGGAACCAGGACGGCACGAAGATGCCGGCCGAAGCCACTTGGTTCGGATGCACGTAGAAGAATCCGAAAATCTCCGGCTCGGGATAACCGAAAGTGTGGAAGACGGTACCGGGTTCCAGGTCCACGTCGTCGCGCAGTTCGATCACCATCTTGGCGCCCACGGCCCATTCGTGTTGATGATGGCCGCCGGGCAAACCGAACTGCGCGTCAAGTTGGCGGCCGACGGCGCCCACCGGTCCATCGCCCACTACCGTGAGGGCGGCGTGGATGTCCATGCCGGGCATGTAGCCCGCGTCGGGATGGCCCTGGCGATCGGTGCCCTGGTCGAGCAGGCGCACGCCCACTACACGCTCGCCTTCGATTAGAGCCTGGGAGACAGGCATGCCCGGCCAGATCTGCACGCTCCCGCCGCTCATGGCCTGTGCGCCGGTCCACTGCATGAACTGGCCGATGGAGAGCAACAAGCCGCCATCCTTGCGCAGAAAAGGCGGGGTCCAGGGCAGTTCAAAGGCGTGATTGCGCGGCAGGCGGAGCAGACGCAGCAGGCGGTCGGCAGTGCGCAAGGTGCGCGAGCGCCGGCTGGCGCCGATGGGATCGAGCAGGTAAGTCAGCTTCTCATGGCGCACCGGCGTAGCCATGGGGATTTCGGCGGGATCCAACTGCGGGAACGTGGTGCGAATGCCGCGCGCGCGGGTGACCGCGCCCGAAACGCCGAACCCGATATCGTCCGCGCGCTCGTAGCACATCACCTGCAGATTAGGATCGGCATCGCGCGCGAGCGTGCTGAGAAAGCCGCCCATGGCCGGCCCGAAGCCGACACATACAATGTCGACGTCCATCGATAAGCGCGGCTGGTCCTCTTCGCTCATGAAGGATAGTCCAGCGCTTCCGGAATCATGACGTGCTGCAACGCTTCGGCCGCACGATCCTTGGCCATATGCGATCCCGTCAGGCAGCCATCCATGCGGACGCGCAGGCGGCTGAACTGGTCGTACCCCGTGAAGCTGGCGCAAGGGCCGGCCTTGGACGGATGTGTGCCATCGTCTTCGATCACGTCCGTGTAGCCGCGCGCCATGCTGGCGATGCCGGGGATCAGCCCTTCCATGGCTTCCAGCTCTTCGGCGTGATAGCAGGAGGCGCAGCCTTGTTCATCCCACGCAGGATGGCGGTTGTAGCCGAACACCAGTTCGGCGCAGATGCGTCCGACTTCGCCGGCGGCGCGGGCGCTCTGTACATGGCAAAGGTCGGTGAAGAAAGCGAGCGCACCGGGGGCAAGCGTCTCGCCGCCTTTGGCTTCCAACTCCAGAACGTCGAGGATCTGGCAGCGGGCGGCCAGCAGCCAGCACAGGGCGTCGGCCAATGGGAATGTGACGCCATGGCGCGAGCTTTGATAAAGGCGGGCGCCCTCGGCATCGGTGGCTTTTTGCAGATGATTCAGCGACCACAGCCACATTTGCATGGCCGTGCCCAGCGTGCAGGCCCCCGTGCCGGGATGTGTGGAAGCGACCTGGCGCATCTCGCCGATCCACTGGCGGAATTGCGCCAGAAAGAGTTCATCGGTCATGGTGAGCGACAGTTGCCGGCGCTGCACGGATTCGGGGCCTTCGTAAGTGGCTTCGAGCTGCGCGTCCATCCACTTGTGGCCCAGGAAGCCGGGGCAGTCTTCGGTGATGCCGTAGCCGCCCATGAGGCTGACGGCTTCGCGCATGGTGTTGGCGCCGTGGCCGGTGTTCCAGAGTTTGCAGGCGGGACAGAGGACGTTGGCGACGGAGTCCAGAAGTGCGAATTGCACAAGGGGGTCGGGGGTCGGGGGCCGGGGGCCGGGGTTGTGTTCCGCGGCCAGATAGTCCAGGGCCTGCTTTTGGAGCTTGCGCATCGCGCGCAAGGTGCTGGTGCCTCCGGCTACGCCTTCGGCGGCGAATTTTTCGTTTTTCAGGCGCTCCAGGGGATCCAGTTCGTCGAAGAGGCGGGCGGCGGCGAAGCCTAGAGAAGCGCTGGCTTCTCCGGTGGCCCAGATGTCGATCAGGCGGTGCAAAGTATCTTCTTTTAGCTGCAAGCCATATTCGTAGCGCGGCGATCCGGGGGCGGTGCCTTCGCCTCCGCGGAAGCGTCCGCGCTGGTAGCGGATGATCGGCTCGATGGCGGAGAGCAGCTTGGCGGCGGTCATCACGCCGACCGTCACGCGCGTGCGGCGGAAGACCGCTTCGATGATCTCGCCGTGGCTGTAGCGCGGCACGATCACGCCGTTTTTGACGCTGTAGCCGCCCACTATACGGCTGGCGGGAACTTTCAGGCTGAAGATGGGATCGCTGGTGGATGACAATTGATGCACCAGCTTGCGGGTGGGCAGGCCGCGGTCGAAGATGCCGGGGTCGGTCTCGTGCAGGATGATCATGCACGACCGGGCGATGCGCGCGTCGTCGGTGTCCACGGCCGCCGTGACGAAGTTGGCGAAGCCCATGTTGGTGATGAACCGGCCGCGCTTTTCGACCTGGAGCAGCGGCTCGGCGCCCTCCTCCCAATCCACCACGCGCACCTTGCCGGCGAGGATGCCGGTTTCCACGCCCACGTAGGGGATCGGCTCGGTGAGGCAGAAAGCGCCGCGCCACGGCTGGCGGTCTTCACCCGGCCGGGCGGGCGCGCAGAGACGCATGTAAGTCTCGCGCTGCTCGGGGGTTCCGCGCTCGTGGATAGGCGAGAGCGCCAAACAACCGGCCAGGCTGCCAGTGGCGGCTCCTGCATCCACCCAGGCGAGTTCGAATGCTACCAGGGCCAGCGCCAGGTTCTTCGGACCTTCCACCAGGCCGCCTTGTTCGGGATCGAGGAAGACGCCGGTGATGCCGCCCTCATCGAAGTGCTGGAGGAGGGTCTGCTTCGCCGGAGTCCAGGCGTGGGTGTTGCGGGCGCCTTCGGCGACCAGTCGGGCGACGGGGCCACGGGCCACCGCGCGGGTGGACTGGACCAACATTTGAAGATCGTAACGATCAGCGAAGCGCCACTGGATCTGGCGGATATCGTCACCAGGCAAGGCGCGCAGGGATTCGGGCTTGCGCTCTACGGCTGTCAGCATTGGGAGAGTCCTTTCTGCTTCGGGATGTGCGTGCAATCGCGATGCCAGGGGAATCGCGATGAAAACAAGGGGCTAAATGGCTAACGAGCGGCTGTGCAGGCGGGTGGAGTGGGTATATTCACTCCGCTGGGGGCTGGAGGGACGCGGCCTGCCCTACCTGCTACCTGTGCCGGTCCGGATCGCGTAGCCTAAGAGAATGATGCGTGTTGCGGCGACTGGTTGCCTCTTGCTAACGGTGCTCGGCTGTTCGCGTTCCCGGCCGCTCACGGTCGGCTCCAAAAACTTCACCGAGCAAATCGTGCTGGGCGAGATCGTGGCCCAACAATTGGAGCGCCGCTTGGGTGTGAAGGTGGACCGCAAGCTGGACCTGGGCGGCACGCTGCTGGCCCAGCAGGCCCTGCAAAACGGCGAAATAGACGTCTATCCCGAATACACCGGGACCGCGCTCACCGCCGTGCTGAAGCTGCCGCCTTCGTCCGACCCGGCGGCCGTGCTGGCGCGCGTGCGCACGGAATATCGCAAACGCTGGAACCTGGAGTGGCTCGATCCGCTGGGTTTTGACAACACATTCGCCATGGTGGTGCGCGGCCCCGACGCGCGCGCCCAGGGTATCGAAACCCTGAGCGACGCGGCGCGCCGCAAACAGGGCTGGACGCTCGGGGTGGGGTATGAGTTCCTGCAGCGACCCGACGGGCTGGCAGGCTTGCTCGCCACCTACCACTTGCCGCTCGACGGCGCGCCGAAAAGCATGGATCTTGGCCTGCTCTACACTGCGCTCCAACAGAAGCAGGTGGATATGGCCGCGGCCAACGCCACCGACGGCCAGTTATCGGTGCTCGATGTGAAGGTGCTGCGCGACGATCGCCATTACTTTCCGCCCTATCAGGCGGCCCTGGTAGTGCGCGCGCAAGCCCTTGCCGCGCATCCTGGCTTGCAGGCGGCGCTCGGCCAACTTTCCGGACGGTTTTCCGATTCCGCTATGCGAAACCTGAATTACCAGGTGGATGGCAAGCATCGCCCGGTCGCGGAAGTGGCCCGCGAGTTGCTCGCCAGTTTGCCCTGAGCCAGTCAGCCTGGCTTAAAATCGGAATCGGGAGGCGAGTATGTTCCAACGTTTCACTCACATGGTTCTGGCGGGATCTCTAATTTTCTCCGCCGGACTTGCGGAAAAGAAAGATCATCACGACGCTTTTGTCGGCGAGACGGATGAAAGCGCCCTGGCGCAAAAGGTGCGCCATCAGCTTGTGATGCTCCCTTATTATGGGGTCTTCGACGATTTGGCTTTTCGTATCAATGGCACCACCGTCACGCTGCTAGGCGCCGTGACCCGCCCCACGTTGAAGTCGGACGCGGAGAACGTGGTGAAGAGGATTGAAGGCGTCACCCAGGTGATCAACGAGATCAAGGTGCTGCCGCTTTCGCCGATGGACGACCAGATCCGCCGCGCGGTGTATCGCGCGATCTACGGCGACCCGGCATTATCCACCCGCTACGGATTCCGTTCGGTGCCGTCCATTCATATCATTGTGGAGAATGGCCACGTTACTTTGGAAGGCGTGGTGGCCAACGAGGCGGATAAGAACCTGGTCAATCTGCGCGCGAACGGTGTGCCGAACGTTTTTTCGGTGACGAACGAACTGCGGGTGGAAGCGAGCTAGCGGACTTGGCCCTGTCTTTTGCCCAATCGGCGGCCCACCGGTGCAGCGGCATGAGGGCTGCGACCAATTCCGCGCCGGGGGCCGTGAGGCGGTAGTCGGCGCGCGCGTCCTGCTGCACAATTCCGGCAGTGTCCAGATCTTTCAGCCGTTGGCTGAGCACGCTGGGCGACATTTTTCCGCAGCGCGCCTGCAACGCGCGAAAGCCGAGGCTTTCTTCGCGCAATTCCCAGAGAATGCGCAGCATCCAGCGCCGCCCCAACAGGTCGAGCAGCGCCATGATGGGCCGGCCCGTGCGCGATCCGCGCACGGGTTTACCAGGCAGCGGTGTCATTTTGCTTTTGTACCCTTGCGCTTCGATTTTAGAAGCGTTATCCTGAGTGCTACGGATTTCGTAGCAAGAAAGAGTATACAGCATGCCGCCCCGCATCGCTCCCCTCGACCCGCCCTACGCGCCGGAAATTGCCGCGTCGCTGGCCAAATGGATGCCGCCAGGCTCGAAAATGGAGCCGCTGAAGCTGTTCCGCACCCTGGTGCGCAATCCCGAAATCAGTTCCCGGCTGCGCGCCGTGGGAGCGGGAATCCTGGGCCCGCACAGCACCATCGCACCGCGCGAGCGTGAAATTCTGATCGACCGCACCGCCGCCCTGTGCGGCTGCGAGTACGAATGGGGCGTGCACGCGACGGCTTTCGGCGCAGCGCTTGGGCTCACACCGGAAGCGCTGCGCGCCACGGCCATCGGCGCGCCGGCCGACCCCGTCTGGAACGAACGCGACGCGCTGCTGATGCGCCTGGCGGACGAGTTACACCAAACAGCCCACGTGTCCGATTCGTTGTGGAGCGCGCTGGCCGCTCATTGGGACGTGCCCCAATTGCTCGAATTGCTGATTATCGCCGGCATGTACCACACCATCGCGTATCTGGCGAACGGCGCGCAGGTGGCGCCGGAGGAATGGGCCGCGCGATTTCCCGAGGCGCGTTTTAGTGAAGCCTAATCCAAATCGATATCGCGTTTTGGAGGAGTCAGGTCCGGATTCTCCTTGGCCTGTTTAAGCAGTTCGTCGAACTTCTTCTCCAGCACCTTGCCGTGGGATTTCTCGGCCGCGAACGATTTGCGGAAGACCTCGTCGCGGCGCCCCGCCTCGCCTTTCAGCTTGGCCACGGCCACGGCCAGATCTTCAATGGGCGGCGGCTTTTCGGGCACCGAGTGCGCGATCACGGCGTGCGTCTCGGGATCGATCTTCAGCAGCGCGTTGCAGCACGGGCACTCCACCTCGAACAGACCTTGCGGCATAGTGCCCATCGTAGCACTGCCGTGTGCGTCAAGGACGGCGCAGCGCATTGGGTTCCAGCAGCAGTCCGGTTCAGCGGCACCCACAAAGCGATCGTGTATCATGGGTGCGCGATCAACACGGCGCAGCGGAAGCGGGTTCTCACACCGATCGGTCTTCAGTTTTCATGCGGAGGCTCCAAGCTAGCAGAGCGGGATCCGCGGCGTCCGCAGGTACGCACGCCGGTCTGGGCTCCGAACACGTTGACAGAGGTTCGCAAATCTGCGAACAATGGAAGGGACGATGCCGTCGACTGAACTATTGGTGTTCCGGCAGGCGAATGGCCGGGTCCCCATGGAAGAATGGCTCGATGCCTTGCCGTCTAAGGCGCGGGCAAAATGCCTGTACTATATGCGGCTGCTCACGGCGTTCGGTCATGAACTCCGCAGACCTGTTTCAGATTCTCTGCGGGAGGGCATCCACGAACTGCGGCCCTCGCATCTGGGCGTGCCGTACCGGGTTCTGTATTTCTTCAATGGCCCGGACATAGTAGTACTTTCGCATGGCATCACGAAAGGTCAGAAGGTTCCCGATGAGGAGATCCGCCGCGCGATCCAGCGGAAACAACTGGTGTTGGAGGATCCCGCGCGCTACACCGCTAAACTGACTTCGAAGGAGGTATGATATGGCTCGCCCCAGCCGGTTTCAATCCGAGACACTACAGTATTTTTGGGACCGCTATATTGGAGAGGATCCGGAGCGAATTGCCGAGTATGAGCAAGTCGCCGCGGATGTCGATATTGCGCGCGCGATCTATGATATGCGCACACAGGCAGGTCTGACCCAGCGGCAGTTGGCCAAGAAGGTTGGCACAACGGCTTCGGCGATCTGCCGGCTGGAGGATGCCGACTATGAGGGTCACTCGCTGGCTATGCTGCGGCGCATTGCGGAAGCTCTCGGCAAGCGCATCGAGATCCGGTTTCTGCCGGCCAGTAAGCGATCCCGAAAGATTGCGTAAACCCCGTGTAAAGCCAGCAGAAGCTATATTAAGGAAGTGCATTTCAATGCGGGTGGAAAAAGGCCTGGTTGTTGCCCGCGGTGGTGCAGGGTCTCGACGATGCCTTTCCGGGCGTTGAGTCGACTCCCGGCGTTTGCGGGCGAGCCGTGCATCGTGCGCACGCGAATCGCGGTGGATTCTTGAGCAGGAGCGGCATCTGGGAGTCAGCGAAGAGGCGTTGTTGCGCTCCTATCCGGCGCTTCGTGCCGAGGACCTTGCCACCGCGTCGGCTCTTGTCCGCTCCCACTGCTGCGAAATGGAAGAGTAAATCCGCAAAAAACGAAACTGCGTGAAAGCAAGGCTCTTCGCTGACGAGAATTCCGACTCGCAGCAGGCACCGGGAATCCATCCACGGCCTTAAACAGGCCTGCGAAATCGGCGCGTTGCATAGGCAACAGCTTCGTCAAGGCTTTGCGGCGGCTCTTCTCGTCCCGCGCCAGGATCATGGCCTGCATGCCGGTCATTGGGTCATAGCGCAGGTTATACTGGAGGCGGAGAATCTGATGAGTGCGTTGCGCGAGGTGGAAAACCTGTTGCCATCCCTCACTCGGGCGGAAAAGGCTCTGTCGCTACGCACAGTTGTGCTGGATCTGGACGACGCTTTCCCTGGCGTCGAGTCGACGCCTGGAGTGTGTGGAGGCGAGCCGTATATCGTGCGCACCCGCCTCCCGGTTTGGGTACTTGAGCAAGCACGGCGTTTGGGAGTGAGTGAAGAGGATCTGCTGCGTTCGTACCCGGCTTCTGCGCGCCGAAGACTTAGCCAGTGCCTGGGCCTACGTTCGTTCCCAACGCGCGGAAATCGAAGACCAGATCCGCGATAACGAAGACGCGTAATGGCCCGCCTGGATGAGAATCTACCTGGATGCCTGCTGCCTGAGCAGGCTCACCGATGACCAGAGCCAGCCTCGTATTCGCGAGGAGGCGGAAGCTGTCGAAAGGCATTCTCGGGTTGATTTGTGAAGGCCGGGCAGATTGGGTGAGTAGCGCCGTGCTGACAATCGAAATCGGCCGCAATCCGGATCCGGACCGGCGGCGCGACGCGGCCGAACTGCATTCGCACGCCGGCGTGATCGTCACGCCGGACCGCCAGGATGCGACCCGCGCCGAGTTTCTGCAGACCCTCGGGTTCGGCGCTTTCGACGCGCTCCACCTGGCCTGCGCTGAGCGGGGCGGCGCCCAAGTCCTCCTCACGACGGACGATCGCCTTCTGCGCCGCGCCAGGCAGCACGCCGGGGAGTTGCTCATCCGGGTGGAGAACCCGCTATTCTGGTATCGAGAGGTCCGTACATGATGCAGGCCGCTGACATGACTGACGAGGAATTCGAACGGCACGCGCTGGCGATTCTCGGTCGTGAGTTGGGCGCGGATGGAGTGGCGCGCTTCCTGCGCATATATCGGGCAGGCAACGGCGACTACACGCGCGACCGTCATCTCTGGCTGGAGAAGGCGACTATTCAGGACATCATGGCCGAAGTCGAGCAGGCCGGATGGCGAAAGCCCGGCCGGTAGCAATGGCTTCGACCGGGGGCGAAGTGCCTCAGTTCGTCGTAATGAGCGGCGCATTGCTGAGGAAAGATCCCATCTGGATTTGGATGGGGTAAGTGCCAGGAGCGAGGCCGGGCGGGATTTGGATATCGGCCTGCGCGAGTCCGACCGAACCCGGCGTCATGCCTATGAAGTAGATTTGAGCTGACATGCCACCTACGGTCGCTTGCGCTGCGGTGGTCGCCTGCGAGTAGGGTTGCGAAGGAGTAGCTTGGCCCAGACCGACCGGGTTGTCCAAAGGTCCTATTCCAGTCAGGTAAGCCGTGACGTAGCTGCCGGCCTCGGCGGGATTACTCGCTGTGTTGAGCGTGTAATCCTGGTTCTGGGCTACCGCGAGATTGCTCCCATACGTGAAGATGCCCGGCGCGGCGGTTACGACATTGAATGCTGCGGTTGCCGACAGGCCTCCGCTACTTACCGTGACGCTGTTGGCGCCAGCCGGAAGGTTCCATGGAAGTTGGACGTTGAGCTGAGTGGAACTGGCGTAAAAGAACGGCAGGGTTTGGCCCGCGATAGTCACCGACGCGCCGCTCAGGTTGTTCGGCAGGGGGATCGTGGTGGCGGTCGCAGTGGGCAGGGAGAAGCCGCTGATGAAGAGGGAGACGATCGATCCTGGCGCGACGACCGGCAGGAAGCTGGCTCCCCCCAGCAGGCCGCCGATCTGCTGCGGGGACACGGTCACTGTGACCTGCTGGCTGGCGGTGTTCCCCTGGGTATTGTAGGCGGTGGCTCCGAGGACGTGCTGGCCGAGTGCCGCGCTCGCGGCGTTCCACGCGAACGTGAATGGCGCGGTAGTCAAGCTCGCGAGGGGTGCGCCGTCCAGAGAGATGTCGACCTTGGTAACACTGGAAAGGTCCAGGGCGTCGATGGAGATATTGCTCGTTCCCCAGACGGTTGTGCCGTCGGTCGGCGACTCGAAAGCCAACGCCGGGGAATCGGTGCCGGACACGAGGATAAGCAACCGGGCGGCTGCCGGTGTCGTGCTCAGGGTGGTGATGGAGAATCGGTTCGCGTAGTCCACGTAGGTCTGGCCAAGCGACAAGCCCGGCAGATAGGGCTCCTGCCACGGCGCGGTATCATGCAGGTCGGTTGGGTTCATGTTGAGCAGATAGCTCGGGTTGCCCCCAAGGTGGATGAACGGACCATTTATGCCGGGGTCACTGTTATAGACGACCAGTCCCATTTGACTGTCGTACCCAATGGGTTGTCGATACTCAATATAAAAACTATCGCTTGCTTGGAGTGGCGCAATTTCCAGAGCCTTTGTCCCTAGGCCCAGCTCGTACGAAGCCAACGGGTAGATTCCGGTCGTGCGGCAACCAGTTGCGGCTGGAGCCAGCCGAGCAGTTCCTTGAAAACGGCGTTGAAATGGAACGTCGGCTCATAGTCCAGGCCCATGTCGTCGAAGTCTCCATATTCCACATAGCCACAAGTATTGAGCGCATTCTCAGTGTAGACCGCATCGCCACAGTTCAGGAACCTGGCGTGGTGAAGACCTAAGTTGTGGCCGATTTCGTGGGCGACAACGTGCGGCGTGCTCAAACCGTTATCACTGCTCCTGAGCTTCAAAATACTGTAGCCGGGGGCCCCCGAGGCTGCCAGCCGCCTCGCCAGTCGAGCAGGAGTCTAATTCCGGGCCTAGAACCAAAATCGTGTCATATCCGTTGAGGTCGATGCCAGCGGCTTGAGCCGCCTGCGCGCTTGCGTTCTGAATTTCGGAAAAGCCCGCCTCGTTCACTGTAGTAACCGGTCCGTAGTCCGCGAACTGACTACAGACCGATTGAATCGGGAAAGCGATATACCCATACACGTCCCCAGCAATAGTGAGGTTGTCATAGGATGCCTCCTGGTAAAAGCCGCTCACACTCCCATAAGACGTGCCGTACACGGAAGTCCCGTTCGCGCCTCCAAAAAGTAGGGCATTCGCCGTCCCAGCATCGACCAATTGCCGCTGATCGTTCTGGAAGTTTACGAGCAGGACGGCTACCTTGCGTTGGCCCAGGGTTTTGGGTGCTTGCGCGGCCGACATCGTTCGGATGTGCGGGCCGGGCCATTGTTCCGCGCCCCTAGCCGGGACAGTGAACTGCTTGCCGGAGCGATAGCCGGTTACCTCGACGATGGAGCCCGGCGCAATCTTCGCGGCATCCTGCGGGTCCTCGAAGATCAGCCGCGGGGTCTCTTTCCCCGTCAGCAGGCTGTATTGCAGGGATTCCTCGGATGGAGCGCGGTTTTGCCCAAGTCCTCCACAACCACCACCTGGAAGACGCCGGATACCGTCTCAGGCTGGGACTGGGCGAGGGCGACGAAGCGCCCGAGGACGACCGCTAGTGCTGTAAGGCGCATGGATCGATTATCGCTCCAAATGCGCCAAAAAGAAAAGCGGGCAGGCCACAAAAGGCGATGGCCTGCCCCACGTTGCGGCTTACGCGGTACGCATGGCTTCCGACTTATCGCCGGAAATGGCCGCCTGCGCCGCCGCCAGTCTTGCAATAGGCACGCGATAGGGCGAGCAGGACACATAGTTCAGGCCCACCCGATAGAAGAACTGCACAGAGTTGGGCTCGCCGCCATGCTCGCCGCAGACGCCGATATCAAGGCCCGGATGGGTCTGGCGGCCAAGCTTCACGCACATCTCGACCAGTTTTCCCACGCCTTGCTGATCGAGCACGGCAAACGGATCGTGCTTGAAGATCTTAGCGTCTTCGTACGTCTTCTGGAACTTCGTGTAATCGTCTCGTGAGAGCCCCATGGTAGTCTGAGTCAGATCGTTGGTGCCGAAGCTAAAGAAGTCGGCTTCCTTAGCGATTAAGTCGGCAGTAAGTGCGGCGCGGGGGATTTCTATCATGCACCCGACCTTGTATTTAAAGTCCTGCATGCCGGCTTTCCCCAGCACTTCCTCGGCTACCTGGACCACGATCCTTTTCTGGTTCGCGAACTCCTCGATCGAGCCGATGAGCGGGATCTCGATTTCCGGAGTGACCTTCACGCCCTTCTTGGCCACCTGCACGGCGGCTTCGAAAATGGCACGCGACTGCATTTCAGTGATCTCCGGATACATGATGCCCAGGCGGCAACCGCGCAGGCCCAGCATGGGTTTAAACTCGTGGAGCTGTTCGACGCGCTCCAGCAGTCCGGTCAGAACCTTCTTCAGGTCCTTCACGGTGGCGCCCAGGCGCTCGTAGCGGCTAACCATCTCTTTCTTTGCTTTGAGATCGGCGGCGGGCAGCTTGGCCAGATCCACCATAAGCACTTCCCGTTTGGGCAGGAACTCGTGCAGCGGCGGATCGAGCGTGCGGACGAGCACCGGGAATCCATCCATGGCCTTGAACAGGCCCGCGAAATCGGCGCGTTGCATAGGCAGCAGCTTCGTCAGCGCTTTGCGGCGGCTCTTCTCGTCCTGCGCCAGGATCATGGCCTGCATGTGCGCGATACGGTCCTCGGCGAAAAACATGTGCTCGGTGCGGCACAAGCCGATGCCTTCGGCGCCGAACTTGCGCGCCGCTTTGGCATCCCTCGGAATATCCGCGTTCGCGCGCACGCCAAAACCGCCGCGGAATTCGTCCGCCCACCCCATGAAGGTT
>Ga0302326_10014797_pt1 | contig 16463 bp, 13 predicted proteins | sample Palsa_T0_3_FD_202264 | JGI IMG/M metagenome (GOLD analysis project Ga0302326, IMG submission 202264) | Peat permafrost microbial communities from Stordalen Mire near Abisko, Sweden - Palsa_T0_3 | ecosystem: Environmental > Terrestrial > Soil > Palsa > Peat permafrost | place: Sweden: Abisko...
AGTCGCGCGTGCCGAGCAAGAGGCTCGGGAGATGGGGCACGCTGCAATCCACGTCGAGCATTTGCTCCTCGGCCTGCTCTGCGATGATGAGAGCGCCGTTGGCCGAGTGTTGGCGGACTTCGCGGTGACCGTCGAGCCTGTCCGTTTCCTGGTTCGTGAGCGACTTGGCCTCAACACCAGTCTGCCGTCCCAGCGACAGCTTCCGTTCTCGCCGGACGCCAAGGGTGTTCTCAGGTCTGCCCATCGGATTGGGATGGGTGAGCCACGCCCGGAGCACCTGCTTCTCGCGATCCTGGTGCGTGGGCAGGCTGGCGCCTGCGGGATCCTGCGGGATCTCGGGGCGGATCCGAACAGGATTCGCTTCGAGACGAAGAAACGAACGTCGCCATTGAGCGCGACAAGTTCGGACACAAAGCCGGGAGCACGCGTCCGTAGCGCGATAGTAAAGGCTCTCGGCGAGCTCGACTTGGGCTGAGGTAGCAACTTCCTAGCGGCTGGTGGCCGTTTCTTCATCCCCCACAGGCGGCCATGAAACTCCCGCACGCCGGGGTTGGTGCCTTGGAGGACCTCCGTAAGCAACGGCATAACGAGCGCGCTTTCCAGGAGCAAGGCCTAGCCATCGCCGCCGCGTCTAATACTGCTTAGACGCGGCATTCTGCCAGGTGATCCGCTACTAATACGCACATGGTGGGTCGGAAGCCGGGCAAATCAACCGCGTCTAACAAGGAGCCGGCCTCGGACGACCGTCGCGCGGCGCTGCTCGAGACGTATCTGAGGTGGTTGGACGGGCGGCCGTTCGCGGCGCGGAGCCGGGAGGCGTACGCGCATCAGGTCCGTCGGTACCTCGCGTGGTTGGGTGATCGCTCGCCGGTCGACGGCGACCCGCTGGACGAGGGCGACGCGCGGGATTGGGCGGTGCGGGATTACAAGCGGCATCTAAAGGTGGTCGAGCCGTGGAAGCCGGCCTCCGTGAACCTCGCGCTCGCGGCGCTGGATTCGTTCTACACGCACCTCGGGCTCGGCCGGCCGATCGTCCGACGGGAGGAGCTGTCCAAGAGCGCGCCGCGGGCGATCACCGTGGACGAGCAGCGGCGCCTGCTCAGGATGACCGATCGCGCACGCGCGCGAGACAGGGGGATCGTCGTGGTGCTGCTTTACACGGGCCTGCGTCTCGCGGAGCTCGTCGCGCTCGATGTCGATGACGTCAAGATGTCAGCGCGGAAGGGCGTCGTGATTGTCCGCTCTGGGAAGGGCGATGCGTACCGGGAGGTGCCGCTCAACGCGCTCGTCCGCCAGGTTCTCGATGAGTGGCTCGCCGAGCGCAAGACCAAGGCCGCTGACGAGAGCGGCGAGCGCCCGCTGTTCGTCGGCCGTTCTGGGCGTCGACTCTCGAAGCGGTCTGTCGACGATGTCGTCCGAGGTCTCGGCAAGGATGCAGGCGTGAGCCTCTCCGCTCACATCCTGAGGCACACCTTCCTGACGCGAATGGTCCGGCAGGGATCGGACCTCGTGTTGGTGGCCGAGCTCGCCGGACACCGGCGGTTGGAGACCACGAGGCGGTACAGCTTGCCGTCTGACGTCGACCGGTTGCTCGCGGTCGAGAACCTGCAGATCGACTACTGACTGCGTGCGATGCCGACTCGGTTTCTCTCTGACGCTGAGATCAAGCGTCTGGAGGGATGGCCGGAAGCGATCGACCCGCCGGGGCTTGCCCGTTATTTCGATCTCGACGCCGACGATCTGGAATTCGTTCGCCGGCAACACGGCCCAGCCGCGCAACTCGGGGTCGCGCTGCAGCTCTGCTCGTTACGGTGGCTCGGGTTCGTCCCGGACGACCTGACCACCGCGCCGCCGGACGCGATCACCGTGCCGGCCGCGGCGCTTGACGTGTCGCCCCGGGTGATCTTCGAGTACTCGGTGCGGCCCCAGACGCGCCGCGAGCATCGGCCGATGGTTCGCGAGCACGCGGGGTTCCGGCCCGGTGCCCTGGCGGAGCTCGACGCGCTCGCGGGATGGCTGACCGAGAAGGCGCTCGAGCACGACCGACCGTCGCTTCTGCTCGGCGAGCTTGTCGGCGAGCTGCGACGGAATCGGATCGAGCGGCCGGCTATGGACCGGCTGATGCGGGTCGTCGCGTCAGCCCGTGAGCGCGCCGGCGAGCAGACGTTCCAGCGTCTGGCGTCGCAGCTCACGCCCGCTCTCCGTGAGGCTCTGGATCGCCTGCTGGTGCCCGATCCGGTGATCGCCGGGCGTACGCGGCACGCGTGGCTGCGGTCGCGGCCGACGACGATCAGCGCCAAGGCGATGCACCGCGAGCTTGACAAGCGGGTCTTCTTGATCGAGACGATCGCGCCGATCGTCTCGATCTCTCGCCGTTGCCGCCGAACCGGCGGTCGTGGTTGGCGCAGACTGGGCGGCAGCAGACCAACCAAGCGCTTGCGAGGATGGCGCCCGAGCGGCGCTACCCGGTGCTGATGGCGTTCAGCGTGGAGGCGTTGGAGCGGTGCACCGATGACGCCTTGGAGGTGTTCGACCGCGCGCTCGGCGCTGCCGAGCGGGCAGCACAGCGCAAACGCGAGGAGCTCGAGCGCCGCGGCCGCCGGGACATCCAGACCACTGTCAGGCGGTTCATCGACCTCTCCCAGATCGTGCTCGAAGCGCACGACTCCGGGGTGGACGCGCTCCGGTTGGTTGAACGGCGAATCGGGATCGCGCGGCTGCGTGAGGATCTCGATCGCGCCCGCGGGGTCGCCCGTCCTCAGGACACCGGGCACCTGGATCTCCTGATCAGCGAAAGCGGCGCCGCCGGCCGCAAGCTGCTGGCCAGCGTGATCGCACGCCTCGAGGTGCGCGCCAGCGGCGTCGATGAGGACGAGCTGCTCGCCGGGTTGCGGATGGTTCGTCAGCTCGCCGGCGACAAGCGGCGCTGGCTTCCCGGCTTCTCCCCGAGCGGCTTCATCGATAACGCGTGGCGACTGCACGTCGTCGACAGCAGCCGCGGCCGGCTCGATCGTCGCGCGTATGAGCTGTGCGCCGCCTACGAGCTTCGCTCCGCACTGCGGTCCGGGCGCCTGTGGGTACCGGGCAGCCGCCGCCATGCCGACCCCTCGAGCCTGCTGCTGCCCGACGAGCAGTGGCAGGCCGCACGCGCATCGTTCGCCGTGACGGTCGAGCGCCCGCTCGACGGAAGCGAGCGCCTCAACGCACTCGGTGGCGAACAGTCTGAGCTCTTGCAGCGGCTCGCTGACGAGCGCGACGCGACCGCGGAGGCATGCCTCGCAGATGACGGCCTCGTTGTCGCCGACCTCGACACCGCCGATCAGGACGACGGGCGGCTACGGAAGCTGATCGAACCGCGACTCCCGGAGCTCGACCTGCCCGAGCTGCTGATCGAGGTCGACGGCTGGACCGCTTTCACCGACCACCTCACGCCGCTCTCAGGCAACCGTCGCCGCTCGGCGGACATGCCGGCACTGCTCTACGCTGCGATCCTAGCGCAGGCGACGAACCTTGGCCTGACCGGGATGGCTCGCGCGAGTCAGTTCAGCTATCAGCAGCTCGAGTGGGTGTGGGAGCAGCTCTGCCGCGAAGACACGCTCACCGCCGCCAGCGCGACGCTCGTCGACTTCCACCACCTGCTGCCGCTCGCGCAGGAGTGGGGCGCCGGCCGGCTCTCCTCCTCCGACGGTCAGCGGTTCGCCGCCCGCACCCGTGGGCCCGGGACCGCGGCGCTCCCGCGGTACTTCGGGCACCGCCGGCGCGGCCTGCAGATCTACTCCTGGACCTCGGACCAGTACAGCCAATACGCCAGCACGGTGATCACCGCCACGGTACGCGACGCGACACACACCTTGGACGGGATCCTCGACAACCAGACCGTGCTGCCGATCGAGGAACACACAACCGACACGCACGGCTACACCGAGATGATCTTCGCCGCCTACGACCTCCTCGGCCTCCGATTCGCCCCACGGATCCGCGATCTCGACCGCCAGCGGCTCTACCGCCACGGCATCGAGCCCGACGTCGAGACGGCCGGGCTGCTCAAACAGAAGATCCGGCCTGAGCTCATCACCCCGTACTGGGACGAACTGCTCCGCCTCGCCGCGTCCCTGCGGCACGGGTGGGCGCCCGCCTCGTTGCTGCTCGCCCGCCTGCAGGCCGGGTCGCGGCGCAACCCGCTCGCCCAGGCCCTTCAGGAGTACGGCCGGCTGATCGAGACGAACTTCGTGCTCGACTGGCTCGCCGATCAAGAGCTCCGCGCCCGGGTTGGGCGGCAGCTGAACAAGGGCGAGCAGCTCCATGCCCTGCGGCGCGCGATCTTCTTTGCGCACGAAGGTCACGTCCGGCAGCGAACCCCCGAGCAGCAGGGCGAGCAGGCGCTCTGCCTCGCGATCGTCGTCAACGCGATCATCGTCTGGAACACCGTCTACACCCAGCGCGTGCTCGACGAGCTCCGCGGTGCCGGCGAGCTGATCACCACCAGCGAGATCGAGCACATCTCACCGCTCGCGCACCAGCACATCCACCTTTACGGCCACTACCCGTTCGACCTCGCCGCTCGACCGACTGGGCACCGGCCGCTCAGGACCCCCGCGACGCCGAGCACGCCGGTGCCGGAAACACTGAACCGCGTCTAACGTAAACCGGACAGAATTGCGCCGTTACTACCGGAGGGTCGAGCGACCGGCGCTACATGCGACCGACGCGCCACTGTGGCTCGGCACCACGACGCAGAAGCAGCTCGAAGTGCGCGAGCTGGAGCGCGACCGACTCCATCGCGGCGAGCAGCTCGGGATCCGGTGAGGCGGGCGTGCGTGTGAGCAACTCGAGCAGGCCGACCCCCTCACCGTCGTTGCGAATCGGGACGAGCAGCGCTCCCCGCATCCCCTCGCTCGCGGCCGCGGCGAGTTGGCCGTCGTGCGACGCGCCGAGGTCGGGGATCCAGCTCGGGACACCTGATGCAGCAGCGCGGCCGACCGCGCTTGCCGTCAGCGACGGGCGTCGTTGCCACGTCGCGGTCTCGAACAACCCGAGCTGATCGCTTGTCGATGTCCACATCGCGGTGCATCGCATCGTGGTTCCACGCCGCTCGGGACACCAACTGATGACCACATCCCAACCGCCTTCTGAGCCGAGGATGCGGATCGTGTCCTTCAGTCCCGTTCGCCACTCAGAGGCAGCGGCGAGCGACGCGGTCACCGCGCGCTGGGCTTGGTGGCTCCAGGCGGGTCCAGGCGGCCGTGAGTACTCGGCGGAGGCGGCCGGGTCGATCCGCACCAACGGCGACGACTGCCTAGAGGGCATCGGCTCGGCCGTCCTCGTGGCGGTCGCCTCGTGTTCGAGCTCCCGGCTCTTCCGTTCGAATTCACCGCGCTGCCGCTCGAGCTCCGTGCGTTCGCGCTCGAGGCGCGCGGTCGCCGCGCGGACGGCGTGATCCGCTATTTCGGCCTCGGCCCTCGCTCGGTTGACGGCGTCGTGCTGGCGCGCTTTTTGGGCGCGCGCTGGTGCGCGCGCCGCGCGACTCTCGGCGTCGGACGCGCGGGCACCGGTGAGCGCGGTCTCGAGGCCTTCGGCACGCGCGCGGGCGAGCTCCGCGGCGGCTTTCTTCCGCTCGCCGAAAGCGGCCGCCCGCTCGCCGGCGGCACGAACCTCGTCCGCGGCGGCCTCGGCCCGCTCGGCGCGGGCGACGAGCTCCTCACGAGCCTGCGCCGCCGCGGCCCGCTCCGCGACCGCGCTCCGGTCCGATTCGACGGTGCGGCGCAGAGCCTCGGCGAGACGCTCCTCGAGCTGCGCCCGGAGCGAGCGCTCCGCGGCGGCCTCCTCGGCCCCGCTCGCCACCGCGGTGCGGTCAGCCTCGAGCTCTTCCACCCGCCCGCGTGAGGCGGCGAGAGCGCAGTCAGCACGGTCCCCACGCTCCCGCTCAGCCTCGAGCGCCGCCTCGAGCGCCTCCAGCTCACCGCGACCGGCAACATCGGCCACCAGCTCATCCGCCTGCCGCCTCGCGGCCGCCACAGCCTCCTCAAGTCCCGTCCTCGCCGTCCTCAGCTGCTTATCGACCTCCGCCCTCGCCGCTCGCTCCTTCCCGAGCTCATCCCGCAGCGCAGCGAGCTCGGCCGCATCCGCCGCGTCAGCGACACCTGCCTGGCGGAACGCCTGACGCGCCGTCTCGGCCTCCGCCCGCGCCGTAGCGAGGATCTCCTGAAGGCCGGCGATTTCGGCGCGGGCCTGTGCGAGCGCCGCGCGGCTCTCGGCTTCCAGCTCCCGAGCGCCGGTAAGCGCCGTCTCGAGGCCATCGGCGCGCGCGCGAGAGAGCTCCGCTACGGCCTTCGTCCGCTCGCCGAACGCGCTCGCCCGCTCGCCGGCGGCACGAGCCTCGTCTGCGGTCGCCTCGGCACGCTCGGCGCGGGCGACGAGCTCTGCACGAGCCTGTGCCGACGCCGCCCGCTCCGCGGCAACGCTCTCCTCGGACTCGGCGGCGCGGCGCAGGGCTTCAGCGAGACGCTGCTCGAGCTCAGCCCGGAGCGAGCGCTCCGCGTCGGCCTCTGTGGCCGAGCTCGCCACCGTGGAGAGGTCAGCCTCGAGCTCTTCCACCCGCCCGCGAGCGGTAGCGAGATCAAGATCGGCACGATCAGCACGGTCGCGCTCGGCCTCGAGCGCCGCCTCAAGCGCCGCCACCTCACTTCTACCGGCAACGTCCGCGACCCGCTCCTCCCCCAGCCGCGCCTCGAGCCTCGCCCGCGCCTCCCGCTCCTCACCGAGCTCGGCCCGCAGCTGCGCGAGCTCGGCCGCGCGCGCCGGATCTGCGAGTCCCGATTCGAGGCGGTCGGGCGCGCCGATCTCGGTCAGCTGCCACTCGTCGATCAGCTCGAGGCGGATCGCCGCGGGGCTGAGACGGGCCCAGCGCTCGGCGCGGAGCAGGCGCTCGGCCTCGGATCGGGCGATGCCCGCCTCGGCGGCGGGTGCGGCGACACGGCAGACGGCGATCGGCGCCCCGTCTGAATCGCGGACCGGGAACCGCAGCACGGTGAGTGCCTGGCGTCCGCCGAACGCCTCGACGGTGTACTCGAGCTGGACCGGCTCGGCATCGTCGCCCTCGTGCTGCTGCGGCCGCCGGCGGTCGACGACCTGGGCGGGCGGGAGCTCGGCGTCGCTCTTGCCCCTGATGCTCGCGTCATCGATCCCGTGGCGCTCGGTGTAGCTTCGATTGACCCTCAGGTAGCGACCGCCGAGGTCCTTGATCCAGACCATCGCCGGGCTCTCGTCCAGAGATGGGTCGTCGAGCAGCGAGGCCTTACCGGGACGGAGCTCCGCATGCGCCGACCCTCCCGATGAGGACACCGTGAGGAGCGCATAGCGCATGCCGGCTGCATCGAGGACGGCCTCCGCACCGACGGCGACGACTGCCGCCGCTCCCGGGAGCACCAGGTCCACGTGTAAGAGCCTGCCCTCGAGAATCCTGCCCAGCAGCAATCGCTGCTCGTCGTCGGCGACGAAGTCCCAGATGCTGAATTGCGGCGCGCCGTCGGGCGCGAAGCCTTCGCGGAAGGTCTCTGTGACGCGCACGACGTCGCCCTGCCGGTCGACGAGGGCGAGTGCCGGCACGCTCGCCGAAAAGGAGCCGGTCGCTTCTGTCGCTCCGGTGGGATATCCCACGGTTGGGTTGTCGGCCCTCCCGACCGGGTGACTTCGCGCGGAGTGCCGGAACTGGACGGATGTGACCCGCGCCGGCCTTCGAATTGCTCGGCGGGGCGCGGACGAGTCAGCAGCGCCGATGCTAGTATGCACGTATGCGGCGCACCACCATCTCTCTGCCGGACGACCTCGCGGATGCGCTTGCGCGCGAGGCGCGCCGGCGGTCGCTGCCGGCATCGGCGATAGCCCGTGATGCGCTGAGCGAGTATCTCGGAGTCGGCGGCCCCGGCGACCATCGCGAGCTCCCGTTCGCGGCGCTTGGACGCAGCGGCCATTCCACTACCGCTCGCGAGATGGAGTCACTGCTCGAGCAGGAGTGGGACACGGATGCTGGCGGTCGTTGACTCCGGTCCCCTCTATGCGACCGCGGATGCCGACGACGAGGATCACGAGGCCTGTCGTGGCGTCCTCTCGCGCGCCGACCTGCGCCTTGTCGTACCCGCCTTGGTCGTAGCTGAGGCAACCTACTTCGTGGGACGCCGGCTCGGCGCGGTAGCCGAGGCGGCATTTCTGCAAGGTCTTGGAAACCTGGACGTCGAAGGTCCCGCTCGCGAGGACTTCCCGCGGATCGCGGAACTGGTCGTGCGGTACGCCAACTTCCCGCTCGGCGGAACCGATGCCTCCCTGGTTGCACTTGCGGAGCGGATCGGCGCCGGGATCGTGATCACGCTCGATCGGCGCCATTTCGCGGCCGTGAAGCCGCGCCATATCGAAGCCTTCGACCTGCTCCCCTAGCGCACCGGGGGCGACCGCCTGGTGGGCTCTCGGCTGGCGCTGCGCATCTATCGGGCGGCGCGTGCGAGCAGCGATTCTTCGCCGGCCAGCGTCTGGCTGGTGGCGGCGGTGATGCGAACGTCCACGAGCTCCCCAGGCGACCCGAGCCCAGCGAAGTTGACGACCTTGTTTTGACGCGAGCGACCGCGGAGGCGGCTCGGATCCGTCCGCGACGGCCCCTCCACCAGTACCTCGAGGGTTCGCCCGACGAACCGCTCGGCGCGCTCGCGCCCGCGACGCTGGACGGCTTCCACCAGGCGCTCCATCCGCGCGACCTTGACGTCGTGCGGGACGTGGTCTGGCAGCTTCGCCGCCTCGGTCCCGCGACGCGGCGAGAACACGAACGTGAAAGCCCCGTCATAGCCGATCTCCTCCACGACCGCGAGGGTCTGCTCGAAGTCCTCCTCGGTCTCGCCGGGGAAGCCGACGATGATGTCCGTCGTCAGCGCGCAGTCGGGCACGTGCTCGCGGATCAGCGCGACGCGGTCGAGGTAGCGCTCGCGTGTGTACGTGCGCCGCATCCGCTTCAGCACCGCGCTCGAGCCGGACTGCAGCGGCAGGTGGATGTGCTCGCACAGCGATGGCAGCTCGGCGTGCGCCCGGATCACGTCCTCGCGCATGTCCTTGGGATGGGGGCTCGTATAACGGATCCGCGAGATCCCTTCGATGCCGTCGACCATCGTCAGGAGCTCGGCGAATGTCACGCGTTCCGCCTTCGGCAGGTCGCGGCCGTATGAGTTGACGTTCTGACCGAGCAGGGTCACCTCGCTCACGCCATCGGCGGCGAGCCGCTGAACCTCCTCGATCAGCTCGCCTGTCGGCCGGCTCACCTCGCGGCCGCGCGTCGAGGGCACGATGCAATACGAGCAGACCGAGTTGCAGCCGACGCTGATCTGCACCCAAGCCTGGAATGCACGTGCGCGCTTGGCGGGCAGGCGGCCGGTGAAGCCCTCGAACTCGAAGAACCCTTGAGAGGTGATCGAGTCGCTGGTCAGGAACTCGGCGAGCCGGTTCACCTGTCCGGGTCCGAACGCAACGTCCACAAACGGGAAGCGTTCGAACACCTCCTCCTTGACCGACTGCGCCCAGCATCCGCCGACGCCGACGACCCGGTCAGGACGCTCGGACTTCAGGCGCTTGGCCTCCCCCAGGTGTGCGACGAAGCGGCTGTCCGCCGCCTCGCGGATCGAGCACGTGTTGAACAGGATCAGGTCGGCCTCGGCGCGGCTCGCCGCTTCGGTGTATCCGATCGATTCGAGCATGCCCTTCATCCGCTCCGAGTCGTGCGCGTTCATCTGGCATCCGAAGGTGGTGACGTGATAGCGCTTCATCGTCGCCGAAGGCGTAGCCGCGCGCAGACCCGGAACGGCCGTCATCGCGCGTACTCGGTCGCCCGCGACTCGCGGATCACCGTGACCTTGATCTGGCCGGGATACTCGAGCTCCTTCTCGATCTCGCGGGCGATCGCGTGCGAGAGCAGCGTTGCCGCGTCGTCGTCGATCGCGGTCGGGGCGACCATCACGCGGATCTCGCGACCGGCCTGCATCGCGTAGACCCTGTCCACCCCTTCGTGGCGCGTGGCGATCTGCTCGAGATCCCGGAGCCGCTTGACGTAGTGCTCGAGCGACTCGCCGCGGGCACCTGGGCGCGCGCCGGAGAGAGCGTCGGCGGCCTGCACGATCACGGCCTCGACGGTCTGCGGCTCGACCTCGTTGTGGTGGGCCTCCATTGCGTGCGCCACCGCCTCGGGCTCGCCGTACTTGCGTGCGAGATCGCCCCCGACCAGCGCGTGCGGTCCCTCGATCTCGTGCGTGACGGCCTTGCCGATGTCGTGCAGCAGCGCGGCGCGCCGGGCCGTCCTGGAGCTGGCCCCGAGCTCGTCGGCCATCATCGCCGCGATGCTCGCGACCTCGACGGAGTGGGCGAGCACGTTCTGGCCGTAGCTGGTGCGGAATCGCAGGCGACCGAGGATCTTGGTCAGCTCGGGGTCGAGGCCCTGCACGCCCGCGTCGAACACGGCCTGCTCGCCGAGCTCGACCATGTGCCCTTCGAGCTCGGACTTCGCCTGGTAGTACATCTCCTCGATCCGCGCGGGATGGATCCGCCCGTCCTGCAGCAGCTTCTCGAGTGTGATTCTGGCGATCTCCCGGCGGACGCCGTCGAAGCCCGACAGGACGACCGCCCCGGGGGTGTCGTCGATGATGAAATCGACTCCGGTGAGGTTCTCGAGCGCGCGGATATTGCGTCCCTCGCGACCGATGATCCTCCCTTTCATATCGTCGGAGGAGAGCTGCACGACCGAGACTGTCGTCTCCGCCGCGTGTGCGGCGGCGAGCCGCTGCATGCAGACGGACAGGATGTTGCGTACGCGCCGTTCCGCCTCGCGCTTTGTCTGCTCCTCGATCTCGCGCAGGCGGCGAGCGGCGTCGTGTCGCGCCTGGTCCTCGACCTGCTTGAGCAGGGCCTGCTTGGCTTGCGAAGCCGTCATTCCCGATAGCCGCTCGAGCTCTTGCTGATGCTCGTCGTGACCGGCGGCGAGCTGGCCAAATCCCGTTTCGAGTTCCCCCTCTCGCTCAGCGAGTCGCTGCTCGCGGCGGGCAAGCTCGGCGCGCGTCACGTCCAGCGTCTCCTCTCGGGACTGTAGGCGCGCTTCGGCACGGGCGACGTCATCCCGGCGCTGGATCGACTGAGAGTCGCCTACGACCTGCTTCACGGGTAGGCCCGCGAACGCTCCCGGTCCATCGGCCGCGCGCATGCGCCCGAAGAGAACCGCGGCGCCCACTAATCCCGCAGCGATCAGAGCCGCGGCGACGACGATGTTCATTGCCAATCCTCTCGTCGGTTCCGGGCAGGCCGGATCCGATTCGCTTCAGTTTTTGGGAGCGACCGATTGGCCGTGCGAGACGCACGATCTGATCACCGGAGCGAGGCGACGCAGCGTCGCCCTTCAGACGGCGGTTATATGGCTGCTCGTGTCGGAGGTGTTGGTGGGCACGCTGCCCGGTAGTTGCCGTACACGCTGAAGGCTCGGTATCCAGGATTCATTATTTTTGCTGGGTTTTTGTGGCCCGCAGGCCATCGTTCGCTTCCGTGCATCGTAGTACCGCGTGGTTGTCGGCGCAAACGCCTGACGACGGGGGTCCTGAGCGAGCCGGGAAAGCCACTGGGAGACTCAGAGCGCGTATAGCGACAGGCGGGTATCGAGCACTCCCCTCGCAGCGCCGCTCGTGCCCATGCGCGATCCTCCTCCGAGGCTCGCCGAGTGCGGCCGCCAGCTCAGCGGTCCTCGGCGCCTGCGTGGGCGGCCAGCGCCTCGAGCGCGACGTCCGGTTCGTAGCCCTTGCGGAGCAGCGCGCCGAGCGCGCGGTCGCGGCTGCGACGGTCGCCGGGCGGTACTGGAAAGCGCCGGCGCAGGAGCTCGAGCGCGCGGTCGAGCTCGGTGCCCGCGTCGTGATCGGCGAGCGCGGATCGAACATGGTCGCGATCGACGCCGAGCGCCGTCAGCCGGCGCTCTATCCGCTCCGTGCCCCACTGCTCGAGCTCCCGCTTGTCGTGCGCGAAATGGGCGGCGAAGCGCGCGTCGTCGAGATACTCGAGCTCGGTCAGAGCCCGCACCGCGTCCTCGACCGTGTCCGCCTCGACGCCGACGCGCTCGAGGTGGCTGCGCATCTCGTGCTCGCTGCGCTCGCGGGGCACGAGGTAACGGTACGCGCGGTCCAGCGCGTCCTGTAGACGATCCTCGGCGGCGCCCGCGGTCATGGTCGCTATTGGCCCGGGAAGCGGCGGGGCGCAGTACTAGGCGGCTCGCCCCCCGACCGGCTCCACCTCGGCCAGCTGATCGTCTCGCGGCACGATCGGCTTGACGAGGTCGCGCCCGATCCCAAGCGCCGCGTAGATCTTCAGCTCGATCTCGCGCGAGGTCTCCGGATGCTCGTCGAGGAATCCCTTGGCGTTGCCGCGTCCCTGCCCGAGCCGCTCCTCGCCGTAGGAGAAGAACGAGCCGGACTTGGTGATGATGTCGTTCTCGATCCCGAAGTCGAGCAGGCAGCCGGAGGTCGAGATGCCCTTGCCGAACTCGATGTCGAACTCCGCCTGCTTGAACGGCGCCGCGACCTTGTTCTTGACGACCTTGACGCGGACGCGGTTGCCGACCGCCTCGGTGCCCTCCTTGAGCGTCTCGACGCGGCGGATGTCGAGCCGCTGGGAGGCGTAGAACTTCAGCGCCCGACCGCCGGGCTGGGTCTCGGTGGGTCCGAACATCACGCCGATCTTCTCGCGGATCTGATTCGTGAACACGCACACGGTCTGGGTACGGTTCAGCGTGCCGGCGAGCTTGCGCATCGCCTGGGACATCATCCGCGCCTGGACACCTACCGTCTGGTCGCCCATCTGGCCTTCGAGCTCGGCGCGCGGGGTCAGCGCAGCGACCGAGTCGACTGCCACGAGGTCGACCGCGCCAGAGCGGACCAGCATGTCGACGACCTCGAGCGCCTGCTCGCCGTAATCGGGCTGGGACACGAGCAGCTCGTCGATGTCAACCCCGATCCTCCCCGCATACAAGGGATCCATCGCATGCTCCGCGTCGACGAACGCGCAGACCCCGCCGAGCTTCTGCGCCTCGGCGATGATGTGATAGACGAGCGTGGTCTTGCCGGAGGACTCCGGTCCAAAGATCTCGACGATCCGGCCGCGCGGGACGCCTCCGATTCCGAGCGCCACATCGAGCGCGAGCGCGCCCGTCGGAATCGCATCGACTGCCACGCGCGCGCCGGGATCCCCCATGCGCATGACAGTGCCCTTGCCGAACTGCCGCTCGATCTGGGTCAAGGCTCCCTGAAGGGCCGCTTGACGCTTGGAATCGGGCACCTGGCTGGTCCTCGTTCCAGCCTTGTCGTGGACGCTCATCCAGTCGCTCCTTGTCTCACACGCATTGAACCCGCCACGTTAGGACGCATGGCGGACGGAACCGAAACGCTAGACACGCGTGGTGCAACGAAACAAGACCGGATCGCGCCGAATCACCAACGTCTGCGACACAACTTGACGTCCCCCCCGGACAACCCGCAGCCTCGGTTCCACTTTCACTTGATCCACAGCAGCGAGAACGGCTCGAGCTTCAGGGTTGCGGCTGTTGTGCCGGCGCGAGCTTGCAGCGATGACAATCCGGCGATCAGGGTGATCGGCGGCGCCCATCGCTCGACGTAAGGCTGGCCCCGTAGGGCCACCGGGACGGAGATCGGAGCCAGACCGTCTGTCAGGTTGACGATCACGGCAGCGGGCGGGCGCCCGTCGCCGAACAGAGCGCCTCCCACCGGGACGGCCCCGAAGCGGACCGAGCGCAGCTCGTGCGCGCCGGCGAGCGCGCCGAGCAGGGCCTGCATCGCCACGCCACCGGCGGCAAGGCCGAACAACGGCGTGGCAGGCGGATCGGCGGTGACCGCGCGAAAGATCACCGCCCCGTGGCCGCCGTCGAGGTCGAGCTCGGCGCGGCTACCGAACAGCGCGTCGAACGGGCCGCTGCCCACGAGCGCGTGGTAATCGGCCTGGACGACGCGCGGGGTGCTCAAGAGATCAAGCCCGTAAGCGGCGACGGCGAGTCCCTGGGCCCAGGTCTCGTGAACGCGGGCAACCGTGTCGAAGAGATTCCATTCCGTGACCCAGATCCTCGCTTTGGTGTGGAGTCCCGCGAGCAGGCGGGCGAGCGCGATGAAGCGGTGCACGGGCGAGGTCAGCATTGCCTCGGCCGCCTTCGGGGAGGCAAGCGACGCTCGTGGACCGAGCCCTGAGGCGAAGTAGCTGTGCATGCTGAGGGCGGCCTCACCACGTAGCGTGCTCAGCATCCCCGAGTTCCAGTGCAGCTCCCGCCCGTCGACCGTAGTGCTGTTGGTGTCGCGCCCGGCGTAGGCGTCGGCCGCCACCGACACGCCGGGGAATCTCCGCTTGATCGCGGCGATCCATCGGGAAGCCACGCGGCCGTAGGCGGCCCCGTCACGGAACCGGTGCGCGTAGACCGGCAGGTAGAGCTCATTGCCGAGCTCCACATCCCTCACGGGCATGCCGAGCCGTCGCGCAGCGCGGAGCATCGCAAGCTGAGAACGCAGGTCGCTGGTGAGCAGGTTCAGGTCGAACACCGGCGTTGCGTCCGCGGCGCGCACGATTCGCGCCCAGTCCGAGAGCGTGACATGAACGTGCCGACGCAGCCGGCTCAAGTTCTCCGGGACGAGCGCAGAGTGATCATACGTGCCCGTCCGCCAGTTCCAATAGTTGGCGGGAGTGCCGCCGAACACGCGAATCGCCTCCGGATGCAGCGCCGCGACCGCCGCGACGAAGCGGGGGTCCGACCACAGTCCGGCCGATCCGGTAACCGCTTCGCCATTGAACCCGAGCAGGCCCGTGGGCACCGTGCGGATCGGGCCGAGCACGCCGGTGAGCGGAACCGCGCTCAGCACCCGCGGTGCCGTCAGCCAGCGTGGCAGGCGGGTTCCTCTACGGCCATGCTCCAGTGCCCCGATCAGCCCGACGGCGATCAATGCAGCGACCCCGAGTGCGAGTGGCCTCCGATGGCGCGCGATCGCCGCTCGCATGATCCTCAGGACCGCACTTCGTCGAGCGGGCCGGGCCGGCATTCGGCGGTCCCCCCGCCGCGCAGCGACACGACTCGGAGCACCTCGTATCGCGAGCCCGCTGCCGAGAGATGGGACCGGTAGAGCGCCACGATCGCCGTTTCGGCGAGGTCGAGGGGCAGCGGCGGTGCGGGCCGCGAGATCCGCCGCGAGCGCCGGTCCCCGGCGACGCGGGCGACCGTCACGTGGGCGAGGAACGGGCGTGGCTCCGGCCGGTACCAGCCACCCGCCGACAACGCGTCGGCGAGCGCCGACTGGACGCGCGCGAGCGCGCCCGCGTCGTCTTCGACCATGGCTGCGAGCACGCGAGGATGTCGGCGTGGAAGCAATAGCGCATCACCGAGGCGAAGGCCGCTGAGCGGCGCCTCGCAGCCGATCGCACAGGCGGCGGCGATCGCATCGACTTCCCCGGCCGGGCACGTGCCCAGGAAGCAGAGCGTCATGTGAAGCGCATCCAGGGGAACCGGTCTGAGGCCCGGTTCGGATGCGGCGATCCCGTCTCGCCAGCGCGCAAGGGCCTCCCGCGCGTGGCCGTCGAGGTCGAGCGCGACGAACAGGCGCGCGCGGTCTGGGACGCCAGCCGATCCCGCCGGGAGTTCGCCGCCAGGCGAACTCCCAACGGAATCGGCGCCAGCCGATTCCGCACTCACGCCGCCGTCGCGCCGCCCTCGGGCAGCGGCGGTACCGGTAGCCAGTAATCAACCCACTGCTCACGGGTTGCTCCGACCCGGTCGTACACGCGCTGGGCGCGGCGGTTCCCCGGTGCGGTCTGCCAGGCTAGAACCCTCGCGCCGCGGGCACGGCACTGCTGCCGGCAGGCTTCGATCAACCGCTCCGCGAGTCCGCTGCCGCGCGCCTCCGGGACCACGAACAGGTCGTTCATCACGCCAAGGCGGGCGGCGTGGGATGTGGACCAGCTCCAGTACACGGTCGCGAAGCCGATCGGCTCGTTCGCCTGGTCGCGGGCGAGCAGCTGCACCCCCTCGCGGGCGGGGTCCCGGCTGAGCACATCGAACAGCGCGATCAGCTCCGAGTCGCTCGGGGCGACGCCGTAGAAATCGCAATAGCCGCGGGCGAGGATGAGCAGATCGTCGAAGTCGGCGCGGCCGACCACTTCGATCGTTGCCCTCGACGCGTGATCCGAAGCCACCGGCCGAGTTTGCCACGACCTCCGCGAACAGGCAGTCCGGTGGACGATCGGCGGGCTCGGAGCCCTGCGCGGCGCGGACGCCGCGTTATCGTTGCGCAGGCGCTGTTCATCACCACCGTGACGACCAAGGGCCATCTCAGCCGCGTCTACCGCAAGCTTGGCATCAGCCGTCGCGACCAGCTCGCCGGCGCGCTCGCGGGCCGTCTGAAGGACGGCGGGCA
>Ga0302326_10014799_pt1 | contig 16462 bp, 16 predicted proteins | sample Palsa_T0_3_FD_202264 | JGI IMG/M metagenome (GOLD analysis project Ga0302326, IMG submission 202264) | Peat permafrost microbial communities from Stordalen Mire near Abisko, Sweden - Palsa_T0_3 | ecosystem: Environmental > Terrestrial > Soil > Palsa > Peat permafrost | place: Sweden: Abisko...
CGCTCATCCTCGTGGTCGGCTTCTTCAACCCGCGCCGGCGGCTTCTGCACGACATGGTGGTCGGCACCATCGTCATCAACAGCGCGGCCCGGGCCGCAATGTTGCGAGCGCGCACGCCTGGCTATCGCTGATTCGGCCTTTAACGCGCCGGTATTCTCGGGCAATCTAGGCGGTGGCCGAGAATCTCGGTGAGGAGGCGAAGGGCCGGCAACGGCCCGCAAGTTCCGTGACCCAGCATTCGCGCGATACCCCGCAATTCTACCTGACCGCCCCGTCGCCCTGCCCGTACCTTGCGGGCAAGGAGGAGCGGAAGGTCTTTACCCATCTCGTCGGCGAGCGCGCCGGCGAGCTCAACAATATCCTCACCCAGGGCGGATTTCGCCGCAGCCAGTCGATCGCCTACCGGCCGGCTTGCGAGGGCTGCCGCTGTTGCGTCTCGGTGCGCGTAATCAGCAAGGAATTTTCCCCGACGCGCAGCATGCGGCGCATCGTCAGCCGCAACGACGACATCGTCGGCGAGATGCGAATCGCCGTCCCGACGTCCGAGCAATACGCGATCTTCCGCGGCTATCTCGATTCGCGTCACCGCGATGGCGGCATGGCCGACATGACGGTGCTTGACTACGCCATGATGGTCGAGGACAGCCACATCGAGACGCGCATCATCGAGTATCGGCGGCGCGAGCCCGGATCGTCGATGCCGGGCCGCCGCGCCGGCGACCTCGTCGCCGTGGCGCTCACCGACGTGCTCGCCGACGGTTTGTCCATGGTCTATTCGTTCTTCGAGCCTGACGAAGCCGATCGTTCGCTCGGCACCTTCATGGTGCTCGACCATATCGCGCGCGCGCAGCGCATGGGGCTCGCTTACGTCTATCTCGGCTATTGGGTGCGCGGCTCGCGCAAGATGGATTATAAGAGCCGTTTCCTGCCGCAGGAGCGGCTCACGCCCGAGGGCTGGGCGCGGGTGGAGCAGGAAGCGAATGGGGATAGCGAATAGAACTAACCGCTATTCGCTCGTTGCTTCAACCGTCGAACTTGTTGGTCTTCGGAAAACCCTTCGGCGCCAGGCGTCCGGCATCGGCGCGGTTGCCGCGCCAGTCGGCGAGTTCTTTCAATGACAGCGTGAACACGCGGTCGGCGGAATCGGTCCAGCTCAAGCCCTTTTCCGCCTCGAAAACCTTAATATCGGAGAGGCCGCCGTCCTTGTGACGCTGTAACCGCACGCCGCGGCCGCGCGTCATCTCCGGCACCTGATCGATCGGGAAGACGAGCATCTTGCGGTTTTCGCCGATCGCCGCGACCAATTCGCCCTCGGCCGGCGCAATAGCGCGCGCTTTGTCGGGCGGCGACACATTGAGCACCTGTTTGCCCTTGCGGGTGTTGGCGACGCACTCATCTTCGGCGACGATAAATCCCCTGCTTTGGTGACTGGCGACGATCAGCTTGCGCCCACCCTCGTGGCGGAACACGGTGATCACGTCTGCCTCCTGTTCCAGCTCGATGAACAAGCGCACCGGTTCGCCGTGGCCGCGGCCGCCCGGCAGCTTCGCCGCCTCGATGGTGTAGCAGCGCCCGTTGGTGGCGAAGACGAGCAGCTTCGAGGTCGTCTCGGCGAAGAAGGCGAGCTTGAGCGCATCGTCGGTCTTGAACACCAGGCTGGAAAGATCGGCGACCTGGCCGCGCAGCGCGCGGATCCAGCCCTTCTCGGAGACGACGACAGTGATCGGCTCGCGCTCGACCAGAGCTTCCTCGATCGCGGCTTCGTCATGCGCCGGCGCTTCGGCAAAGCCGGTACGGCGTTTGCCGAGCGGCGTCTTGGCGCCAAACCTGTCGCGCACTTCGCGGATCTGGCCGGCTATGGTCTTCCACTGCGCCTTCTCCGAGCGCAGCAGCTCCTCGATCGATTTCTTTTCCGCGCGCAATTCCTTGTCCTCGGCGCGGATCTCGATCTCTTCCAGCCGGCGCAAATTGCGCAGCCGCATGTTGAGGATGGCGTCGGCCTGGACGTCCGAAAGCCGAAATGTCTTCATCAGCACCGGCTTCGGCTCGTCCTCCTTGCGAATGATCTTGATGACCTTGTCGAGGTTAAGATAGGCGACGAGATAGCCGCCGAGCACTTCGAGGCGATGCTCGATCTGACTGAGCCGAAAGCGCGAGCGGCGCAGCAAAACCTCGCGCCGGTGCGTGAGCCATTCGCTTAAGACTTCGGCAAGGTCGATGACCTTGGGGATACGGCCGCGCACGAGCACGTTCATGTTCAGCGCCACGCGGCTTTCCAGCTCGCTGAGCTTGAACAGGCTTTCCATCAGCAGCGCCGGATCGACGCTGCGCGAGCGCGGCTCGAAGACCAGCCGCACGTCTTCCGCGGATTCGTCGCGCATGTCGGCGAGAAACGGCAGCTTTTTCTCGTTGATCAGTTCGGCGATGCGCTCCACGAGCCGCATCTTCTGCACCTGCCAGGGAATCTCGGTGACCACCACCTGATAGGTGCCGCGCCCGGTATCTTCGATCTTCCAGCGTGCGCGCAGCCGGAACGAGCCGCGGCCGGTCGCGTAAGCCTCAGCGATCGTTTCCGCCGGATCGACGACGATGCCGCCGGTCGGGAAATCGGGGCCGGGCACGAATTTGAGGAGCGTGCGGGTGCGCGCCTTGGGCTGGTCGATGAGGTGCAGCGCCGCGTCGCACAGTTCGGCGATGTTGTGCGGCGGGATCGCGGTCGCCATGCCCACCGCGATGCCCTGCGAACCGTTGGCGAGGAGATTGGGGATGGCCGCCGGGAGCACTACCGGCTCCTGCGACACGCCGTCATAGCTCGGGCGGAAATCGACGGCATCTTCGTCGATGCCGTCGAGGAGTAGCCGCGCGGCGTCGGTCAATCGCGCTTCGGTGTAACGCATGGCAGCGGGGTTATCGCCGTCGATGTTGCCGAAATTGCCTTGCCCGTCGACCAGCGGATAGCGCGAGGCGAAATCCTGCGCCAGCCGCACCAGCGCGTCGTAGATCGCCTGGTCGCCGTGCGGATGGAAATTGCCCATCACGTCACCGACGATTTTCGCCGATTTCTTCAGCGCCGCGCCCGGATCGAGGCGCAGGAGCCGCATGCCGTAGAGGATGCGCCGGTGCACCGGCTTGAGCCCGTCGCGCGCGTCCGGCAACGCGCGATGCATGATGGTGGACAGCGCATAGGCGAGGTAGCGCTCCTCAAGCGCCTCGCGCAGCGCGATCTCCTGCACATCGCCTGATTCCGGAGGAATCACCTTCTTGTTCATTGCGAGGAGGGGTAGCGCGGTTGGCCGTTGCGAACAAGAACGGCGGCGACGAAACGCCCGCGCGCATCCGGCATGGGAAGCCCGCGCGGCGCGAAAGCGTGGCGCTCGAGAAAGAAGCCGGTGAGCGCGAACGCGTCGGCAAGATCGGCAGCCGAGGCAGTCTCGGTCTCCAGGCGCAGGAAATCCGGGAGCCGCATCAGCTTGTCCCGGTAGGCCTCTCCGCCCGCGCGCGAGACCGCGCGGCCGGAGCGCGGCGAGACGTAGATGAGATCGTCGGTCGTGCCGGTCGCGGCGCAGGATGAAAGGTCGAGGCCGAAGCCGAGTTCGGCGAGGAAGGCGAGCTCGAACCGCGCGATCATGGGCGCGACCGCGGAACGGTCGTCGAGAGCATCGAGGATCGCTTCGAGCGCGCCGTGGATGCGCGCGTGCGGTTCGCGCTCGGCGAGCAGGCGGCATAAAGCCGCCAGATGAGTGACGCCGTGCACGGCATGCGCCGCGCTGAGAAATCCGGCGGCGCGCAAATTGATGCCTTCGACCGCGTAATTACCGAGATGATCGTCAAGCCGCGCCCGCCAGGTGGCGCGCAGCGAATTCCCCGGTTGGAGCACCCCGCGCAGCCGCGTGCCGGCGCCGCCGCGCACCAGGCCAAGATGGCGGCCGCGATCGAGCGTCATCAGTTCGAGAATGACGCTGGTCTCGCCGTGGCGTCGCACGCCCAGTACGATGCCTTCATCGGTCCATTGCATGGGGTGTATGTAGCGCGATTTGCAGGGATTCGTACCGGCTGCTTTCGGTCCGTCATTCCGGGGCCGAGCAAAGCGAGGAGCCCGGAGCGCGGCGCCCCGGAATGACGGCTACTCCTTCGGGAATTCCAGTCCCATCTCGCGATAGCGCTCGGGGTCGTCGCCCCAGCCTTCGCGCACTTTGACGAACAGGAACAGGTGAACCGGATGCTCGATGGACGCGGCGATGTCGATGCGCGCCGCCGCTCCGATCGCCTTGATGGTCGCGCCTCCCTTGCCGAGCACGATCTTGCGCTGGCTTTCGCGCTCGACGTAGATCGTCTGCTCGATGCGCACCGCTCCGCCCCGCAGCTCTTTCCACACTTCGGTCTCGACCGTCGACTGGTAGGGTAATTCCTGGTGCAGGCGCAGATAGAGCTTTTCGCGGGTGATCTCGGCGGCAAGCTGGCGCAACGGCGCATCCGAAATCTGATCTTCCGGGTAGAGCCACGGGCCTTCCGGCACGCGGCCGGCGAAAAAGCTTTTGAGCGCGGCGACGCCGTCGCCGGAGCGCGCCGAAACCATGAACGTCGCGGCGAACGTCGCGCGCCCGTTGAGCGTTTCCGCCAAAGCGAGCAAAGTCGGCTTCGCGACGAGATCGACCTTGTTGAGCACCAGCACATTGGGCGCGCGAATATCGGCAAGCCCGCGCAAGATCGCATCCTCGTCGTCCTGCACCCCTTTGCGCGCATCGATCAGGAGAGCGACGACGTCGGCATCCCGCGTGCTGCCCCAGGCGCTCCCGACCATGGCGCGGTCGAGCCGACGGCGCGGCACGAAAATGCCGGGCGTATCGACGAAGATGAGTTGCGCCGGCCCTTCGATGGCGATGCCGCGGATGAGCGCGCGCGTGGTCTGCACCTTGGGCGTGACGATCGAGATCTTGGCGCCGACGAGTGCGTTGAGCAAAGTCGATTTGCCGACATTCGGCGCCCCGATCAACGCCACGAAGCCGCAGCGCGTGGCCGGGGCTGCTTGGGCGACTTGCTCCGCCGGCTCAGCCATCGCGCCGGTCGGTCTTGACGCCCTCGCGCGCCATCATGGCGGCGGCGGCGGCCTGCTCGGCGGCGCGCTTCGAGCGGCCGGAGCCCTCGGAAGGCGCAAGCTGTGGGAGCTGCACGGCAACGCGAAATTCCGGGTCGTGGTCGGGACCGGAGCGCGCGACTTCACGATAGGCCGGCGTCGGCAGCCCGCGCGCCTGCGCCCATTCCTGCAAAACGGTCTTCGGATCGCGCAGCGGCTGCGCCGTCGTTCGCATGCGCGCCTCCCACAACCGGCCGACCATCCCCTCCGCGGCGGGAAAGCCGCCGTCGAGATAGACCGCGCCGATCAGCGCCTCGCAGACATCGGCGAGGATCGCCGGCCGCTTGCGGCCGCCGGCATTTGCTTCCGAAGCGCCGAGCCGGATCGCGGCGCCAAGATCGATGGCGCGCGCGATCTCGGCACAGGTTTCCTTGCGCACCAAATCGGCGAGCCGGCGCGAAAGCTCCCCTTCGTCGGCCTTGGGGAAGGCGCGGAACAACATGTCGGAAATCACCAAACCGAGCACGTGGTCGCCGAGGAACTCAAGCCGCTGATAGCTGCCGGCGCGGTTGCGCGAGCCCTTGAGCGCGGAAATGTGCGACAGCGCGCTGTTGAGCAGCGCCAGATCGGTGAAGCGATAGCCGATGCGTTCTTCGAGCGAGCCATCGCCGCGGCGCCGGCGACGGCGAGGATCCTTCTGCCCGTCGCTGGCAGCGCCCGGCGCGGATGGCGCGCGGGCGACCTCGACGGCAGACGGCTCTTGCGGAGCGGGAACTGATTTGCTTTTGCCCCGGGCGCTCATCGCACCAGTGTGAACAGCCTGGTCCAGCGCACGGTCCATGGCCAGCGCCACGCCTCCCAGGCGTGCGCACCGTCCCTGATCGAGAAGAAGATGATCTGCGCCCTGCCGATGATGTTCTCGTAGGGCACGTAGCCGACCGCGCTGAGCACCCGGCTGTCGGTCGAATTGTCGCGGTTGTCGCCCATCATGAAATAATGGCCGGGCGGCACGGTATAGACTTGGGTATTGTCGTAGAAGCCGTTGTCGGTGAGATCGAGCGTGGTGTAAGTCACGCCGTTCGTCAGCGTCTCGCGATAGCGCTTGACGCGCTGCACGACGCCGTCGTCGTCGGTGACGAAATCCTCCATGCGCTCGCGCTTGACCGGCTCGCCGTTGATGTTGAGCACGCCGTCGATCATCTGAATGCGGTCGCCCGGCAGTCCGATGACGCGTTTGATATAGTCGGTGGAGTCATCCTTCGGCAGGCGGAACACGACCACGTCGCCGCGGTTCACCGGCTGGCCGACAATGCGGCCCGAGAAAATCGGCGGCGAAAACGGCAGCGAGTAATGGGTGTAGCCGTAGGAATATTTGGAAACGAACAGATAATCGCCGACCAGGAGCGTTGGGATCATCGATCCGGAAGGGATATTGAACGGCTGAAACAGGAAAGTGCGGATGACCAGCGCGATGACGAGGGCGTGGAAAACCACGCGTATGGTTTCGGCGAAGCCGCCCTCTTTCCGTTTTGTTCCGCTTTGCACGCTCATCGGCCTTTGGTTTCCGTTATCGTTTTCCGCGCGCCCCGCGACCTTGTAACGCTTGAGGCAAGCCCACGCAATTACGCGCGGGATTTCGCCGCGGGGCCGTCCAACCGGCATTAGCTAGGCGCACCATGGGCTTACCGCCAGGGCGGCGCGCAGATGACGAATTTGTCACCCCGCCATGCGGACCTCCACGGGTCCGCTGTGCGCGGTCAATGACCGGGGATCGCGGTTGCCGAGATAATCACCAAGGCCTGGGCCATAGGCCCTTCGTCAGTCATGGTGAGGTCGATCCGGGCCTGGTAGCCGGCGGGCGTGATGGCCTCGAGGCGGCGTTTGGCGCCGCCGGTCAGTTGCAAAGTCGGCCGTCCCGATGGCAGGTTGGTGACGCCGATATCGCGCCACCACACGCCGGCGCGGAGCCCGGTGCCCAGCGCCTTGGCGCAGGCTTCCTTGGCGGCGAAGCGCTTGGCGTAAGTCTCGACCCGGTTTCGCCGCCTTTCCGCCTTCGCCCGCTCGGCCGGGGTGAAGATGCGGTCGATGAAGCGATCGCCGTGGCGCTCAATCACTTTGGCGATGCGGCGGGCGTCGCAGATGTCGGAGCCAATGCCGAGAATCATCGCACGTCATTGCCGATCTGCGCGCGGCCGCGATCCATCGCCGCGCGCATCTTGCGTACCGCGCTGGCGAGCCCGTCGAACATCGCCTCACCGATGAGGAAATGGCCGATATTGAGCTCGACGATCTCGGACAGGCCTGCGATTTTTTCCGCGCTGGCAAAATCGAGACCGTGCCCGGCATGGACTTCAAGGCCGGCGCTCGCCGCCAGCGCCGCGCCGCGCGTAATGCGCGCGAACTCAGTAGCGGCGGCGGACGTATCGGCCGCGTCAAGCGCCTCGCACCAGGCCCCCGTATGAATCTCGATGACTGGCGCGCCGATGGCGACCGCAGCCTCGATCTGCGCCGGCTCGGCGGCAATGAAGAGCGACACGCGAATGCCGGCCTCGGCGAGCTGTCCTACAGCCGCGCGCAAAGTCTCGCGGCCGCCCGCGGCATCCAGTCCGCCTTCGGTGGTGCGCTCGGCCCGCCGCTCGGGCACGAGACATGCGGCATGCGGGCGCGTCTTGCGGGCGATCTCCACCATCTCGCGCGTCGCCGCCATTTCCAGATTGAGCGGCTTTTGGACGCTCGCCTTGAGCCGGGCGATGTCGTCGTCGAGGATGTGGCGGCGATCCTCGCGCAGATGCGCGGTGATGCCGTCGGCGCCGGCGGCAATGGCGACCGCCGCGGCCTTGACCGGATCGGGATGCCGGCCGCCGCGGGCGTTACGCAATGTGGCGACATGATCGATGTTGACGCCGAGGCGGATGGGAGGAAAAGCGGGCATACGGATCGTTGCGGCGCGCTTTACCCGTTAACCCGCTCGGCGTTGGCGATCACCTTCTTCGCCCTCAATTGCGCGATGATCGAAGTCAGGTGCTTGAGATTGTAGACCTCGAGATCGATGGTCAGCTCGGTGAAATCCGGCGACTGCCGCGACATGCGGATATTGTCGATGTTGCCATCGTGCTCGGCGATCACTTGGGCGATCTGCGCGAGCGAGCCCGGCTCGTTCACCGACTGCACCGCAAGCTGCGCGGGAAACCGCTGCGGCGTCTTCTCGTCCACGTCCCAGCGCACGTCGAGCCAGCGCTCCGGCTCGTCCTCGAATTCCTTCAGCGCGGGGGAATGGATCGGATAAATGGTGATGCCCTCGCCCGGAGTCATGATGCCGACGATGCGGTCGCCCGGCACCGCGCCGCCATTGGGCGCAAAGTGCACCGGCAGGTCGGTGTTGATGCCGCGGATCGGGATCGCGGCGCCGTTGTCGGTTTTCTCCGGCAGCTTGAACTTCACCGCCCTGGCGCGCTTTAGTCCGAACCAGCCGCTCTCCGCCTTCGGCGCGACGGCCGTCACGCGCTCGTCCTTGTAATCGGGATACATGGCGCGCACCACGTCGGCGGCTTTCATTTCGCCACGACCGACGGCCGACATCACGTCTTCGATTGAAGCGCGGGCGAGCCGCGGCAAGGCGCCTTCGAGCTGCTCGTCCGAATAGGCGATCTTGGCGCGCTGGCAGAGCCGCTCGAGGATACGCCGGCCAAGTCCGGAATATTGGCTGCGCACGGCGGCACGGGTGGCGCGGCGGATGGAAGCGCGCGCCTTGCCGGTCACGACGATCGATTCCCATGCCGCGGGCGGAGCGGTCTGCGCCTTGGAGGTAAGAATCTGCACCTCGTCGCCGTTTTGCAGCGGCGCGCTCAGCGGCCCGATCTTGCCGTTGATTTTCGCACCGACCGCCATGTTGCCGACGTCGGTGTGCACGGCGTAAGCGAAATCGATCGGGGTGGCGCCGCGCGGCAGCGCGATGAGCTTGCCCTTCGGGGTAAAGCAGAACACCTGGTCGTGGAACAGTTCGAGCTTGGTGTGTTCCAGGAACTCTTCCGGGTTGGAGCCCTCGGCCAGAAGTTCGATGGTGCGGCGGAGCCACGCATAGGCGTTCGACTCGCGCGAGAGCATCTCCGTCGGCGAGCCGACGCCGTCCTTGTAGAGCGAGTGCGCGGCAATGCCGTATTCGGCGATCTGCTGCATCTCGCGGGTACGGATTTGCAGCTCGACGCGCTGCTTGCCCGGCCCGATCACGGTGGAATGGATCGAGCGGTAATCGTTCTGCTTCGGCGTGGAGATGTAATCCTTAAAGCGCCCGGGCACGACCGGCCAGGTGGTATGGACGATGCCGAGCGCCCGGTAACACTCGGCCGCGCTGTCGACCACGACGCGGAAGCCGAATATGTCGGAAAGCTGCTCGAAGCCGACCGCCTTCCTTTCCATCTTGCGCCAGATGGAATAGGCGCGCTTGCGGCGGCCGGAAACTTCGGCGGCGATGCCGCTGTCGGCGAGTTTCCTGGCGAGTTGTTGTTCGATCTCGGTGATCCAGCCTTTGCTGCGCGCGGCGAGCGCCTCAAGCCGCTCGGTGATGACCTTGTAGGCGTCGGGATTAAGCTCGCGGAATGATAAATCCTCGAGCTCCTCGCGCATCTCCTGCATGCCCATGCGGCCGGCGAGCGGAGCGTAGATGTCGAGCGTCTCCTCCGCCGTCACGCGGCGCGCCTCCGGCGGCCGATGCTCCAGCGTGCGCATGTTGTGCAGCCGGTCGGCGAGCTTGATCAGGAGAACGCGCACGTCGGCGGCAATGGCAAGCAGAAGCTTGCGCAGGTTCTCCGCCTGCTTCGCCTCCTTGGAGACGAGATCGAGCTTTTTCAGCTTGGTCAGGCCCTCGACCAAGATGCCGATGTCGCGGCCGAACAGGCGGTCGATCTCGGCGCGGGTGGCGTCGGTATCCTCGATCGTGTCGTGCAGGAGCGCGGCGGCAATGGTGGCATCGTCGAGCTTGAGATCGGTGAGGATCGCGGCAACCTGCAACGGGTGGGAGAAATAGGGATCGCCGGAGGCCCGCTTCTGCTCGCCATGCGCCCGCATGGCATAGACGTAGGCGCGGTTGAGCAGATCCTCGTTGGTCGCCGGATTGTACTGCTTGACGCTGTCGATGAGCTCGAATTGCCGCAGCAACCGCGGCTTGCGCGGCTTTTTGGGCGCTCCCTCGTCGTCCTGTGGCACGAGGTCGGGGCCGCGCGCGACCGCGACCCGCAGCCGGGGTTGGTTCTGCATCCGCGGCAAATCGATCGGCGAGCGCGCCATGAAAAGAACCTCGGCTTCGCCGGCCAAACCGGCGGAAGCTGATGGTTAGGATATCATGGCGCGGGCCCGGCGCCACAAGGCGACGGATCAGCGACCGCCATGGCGACCAAAGTCGCGGCGGTTCGCAAACTTATCGTTAACAGGCGCGGCGGGAGCCGCGAACGAGAAGGCCCTATTCCTCTTCGTCGCCGGCTTCGGCGTCGGGTTCGGGCTGGCTCTCCGGCGGGGTGAGACCCTCGAGACCCTTGAGCAGCTCTTCCTCACTCATGCGGTCGGTGGTCACCTCGGTGTCGTCGACATCGGCGCCGGTGCCGGGCGCACCGATCAACGGCACACCTTCGGATTCCGGCTCGTCGACCTCGACATATTTCTGCAGCGAATGAACGAGTTCTTCCTTGAGGTCCTCGGGCGACACCGCCTTCTCGGCGATCTCGCGCAGCGCCACCACCGGGTTCTTGTCGTTGTCGCGCTCGACGGCGATCTGGCCGCCGGAGGAGATCATGCGGGCGCGATGGCTTGCGAGCAAAACGAGATCGAAGCGGTTTTCGACCTTGTCGATGCAATCTTCGACGGTAACACGGGCCATGATCGCTGCTCCTGCGCGGCGTGCGGCGGGGGACTTGGTTCCAGCGGCCGTTACCTATCGTCACGTATGCAGAAGCGCAAGGGTGTTCTCCAGGATTGTCCTGTGAAACCTTAAAAATTGGCCTCCAGGCAAGGCTCCTTCAGCCAAACTTTGGGAACCCGCGGGCAGCCCGATTTGTGTGCATTTGCGATTTACCGCGACGGCGTGCCACAGTGATCGCGGTCGCGGGGTCGCGCCATATGGCACGTGGTGCTTGCGCAGCGCCCGCGTCCGTCGCAAGCTGGACGACCGTGTTTTTGCCATCGTGGCTTCGTATTTTGTCACCGGTGGCGACAAGCAAGTTTTGAAGACCGCCGGAAACGTCGAGTCCATTGCGGCTAATCCGGTTTCATAACCAGAAAACGCATCGAGAGACACCATGTCGGCCCAGATCGAGAAGATTGCATTGTTTATTGACGGCGCCAACCTTTACGCCACGGCGAAATCGCTCGGCTTCGATATCGATTACAAGCGCCTGCTACGCGAATTCCAGTCGCGCGGCTATCTGGTGCGGGCGTTCTACTACACCGCCGTGATCGAGGATCAGGAATATTCGTCGATCAGGCCGCTTATAGATTGGCTCGACTATAACGGCTATACCGTGGTCACCAAGGCGACCAAAGAGTTCGTCGATCAGACCGGCCGGCGCAAGGTCAAGGGCAACATGGACATCGAGCTTGCGGTCGACGCCATGGAACTCGCGCCGCATATCGATCAGATGGTGCTGTTCTCCGGCGACGGTGACTTCCGTTCGCTGGTCGAGGCGGTGCAAAGGCGCGGCGTCCGCGTCATCGTCGTCTCCACCATCTCCACGCAGCCCCCCATGGTGGCTGACGAATTGCGCCGTCAGGCCGACCAGTTCATCGACATCATCGAGCTGCAGAATAAACTCGGCCGCGATCCGGCCGAACGCCCGATGCGCGAACCGCGGGAACCGCGCGAGGCGCGCGAGCCGCGGCACACGCCGCAATTCCTCCAGCGCAACACCGGAGCGGCCCAGCGCGTCGAGGTCGAAGTCGAAGACGAGTTCGACGAAGACTAGACGCTTGCGGTGGCCGCGATGACGCCTGGAAGCGGCAAGCCCCGCCGCGATTGTCCGCGCTGCCCGCGCCTGGTCGCCTTTCGGGAAAACTGGCGCAATGCCGAACCCGACTGGTTCAACGCCCCGGTTCCGTCATTCGGGCCGATCGACGCGCGGCTCCTGATCGTCGGTCTGGCGCCCGGGCTGCGCGGCGCCAATCGCACCGGCCGGCCATTCACCGGCGATTATGCAGGCGATCTTCTTTATGCGACGCTTAAGGAATTCGGCTTCGCGCAAGGAAGCTATGCGGCGCGCCCCGACGACGGGCTGACCCTGGTCGATTGCCGCATCACCAATGCGGTGCGCTGCGTGCCGCCGGAGAACAAGCCGACGCCGCAGGAGATCTCCACCTGCCGCGGCTTCCTCACCGCGACCATCGGGGAAATGACCAAGCTGCACGCCATCGTCGCCCTCGGCCGCATTGCCCACGAAACGTTGGTCGCGGCGCACGCCGCGCGGCGGCGCGATTACCCGTTTGCCCACGGCGGCGCGCGGCCGATGGGCGCGATCACGTTATTCGATAGCTACCATTGCTCGCGCTACAACACGAACACCGGCGTGCTGACGCCGCAAATGTTCCGCGACGTGTTCGCGCAGGTGCGCAAACACCTGGACGAGGCGGAAACGCCTACTCGGCTGCCTGGCTGAAAATCGAGCTTTCGTACTTGCCGCTGCCCATTTCGCCCGGCGGGAAGATGCCGTGCCGCTCGATCCACTGAAACGATTCATCAAACGTCTCTTTCGAGTATTGCTCGAACACCAGACGCTCGCCAGGCCCCCAGCGCCGCGTGTCCATCTGGTCATGAAAGCGCACCGGGAATTCGCTCCGGTAGTAATGCGTATAGAGTTCCGGCCGCAGGTCGATGTCGCGCTGGGCGCGGCGCAGTGCCCGGAAGTATTTGCGCACATCTTCCGGGGCCGGCGTGCCGGTCACCATCGAGGCGATCATGAACGTCGTGTCGATGATTTTGCGAAAGCCGAGCTGCTCGGCGAAATAATACGGGCCGCTGAACAGCGAGGCCGCCGGCAGCTTGCCGTCGATCAGCATCTCCATGCGGCTGAACAGCATGCCGTCGGCGAACGACAGCTTGATCTGTTCCGGCTTGAGATACAGCTCGAGTCCCTGGATGGTCGCGTAGTGGCTGCCCGACTGATAGCCGACCGAGATCGGCACTCCGGCGAGATCGGCCGGAGTCTTTACCTTTGAATCCGCCGGCACGAACACGCCGCAGGGCGTAACCGAATAGCAATCGGCATAGAGCTTGCCGTGACCGTTGGAGGCCGCGACGTTGACCGTCCAGTGGCAGGCGCCGCTGACGTTGCAGGTGCGCCCGGCTTCGAAGGTCTGGTAGGCGCCGACCTTGCTGCCGAGGTTATGGCCGCTGCCCTTGCTCGAATCCATCGCCTCGCGGAATTCGTAATCGAGACTCTCGGCGGTGAAATAACCCTTCTCCTCGGCGACCCATTCCTGCAACCGGAAATGCGGAGCAACGACAAATTTGGACATGGAAAAGCCCTTTCGCGATTACGCTTAAGCTAACCGTGGCTGCGTAGCCATGCAACGACCTCCGCCGCGCTCCGGTCGGGCGGAAAGACCGGATAAAACACCTTGCTAATGACGCCATCGTCGATGACGAGCGCCATGCGCTTTAAGAGCGTCATCCCGGCGACGGAGAAAGTAGGCAGCTTCATCGCGCGCGTGAAGCTCAGCTCGGAATCGGACAGGATCGGGAACGGCAGGTGCAGCCGCTCGGCAACCTCGCGCTGATAATCGGTATCCTGGGTCGACAGGCCGAAAACGTGGGCCGCACCCAAATCCTTGAGCTCGGCGAAATGGTCGCGGAAGCCGCACGATTGCGGCGTGCAGCCGCGGGCGCCGGGAATGTCGTCCCAGCCCGGCGGCAGATCGACTCCCGGCACGCCGGTGCGCGGATAAATGTAAAGCACGGTGCGGCCGGGGACGTGCGCCAGATTGAAGGCGCCGCGGCGGGTCGCCGGCAGCGCCAGATCGGGCAACTGCATGCCGGGAAGATGCCGCGCGGCGCCGTCGTCCTGCGGGATCGGGATGCCGGGCGGCAGGTAGGTTGGATCGTGCTTGCCGGGGGCTTCTTTTGCCGCTGTCATGCCGTGTGCTCCAGATGTCGCTTGCGCCTGATCTTGTGCGAAAGCCTGTGGCTGCTTTTCAGGACCCTGCGTATAGGAAATAAACTCCATCAGCGAGCCGTCGGGATCGCGAAAATAGACGCTGCTGCCGGGCCCCTTGGCGCCGAAGCGCTGGAGCGGGCCGCGCTCGACAGCGACACCGCAGCGTTCAAGATGGATCATGGCCTCGGCGATCGATCCGCGCCATTCGAAGCAAAGATCGCTGTTGCCGGGCGCGACCGGAAGGCGCGCCACTTCGGCGGGCGTCACCCCCGGCCCGTGGACGTTGAGCTGACGGTCGCCGAAGCGGTAGGCGTAGCCGGCCGGCCGCGCCACCAGCTCGGCGCCGAGCACCGCCGTATAGAACGCATTGGAGCGTTCCCAGTCGGTCACGTGAATGACGCAATGATCGAGCGTCACCGGAAGCATTGCTTTAGCCCTTTTGCCGCAGCAGCCGGCCCCGCTCGCGCTGCCACGAGCGTTTCTTTTCGGTCTCGCGCTTGTCGTAAAGCTTCTTGCCGCGCGCCAGAGCGATCTCGATCTTGGCACGGCCCTTCTCGTTAAAATAGAGTTTGAGCGGCACCAGCGTCATGCCTTCGCGCTCGACCGCGCCGATCAGCTTGTTGATCTGCCGGCGGTGCAGCAACAGCTTGCGCGGCCGTTTCGGCGCGTGGTTGAAGCGGTTCGCCTGCTGGTATTCGGGAATGGTGGAATTGATGAGCCATATCTCGTTGTCGCGGGCGTCGGCGTAGGACTCCGCGATGGTGGCCTTGCCGGCGCGCAGCGATTTCACTTCCGTGCCGGTGAGCGCAACGCCGGCTTCCATGGTCTCGTCGATGAAGTAGTTGAAACGCGCCCTGCGATTGTCGGCAACGACCCGCAATTTCCTTTCGGCCTTCGCCATGGCGCTAAGAGCGGCTCTTCAAGAGATCGCGGATCTCGGTGAGGAGCTCTTCTTGCTTGGTCACCGGCGGCGTCTTGGGTATTTCGGCATGCATGAGCCGGTTGACGAGACGCATCAGCCAGAACAGCACCCAGGCGACAATGAGAAAATTCAGCGTGACGGTGAGAAAATTGCCCCAGGCGAGCACGGCGCCTTCCTTCTTGGCGTCGGCGAGGCTTGCCGCGGTCACCTTGGCCGAAAGCGGCAGGAAGTGATTGGAGAAATCGAACCCGCCGGTGACCGCGCCGACGATCGGCATGATGAGGTCGCCGACCACGGATTGCACGATATTGTTGAAGGCCACGCCGATGATCACGCCGACGGCGAGATCGACGAGATTGCCGCGCAATGCGAACTTCTTGAAATCGTCGAGCAACGACATCAGGTCACTTCCCCCTTTCCTCCCCCGCGACGGGAGAGGAGGACCATGCGTACCCTGCCCGGCTGCGCCGGGAGAAATGTCTTAGTTGATGAGACCCGCATGCACCATGGCGTCGCGCACGACGGCGCGGGTCTTTTCGGAAATCGGGACCATGGGTAGCCGCACGGTGGCCGCGCACTTGCCGATGAGCGAGAGCGCATACTTGATCGGCGCCGGACTCGTTTCGAGGAAGAGATTGATGTGCAGAGGCGCAAGCTTGTCCTGAATCTTCAGGGCCGCGGAGTAGTCGCCCTTGCGGCACGCCGCCTGGAATTCGGCGCACAGGCGCGGCGCTACGTTCGAAGTCACCGAGATGCAGCCGTGGCCGCCATGCGCCATGAAGCCAAGCGCGGTGATGTCCTCGCCGGACATCTGGTTGAAATCCTCGCCCATCGCGGCGCGTTGTTGCGTCACCCGCGTCATGTTCGCCGTCGCGTCCTTGACGCCGGCGATGTTCGGAAGCTCGAACAGGCGCTTCATGGTGTCGACCGACATGTCGATCACCGAGCGCGGCGGAATATTGTAGATGATGATCGGTATGCCGATCGCGTCGTTGATCGCCTTATAGTGCTGGTAGAGCCCTTCCTGCGTCGGCTTGTTGTAATAAGGGGTGACGACGAGCACAGCATCGGCGCCGGACTTTTCCGCGTGGCGGGCGAGATCGACCGCCTCCTTGGTTGAGTTCGAGCCGGCGCCGGCGACGACCGGCACCCGGCCGCGCGCTTCCTCAACGCACCATTCGACCACTTGGCGGTGTTCGTCATGGGACAAAGTCGGACTTTCGCCGGTGGTGCCGACCGGAACCAGCCCGCTGGTGCCCTCGGCGATCTGCCAGTCGACCAGGCCGCGGAAGGCCTTCTCATTCACGGAACCGTTCTTGAACGGCGTGACCA
>Ga0302326_10014803_pt1 | contig 16461 bp, 19 predicted proteins | sample Palsa_T0_3_FD_202264 | JGI IMG/M metagenome (GOLD analysis project Ga0302326, IMG submission 202264) | Peat permafrost microbial communities from Stordalen Mire near Abisko, Sweden - Palsa_T0_3 | ecosystem: Environmental > Terrestrial > Soil > Palsa > Peat permafrost | place: Sweden: Abisko...
CCCGCTATAGAGGAGCTGTCAAGCCAACATTTCTCACGTTCTTGTAGTCATGTTTTTTCGAGAAACAACTAGAGAAATCTTAGCCTGACAGCTCACCGCGGGTCCGTTGGACGGTGGCCATGTTGAACGCGAAAAGGAGCAAGAACATGGATACCGAAGAATTCAGCCTGAACGAAACCGCCGATCAGGTTTCCGACATCCTCGATCAGCACGAAGCCGAGTTATTCGACGACGAGATGGAGGGCTTTTAAATGACAGACGTCGAAATCGAACTCAGCCAATCGGCCTACTGCCTCCGTATGGCCGCCCAGATCTTGAGCTGCCGCGGCTCCGAGGACGTCGCAGCTTACCTCCGGGACCAGGCAGATAAGAACTTCAACCTCTTGTTGCCCGTGGTGCAACGATGAACCGCATCATCCATGGCGACTGTACCGAGGTGCTGAAGACGGTCCCCGCCGAGAGCGTGGACTTCGTCCTCACCGATCCGCCCTACTTCGTGCGCTACCGCGACCGCTCCGGCCGCAGCGTCCAGAACGACGGCAGCGACGACACCGCGAAGGTGCTTTCAGCCTTCCCGGAAATCTACCGCGTCCTGAAGCCGGACGCGCTCTGCGTCTCGTTCTACGGCTGGCAGGCTATCGATGCGTTCATGGCCGCCTGGAAAGCGGCCGGATTTACGCCCGTCGATCACATCGTCTGGCGCAAGAGCTATGCGTCCAGCACGCGCTTCTGCAATCGCTTCCACGAGCAGGCCTACGTGCTGGCCAAGGGCCGCCCTGCCCCGCCCCTGAACCCGTTCGACGATGTGCAGCCTTGGGCTTATTCCGGAAACCGCTCGCACCCGACCGAGAAAGACGTGCGCGTGCTCAAGCCTGTGATCCAGGCTTTCACGCAGCCCGGCGCCGTGGTCCTTGACCCCTTCTCCGGTTCCGGAAGCACCTCAGTCGCGGCTGCTCTGGCGAAGCGCCGCTATATCGGGATCGAGCTTGAGCAAAAATACTGCCAGCTCGCAGAGAAGCGCCTCGCCGGCGTTGCCCGGCACATGGCGCGCGGCCCCTAGGCGCTGCCGAAATCGTGTTTTTGCAATTATATGATTTCATGCGCGCAAAATTACAAAAAGCCGAGTTCCGTCAAACTGCCTTATCCGGTCCTAGCAGCGGCCGAGCGGCACCGACGGACTTCGTTTGTTCCCGATCGAGAATCTCGCCGGTTTCAGGGTCGTGCATATCCTGCGGTATATGCCGTCCTTCTATGACAGGCTCAAGCGTCGGCAATGACGGTTGTCCGCCCGGCTCTCCATCACCTGCGGGCAAAGCGCCTTCCGGTGGGTAAATCAGTGGCAAACGCCGCAGCTCGCGGTGTTCGAGCGTTAGAGCGTCCTGATCCTCGCGGTCGGCAACCACATAAGCACTGAAAACAGACAATGCAGGGCGCTGATCCCTTGGCTGGCCCCACGCCACTTGGTCATTCACAACATAAGCGTTGATCGTCCCCGCTCCGCCGAGACTCACGGCCTGTATCCAGCGATCAGTCACCAAATCGGCAACCGCCCGTTGAACCGTTCGGGGATTACACCCCATGAGTTTCGCAAGCGTTTTCTGTGACACAACGACGGCATTTTGGTGCCCCATGCGGGCTATCAGGTGGTGCATGAGCGCTGCAGATCGGGGGCTTTTGATCGTCAGTTTTGCCCACGCTTCGTGCGCGGCCCGTTCGGTCTGCACCCACGTATTCGGGCTAGTATCCACTCTTGCTCCGAGTTGCCTCGCGGGTACCTGGGCCATAGCGCCGCCTCTTTTTCTATCGTTTTACCCCCGACTCATGTCGGGGGGTCGCGACAAGCAGTGTAAAAAACTTGCACGGGAAGTCAAGATTGTTTCGACACTAACAAGACAGGTAACGCATGTTTATTGAAAGACCCACGACATAGCTGGTGTCGTGAGGTGGCGACAAGCAGTGCAAAAAACTTACCCTCGGTGTCGAGTTTTTTCAGAGGCTAGAGAGAACAAGGGGAGCCTATTATTGAAAGACCTACGACACAGTTGATGTCGCCGGGTGAGGACACGGCTTGTGTCGTACCCCCCCTCCTTAACCAACTGATTCAAAACGCTCAATTTTTCCGGCCCTCTATATCTAATATTCTTTTATAACTACAACTTATCCACGCCCGCTCGCGCGCCCCCCAAGGGTAGCGCCGTAGCGAGCGGGGGTGGATAAGTTGTTCAGTACCCTCTTGAATACATACTATGGAAATCCAAGGTGCTTGCCAGGCACGCAGGTATCACTTTACCGAGAGCGCGGGCGTGATCGCGGGCCATTTTTCCGACTGCGAGAGTACGTCCGCCCCACACCGCCACCTTCCCTGCCCTGCGCCGGCGGCCAATTCTGAGGCCCCACCGTCGGGCTGACGGCCCGCACCGGGGCCGGTTCCTCGCCTTTCATGAATACCGAGCCTGTGATCGAGCGTGCGCTCTCATCTTCGTGGAGCATCCGCTCAGCGCCACCGTCGGCTATCGGACCACGCCGCCGGTGAATTTCGCTCTTCAGTGGCTCGGCCGTCCAGCCGTCGAGGGTTCTCGTATCGCACGCCAGTACTTCGACCGTGACCCATTCGGCATCGGCGGCCGTCACCTGGCCAGTCACGAGCCGGGCACCAATTTTGCGGCCCTTCTCGGTCTTCCGCGTCTTCGGCTTCCAGACTGGCTCGACCCAACGGATCACGTCGCCTGTAATGAAGGCCCGGCCACACGGCTCCCAATTTCCCATCTTTCCCCTTCCCTTTCACCACTTGCCTCCAGTACAATAAACATGTTTACGCACGCATGGAAATACGAACATGCGGATTTACATGAGCCTGTGTTTTCATGCGCGCATAAACACGATGGGGGAGGGAATGACGTGATCATCACTGTAGCCAGCTACAAGGGGTGCGTCGGAAAATCCACTACGGCTGTTCATCTTGCGGCCTTCTTGCAACGCATCGCGCCCACGCTGGTGGTCGACGGCGACAAGATCCGAACTCCAACCAAATGGAGCCAGCGCGGCAACGGGGCGGGCTTGCCCTTCAAAGTTGTCAGCCATGTCCAGATGATTAACCATATTCGAAACTTCCAGCACGTCGTCATCGACACCGAGGGCAGCCTGAGCGACGCGGATTTCAAAGACGTCGCCGAAAATTGCGACCTGCTGGTAATTCCGGCCGTTCCGGAGACGGCCGCCACCGACGGCCTGACGGAAACTCTGGCCATGCTTCACAAGATCAACAGCAAGCACTTCAAGGTGCTCATCACCATGGCGCCCCCGAAACCAAGCACCGACGCGCAGCAACTCCGGGAGATGCTTATAAGCCAGAACATCCCGGTCTTCGAAACAGAGATACCCAAGACGAAGGCCTTCGACCATGCAACCGCAGCGGGCGTACCGATTTATGGAATCAAAGGCGAGCGCGCTGAGCGGGCCTGGGCAGCATATGAGGCAGCAGGAAAGGAGATTTTGAATGGTGAAGCAGTCCGGCAAGTTCGGAGCGTTGGCTGAGTTTCGGCATCAGTCTCAGCCACAGGAAGAGGAAGGACAGACGGCTACGGCCGTTCTGACAGCGCCAGCGCCACCAGCGCTGCGGGGCAGGGGACGCCCGGCCGGGAAACGCAGCAACCCGGATTTCGAGCCAACGAACGTGCTGCTGCGCAAGCGCACCAAGAAGCTGGCCGGACGTATCCTCGAAGATACGGAAGCCGGGCAGGACCTCTCAGAGTTGATCGAAGATCTCCTGGACAAGTGGATTTCCGCGCGCGCGTAATTTTGTGCGCATGTAATTACGCACACATATAATTATGCAGGTTCATAAACACGTAAGCGGAGTGGATAAGGTCACAAACTAGAACTTATGCCTAAAGACCTGACGCCGGTCAGCGCGATATTACCGGCGATCATCAAGCCCGAGCACAAGCCGCTCACCCCGATCCAGGAGCGCCTTCTCACTTTGCCCCTACCGGCCGATGACGACGAAGCGGCCATTCTCTACCAGCACTCGGTCTTATGCCAAACCTGCATGCCCTATCGCGATCCCGGCGACGACAAGCGCGCCTGGCAGCGCACCAACGGGCTCGTCTCTCTGCTAATTCAGGCAGGGAAAGCCTACGATGCCCCCGGCGACGCCTGGATTGATGTCGGCCTGCCCCACGGCCCCAAGCCCCGGCTGGTGCTGTACCACCTCAACGCCGAGGCCCTGCGCACCCAATCCCCCCTGCTGGAGCTGGAGGACAGCCTGACAGCCTTCGTCAAGCGCACCCTCGGCCTCGACGTCGGCGGCCGGACCATCCGCACCGTCAAGGACCAGCTCACCCGGCTGGCTTCCGCGGATTTCCGTTTCGGAATGGGGGGCAGGGAAGGGCGCTCGGTCACCATCAAGGGCAGCGTCATCGACGGCTTCGAACTGTGGACCCCGAAGAACGACAAGCAGCGCGTCCTCTGGCCGACGACCGTCCAGTTTTCCAGAAACTATTTTGAGAGCCTGATGCAGCATGCCGTCCCCCTGAATGAGGCGGCCGTCGCCCGCCTGTCGCACAGCGCCATGGGGCTCGACGTCTACACCTGGCTCGCACAGCGCCTCCACCGCGTCGCCCCCAACAAGCCCGGCTTCATTCCCTGGGTCTCGCTCAAGGCGCAATTCGGGTGCGACTACAAACGGATGGTCGATTTCCGGCGCGTGTTTACCCGGACGCTCAAGCAGGTTAAGGTCGTCTACCGGGAAGCCAAATTCGCGCTCGACGGGAAAGGCATGCGCGTGCACAACAGCCCGCCCCCCGTGTCGCGGCGCCTTCTCCAGATCAAGTAAAAGGCCCTCTATGCACCCATGCCTTAACCCGCCGCCGTCCCTCTCTCCAGTTTCCACAGATACGTGGAAAACCCCTGTGGAAAGAACCACTTATCCACGGGCACTTTGTCACGGCGTTCACGGGCAGTTTGTCACAAAACGGCACGGGCACTTTGTCACACAAGCCTATAGTTCAGTAACCGATAGTCTACCGGTAGTAGGGGCGGGCGTTTGGTGGAAAACTTCGTTTCCCACAAGCCGCCGCCCCCGACGACTGCTTAAAACCTTTCCTCAGAAGGCAAAAACCAACCCCAAAACAGGAGCCCCGGATGCCCGGCAACGATGACCCCGAGGAGCTGAGCGAAGAAGATCTCGCCGCTCTTGCCGAATACGAAAATTCCGAAGAGGGCAGGGCAGCAGGGGAGCCCGAGCCGGAAAGCCCGGCAGAACGGCTAACCAAGCTTTTCAATAAAACCCCGGAGATGCAGGAATGCCGCCAGACCGCGGATTCCATCAACAATCGGCTGAACCCGGAAGACACCGTGCCCGTCCAAATCGACGTGCCCCGAGAATTCCTCCGCCTGACCGAATTTCTCGAACAAAAACGGGCGACGGCTGCTGGTGTGGTGCCGCTGCCGACGCCCAAGGTGCTCAACCAAATCCTCCTGAACGAGCTTCACGACCAGCTCCACAGGCTGATCACCGGCCCGGCGCGGTTTAGCTATTACCGCGGCCTCTGGAACCGCTTTTGCGACGAGCAGGGCGCCCCGGACCAGAAGATACCAGACCCGCAGGCAAGCGCAGGGGAGGGCGGGGAAGGCCCCTTCTGACCCCATGCTTCGCCTCGGCCTCATCTCGGCCCTGCTGCTTTGCGCCGGCCTGTGCCTGGGGCAGGGGATTGACGCCCCGGAAAGCCAGGCCGAAGCCGACGCGAAGTCGTCCGCCCAAGACCAGGTCTTCAACGAAGCCCTGAAAAAACAACTAGATCAGGGGCTTGTTTCCCGTGAAGCATTCCTGAAGCAGGTCGACTATCACGCCGGCTGGATCGCCCGCCGCCGTGCCAAATGGGCGAACACCCCTTACCTTGCGATTTACGACAAAGCCTACAAGCGCGCGCTGACAGATCCGGCTTACCGGAGGCCGCTGCCCACCGATCCAGCGGACCCGCCCCAGCAGAAACCGGCGGAGCACAACAGCCTCTGGTGGATTGTCATAGTCGCCATCGGTGTTCCGGCTCTAAGCTGGATGCTTTTGCGACGAGCAGGGCCGAAAGCGAAACGCAGGATAAAAATCGCGGCCATTGTTACCGTGGCGCTCCTTGCGATCGCCGGCGTCGTGTGGCTTGCAAATGACCCCGTTGCTGGGGACAACTTTCGAGAACATCCGATCGGCCTCTCCGTGGGCCTTCTCATCGTCCTCGGGTATATCTACCTGACCTGGAAACACGGTGGCCGTGACCCCGAGCCCCCGCCGCCTGAGCTGCCCCCGCTTTCCACCACTTTCGGATCGGCCCGCTACGCCGACCAGGTCACCACGCTGCCGGAGGGCGGGGAGCAGCTTTCGTCCGGGGTGTTTTTCGGGAAATCGAGCCGCCCCGATAGCCATGGCGGTGACGTTTCAGCCGGACTCGGTGCGCCCATCTGCAGCAAGCCGGAAAACCACACCCTGATCGTCGCCAAGACCAGGACGGGGAAGGGAACCCGCGTCATCATTCCGACCCTGCTGCGGGCGACGAAGACCTCCGCCCTTGTCATAGACCCGAAGGGGGAGAATGCCGTCATCACCGCGCGTCCCCGGAGCCTGACGAACCACGTGCATATCATGAACCCCTGGGGCGAGCTGGGAGACACCTACCGCAACCTCGGTTTTCCGCCAGCGACGTTAAATCCGCTGGACATTCTCGACCGCAACGACCCCAACGTCGTCTCGATCGCACAATCCATGGGGGCCACCATGAGCCCGTCAGAGGGGCAAAAGGAACCCTTCTGGGCCGCCAGCGCAGCCAACATAATCGCGGCCGTTCTTCTGTGGCTTACGGACCAACCCGGCGAAGAAAAGACCCTCGGCCGCCTTGCCGACATCCTGAGCAGGAGCCGCAAATCCTTCACGCTGGACTACGTCGCCAGGATGGCTGCCAGCGGAGCCTTCGGGGGAGCTGTTCGCCGCTTAAGTTCGCCCTTCCTCGACATGCCCGACGTCACCTACGGCGGCATCATGGGCCACATTGCCCAGGCGACGGCGTTCCTGACCGATCCCCAGATCGTGGCCGCCACCGCCAGATCGTCATTTTCAATGACCGATCTGACCGGGGCGGGGAAGGACCGGCCGACCACGCTGTATCTCGTCGTGCCCTGGGACAAGGTCGATATCCAGAAGACCTGGCTGCGGCTGATGATCACCGCGGGCATGCACACGTTCCGGCGCAAGCCCCCTGGGTCTCACTACCGCTGTCTGTTTCTCATCGACGAATTCCCGGCCCTGGGGCGGATCGAGGACATGCCCCGCGATATTGCCGGTATGTCCGGGGCGGGGGTGGATTTTGCCCTGGTGGTGCAGGGTCTATCGAAGCTCAAGGACGTTTACGGGGATGCCCACACCGACATCATCGGCAACTGTGCGTACAAGTGGTTCTGCAACACCAACGATAACCAGACTGCCGAATACCTGAGCAAGACCCTCGGCAACAAGACCGTCCGCACAACCAACCGGGGGGAAAACAAGGGCAGTTCTTTCTCCAGCGGACCCAATGCCCATTCGAGCACCAGCGAGGGCGACAATATCAGCTATGGGGAGACAGGCCGACCGCTCCTGACGCTCGATGAAGTCCTGAACCTCGGAAGTGAAACAGCCATCCTTCTGGCCCCCAACACACGCCCCCATTACCTGCGCCCGGTCGATTATTGGAAACTCCAGGAAGCCTTCTCCATGTTCCGCACAACCAGCCCGAATTTATACTGGCCCCTGTACTACGACCGGAACGCCTGCCTCGCCTCAGACCGTCCACAATGCACCCCCAAACCACCACTGGCAGCCGGACAGATGGAGCCCGGAGAGATCGAGATCGGCGCACAGACCACCACGGGTGCCACTCATTACGACCCGACAGTTTACGCACCCAAGAATGCCCCCAGGCCAACACCTACCGCGCCGGCCAGGGAGCAGGGCAAGCCGTCAGGGTCGCCGAGTTACGACCTTGACTATTATTCGCCCCAGCGCATCGCGGAAAGAGCAGCGGCAAAGAAGCCCCCCGGTGATGGCTGAGCCGGGGTGCTTGACGGAGGGCAGGTAAGCGGGCAGAGTTCGGGAGACGGTGCCCGGTTGACACTCTGCCCAGTGTGTCTGCCTATGCCCTAGGTAGTCCGGAGCACCGTCAACTTCGCGCGCCAAGACAAACCAGCGGCTCCTGGAAAACAGGGGTAGCGGGGGAGCTGCGAGGCACAGCAAAATTCCCGGCAGCCGGTAAGCCGCCAGCATCAGAGCAGAGCGCCCAGGCCAGCAAATACGCCCCCGGAAATCGTCCGCACGTTAACCCGCCGTTAAGAAAGAATTTCCAGAATCACGCCGGGTGTGGTACTGTTATACTTACGGGGAAAAACTGCACTTAGCGCGGAATGCAAGCCACGACATGTCCCACAAAAAGCGTGGTCCATGTCAGCTTGCCAAAAGGGAGGATGCTATCGCCCTCCCGTTTTGGATTTCCCTCCAGATATCCGGGGTTGCACCCGCGTACCCCGCCTCAAGACCAGCAGCCTGCTGGACCCGCAAGGGGCTCGCCCCTTAACCCATGGTGGGGCGGCATCGGCGGGCAACCATACCGAAAGGAGCTACCCATGACCAAGTCCACCAATGCCCCCTTCATCGCCGCCCCCATCGTGGAACTGCCCCCCAGGGATGCCGCCGACGCCACGGAACGCGCCGCCCGCGAAGCTGCTGGCGCGGCCTTCTTCGACGGCTTAACCACCCTGCCCGCCGGAACCGACCCCGCCGCCGTCCACGCCATCATCGAACGGCACAACGAGCTCGTCGAGGCGGGCGACCGCTTCATGATCGACCTGGCCAGGACGGGCGTCATCGACCGCCCCCGCTTCCGCGAACTCCTGGATCGCACCCGCCAGGCGCGCCGGGACCTTCTGATCGCCCTGGGCGCAGACCCGGACTCCGAAGACCTGCTGGCCTTCACCGCCGAGTTGCACGACGCCTGACCGCCCCCGGCTCAGCCGTTTTGTTTCACCCCTCCAGAAAGGAACCCAATGAAGAAGACCCCCCTCGGTGCCAGCAAGCCTGCAAAGGACAAGGACAACAAAGACACGTTCATCAGGTTCCGCATCACCTCCGAGGGGTTCAACCGCGTGGCGGCCAGGGCGCAGGAGGCCGGGTATTCGGTGGGGGCCTACTGCCGGATGGAAAGCGATAAGGAAGACGACGGCTTCCGCGCCCGCCGCCGCCCCATAGCCGAGCTGGAGAACATGACCGCCGTGCTCGGCAATCTCGGCTCCATCCGCGCCCTTCACAACCAGATGGCCAAGCAGGCCAACCTTCATGGCTTCGACCCCCTCACCTTCGACGAAGCTCAGGACGCCGCCCGGCAGTACCGGGATTTCCTCTTCGAAAAGATGGGCCGCCAGGCCCCGCCCTCAAGGGATGACCGGCAGCGTACCGCCCGCCGCGAAAAGCGCCAGGCCACGCCCCCCGGCGCGATCGTTCCCGACAGCAAATTCACCGGAGGAACCCCCGACGCGTGATTATCAAGGGCGGTAGCAGAGCCGCGCCGGCCCAGCTTGCTCGCCACCTTCAGCGAGTGGATACGAACGAGCGCGTCGAGATCGTCGAGCTGACCGGCGCGCTCTCAGACACCCTGGCCGGGGCTTTCTACGACTGGCAGGCGATGTCCGAGGGGACCAAGGGCAAGAGAGGTCTCTACCATGCCAACATCGATCCCGCCAAGCAATACACCTTAACCAAAGAGCAGGAGGCGCTCTGCGTCGATCTCCTCGAAGAAGAACTGGGCCTGCAGGGTCAGCCCCGCGCAGTTGTCAGGCACGAGAAACACGGCCGGGCGCACCTTCATGTCGTCTGGTGCCGCACCGATTGGGAACAGGGCAACCTGAAGCGCGACAACAACAACTATTACGCCCATGAGCGCGCCAGCAAACGGCTGGAACTGGAATTCGGGCACGAGCTGGTCCCCGGCAAATTTGCGAAGCGCGACCGTGAAAAGCAGCCGGAGTTCCCCAGGGCCGAGGTTAACCACGCCGAGTGGCAGCAGGCCGAGCGCACCGGCATGGATGCCGCCGAGCGCAAGGAGCAGATCACCGCCCTGCGCGCCGCCGCCGACAACGCCGAGGCGTTCAAGGCCGCCCTCGAAGAGGCCGGGTATGTTCTCGCAAGGGGCGACAAGCGCGGCCTGGTCCTGGTGGACGGGGAAGGGGAGGTGTTCAGCGTTTCCCGCCACGTCACGGACATAAAGGGGAAGGAACTCAAAGCCTTCATGGCCTCCATCGACCAGGCGGCCCTGCCCACGGTCGAGGAAGCCAAGGCCGTCCAGCAGCAGCGCCAGGCTGTCACCAAAACCGAAGCCCCCGCACAAGCCCAAGGTCCGGAAGCGTCAAAATTCCTACAGGCCCAACCCCAGGAAAAGGTCGAACCGCCCGCGCAAGCGCCTCCCCGTGCGAAGCCTGACGCCGCCGAGCGCAAAGAGCAGATCACCGCCCTGCGCGCCGCCGCCGACAACGCGCAGGCGTTCAAGGCCGCCCTCGAAGGGGCCGGGTACGTTCTGGCAAAAGGCGATCAGCGCGGCCTGGTCCTGGTGGACGCGGAAGGGGAAGCGTTCAGCCTTTCCCGCCACGTCACGGACATAAAGGGGAAGGAATTCAAAGACTTCATGGCATCGATCGATCCGGCAACCCTGCCCACGGTCGAACAAGCCAAGGCCATTCACGAACAGCGCCAGAAACAAGCCCCCGCAAAAGCCGAAGGAACGGTCCAGGAAGCGCCCCAGCCGCAATCCCCCCAAGGGCCGGAAAAAGCCGAACAGCCCGCGCCCGCCCCGCAGGACGCGAAAAAACCGGCCGAGATCGAGACACCGGCCCCCGTGCCCTATGATTACGAGCTTTATTCACCTATCAAGAAATCGTCGACCCCTTCTCAGGCCTCCAAATTCCTTCCCCCGGAAACCGCCCCGGTCCAAGGCATCGAGCAGAGCAAGTTCGTGGCCCCCGAGGCTATACAATTACCGTCCGGCCAGCTGGCGCCGGCCCCGGAAGTTCAAAAACCGCCGCCTGCGGCGGGGGAATCCCCCGAGGTCCTCGCCATCAGGAAAGCCGTCGCCGAGCGCCAGGCCGAAGAGGCCAAAAAATGGGCGGACTACGACGCCCTGCAATTACGGCAAACGGACTATGACCTGACCGTGCTCAACAACGGCAAGATGGGCGATTTGGACCACCTGCAGGAAGGCGCGCTCAAAGCCCTGACGGCGAAGCAGGCCGAGCGCCGCACGGGCGTCATGGGGGTGATCGACGCCATCCAGTCCAAGCTCAACCCCACGGCCGCGGCCGAGAAGAAGGCTGCGCAGGAAAAGGAATTCATCGCCCTGATCCTGCGGCAGCAGCGCGAGCGCAAGGACTACGTCGCGCTCATCGAGCAGACGCGCCAGCTGCGGCTCGACGACATGAAAGAGCGGCAGGGACTCGCGCGCGAAATGCGGGCGGCCGGCAACGAGGGTGAAGCCGAACGTTACGTGCAGGCGCACCTCGATGCCAAGCGCCTCGCGGCCGAGCTTGAGGAGAAAGAGATCCACGAGAAGCTGGAAAAAGAACAGGCCATCAGGGAGGGCATGCCGCCCCCTGAAAAGGGAAAATAACCGGCTCGGGGCCCTTGCGGCACGCCCCGAGCCGGTTTCTGAAAGCAGCAGCAGTCTCGCGGTTCCTGGTACGCCACCCGCAACTCTCGCGCTTTATCGCCGAGCATGTGCCCCACGCGTCGCGCTACCTCGACCTGCCGGCCGTCGCGACCGTGCCCCACGTCACGCCGGTTTACAATGCCAGGGCTCCCAGGCCGAGGCCGCCGTCCTTCAGGTTCTAAGCCCCACCCAACTTCCCGGTATGCGCGCATAATCTAGAAAGCGCCATGTCGCAGAGGTACAGAGACGCTGATAACGAGCCGACCTATATGGCCGACCAGGTCGCGGAGCCCGAAGCCCCGGCCAAGGTCGAAGAACCAGCCCCCGCCCAACCGGCCTCGAAATTCCTGCCCGAACAACCCTCCGGCTACGACCCCGCCTATTACTCGCCCGAGAAGATCGCGGAGAGGGCCTCGAAATTCCTGCCCCCGGCCGCCAGCGAGACGCCGGCTCCCGTTCATGCGCCGCAGCAGGCTCCGGAGCCTGCGCCCACCCAACCAGCGTCGAAATTCCTGCCCGAAAAAGAAACGGTCCAGCCGGCTCCCACCGCAGAGAAGCCGGCCGGGATTGACCTCACCCTGTACGCGCTGAAGGCTCCGGCACCACACCAGCAGCCGTCGCCCCCGGCACCTGTGCCGCCGAAGATACATGAACCTGTGCCGCTCGCACGCGCGCCCGAGGCGCCCGGTGACGACTGGACGCGGCGTGCCCTGAAAGAGGAATTCAACGGGCTCACGCCGCCCGCACCGGAGCCTGCGCCGAAGCCCAAGCGCCCGAGGGAAGACCGCGAAATATACGACCTCAGGCAAGCCACCTGGAAACAGCAGGTCCGGGACTATCAGGAATTAGCCGACCGGAACGGCCGCGAATATAAACAGCACGCGGTCGACAGCGACACCGCCAATCGCTGGAAGATGGAGAATTTCGATCAGGGGCAACGCTCGGCCCTGGTGGACTTGCTGAACCAGATGAAGCCCGAGCCCAGGAAGGGCTTCCGCGGCATCCTCGACGCCGTCCACCGGACCCTCAACCCACAAGACGATGACGCGATCGCATCCGCCAAGCAGGAAGATATCGGCTTGTTCAAGGGGAGCCAGGCACAGGAGCGCCGCGAGTACATCAAGGTCCTTGAAGAAAATAAGCGCATCGAGCTGGCAAAGCTGCGCGAAAGCCACTTAGCCCAGCAGGCTGCGCGCGAGAGCGGTTACAACGAAGAGATCGAGCGCCGCATCGCGGAATTCAAAGAGGCGAAGCGCCTCAGGGCCGAGCTGGAAGCAGACGAGCGCCAGTTGCAAAAAGGCCAAGACAGGGAAGACGCCGCGCCGACGACGAACCGACGTGAGCCTTTACCTTCTGATCCGTGGATGGCGCAGATCGGCGGTATTGAAAACTTAAGCCCGGATCATCTGGCCAGCGCCCAACGCAGCTATGACGCATGGCCGCTCAAGAAAAAATATGACTTTGAAAATTACGTCTCCTACGTACAGCGCCAATGGGAACAGATAGAGCTGCCGCCGGCGCCTGAGGCCGCAGCGTCGCAACCTCCAAAACCAGCCTACGACCCGGCCACATATGCACCGAAAGCGTATGCACCGAAGGCGGCCCACTGGACGGAGGAGGAGCTGACGTCAAAATTCAACGCCCTCGTCGCAGATCCGGAGATCGAGCGCCGCTTGGCCGAGTTTAAAGAGGCCAAGCGCATCGCCGAGGAAATCCGCGAGAAGAAAAAAGAGCAGGCCATGGAGCACGGGGAAGAGAAGGGGTTTTCCAAATAAACAATGCCCGACGATCTTAAGCTGGAGAACGAATACGCCCGCGATTGCGAGCTGTGGATGAACCGTCTCCGCGAGATCGCTTCCGCGTCTCCCACGGGCGAAGCCTTCAGGACCAATGTCGCGCCCGACAGGCTGGCTGTGGATGCCCAAAACCAGATCGTCGTTGTAAGCGCTGATCGAAAGTACACCACGGTCCTCGATTGCGCCCTCGTGGGAACCTACAACCCTGTCAAATTCAGTGATTGGGAATCCTCGATCGACCGCGCCGGCCTTCCCACCAAGTTTCAGGTCCGCGAAGGCCTTGATCATGCCGCACAGCCGGAGCTGGAAAATACCCTCAAGAGCTTACATGCCCGGCAGGCCGAAGAAGCGCTTGGCCTGACAGAACAGAGTAATAAACGACTCAGCAACCCCCATTTTCAGCATCCTGATTTATTCGACATCCAGATGAAAAACAGGCGAGAACAAAGTTGGCACTTCGAGCAGGAGCGCAGTAGATTCATCAGCGAGCATGAGGAAGCCGAGCACATCCTCGATGACATCCGCCAGAACGAAAAGCAGCAGGCCATGGAGCAGGGGCAGGAAAAGGGCTTTTCCAAATAGAAAAAGGGCAGCTCCCCAGAGCCGCCCCTTCTGGATTTAGACGCTCCCGCGTTAGTCTTCAATCTGCCAGTTCGATCACCGGTCGTCAAGACTGTTGACGCTGCTGAAAAGGCCCGGCACGATAGGCCATGCTCACCAATATCGAAAAGCTCGCCGAGGAACTGAGCACCATCGTCGCGCCGTACCCCAATCCCTTGGACTGCAACGGCGCAAAAATATCGAGACAAGGCGGCAAGCACCGCATCGTCATGGATCACTTTATTGGCCCAGCCTTCAAATTCACATTCGACTTCGACAGGGTTCTGCCCTTCGATCCCGCCGGCGGCAAGGGCAAGACGAACGATGTTTTCGCCGGAGCAAAGATCTCACTGAGTTCGCCTCACGGCTCACCGCCACACAACCCCACGAAGAAACAAGTCGATAGATACTGCGCGCTTTACCTGAGGCTCGTATATGCCGTCCTCCACAAAGAGGCGCGGGCCGGCAGGATCACCAGCAAGACGCTCGCCGAAATGCACGTGAGCATGCCGCGCAAAGACGAGATAGACGCAGCATCACGAGACATGATTGCTGTAAATCTCAATGACATCGTTGACGCGACGAGTGCGCAGAATGTCGACCAATTTCTCGATGAATTCGTTTCTAAGGACAGCCCCGCGCTCGCCGCCGCGATCAAGCGTGACTTGTGGAATGCGAAAAAGAAGAAATACGCAGTCCGCAAACCACGCAAAAAGTAAAAGGGCGGAGCCCTCAGACCCCGCCCAATTCCCCAGATAGCCGGGTGGCTTAGAGATAGGTGTAGCAGCTGCGTCCCGGATCGAAAAGAGAAAGGTGCGCCGGCGATGCCGGCGCACCATCTCCGAGAGGCCTAGAACCTCGGCGAGGGGAAGCGGGATTTCTGTGCCCGCTTGCGGTTCAGTTCCGCCTCGACGGTTTCGAGGGAGGCCAGAGCCATCGTCCTCTCGGCCTGCCACCGCTGCGTGCGGATCAGGTCGTTCATGATCGCTGAGAACTTCGACTTCAGTTCCTCTTCGCCGAGGTCTTCGATTTCGTTTCTGGTGATGAGTTGGCTCATGGTTTTTCTCCTTCATCTGCTGACCGCGACCATCGCGGCCTTGATGACGAAACCAGGCAACTCGTTCGGCGGGGAGACCACCGAAGGCCGGAACACTTGAGAAGGAGCAAAGCTTGGGAGCCACAACGAACAGTTGCAGGGTAAGGATCAAAAGGACGCAGTGGACGAGGACTGAAAAGGGAAGGGGAGAACCTGCGCCGCGAATACTTGCCAGAAACATCGAGGACCGCCAGAAGGGGCCTGGTCGATTTTCCATCACTCTCGAGGAATGACCTGGGGAGCGGCAGTGTGGTGGATCGTTTAACGCCCTCAACTTCCGCCGAAAACCTCGACCTGCAGGAACACGCGCCCATGCGGGTAGAAACAACTTCTGACAATCGCCGTGCGTTAGGGCTTCCTTAGCTGAGATGAAAGTAGACGAGGCGGCCCCCGAAGGAGCCGCCCCGGTTGTCGGGAGGCGATGCGGTCTATAGGTCTATAGCCAGCAGTTCTGCGTCATCTCGCGGATCTTCCCCCGCTTGCGGTGCAACTCAGCCAAAACAATTTCGACGGAGGCCAGCGCCAGCGTGCGCTCCGTCTGTGTCCGCACCAGGTCGAACATGAGTGCTGACCATTTAGCATTCAGGGCTTTCTCGCAGAGGTCTTCGATTTCGTGACGGCTGATGAGCTGATAGGACATACTGTTTTTCTCCTTCGATCTGGGGCTGCAGGGCACGCTTCGACTTCTCCGCTCCCTTGCGGAGAAGCCCGCAGGCTTGCCGTCAGAAGACCCATCCCTCGCGGGATGCACCATCGAGAAGGAGATCATCTGCGTCTTTGAGCGATGGGAAAAGCATCATGCCGTCCCTTCTTTGCGGACAACCGGATGCGCGCCCGCCTGTGCCAGACGAATGGCCCTGATGAAGCGTTCGACATTGTCTTCGGAAAGGAGAATGACAACCGGCTCTTTGAATTCCGGATCATCAGCGGCAGGAAAGATCGTTATCGCAATGGCAAAAACGCCCGTGTCCAGGCTAAGAGCGCTCACGGATTCGAAGGCGCGCGGGCGGAGCAATTTGCCTGTGATCTCTTGTCCAAGCTTTTGCGTGAATTGAAACTCGCCGTCCATGGATACCATCGCGCACCTCCTAATGGGTCGTTGCGTCGTAAAAGGCCGGATCAGACTCGGAGGCTCGCGCGAATTTATCGAACACGCGGCCGTCTTTCAAACGAAACCAGGCACCCTCTCCGGTGCCCTGCTTGTGGAAATGAATCGTCTCGACGTCGGCGGGATTGAAGCCAAAGTATTCCTCCGGAC
>Ga0302326_10014804_pt1 | contig 16459 bp, 17 predicted proteins | sample Palsa_T0_3_FD_202264 | JGI IMG/M metagenome (GOLD analysis project Ga0302326, IMG submission 202264) | Peat permafrost microbial communities from Stordalen Mire near Abisko, Sweden - Palsa_T0_3 | ecosystem: Environmental > Terrestrial > Soil > Palsa > Peat permafrost | place: Sweden: Abisko...
GGCCGGTTTGGTCGATAGCTTCGAACTCGGGGATGGGCTGGCCGATGGAGGGGCCGGTCTGCATGTTCTGGTCGGTGGCGGGGACGGGGCGAAGGCGAGGGCGATCGCCGGCTAGGCAAAGCGGCAGGAGCGCGGCGAGGAGGAGGGAAGCGGAGCGGAACATCGTGGTTCTAGTTTATCAATTGCTCCAGGTCGGCGAGCTTCAACCGGCCGGTGTAGATAGCCATGCCCAGCGCGGCATGCACGTGCATGGCGAGCAGGGCGCGCACTTCTTCCAGCGTAGTGATGCCTCCGGCGGCGGTGATTTCGAGCGGCGTGGCGGCGCGCAGTCGGCGGAACCAGTCGAGGTCCGTTCCTTGCAGCATGCCTTCTTTGTCGACGTAAGTGCACAGGACACCCGCGCAGTAGGGTTCCAACGCGGCGAGCACCTCTTCGGCGCGGAAGCGGGTGGCTTCGCGCCAGCCCTTGACCACGATGCGTCCTTGTTTGGAATCGAGCGCCACGATGACTCGTTCTTTGCCGATAGCTGCCGCGAGGTCCGCCAGGAACGCGGTGTCGATTCCATCCATGGCGAATGCGGCGGTGCCTACGATCACCTTGTGCGCGCCTTGGGCGACCAACGACCGCGCGCGCTCCACGGAACGCACGCCGCCGCCGACGCGCGTGCGCGCATGCGCGGCGACCAGGCGCACCAATTCATCGTTTGAACCGGTGCCCATGGCGGCATTCAGGTCGATCACCTGGATTTCCGGGAACGCCGCAAAGCGCAACAGCATCTCAAGCGGCGAATCCCCTTCGAGCGCCTTATCGCGGCCCTGCACAAGCTGGACCACTTTGCCGTCCATCAGGTCGATGCACGGAAAGATCATTACACTCTCCGCACCGGTACGCCACCGCGGTCCAGGTACTCTTTGAGATCGGAGATGCGCAAGGTTCCGTAGTGGAAGACGGATGCCGCCAGCGCCGCGTCAGCCTCGCCGTCGGTGAGGACGCGCAGGAAATCGTCGGGCTTGCCGGCCCCGCCGGACGCGATCACCGGGACGTGCGTGGCGCGAGAGATGGCGCGTGTCAGTTCGCAGTCGAAGCCTTGCTGCACGCCGTCGGTGTCCATGGAAGTGAGCAGCACTTCGCCCGCGCCCAATTCTTCGCCGCGGGCCGCCCAGGCGACGGCGTCGAGGTTTTCGGCGTCGCGGCCGCCGCGCGTATAGACGGTCCATGCGCCGGGCGCGCGGCGGCGTGCATCGATGGCCAGCACCACGGCCTGTGCGCCGAACTCCTGGCTCAATTCGGTGATCAGCTCAGGACGCCGCACGGCCGCGGTGTTTACCGAAACTTTGTCGGCGCCCGCCAGCAGGATGCGGCGCGCATCGGCCACCGAGCGAATGCCGCCGCCCACCGCCAGTGGGATGAACACCTTGCGCGCGGTGCGCGCGACCACGCCCGTCATGATCTCGCGCGCATCACTGGAGGCGGTGATATCCAGGAAGACCAACTCGTCTGCGCCCTCCTGGTTGTACCGCGCGGCGAGTTCCACGGGATCGCCGGCATCGCGCAGGTTGACGAAGTTGACGCCTTTGACCACGCGGCCACCGGTCACGTCGAGGCAGGGGATGATGCGCTTGGCGAGCATCTGCGCGGGGCTATTTTTGCCCCATCAGTTCGTAGACTTTGCCGGTCAGGAGTTTGATGTCGGAACGGATTTCGCGGATGTCTTCCCGGATTGCACTGATTTGCACCAGGCTGACGATCAAGCTGGTGATCACGGCCACCGTAGGCAGGCCCACCGCGACATAGAGCTGCAAGTCGGTCATCGGTTCCCTGATCAAATTGTACCTCCTAGGGCAACCCCACGAAATTCCCGACAATGCGCAGACCCGCCGGGCCGGACTTCTCCGGATGGAACTGCACGCCGAAGGTGTTGTTCGATTCGAGCACGGCAGTGTAAGCCACTGAGTAAGTGCAGGTAGCGGCGGTCTCGGCCACCGCGGGCGCATAGTAACTGTGCGCGAAGTAGACGTAGGCGTGCGCGTCGAGGCCGGCCAATAAGCGGGAACCGTTGCGCGCCGCAAGCTGGTTCCAGCCCATGTGCGGCACGCGTGCGTCGGCGGGAAATCGGCGCACGGTGCCCTCATACAGACACAAACCGTGGGCCTCGGGAGCCTCTTCGCTGCTCCCGAACAGAGCCTGCAAGCCGAGGCAGATTCCCAGAAACGGTACGCCCGCGCGGATGCGTTCCAGCAGCGCCTCGCGCACTTGCATCTCGTCGAGCGCGCGCATCATCTGTCCGAAGTGGCCCACCCCGGGCAGGACGATCTTGGGGGCGGCGCGCAGACCGGCAGCGTCGCGTACCAGGGTGTAGTCCGCACCGATTTCGGCGAGCGTGTTTTGGACCGAGCGCAGGTTGCCGGCGCCGTAATCGAGAATCGCGATCATAGCAGTCCTTTCGTGGAAGGCAACTGGTCGCGCAGACGCCGGTCGGTGGAGCAGGCGTACTTCAGCGCGCGCGCGAAGCACTTGAAGATGGCTTCGATTTTGTGGTGGTTGGAGCGGCCATAAAGCACGCGCGCATGCAGGTTGGCGCCCGCGTGATTCACGAAGCCGCCGAAGAAATCCTCGACGAGCTCGGTTTGCAGATCGCCCACCAGGCGCACACGCACCAAGTCGCGGTAAACCAACGCCGGCCGCCCGCCGAGATCCAGCGCCACCACCGCCAGAGTTTCATCCATGGGAAGCACGAAATAGCCCGCGCGGTTGATGCCGCGGCGGTCGCCCAGCGCTTTGGCGAACAACTGGCCAAGCACGATGCCCACATCTTCCACGGTGTGGTGCTGGTCCACGTCCAGGTCGCCATTGGCCGTAAGCTTCAGGTCGAAGCCGCCGTGTTTGGCGAACAGTTCCAGCATATGGTCGAGAAAGCGTATGCCGGTGGAGATCTGGTAGCGGCCGCGGCCTTCAATCTTGAGCGAGCCGCCGATCTGGGTCTCCTTGGTGTCGCGTTGAATGGTGGCGGTTCGCATCAGGACAGCACGCTTTCCAGTCGATTGATGTCGTCGAGAATGGCAACGGCTTTTTCGGCTTCGAATACCGCAACCATTTCCGCGCGCCGCGGACTGTGCGGCGAGGCGATGCCGACAAACGGCACGGCGGCGGCGCGCGCGGCGCGCGCGTCATCCACTGCATCGCCGATGTACCAGAGCTTGCGGCCGTTGGCTGCGGCGGCGATTTTGAACAGTCCTTCGGGCGCGGGCTTGTGCTCCGTAACCTCCTCCATTCCGACGATGGGATCGAAGCGCAGCGACGGGGCGAAGCGCTGCAGCGTGACTTCGGCTTCCCACTTCATACGACCCGTGAAGAGGGCGAAATCGAAGCGCGCCGCGAGGCGATCGAACAGACCGTCGCGGGCGATCCATTGCTCGCGCAGGATCAGGCCATCCGTTCCGTTGCCATGAAACAGGCCCTGGAAGTAGTCCACCACGTCTTCGAATTCCACGTGGACGCCATGTTGCGCGATGATGTGATGCGAGAGTTTCCAATCGTCGTTGAAGCCGCCTTGGTTTTTGTAGTCCTGGATCTGCGGGCGCGTGACGCTGGCGCCGGTGAAATGCCGGACCGTTTGCACGATGGTTTCGCGGTAGGACTCGGTCACGTCCACCAGCACGCCGTCCATGTCGAAGACAATTAGCTCGCGGACCATATCTCTTCCAATGCGGCCAGCAGCCGGCGGGTCTGTTCGCGCGTGCCCACGGTGATGCGCACACAGCCCGGTGCCTCGTAACTGCGGTCGCGCACCAGGATGCCGCGCGTGTGCAGGTAGTCGCGGATTTCGATGGCGCGCTGGCCCGCGCGGATCAAGACGAAGTTCGCCGAGCTGGGCACATAGGCGATCTTCAGTTTTTCCAGGCCGACACACAGCAGTTCGCGCGCGGCCAGCACTTCGGCCACGTAATTTTCGATATAGGCTGTATCGCGAATGGCGGCTTGCGCTGCCAGCACCGCCAAAGAGTTCACACTGTAAGGCGACTGCGCCTTGTGCAAGTACGCGATGTTGGCGGGATCCGAAAACAGGCAGCCCAGCCGCATGGCGGCCATGCCGTAGGCCTTAGAAAACGTGCGGCTCACGAACAGATTGGGCGAGCGATCGATCTGGCCCAGCGCGGTGACGCCGGAGAATTCGAAGTAGGCTTCGTCGATGAAGACTACGGCTTTGCGCGCGCGCTTCAGGATGCGTTCGATGGCCGGCAGCGAAAGGCCCGTGCCCGTGGGGTTATTGGGGTTGGCGATCAGCACGGCGCGCGTGGCCGGGGTGACGGCATCGAGCACGCGCGCCAGCGGAAAATCCATGGCGTCGCCGTCGTAGTCGATCTCGCGCACGGTGGCGCCGGCTACCTGCGCATAGAAACGGTACATGGCGTAGGCGGGGCGCAGCAGCAGCACTTCCTGGCCGTCGTCGACGTAGGTGTTGATGAAAATCTGGATGGCTTCGTCGGTGCCGTTGGTGAAGACGAACCGATCGGGCGCGACATGGAAGAAGTCGGCCACGGCGGATTTGGCTTCGCCGTATTCGGGATAGACGGCGAGACCGCCCGCATCCAGGCGTTGCTTCAGGAATTCGATTACTTGCGGCGAGCAGCCTACCGTGTTTTCGTTGAAGTCGAGGCGGAGCTTGCCGGCGCGGGCCGCGGTGGGCGGAGAGTAGGGCGCCATTTTGAGCACAGCCTCGCGGGGGCGGACGGCTCCTTTGGGGAGAGGGTTCATGGCTTGGGCCTCATGGCCCTGCGGGGCACCAAATGTGACGAAAACAAAATGTGGGGCGGGCAATTCTGCCCGCAGCCGGCTTTCAGCCGGCTCTGGCCGCCTAAAAGGCGGCTGCGGCCATGATTGGCCGCCCCACGGTGCGTCTTAGACATTGGTGCGCACCTCCACGGAGCGCGCGTGGGCCTCCAATCCTTCGGCTCGGGCCAGCGTGGTGATGGCGGGCGCCAGGGCGGCTAGCGCATCGCGGTTCAGGTGCTGCACCGAGATCACTTTCAGATAGTCGGCGACTGACAGGCCGCCGCGCAAGCGGGCGGCTCCGCTGGTGGGTAGCACGTGATTGGGGCCGGATGCGTAATCGCCCGCCGCCTCCGTGCTGAACGGGCCGATGAAGATGCTGCCGGCGTGTTGCACGCGCGCGAGCAGGCCGTCGTCCGGGATGCTCAGGTGCTCGGGGGCGAAGCGATTCGACAGGTCCACGGCTTCCTCAAGCGAGCCGGCCAGAATGATGGCGCTGTTGCGCTGAATGGCTTTGCGCGCGACGGCGGCGGTAGGCAAGTCCGCAAGCTGGCGGTCGATTTGCTTCGCGACGGCGTTGGCCAGGCGCTTGGAAGTGGTAAGCAGGATGGCGGCGGCATCCACATCGTGCTCGGCCTGCGCGAGCATGTCGGCGGCGAGGTGGCGTGGGTCGCCATCGGCGGAGATGATCAGGATTTCAGTTGGCCCGGCGACAAAGTCGATGCCCACATCGCCCGCTAGCAGCTTTTTGGCCGCGGCGACGTAGATGCTGCCCGGCCCCACGATACGATCCGCGCGCGGCACCGTGCGGGTGCCGTACGCGAAGGCCGCGATAGCTTGTGCACCGCCCATTTGGAATACGCGCCGCACGCCCAGCAGATGCGCGGTGCCCAAGATCTCCGGCACGCGGTGCGGGCAGGCTACGCAGATGTTGGGCACGCCCGCGACTTGCGCGGGAGTGACGGTCATCATCAGGGTTGAGGGCAGTGGATAGCGGCCCGCGGGGATATAGGCCGCCACCGTATCGAGTGGCCGGACGACTTGCCCGAGTTGCAGGCCCGGACTTATTTCACGCAGCCATTCGGCGGGACGCTGCATCTCCGCGAAGGCGCGAATGTTGGCGGCGGCGGTGGACACGGCATCGCGGAACGCCGGGACGAGGCTGGTGCAGGCGCGCTGCAGATCCGCTTCCGGGACCGTGACTGATTTGCGGTCGAGCGCATCGAACTGGCGCGCGTATGCGAGAAGCGCTTTGTCGCCGCGCGTGCGCACCGCTTCCAGAATCGGCCGCACCACGGCTTCGGCCTCGGCCAGCCGCGCTCGGCGGCGCGCCAGCAAACGCGAGATGCCGGTGCTGGGCAAGATGCGAATCATAAGACGATCTTGTTCAGCGGGTATTCTACAATGCCCTGCGCGCCCGCTTTTTTCAAGCGGGGGATGATGTCGCGCACAGTGGATTCGTCCAGGATGGTGTTGACGGCCAGCCATTCCTCGTCGCTGAGGTGCGAGATGGTGGGCCGCTTCAAGGCGGGGAGCACGTCCAGCACTGCCGGCAGATCGTTCTGGTGCACGTTGAGCATCAGGCCCACTTTGCCCAGCGCGTTGATGGCGCCCTCCAGCAGCATGCGCATGTCTTCCAGCTTGCGGCGTTTCCAGGGGTCTTGCCAGGCTTCGCGGTTTGCGATGAGCTGGGTGTTCGACTCGATCACGGTATCGATGATCTTCAGATTGTTGGCGCGCAGCGAGGAGCCGGTCTCGGTGACTTCCACGATGGCGTCGGCCAGCACCGGCGGCTTCACTTCCGTGGCGCCCCAACTGAATTCCACGCGGGCGTGGACGCCATGCATCGCCAGGTAGCGCTTGGTGGTGGCCACCAACTCGGTAGCGATGATCCTGTTTTCCAGATCGCGCACCGATTGGAAGCCGGACGATTCCGGCACGGCCAACACCCAGCGCACCTTGCCGAAGCTTTGCTTGGCGTAGACCAGATCGGCGACTGCTTCCACATGTGCTTCGGTCTCGGCCACCCAGTCGCGGCCGGTGAGCCCGGCATCCAGAATGCCATCTTCGACGTAGCGGGCCATCTCCTGCGCGCGAATCAACATGCACTCGATTTCGGGATCGTCGATGGCTGGAAAATAGGAGCGGCTGCTGGTGGTGATGATGTAGCCCGCGCGGCGAAAGAGATCGATGGTGGCGTTTTCCAGGCTGCCTTTGGGGATGCCCAGCTTCAGCTTCATTTGCGGCTCCCATAGACCGCGGCGGGATCGTAGGCACGCGGCTCGGATTCCACCCACTGGCCGCCTTCGAGGTGGCGGTAGAAGCAGCTTTCGTAACCGTTGTGACAGACGCCGGGACCTTGTGGCGCGACGCGCACGAGGAGGGCGTCTTGATCGCAGTCAGTAGCGATTTCCTTGACGACTAGCCGATGGCCCGAGGTCTCGCCCTTCTGCCAGAGCTTCTGGCGCGAGCGGCTGTAGAAGGTGGCGAAGCCGGTCTCGACGGTTTTGTGGAAGGCATCCGCGTTCATGTAGCCGACCATCAGGACGCGGCCTGTGGTGTGATCCTGGATGACTGCCGGGATGAGTCCGTCGGATTTGGAGAAGTCAAGATCCATGCGAATTGCAATAAAAAAGCCCACCTTACTGCGGCGGGCGTCCTTTCTTATTTCGATATCGGAATAGCGCCCGCTATGGATGATGACGGTGGTGGCGGGCAGGTGAAGCCATAAGGAATGAGTATAACATGGGTTCGACGTGGCGCAGGCACTCGTGCGATGCGGCACGCTGAGAGCATAATGCCACCTACTTTTTGCACCGTGGAGCGGCCAATCATGGCCGCAGCCTGTTAGGCGGCCAGAGCCGGCTGAAAAGCCGGCTGCGGGCAGAATTGCCCGCCCCACGGTGCAAAAAGCAGGTCACTACTGAACCGCCAGGTAGACGGAAGGGGCGCTTTGGAAGCCGGAGACAGACAGCGACACTGGCTGATCGCCCATGGGTACAGCGGGGACTTCGACATTGATCTGGTATAAGCCTGGGCCGATCAGTCCTGCCCATGCGACTTGAGCGGTCGCTCCGCCGATGGTGACGGTTACCGGCGCTGCCAGTTGAGCAGGCGGGAACGCCGCTTGTGACACCGCTACCGGCGGCGAGGTGGGTCCGAACCCCGTGCCATATAACTCGATAACTTCACCCACGCTGGCGGGTTGCTGTTCAGATATCAGCGAGCCGTCGGCGTGCTCGGCGGCTGCGTAGGTCACACTGGCTGGCGACCAGGTGAATAACTCCGGCGTAACCTTCTGCAGCATCGCGGTTCCTGGATAGCTCTGGCCCTGCGGCGTCAAGACCTGCACGGTGACCGGTCCCAAGTTGGCGTCGGCGGGCATGAGAGCGTTGATCTGGTTGGGACCAACATATTCGATGTAAGCCGACTGTCCGTCGATGGTGACGGACACACCGTTGAGCGCCTGGGGCAACTGGCCGTTGACGAAATCGCCGGCGGTCCAGACCCGCGACGTGGTGCTGAATCCAGTACCGAAGATCGAGAGCCAACCCGAGGGTGTGATGGCCGGCCCGAAGCTGGCGGCGTCGGTCACGGTATTGACGCGGGAAGCGGGCGCGGATACCGGTTGCGCGCGCTGCAGCAGAATGCCGTCCATGGGCGCGAGGGTGACCGATGGTGCGGCCGAGCCATCGTTGTAGAGCGCAGCGGAATAGACATACACCGCGTCGGCGATCAGCGAACCGGAGCCGCCGTTGCTCACACGCAGCGCCGGGGAACTGGCGGCGGTTAGGTTGAGCGAGGGCGCAATCATGTGCCACTGGTCGCCCGCGGCGGCGGTGGTTTGATCGAGCGTGGCGGTGTAGATCGCTTGGCCGTTGGCCAGCACTTCGTAAATGGCGTCCTGTGTCCAGTTAGCGGCCGATGGCGCGGCGGGCAGCCAGACTTCCAGAGTGTAAGTGCCATCCTGCGTGATGCCGAGGTTCCACACCGCGTTGCCAGGTTCGGAGTCGAGTTCGTTACAAGTGCCGCCCCAGGCGTGATAGTAAGGTCCGGTCACCGTCTCGCCGCTGGCGGTTCCGCCGCCCGAGTTATAAGTGACGCTATACCATGCGCCGGTGGACGAGAAACTCGCGCTCGCGTCGTCCACGATGTACTGGTAGCGCGGCGCCTGCGTCCCGGTAAAGCGGCTGAAGCCGGAACCGGGCGCAATTGTTTGCGGCGCGTTCGTGCCGTTCAGCAGCACTTTGCCCAGCGTGTAATCGCGGCTGTAGATATTCTGCGGGGTGGACGTGAGTTGGACACCGTCGATCCAGATGGTGCCGACCAGCAGACCGACGTTGAATTGGACCGTGCCGTCATTGGCGGTGGTGGGCGCCTGGAACGAGAGAGTGTAGAGCTGCCAGTTGGTGGTTAGAGTCAGTTGCGAGTAAAGCCCATAGTTCGGATAGTTAGGTGGGCCGCCTTCCATATCCACAGAGATAGGACCGGGGACACTGGCGCGCGCCCAAAACTGAAGCTGGTAGTTAGTGCCGGCGGCGAAAGGGAAATTCCCCTCCTCGAGAGTGATGTGCCAGTCGGCTGCGGCGGCGGAAGTGACAGCGATCAGCGCGGAATTATTGCCCTCGGCCGATACGGTGGCATCGGTGGTGGCGGTGGCGCTGGCCCGGCCATCATTATCGACCCACAGATACCATCCGGTGAGACCTTGTTCGAAACCGCCGTTTGAAACGAGGTTGGGCCCGCTGCCTGCGCCCAATTGCGCGTAGGGCGCGACCGGCAGGCCGAGCGGAAAATTGTATTCGTCGTACCACCAGTTCACCGCGCCGCCGGTGTCGCCGAGGTCGTAGGTGGAAAAGCCGTCGTTCATCAGGGCGAGCGCCAGGCCGAAGCGCATGTTCGGGTACCAGCTTTGGGCGAACTGCAGGACGGAGGGCAGCATGGTTTGCTGTGGATTGAAACCGTATCCGTAAGCGATCTGATTGGGCGGCGAAGATTGCACCATGGCGATGGCCGGTTGTTGGCCGGCGCTGAACCACTGGTTGTAAGTCTGCCAGAGCGCGGGGAAAGACATGGTTCCTTCGCGCACATTGACGGCGTCGAAGACCAGGCTGTCGCCATTGAAAACGGCCAGCTCATCGGGGTCGGGTGGCACCTGGCCCAGATGTCCGGACATGTATGCGTTGGGCGCGAGCTGGCGGAAGGTTCGGAACTCCAGATAAACGCCCGCGCCCCAGGCCGCGTCCAAGGTGGCCGGATCGTCGGGGATGCCGTCGTTGTTGGCGTCGATCTGCACCGGGTTTCCGAATACGTCGGTGGTGTACCAGGAGATGGAAGTATAGACGTTGTCCCAGAAAATGCCGTCGTAAGCCAGGCCATTCTGCACCAGATATTGATAGCCCTCGTTGGCAAGGAAAGTGGCGACCTCCGGATTAGTCAAGTTCAGTAAGTAACTGCCTGGAGTGGGCCAGTTCTGGATCTTATTGCCATTTACGTCGTGGAGGTAATAATTGTCGGGAAGCACCTGGTTGGGATCGGTTTGAGAGGTGGCATTGAAACTCGGCATAATGATGACGGTCGGCTCGGCGTTGCGGATAGTAGCTGCGCCGGCGGTGTCGATATAGGGACCGAGAAACAACTGGATTTGTTCCGCCTGCGCGGGCACGGTATCGTACACGTAGCCGCCGACCCAGATGCTGCCGACGCGCGGGAAATTGCCATTGCGCGCGGGCGCATCGCGGTATTGCAGGGTTTGGGTGTTGGTGGGGTCGGCGGCGCAGGCGATATTGACGGTGGTCACAACCAAAGTGTTGGTGGAGAGGCCGGCCACCAGGCCCTGATGGGTGGTGGCGGGCTGCTGCTCGAAGGGTGTCATGGCGCTAAGCGGCACGGGGGCGCCCAGCGACCATCCGCAGGTGGTGGCCTCGCTGGTGGTGAACGAGATAGTCACGCTATCGGTGCCCGGCGCCAGCAGGTTGCTGGCGGGGGATAGGTTGGCGATGGAGAAACCGGTGGAGGCGGCCATTGCCGTTCCGGCGGTGAGGGCCAGCAGTGCAAGGCCGGACGAAATAGTATCCATCAGACAATATTCTACGCGGATGGCAGGCACGAGGGCTTTTCGTCCATTGATAAAGTGAATGGCATCGAGGCTAGGCTGCCAGCCGTAGCGTACGGATCAGGTTCAGCGGACCGGCGTTCGGAAACCGTTCGGGAGAAGTTTCGATGGCAGCACGGATAGCTTCGAAATCCCCCGGATTGTTGTGCACCAGAGGAAGCGCCGCAACCAGCGCGGTGGCGGCGATAAGGATATCGAAACGCCAACCCACGAGCCGTTCCTGGTGCGACTCGCGGATTTGGTGAGCGTGTTTCGGCGGAGTGGGCGGGTGGGGCAACAATGCCGCGAGTTCGGCAGCGATCAGCGCGGCAGCCGCATCGATGGGCCAAACCTTGCCAGGGCCATCCATGTACGCGAGCCGCGCGGATTCGATTTGTGCCCGCCGTTCGCCTGCGGATCGAGAAACCAGCATGGCATATCCCCGCATGCGTTCCATGACCGTGATCGCGGACACATGCACCGGATGCAGGCTCAGATATCGGGCAAACCAACGCTGGACGGCCGGATCGGTGGAGCGTACCAGCCAACTTTCGGCGCTGGTATCGAACAGAAACGGCCCGAAGGCAGGCTCGACCAAGCTTATCGATCCGCCCGCTCGTCCAGGACGATTCCGTCCAGAAGCATCGTCTCTTCATCGGTGAAACCAGAGAACGCCCGGCGGTAAGATTCCAACACTTGCCCGCCTCTTGCGGCCGCGGCTTTAGCCCGCAGTCCCTCGTCGATTATCTCGGCGATCGCTGTGCTCAGGTTGACTTTGCGCGCCGCCGCGATGCGCGCCGCCGCCGCGAGCGACTCGCTTGGGAGTGTCAGCGTGGTGCGGCGTTTGCCGGTCTTGGGGCCTCGCGCCTTCTTTCGCTCCATGGATGCATGATAGCATCAATTCGGGCATCAAATCGCATCACCCCGGAATCCGTGTTCATCCGCGTACATTCGCGGCTTGCGCCTTCGTTAGGAACTGTGGCGGACGGCGGTGGCCCGTGGCCTGTTCGAATGCATAGGCCAGCTTGATCAGCAGCGCTTCGGAGTGCGCCGCGCCGAAGAAGGAGATGCCGACAGGCAGGCCCCACGCGTAGCCCGCGGGCACGTTGATGTTGGGATAGCCGGCCACGGCCGCAGGCGTGGAACTGCCGCCGGGAACGTGGTCCCCATTGAACAAGTCCGTACACCAGGCCGGACCGGCGGTGGGTGCCACCAGCGCGTCCAAGCGGAACTTGCCCATTACCGCGTCAATGCCTTCGGTGCGCGACATACGGCGATCCTTCTCCAGCGCGTCCAGATATTCCTGGGTGGTGAGTGGTCCGCGGGTTTGCGCCTTGATCATCAGGTCCTGGCCGAAGTAGGGCATCTCCCGCTCGCGATGGCTCTCGTTGAAGGCGATCACCTCGGCCAGGGAATGCACGGGTGCCTTCGGCCCCAGCGCGCCAAGATACAGGTTCAGATCGTTCTTGAACTCGTAGCTCAGGACCAGGGATTCGGAATCGTCGAACTTGCCGGCGGTAGGAATATCGGCGGGATCGATTATCTCAGCGCCGAGCCTCTTCATCTCCTGGATAGCGGCTTCAATCACCCGGTCGGCCTCTTCGTTGTAACCGAAGAATTTGTCGCGGGCCACGCCGATGCGCGCGCCGCGCAGGCCGTTGGGGTCGAGCGATTTGGTGTATTCCTCCCCCGTGAGCGCGCCGAGCAGTATGGCCGCGTCCCCGACGGTACGTGCCATCGGGCCAGCGGTGTCCTGGGAATGCGCGATGGGGATGATGCCTGTCGCGGGAATGAGACCGAGGGTCGGCTTGATGCCCACTACGCCGTTGGTGGATGCCGGGCACACGATCGATCCATCGGTCTCGGTGCCGACGGCCAGGGCACAGAGATTGGCCGAGACGGCCGCGCCCGATCCTGAGCTTGAGCCGCACGCATTGCGATCCAGCGCATAAGGGTTGCGGGTGAGACCGCCGCGCCCGCTCCAGCCGCTGGTGGAGTGGCTGGAACGGAAATTGGCCCATTCACTCAGATTGGTCTTGCCCAGCAGTACAGCGCCCGCCGCGCGCAAGCGCTCGGCCACCATCGAATCCCGCGCGGCGACGGAGCCGGCCAGCGCCAGCGATCCAGCCGTGGTCGTCATTTTGTCGGCGGTGTCGATGTTGTCCTTGATCAGGATCGGGATGCCGTGCAACGGACCGCGCGGCCCCTTCGACTTGCGTTCGGCGTCGAGCGCCGCGGCGATCGCCAATGCATCGGGATTGAGTTCGATCACCGTGTTGAGCGCCGGGCCGCGCTTGTCGATGGCGGCGATACGGTCGAGATATTGCTGGGTGATCGCGCGCGCGGTGAGGCGGCCCTCTTTCATCCGCGATTGCAGATCGCCGACGGTGGCCTCTTCCAATTCGAAGCCGTATGGAGCGGCCCCCGCACCGGCGGCCAACGCGACCGAGCCCATCAAAGTACGGCGGGTGAGTTCCATAATCAGTCGGTGATTTCGATACTGGGTCCTAGCTGTGGGCCGATCTCTTCGATGCGGGCGATGGTGTTGCGCGCCAGTTCGAGGAACCCGTCGCCCGCTGTGCCGGGGCCTGCGCTCAGCACGATGGGTTTCCCCGTGTCGCCGCCCACGCGCACTTCCGGATTGAGCGGGAGTTCACCCAGGAAATGCACCTTCATCTCCGCGGCGGTGCGCCGCCCGCCGCCATGGCTGAACACGTCGATGCGTTCGGCGCAGTGCGGACAGATCAGGTAGCTCATGTTCTCGACGATGCCCAGTATGGGCACTTTCACTTGGTGGAACATGTGTACCGCCTTGCGGGCATCTTCAAGCGATACGTCCGAGGGCGTGGTGACCACGATGGCTCCGGTGATGGGGGCGGTCTGGATGAGCGTAAGTTGCACGTCGCCGGTGCCGGGCGGCAGGTCGATCACCAGGTAGTCGAGATCGCCCCAATCCACGCCGCGCAGAAACTGCTGGATGACGCTGTGCAACATGGGGCCGCGCCACACTAGCGGCTTGTCGCCGGGGTTCAGGAAGCCCATGGACATCAGCTTCACGCCGTATTGATCGAGCGGCTGGATGCGCTCGCCGTAAGCCATAGGCGTGCGATTGATGCCCATCATCAACGGCACGTTCGGGCCGTAGACGTCGGCGTCCATCAGGCCGGTGGGGTGGCCCAGCTTGGCCAGACCGATGGCCAAGTTTACTGCGACAGTGGTTTTTCCCACGCCGCCTTTGCCGGAGCCTACCGCGACCAGATTCTTCACACCAGGAATGGGCAACTTGGGCGGCTGCCCCGGCTGATTCGGACTCATGCAGTCTATGGTAGCGCAAGCCCCGCCTTGTGCCTCTGCGCGACGTGGCGCACGCTCTCAGCGCAATGCCACATACTTTTCGCACCGTGGGGCGGGCAATTCTGCCCGCAGCCGGCTTTTAGCCGGCTTTGGCCGCCTGACAGGCGGCTGCGGCCATGATTGGCCGCCCTACAATTAACGCAGAAATTCAGATCTGTCAAAAAGTATGTGGCATTGCGCTCTCAGCGTTCCCCGATGGCACTCGTGCCATCGCAGGCGGCCAATGGCCGCCTACAGGCGAGCTATGCTCGCCCCTGGAGATTGGCCATTCTGCGGCCTGACGTGGCGCACGCTCTCAGCGTGCCGCGACCGCACTCTTGCGGTCGCCGCGGGCGTAGCCCGCGTTAGGCGAGCTACGCTCGCCCGACTGCAAGAGTGCAGTGCCTGCGCCACGTCAAACAGGTACGCTGATTCTGAGGGCTCGTGCTACGCGAACTGGTTCCGCTTCTGACTGCGCTGGCCGTGGCCGCGGTGGTGTACGTGACGCGCGAGCGGCGCCGGCGCCGAATGCGCATCGCTCCGCCGCGGCCGGAGATCGCCATGCGCGAGGTGTGCGATGTGCCCGCCCTGTTGGAGATCGAGCGGGCTGCGCTTGCGACGGACGATCCGCGGGTGGCGTTCCGCCGGGCGGCCATCGAGAACGCGGTGGCCGGGCTATATCTGGAAACTATCGCCGAATGCGGGGTCGAAAATACCGAAGAAATGTTGCGCGCGCATGCGCAGGTCTGGCGCGCGCTGCGCGAGTACCTGCATTTGAAATACGACGACGCGGCGCCCGACGACTGGTTCGACCATTTCACGCGCGTGGCGCGTCCCTACATCCGGGAGAAGGTGCGGTTGACGCGCGAGTTCGCCCTGCACCTGGACGAAGGCGCGGAACGCTATGCGCGCATCTACGACGAGCTATTGCAGGAGTTGCTGGCCGAAGCGCTGGCCGCGCCTCAGAAGAAGTCTTTCGTGCCGCCGGATTTTTCCCACTCCTGAAGCTCGGTGTCGACCTGCAGGAATTCCGCGGCCAGGCGGCCGTTCAGCGCGGCGTAGCGCCCCACCACCTGGCGCGCCCAGCGCACGTATTCGACGCGGCGCTCGAAGCTCCAATTGGCCGGCGGGCTGGTGGCGATGCTGCGCACGTTGGCGATTTTGTCCGCCGCGCTCAGTGCCTGCGCGCGCGGCGACTTGTGCGCCGCGTTCTCCACTTGCAGCGCTTTACGGGTTTCCTTGGGGAGCGACTTGTCGTCGGTGACCTCGGCCACCAAAGAGGCCACGTCTTCGCCGAAGCGCGCGGCAAGTTCCTGGCGTGTCACGCCGACGTCTTCGATGGTGTCGTGCAGCAGCGCGGCTACGATCAGGTTGGTATCCAATTGATCGGCGGTGCGCGCCAGCAGTTCGGCGACTTCGAGCAGGTGATTGACGTAAGGCTCCGCGGTGTGGCCCTTGCGGCGTTGGGCAGCGTGGCGCTCGGCGGCGAAGCGGGCGGCGGCCAGGATCTGGCGGACCGCGTCTAAACACTCTGGCATGGATGGACCTGTTCCTATTATGGAACATCGGTCCGGTCCACCCGGTTCGCGACGGTTATATCATGAATCCTCGAAAAAAGGCCGGTATGCTCCCTCTCTTCGGTGCCCGCGGCGGCCGCCTTATCGCGCCCGATCGTTGGCCCCACTCCAAAAAGTGGTGCCGTAGAGATTGCCATCCGTGCCTTGCGTGAGCGAGACATAGTTCGGGATCGAACCATTCGCCCCGTTGAAATTAACCGGGGTTGTGAAAGTCTGTGCAGGCACGGCCGCCGGCGTAGTTCTGGGCGAAATCGGATTATTCTACGGGACTACGCGGAATGGCGGGACTGTTTCTCCTGGTTTCGGCACCGCCTTCAGTGTCGCGGCGGGCGGAGAACTGACGACATTGCATAGCTTCGCTTTTACGGACGGCTGCTGCCTTTAGAGCCCGCTCGTGCAAGGCACCGCCGGAAACCTCTATGGAACAACCGATGCCGGCGGAGCCGAGGGTTTTGGGACGGTGTTCAAAATCACCCAGGCGGTGTGCTGACCACACGGCACAGCTTCGTCCCGGCCGACGGCGCCAATCCGGCCGCGCTATGGCCTCAGAGAAAACACCGTGCCGAAATCCGACGCGCCTCCCAGGTTGGTGGTACCGTAGAGCACTCCGCCGCCACCTACCGCTACTGCCGCGTACGGATTCTTCCCGTCCCCGCCACCCTGGAAATTGTAGAGCACCGCTTCG
>Ga0302326_10014808_pt1 | contig 16456 bp, 10 predicted proteins | sample Palsa_T0_3_FD_202264 | JGI IMG/M metagenome (GOLD analysis project Ga0302326, IMG submission 202264) | Peat permafrost microbial communities from Stordalen Mire near Abisko, Sweden - Palsa_T0_3 | ecosystem: Environmental > Terrestrial > Soil > Palsa > Peat permafrost | place: Sweden: Abisko...
TGTCCGAGCGGTCCGGACAGCAGCGGCTTAAAGCCGGACGGGCATGCACATTAGACTGAAACGAAGCCGGGCGACCATAAGAGCTGCGTGAGTCTTGCTGGGGTAGGTCTGACCAGAACCTTGTGGATACGATACATCACAGACCTTGCCGCCAGGTCTGCCTGGCCCGTCTCCAGGTTGTATTCAAGTGGCATATCCGCAGGTTAGAGCGAATGGCCCGGACGGAATATGCAGGTCCTGACCTTCCGGCAGAGGCTAGCGCCAGCGAAGATCGCCGCGGGACCGCGCGTCTGCCGCTCCGCGCTCCGAGGTGGAGCCTGCCGGGCCACACGGTCAGCTACCCTTCTGACGGCCTTGGGGCGAAGCTGCGGCGGCAGCTCCCTCGATCAGTTAAAAAGCCGTGCCGGACTCTAGCTACGTTACCGCAATCAGCGGTTTAGCCGAACTCGTTGTCTCCCCGAAGTAAGGCCGCCGAATCCGGAAGCGTGGCACGATTCTTAGCCTTTCTCGGCACTCCAATTCTTATACGACCCAGGGGCGCCAACGCGTGGCCTTATTCTTCAGTGGAAGTACCGGAGGTCCGCGGCGGGAGATTTCCGGTCACACAATAAACGGCGAGAATTGGAATCCAGGGAAAGCCGGCGTGGCTCGGGCGGCAGGTACCGGCATGGCATCTGCACCCGGTAGCGCAGGCCGACCTCGGGACCGTTCGCAGCGAACCTGCTCGCTCGCTCGGCCGGCCCGGCTTGACGTCCACGCCTGCCGCGGAGATCTGAGGTTCGCCCCGTGGGCAGCCGACGGGGTGCGCCCGGTCGGCTGAACGACCTCCCCGCGGGCCTTTCGTTTGAGGCCCGAGAGGCGAGGCCTCGTCGTGGCAGCTGTCTAATGCTCAATTGGCGAGGGGACTCTGGGTGTGGTTAATGATTGAGCTGGTGTTCGATTTCGGCTCTGGTGTCAGAGTGGCGGCAGTAGGTGCTGCCTGGTGTGCCCGGGTGCGCTCTTCGCCATTGCACCGCGAGCTTTGCGCACCCGCAGGTACGCCATCGAAACCTCGCTACCAGGCGCCAAACTGCAAAACCCCAGCTCGCGGCAGCACAGAAGTCCGTATTGTTCCTGTTCGTCACTCACGCTGAAAATGCCGACGGGCTGCCTCAATTGGTGTCAGGGCTCTCTGGGTGTGGTTACTGATTGTGCTGGTGTTCGATTTCGGCTCTGGTGTCAGAGTGGCGGTAGATGATGCTTGGTGCGTCCGGGTGCGCCATTGCACCGGGAGCCTGCGTGCGCATCGCACCGCTAGGCCCGCACCCGCAGGTACGCCATCGAAACCTCGCTACTAGGCGTCAAACTGCAAAATCCCAGCTCACGATAGTACAGAAGTCCGTAATGCCCTATTTGTTACTTCCGCTGAATGTCAGGCTGCCAACCACGGGATGACTTAGTAGCAAATTGTCGGCAAATTGTGTGAACTAAGTCCTTTGCTCCCGCGTCATGTGTACGTTGACCCGTAGTAACCAGTATGTGGGGGGAGCTTCATGTGGCGAACGGGCACAGTCGCGGCGTCGCTTGACTATGCCTGGATGCTGGATCTGCTGTATGGAGGCAAGCCGTCGGTAACCTGGGCAGCAGCAGGCTCGCTGCCAGCCGGCTACGAGCGAGCTGAGCAGCTGGCCCAGTTGCCCGCTGGCCCGGGCCGTAGCTTCCTGGTCTCTTTGGCCGATCGGCGGGGCGCGGCGTCTTCTTTGACCTCATATAACGCGCTGCGGTCAGGCCGCAGGCGAGTGGTGCGCCGGGCCCTGGGCGCTGCCCTACGGACCGGACTGGCGCAGCCGCTGCTTCGCACCAAGATCGATATCGGTGTCCGATCTTCGGCCACTCCCGAGCAACAGGCTGCCGACCTGCTGACCGAGCACTTGAGCCGGGTGTGCGCTGTGGCTAGCGCGGGCGCGGCACCGCTGGTGGTGGCGATCGGTAGCGGCGACGGACCGTACCGCAAGCCGGTACTTCAGGTATTCAGCGCAGCGGGGACGCCCCTTGGCTTTGTCAAGGTCGGCTGGAATGACTGGACCAGGGACTGTGTCCGCCGCGAGGCGGCAGCCCTGCGCGCATGCGAGGGCCGGTCGCTGGGGTTCGACGTGCCGAAGCTGCTGGGTTTGTCCGAGTGGCATGGCCTTGATCTGCTCGCGACCGCGCCCCTGCCGGATCTGGTCCGCGGCACAAGGCTCGCCGCACCGCTGCCGGACGCCTCGGTCCTGCGCGAGATAAGTCAGCTCTCGGCCGGCCGCACCGAGCCCCTGGCAGTAGGTCCATGGTGGCGTGGGATGCGCTCGCGGATCCAGCAGAATGTGACGGATCATTCTTCGCGCGAGGTGCTGGAACGGATGGCCTGCCAGCTGGAGGCGGGCTACGGCGACGTTCCGCTCGAGTACGGCTTCTGCCATGGTGATTTCGTGCCGTGGAACCTAGCGCGGCTGGGCGATCGGCTCTATGTCTGGGACTGGGAGAACAGCGCGCCAGATGTCCCGCTGGGATTCGACGCTGTGCACTACCACTTCCAGGTCGCCTTTGTCGGACGAGGCTTGCCGCTGGGCGAGGCCACGGTGCTCGCAGCTCGATCGGCCTGGCCTGTCCTGCGCGAACTCGGCGTGCCGGCCGCGCACTGCGGGCTGCTGGCGGTCTTGCACCTAGCCGAGCTGTTCCTGCGGCACGAAGAAGCCCGCAGCGTGGTCGGCGTCGCAGACGAACGGTTCTACCCGGCCGTCACCGGCGTTCTCGAGCAGCAACTCGCGTGCATCCAGAGCACGGCTCCGGGTTTCGTCGGGTGTGCGATATGAAGATCCTCTTCGTCTGCTCCTCAGGGGGCCATCTCGCTCAGCTCTACCGGCTGCGGCCATGGTGGGAAGGCCACGAGCGGGCTTGGGTCACCTTCGACGATCCGCAGTCACGATCACTACTCCAGGGCGAAAGTGTCACGCCCGCCTTCGCTCCGACTACGCGTAATGTGCCCAACGCCATCAGAAACCTGGGCCTAGCCGTCCACGTGCTCAGCGCCGAGCGCCCTGACGCTGTCATTTCCGACGGTGCCGGGGTCGCGTTTCCGTTCTTCCTGATCGCCAGAAGCTTCGGAGTCCGGACCGCCTACCTGGAGGTTTACGACCGGATCAGCACGCCGACGCTGACCGGGAGGCTCTGCTACCCGATCACGAGCCTCTTCCTGCTCCAGTGGCCGGAGCAAGCCCGACATTACCCGCGCGGACAGGTGATCGGATGCCTGCTGTGACCGCACACCTCGAGGATTCGGTACCGGTCGACGGTCACGTCGTGGTCATCGTGGGAACTGACCACCACCCATTTGACCGGCTTATCAGCTGGACGAATGAGTGGCTCGGGCAGCATCCCGAGAAGGCCGGCGGATTCTTCGTGCAATGGGGCTCGGCGTCGGTCCAGCCGGCCTGTCCAGGGTCACGATTCCTTGAGATCGGCGAGCTCGCGGACCTGCTTGATCAGGCAGACGTGATCGTGTGCCACGGTGGGCCGAACACGATGGCTGAGGCGTGGACCCGCGGCCGGATGCCTATCGTTGTTCCCCGGCTCGCCCGGCTGGGCGAACACGTCGATGACCATCAGGCCGAGTTCAGCGAGAAGTTCGCAGCACTTGGCCGGATTGCCCTCGCGCGCACGCTGCCGGACTTCACCAGGCTCTTGACTGAGGCCGCAGCCGAACCAGCGCGCTTCCGCGCCACTAGCTCCAGCTCCGAGGCTGACCAGGCTGTCGTTCGTCTGGGCGAGCTGATCGAGGAGCTAGTTAGCCGTCCGAGGTGGCTGTCCCTGATTGGTAAAGGCCGCTGGTCCGGTCATCGCCGACGAACCGGCCGGTCAGAGCGCATCATCGCATCATCGCGGGATCCAAATCAGATGGCTAGTACGACCTGGCAGGCAGAACCGCATAACCGTGCGCGCTGGCCTCGCCGTAATCATGGATGAGGGAGCAAGTATGAAAATAAAAGTCCTCTGCGCGGCCTCAGCCGTGGTGCTGGGCGCCACAGTTGCGGCCGCGCTGCCGGCTGCTGGGGCGTCCGCCGCCAGCTCGGCACACTTGGAGAAGTCGGCGGTCGCCGCCGCGGCGAAGGCCCCGGCGCCACCGCCGGTCGGACAGTCTGACGGCAATCTCAGCTCCAATGCCCTGCAGACCTGGCAGACCGATAACACCGTCTGGGCCCTGGCGTACGGCAACGGCGTAGTGTACGTCGGCGGGCAGTTCCTGAACGCCCGGCCGCCAGGCGCGGCCAACGGGTCAACGACCGGCGAGGTGTCACGCACTTACCTAGCCGCCTTCAACTCCACGACGGGTGCCCTGATCACCTCGTTCGATCCGGTCATCGCCGAGACTGGGTCCCAGTCCAGCCCGGGTGTGTATGCGCTGGCGGTGTCGCCCGATGGCAGCACCCTGTACGTGGGAGGCCTGTTCAACAAGGTCAACGGCAGCTACCGTGACAACCTCGCGGCGTTCAGCACCTCGACGGGTGCGCTGACCAGTTGGCAGCCGTCGGCCTACGGAAAGGTCAACGCGATCGCACCGTCGCCTAACGGCCAGGAAATCTACATCGGCGGCGGTTTCAACGAGCTGGGCACATCCGGCTCGACCGCGGGAATCCAGACCCGTAATTACGCGGGCGCGGTGGATGCCTCGGGCAACCTGCTGCCGTGGGCGCCGGTGCTGGACAACGCGCTGACGACGATAGCCGTAGATCCCGATGACTCCCAGGTGCTGGTGGGCGGTTACTTCGGGAACATCAACGGGGTATTCCAGCCGGGTGCCGGTGCGGTCGACCCGGTGAACGGAACGACGAACATCTCCTGGGGCGCGAACATCGTGCCCGACGACTCAAGCTGCAGTCCGCCGGCCGTAAAGACCATCACTATCTCTAACGGCGTGGCGTACCTAGGCTCGGAGGGTACCGGCGGCGGTTGCTTCGACGGTGATTTCGCGGTGAGCCTGAGCGCGAGCGGTGACAGCCTGGTATGGCAAAACGCCTGCCTGGGCGCGACGCAGTCGCTTGTGGTCATCAACGGGTACCTGTTCAAGGGCTCGCACGCGCACGACTGCGCGTACGCGCCGGGCGGCTTCCCGCAGGTCAACAACAATTCCGGTGGCTGGGTCACGCATCACCTGCTTGACCAGTCGCTGACCGACGGCTCACTAGGCCACTGGACGCCGAACGACGACGATACCCTTCTCGGCCCGCGCGCGATGGCGACCGACGGCAAGCAGCTGTTCCTCGGCGGCGACTTTGAGAACGTCAACGGCAAGCCGCAGCAGGGCTTCGCGATCTTCCCGGCCAAGCCCGACTCCGTCTACCCGTCCAACCCGACCACCGCTCCCACCGTGAGCAGCACTTCGAGTGGGACCGACACGGTCCAGTTCCCCGCGGTGAGCAGCGCCGATGTCGGCACCCTCAACTACAATATCTACCGCGATGGCGGCAAGACCCCGATCGCGACGTTGACCGCGACCTCCTGGCCGTGGGCTCTCCCCGTGCTGACGTACCAGGACAAGGGTCTGACCTCTGGTTCCACGCACACCTACACCTATGCGGCCACGGACGGCACCCACCTGTCCGGCCAGTCACCGGCCTCGGCGTCGGTCACGGTCGCCTCAAGCAGCCCGGCGCTGAGTTACAACCAGACCGTGCTGAGCGGCAACCCGTCGTTCTTCTGGCAGCTGAACGACACCGGCAGCACCGCAAACGACACCTCGTCCAACAACTTCGACGGTACCTACACGGGCGGTACTACGCAGGGCGCGGCTGGCCCGCTCACGGGCAGCACCGCGACATCGTTCGACGGTCAGTCCGGCAACGTGTACGCGCAAACCGCGGTGAACGGCCCGCAGGCATTTTCAGTCGAGGGCTGGTTCAAGACCACGACGAACACTGGTGGCAAGATCGTCGGCTTCGGAAACAGCCAGACCGGGCTGAGCGGCAACTATGACCGTCACGTCTACATGATGAACGACGGTCAGCTGGTCTTCGGTATCTGGAACAACGCCACTGAGACGATCGAGACGCAAAACGCCTACAACGACGGTCAGTGGCACTACTTCGTCGCGACATATGACGGCACGAACATGGCCTTTTATGTAGACGGTCAGCTGATCGGTACCACCACCAGCAGCTCGGCGCAGTCCTACACCGGCTACTGGCGGGTCGGCGGCGACAACCTAAACGGCTGGAATCTTGACCCCTGGGGCAGCAACAGCCAGGGCACGACCGAGCCGATCAGCTACTACTTCAACGGGACAATCGCTGACGTGGCCGTCTACCCGAACGCTCTGACGGCGGCTCAGGTTAAGACGCACTTCGCGGCGGCGCTCTTCCAGGGAGGATAACCCAGCCGAAGCGCACCTAACCAGACGGTACAGGTTGCGCAGCGTAGCTAGCTGATGGCGGCGGCCGAACTGGCCGCCGCCATCAGCGCAGCATTCAGCCGGTGGGGGATTCGCGGGAGCGACAAGATGAGTTATTTTTGGAGGAATGGCAAGATACTGGATTCCGAACAAGGTATTTCCAAGGCGCGTCGCGTTTCCGGCGGAGCCCCGAGCTGGCGCTACTTCGCGACCGTCTTTTCTGCCTGCTACGGATGGACCGATCACATTTTCGGCCACTGCTCAACAGCGAGTCCGGCACTATAGAACAGCCGAGCGACGGCCCGCTGGTTCTGGCGGGCAAGCCCACTATGGCAGACGCAATTCCCCGGGATCAGGGCGATCGTGTATGTCGGCCTAGCCGGGGCCTGGCCAGTCAAAGCCCGCGCCCAACGAAGGATTTGAATGACCATAAGACAGACACCGGACCAAGACGACTTCGCGGCCGAACCGCGCTCGCTTGACCTGCGTGAATACTGGCTTATAGTCCGTCGCAGGTGGTGCCTCGTCGTGGTCATAACGGTACTCGGCGCGGTCTGCGGGGTGGAGTATTCGGCCCACGCGGGACACGCCTATACCGCCCAGGCTTCCGTGGTAGTCGTCGCTGTCACTCAGGGACCGCAGGGCGGATCCACTCCGGTGACCACCCCGGTCAACATGAGCACAGAGCAGGCGATCGCGCAGTCAGCGGCAGTGATCCAGCTGGCCGCGACCAAGCTCGGTGTACCCGTGGCCAAACTGGATGCAAGCGTCCCCAAGCGGCTGACGGTCAGCGTGCCAGCCAGCACGCTGACCACCTCCAACGTCCTGCAGGTCGACTGGCAAGCTGACAAACCCGCGCTCGCCCAGCAAGGCGCCAATGCCTTCGCGGCGGCGTACCTCGCTTACCGGCAGCATGTGTTGCAGGGACAGGTCGCGGTGCTGCAGAAAAACCTGCAGCAGCAGGTGAGCACGCTGAAAAATGAAATCAACAGCCTGTCCGGCCAGCTGAGCCATACGACAACGGGCACCTCCGCCAATCAGGTCCTGACCGTTGAGCTCACCCAGGTCAGCCAGCAGTACAACACGACGCAGACGAATCTCGCCGCCATCCCCGCCTATAACACCTCGGGTGGCCAGCTCATCTCGGCCCTGCCGCCGTCCAAGCCGTCAGGATTGAGCCGGTCTGTGCTCGGCGCCGGCGGCCTTATTCTCGGCTTGCTCATCGGTCTGGTGGTCGCCTTCGCCCGGGATCTGTTCGATGACCGGATGCGCGACTCCGGCCAGCTCGAGCAGCGCCTCGGCGCGGTCACGCTGGCGGTGCTGCCCTCCTCAATCAGCCGAGCCGAGGTCCGCCCCACCCGGACCGGCGCCAAGCTAGGGTCACCGCCGGTCATCGCCATGGCCGCCGCGCCGGACAGCGCCGCCGCCGAGGCGGCCAGGACCATGCGCGCGGCCCTGATCGCGGTCTCGTCCCGGCGCAAGCTGCGTGTCATCCTGCTGCTGGGGGCGGACGCCAGCGTGTCGTCTGGCCAGGTCGCCGCCGAGCTGGGGGTGGCACTGGCCGAGTCTGACCGCCAAGTGCTGCTAGTCGCGTCGGATTTGCGCGGTTCGGTCCTGCCGCGGATTTTCGGGATGCCGGGCCGTGCCGGGCTCAGCGAGATGCTCATCAGCAGTGGCGATCCCAAGAGCATCATCCAGCGGCCGCAGGAGGCATCCGGGACGCAACTGCCGGAGGAGATCACCGAGCGGCTCACGGTGCTGCCGAGCGGCCAGCCCACGCCGTTTGCCCTGTCGGTCCTGGATTCCGGCAGGATGCGAGACCTGCTCGGCGGCCAGCGGGTGAATCATGATTTCGTCCTGCTTGACGCGCCGGCCGCCACCGTTGCCGACGTCCTGTCGCTAGCCGCACACGTCGACGGCGTGATTGTGCTGGTCCGCGAGAAGAAAACCGCGGCTAAGGATATCGCCGCGCTGCGTCATCGCCTTGAGCAGGTGGGTGTACCCATCGTCGGCGGCGTGCTGATCAGCCGTCGGCGGCTTGGCTGGGGCCGGCGCCGCGTCGGCCGCCCCAGGACCACAGCCAGCCAGCCTCTCATCAAGCGGACGCAGCCATCCGCCCCGGCCCGGGCGGGCGAGCCGGAGGCCGCGACGCCCCCGGTGATCTTGCCGATATCGACAGATTCCGACGCCACGATCATGCTGGCGGGTCCGGACGATTCGGTGAAGCAGTCCAAGTGACGACGTTTCGGCGCGATGAGCTTGGCGAGGTACGCGCGGGCACCGGTTATGGCGTAACTCGGCAAGAGCGAAGCAGTCGGCCTCATCTGCCCGATACCTGGCCCCTGGTCGTCCTGTTCGTCGCGTTCCCGCTCTGGTGGGTGCTCGGCCTGAGCGCCCTCATCTGGGCGGTCATCACAGCTCCGCTGCTGGTGGCGCTCATCTGGCGGCAGCGGACCAAGGCGCCGGCGCCCATCGTGCTGTGGTTCGCGTTCACCAGCTGGGTGCTGATGTCCGGCCTGCAGCTGGAGAGCGGCTCCAAGATCACGACCTTCACTTACCGGCTGGCGCTGTACTTTTGCGGTGGCCTGCTGTTTCTCTACGTGTATAACCTGCCCAGGTCACGTCGGCTGGACATGCGGGTGCTCCGCATACTCACGATCTTCTGGATGATCGTGGTCATCGGCGGCTACATCGGCATTCTCGGCGGCGCGCACACTTTCCCGGCGCTGATCGAGTACGTGCTGCCGCGGAGCGCGAAGAACCAGCCGTTCGTGCAGGAACTTGTCCAGCCAGTCTTGGCCAATGTGGAGAACTTTTTCGGTTTTCCGGTGCCGCGCCCAGCCGCGCCGTTCCCGTACACCAACAACTGGGGCGGCAATATCGCCGTGCTCACGCCCGTTGCCCTGGCGGCCATGTCGGTCACCGGGGCCGGGCTGCGCCGCCGGATGATCGCTGTCTTCCTGATCGCCTCAGTGGTTCCAATGATCGTCTCGCTGAACCGCGGCATGTTCATCAGCCTGGGCATCGGCCTGCTGTACGTGGCGATCAGGCTGGCGTTCCGCGGGCGGGTGGCGACGCTGGTGTCGCTGCTGGTACTGGTCATCGGGCTGGTCATCCTCATTGCGTTGACACCGCTCAGGCACCTGGTCATCGCCAATGTGTCCAGCTCGCATGGCCACAGCAACACCACCCGGGTCAGTGTGGCCCAGCAGGCGTTCGCGGGTGCCAACCAATCGCCGCTGTTCGGTCACGGCGAGCCACAGGCAGTCACTGGCCAGGGTGGCACCCCGCCGATCGGCACCCAGGGCCAGCTGTGGATGGTCCTGTACTCGGACGGTTATATCGCGACCGCGCTCTTCATTGGCTTCTTCCTCGCGGTGCTCTGGCAGACGAGGCGCGCCGTTGGCACAGCCGGGCTATGGCTGCATACGGTGCCGCTGATAGGGCTGGCCCAGATCACCGTCTACGGCTGGCTGCCGGTCGAACTGCAGGTGATCATGGTGGTCGCAGCGCTCGCCTATCGCCGCTGCTGGCGGCCGGCGGCCAAGCCGCTCGTGCCAGTCCCGCGCGATGCCACGCCTGACCGGCTTGATACCTGGACAGCGGACTTGGATATTCCGGTCGGTCGCCCGGACCACGTGACTGACCGGTGGGATGCGGCACCAGGTTTGCCCGACCATTTGGTGCCGGGCCTTAGGCCGGATCCGCCCGTCCGGCTGTCCAAGAAGGTCGCGCGCGATCCGCCTCCCCTGCAGCCCGCGGTCCTGACCGCGGGCAGCGAGCGCAGCGGCCCGGCACGCGGGCTGTCCGCAGCGTCGGCCGTGGTCGCCCGCGGCTCGCTGGTCAACCTGGTTGCCATGGTGCTCGGTGCGGCTATGAGCTTCGGGCTCGTGGTACTGGCCAGCCGGTGGCTGCAGCCGCGCGGTGCAGGAGTGTTCTTTGAGCTGATCGCCCTGTACACGATCTTGTCGAACACCTTGGAGCTCGGTGCCGACACGGGCCTGACCAGGTGGATTTCCCGTGCGCGCGCGATCGGCGGGCTGGCCGACGTACGGCGTATCGTGGTGATCGCTGTCATCCCGGTGGCGCTCATCGGCACAGCGGCCGCGGTAGGCCTATGGCTGGTCGCCCCGCAGGTCTCGCGCTTGTTGCTGCATGGGGTGCCCGCAGCGGTCGGGGCGACTGACATCCGCTTTATCGCGCCGCTGGTCCCGCTGGGCGCACTGTCGGCGGTCATCGTCGACGGAGCCCGCGGCTTTGGCCGGATGTGGCCTTACCTAGTGATTGAGGGGGTAGGCAAGCCGTCGGTCCGCCTCGTCGCAGTGACAGCGGTCCTCGCGGCGGGCCTTGACATACACATCGCCATCCTCGTCTGGGGGCTGCCGGTCATCGCAGGGCTGGTGGCTGCCTGCGTTATCTTCGTCGGCGTGCTGCGGAAGGAATCGCCGGCTGGCGTGCTGCGGAAGGAATCGCCGGCTGGCGTGCTGCGGAAGGAATCGCCGGCTGGCGTGCGGCGACGCGTCATCATCGAACCTCCGGGCGTCTTTGAGCCGGTCGCGCCAACCGCATTTACCGTGGGCGAGGCCGGTGACGATGCGCAGAGCGGGCTCCGCGGCGCGCGGGGCTTGCTGAGTGTCCGGACTAGGCGGCTAGCTGCCGAATTCTGGAGCTTCACGGGACCGCGGGCCTTCCAGGCCACCTTCCAGGTCACGGTGCTCTTCCTCGACGTCCTGATCGTCGGCGCCCTGGCCAGCACCTACCAGGCCGGCATCTACAGCGCGGTGAGCAAGCTGGCGATCCTCGGCACCTTCGCGCTTGAGGGTAACAGGCTAGCCATCGGACCCCAGCTCAGCGCCCTGCTCGGCCTCCGAGAACACGGCCGCGCCGCGGAGCTGTACCAGACCGCGACACGATCACTGGTGCTGGCGACCTTCCCGCTATATCTAGTGCTGGCCATTTTCCCCGCCGTGATCCTGGGTATTTTCGGCTCGCGATATACCGCTGGCGCGTCCGCGCTGACGGTGCTGTCCCTGGCCATGCTCATCAACCTGGGCACCGGCAACGTCACCGTGGTCCTGCTGATGGGCGGCAAGAGCAGCTGGAGTGCGATCAACGCGGGTGCTGCGCTGATCGCCAATGTCAGCCTGAATCTGCTGCTCGTACCGCGCATCGGCATTCTCGGTGCCGCGATCGCCTGGTCAGCCAGCATCGCCATCGACAACATCACGGCCATGATCCAGATCCGCTGGGTCATGGGGCTGGCGCCGTTCGGATCCGGCTACTGGCTGGCCGCGGGGACGACGCTGATCTGCTTCGGCACTACCGGCATCGCTGCCCGGCTCGTCCTGGGCCAGACCTTTCCTGCCCTGATCGTAGCGGTATCGGCGGGCCTGGTTAGCTATGCGGTCACGCTCTACTTCGCGCGTGACCGGATGCAGCTCGCCGAGCTGGTCGCGGCACTGCGGCCGGGCTCCGCGAAACCGCATGCCGACCCGAGCCAGCCACCCATCCCGCTTCCGGCACCAGTCGATGGCGACTGACCGAGTCGGCATAACGGCCCGGAGTTCCAGGATGCTACCAGCTGACACTAAGGAGAACTGTTGACCAGTCAGGCAAGAGGTCCGGCCAGCCGTGCGCTCCGGGAATCCGCCAAGCGCCTACTCCGGACCTATGGCGAACTGACCACCGGATTGCGCCGCGGCCCCGACTTCGTGATCATCGGCGCCAAGCGAGGCGGCAGTACATCGTTGTATAACTACGTGCTGGAGCACCCTGGCATCGCCCCGCTATTCCCGGGCCGTCAGCACATTAAGGGCGCCCACTATTACGACACCCGGTATGCGCGCGGCCTGACCTGGTACCGTTCCCACTTCCCGATCGAGATCGTCGGCCGACGGGCCGTCCGGCCGTTCGTCCGGCCGTCGATCTGTGGCGAGGCAAGTCCCTACTACCTGTTTCATCCGCTCGCGGCGGAGCGGTTGGCCAGGGACTTTCCGGACGTGCGCATCATCGTGGCCCTGCGTGATCCGGTCGAGCGGGCTTACTCCCATTTCAAAGAGCGGACGCACCACGGCGGGGAAACGCTGAGCTTCGAGAATGCCCTCGCGGCAGAAGAGGACCGGCTGCGCGGCGAGGCCGAGCGTATTGTCGCCGAGCCCGGCTACCTAAGCGTAGAACACGAGAATCACTCGTACCTGGCGCAGGGCCGTTACTTGGATATGCTACCAAGATGGTTCAGCCTATTCTCGCGCGAGCAATTCCATATCGCCGTGAGCGAGGAGTTCTACGCCGACCCTGACCGGCACGTCAACGAGGTATGGAAGTTCCTCGGACTGCCACCCCGCCGGCTTCAGAGCCGGGTCAGGCATAACTACCTGCCCTCGGCCGGCATGGCACCCGAGACACGCCTCCGCCTTCAGGAGAGCCTGATAGAGCACAACCGCGAGCTGGCCGATCTGCTTGGCCGCCCGCTGCCCTGGCCAGCGGCCGCGGAATCAATCTGTTGAACGCTGACAAGCAGGAAGATGCAGGCGGCTGGCCTGCGGTAAGCGTCGTGGTCGCCACCCGGCACCGGCCAGAACTGCTGCTCCGCGCCGTGACCAGCATCCTTGGCCAGTCTTACCTCGGTGAGCTGGAGTGCCTGGTGGTCTTCGACCAGAGCCAGCCGGAGCCGCTGCCCACCGAAGTACTGCCTGGGCGGCAGTTGCGCGTGCTGAGTAATACCCGCACTGCTGGTCTGGCCGGAGCCCGGAATGCCGGTATCACCGCCGCCGTCGGCACCGTGATCGCCTTTTGCGATGACGACGATGCCTGGCAACCAGACAAGCTCACCTGCCAAGTGGAGTTGCTGAGAAGGTCAGCCGCCGACTTCGTCGCATGTGGCGTTCGGATCCGCTATTCAGACCATGCTGTGGTGCGGATGCCGCCGCCCCGGACCGGGTTCGCCCAGCTGTTGAGCGACCGGGTGACGGCGCTGCACCCGTCGACGTTCGTAATCCGGCGGTCGGCGCTGGACGATATCGGCTTGGTCGACGAGGAAATCCCTGGCTCCTATGGGGAAGATTATGATCTCCTGCTTCGGGCGGCCCGGCGGGCACCCGTGCTTGCCGTCCAGCAGCCGCTCGTGGATGTGTTCTGGCACGAGCAGTCGTTCTTCGCCGAGCGGTGGCAGACCATCTCTGACGCGTTGCGGTACATTCTCGCCAAGTACCCCGCGTTGAGAGCGGACAGGGCCGGGCGGGCCAGGATCGACGGTCAGATCGCCTTCGCCGAAGCTGCGCTGGCCCGTCGGCGCGAAGCGTGCCGATTCAGCTGGCAGGCACTGCGCGGCAATCCCGCCGAACGCCGTGCCTACCTTGCTCTGGCGGTGGCCGCCGGCGTGATTCCCGCCACCTCAATCGTGCGCGCGGCTAACCGCCGCGGCCACGGTATCTAGGACCGGTTGAACGTCAAAACGACCATGGAGGACTCGTGAGATTGATCCTGACAGCCGGGGCGCTCGTACTCACCCTGACCGCGTGTAGTAGCGCTTCCCATCCTGGCCCGGCGCCGACCACCAGTGCGGCGGCCGTTACCCCGACCGGTGCGGCGGCCGTTACCCCGACCGGTGCGGCGGCCGTTAGCCCGACCAGTCGGGCAACCCGCGTGTCTGCTGCCGAGTCGGTCCCCAGCCCCAAGCCAATCGGCGAATGGTGCCACGGGACGGGCTACCAAAGGTGGCAGGCGGTCACCAAGGACCTGGCCGCCTTGCAGGCGGACTCGGCTTCAGGAGGGGCGAGCGCGACCAAAATTGCGATGGAGGGGCGGCGGCTTGCTTCCGACGCGGCCGCGGCAGCGTCTTACCCCCCACCTGGGGTGAGCGCGACCGCCTACAAGAAGGGCATGGAAGAACTGACTGCATCCGGTGGCGATGACGAGCGCGACGAGGTCACTCGCGCGACCACGGAGACCGCAGAAGCAGAAACGTACCTTGACAATATCGGCTCGTATGTGAGCGTGAAGTGTCCATGACCCGTGTCCACACGGCCGCAATCTTGGCTCCGGCACGAATTCGTGACTGGTTCCAAGGTGGGGTGTCGGCGCTATTAATTGCCGCGGGATTCGGCTACGGCCGAGACGAGTTCATCCACCTTGGTCAGGGTGCGCAGAATCAGCCATCCCAAGACCCAGCCGCCAAGGACGTCCTCAGGCCAGTGCCGTCCCAGATAGACCCGAGAGCCGCCCTGGGCCACCACCAGCACTGCGACTATCGACCAGATCACCCGTCGCTCAGCGGGGCTATCCCAGTGTTGTGTCAACAAGTGCGCCAGCAACCCGAAAGTGATGACGGTGCGGGCCGCGCCGCCTGATGGGAAGTCGCCGGGCGATCCTATGGAATATTCAATCGGGGGCACTGTTCCGTTGACCAGTCGCTTGAGCGCCTTCTGCAGGTAGACCTCGGAGACTACGCCGCTGGCCAGCAGCGGCACTGGCGTCCATTTCCGGCGTTCGTAGGCGAGCATCCCTCCGACGAGGACCGAGAACGGTCCGACCACGCAGTAGTCGCCTATCGTCGTTACTACCTGCTCCAGTCGCCGCGACACGGTCGCGGAACGGTGCTCGCGGCAATATTCATAAAGTCGGCGTGATGGCCGTGTCACCGCATCGCATTGGGCTAGCTTTCCCAGGCCCCAGGACACCAGCAGCGTGGCCGCACCGCCCGTTGCCGCAATACGGAGGGCATTTCCTGGCTTTGATATACGCATTTTTAGCACCCACTAACGATATCGGAGACCGGACATGATCCGTTGGGCGATGGGGAAGGGTGGTGGAGGAAGTTAGTACGCTCCCGCCCCCCGCACGAGTACCGAGATCGTCTTCCACAGAATCTGCAGGTCCAAGGCAAACGACCAGTTCTCGACGTACCGCAAGTCGAGTCTGACCGACTCATCCCACGAAAGATCCGATCGGCCGTTAACCTGCCAGAGACCGGTCAAGCCTGGCTTGACCGCAAGCCGACGGCGAACATGTTCGGCATATCTTTCCGCCTCGTCAGGAAGAGCCGGGCGCGGTCCCACTAGCGACATGTGGCCAAGGAGCACATTGAAGAGCTGCGGCAACTCGTCAACCGACCAGCGCCTGAGATGCATCCCGGCCGACGTTACCCGGGGATCCTTGCGGAGCTTGAACAGGACTCCATCTGTATCGTTGCTCGCGAGCAACTGCACCTTACGTTGCTCAGCGTCCACGACCATGGTACGGAACTTATAGATCTTGAAATCGTGGCCGCCCTTGCCCACCCTGAGCTGGGTGAACAGCACTGGACCGCCGTCGGAGAGCCAGATGGTCCCGGCCAGGACCGCCAGTAGCGGGGCGAGCAGAATCAGCGCCACAGCGGCTATGCACCGGTCGAACAATCCCTTGATGACGAGGCGGCCGCCGCTCAGCTGCGGATGATCCACGTGCAGCAGGGTGAGCCCAGCTGTCGACCTGATCGTGGTCCGCGGACCTGCTACATCCAGCAGGGCGGGCGACACGCACAGGTCCGTCCCTGTCTTCTCAAGCTCCCAGGCCAGCCGACGAAGCCTGAAATCGCCCATCTCCGGGCAGGCGAGAACTGCGACGGTATCCGCGCCGAAAGCCTTGACCGCGGCCGTGGCATCGTCCAGGCCACCGAAGACGGGCACGCCGACCACCTCGTCGCACTCTCCCGGCCTTACCACGCAAGCGCCAACTACCTTCAGCCCGTGGTATTTGTCACGCTGGAGTTCGGTGACCAGATTGGCCACGGACAACTGATGTCCCACCGCTACCACGTTGTGCAGGCACTGCCCAGCGGCACGCCGCCGGTGCAGTCGCTTGCGGATCGCGTACCTGGCGATTAGGTCGAAGATAGTGACACTGGGCAGGGCGATGACCACGTAGCCCCGAGACAGCTCGACGTTGACGGCGTAGGAGAAGATCGCAACCGCCGCGGTCAGGCTTACCCCGGCGTTCAGCACCTTGCGGAACTCATCCGAACCGATGCCAATGAAGCGGGCGTCATACCCGCCGGCTAGCCAGAGAGCGACGATC